>Ga0209152_10000537_pt1 | contig 17168 bp, 17 predicted proteins | sample GraSoiAngelo_107_FD_185873 | JGI IMG/M metagenome (GOLD analysis project Ga0209152, IMG submission 185873) | Grasslands soil microbial communities from the Angelo Coastal Reserve, California, USA - 14_0903_09_30cm (SPAdes) (version 2) | ecosystem: Environmental > Terrestrial > Soil > Grasslands...
CACTCCCGGCGCCTGAACTTAGCGTAGGGTCAAAATCCTGGACAATCTATCGATACAGCTGATCTAGCTCTTCTTGAACTTGTTCCAGAAATGCTGTTTGTGTTTGGCGATTCTGGCCGCTTTCTCGACCCCAGCATCAATGTCCGCACTGTCCGACTTTTCGTTCTGCTCGTCCGACGAGGCTTCTGACGTGCCGATAGCAGACTTTGAGCTAGTTGAGCCTCCACCGGTTCCGGGCTTCACCTCTCCCCTCAGCGGCGCTCCACCATCAACGTCCGTCATGTCAACTTTAGGCCTCTCTGCTTCTTGCCCATCGCCTGTTTCGACGAGGGAGATCTGGAACTCGCACTCGGCCTCGCCTTGCGACATACAGCGGACTTCTTTGGCTTGAACTGTCTTGTCGAGCACTTCGGCGAATATTCCAGCTAGAAAGCCGCTTGTAAATATGCAGTTAGGTTCTTCCGAGGATCCGTTTTCAGTGGCTTCGAAGCAGTTGGCTACAACTATGTTTGCGTTGCTCTTGTCGAAATCGAGCCCGCTGATCCGGATCTTGCCCAGGCCAAGGTTCGTGTCCTCGAGCGCCGAGTGAACCAGGTTTTCTAGACTCTGTCTACTTTGTTCGCCTGTGGTCCCTATGCTTTCTCTGAAAATGCTCCCTTCGTGTACACCGATCCCGCTCGCCAGGTAGGAGAGGAATGGTGCTGACTGGTCTCCGACCAGTCTTTCGAGTGCTTCCCTCATGATCCGGATAACATCCCTCCTCAGAATGATCATTTTCTGTCCAAAGAAGGACACTTCTCCTTTGTTGTCGTTGAAGCGGAGCTGGTTCACTGATCCTACGAGTCTTCGGAGGTCGTAGCCCGTTGAGCGTTTGGGGTTAGTTTGCAATCTTTGTTGCTCCTGATAATTCTCTCTCCAATATTTCTACCGCCTCACCTATTTTCTTGGCAAAGGGTGAGTCGGGATTGTCTACGACGAATACGGATCTGCTGAGGTTGTTGATAACGTCCAACTGGAACTCGAAGGCTTGTAAGAACCGCGACCTGAACAGCTGAGACAGTTCCTGTCCGACCTTTACAGCGTCCTTGATCCGAACACCGGGCGGAACCATGTTGAGCGTGAGAAAGGTGGGTTTTTCGAATGTTTCCGCTAACAACACCATTACCGCAGTCCCGAACAAGTCTTGCTGATCAACTCTTGACACCAGGACTAGGGCATCGCAGCAACCCATCGCGAGAACAGTATCGTTCTCGACTCCGGGGTGAGTGTCGACTATGATATAGTCGAGCTTGTTTTGTTCTCCAACCTTCTGTATCGTGTCTTGGAATATTTCGACTTCGAGTCCTGATTTCAGTAGTCGGAGCATATCCTCCACCTTGTTGCTGGCGGGACAGAAGAACAGTCCGCCCTTCTTGAGGTTGAACCTCTGCGTCAGATCTATCACTACCTCTGCCGGTGTTGCGTCTCCAAGAAATATATCAGTGAGGGTTGCCTTGATCTCGCTCTTCTTCAAACCGAAAAGCACGTGTAGACCGGGTCCGGATAGGTCGAGGTCCATTACTCCAACTCTGCAGTTCCTGGCGAGAACGGCCGCAAGGTTCGCAGTTAGGGTTGTTTTTCCTGTTCCTCCTTTGAACGAGTGAACAGCGATTACTTTTGTCATTCTTTATCCTTCTTCAACTGGTCTTTTACCGACTGGAAGAATTCCTGGTTCTCGATTCTTCCTGCTTCCGCCTTTACAGCCTCGAGGTCGATCTTCAACCTCGCATGTGTCACCTTGTGTCTCCTGAACGCTAGGAAGGTGCCGATCAAGAGCGTAGCGATTAGAGCAGCAAGGATGCCGAAATAGTACAATGGAAAAGATACGTTGCTGCTTGGCTGATTTGGTTGGATCGCGATGGTGGATGTCGCGGTTTTTGTCGATCCATTGTTGTCAACAGCAGTAATCGTGACTGTGTAGGTCGCCGAGGGAGAGGAACTCGCCAACGAGTAGGTGTGACTATCAGTCGTTGTCCCCGGAGCGATTGTATCGACCTTTCCATCACCCCAGTTCACGGTGACGCCCGTTACTGTTCCATCCGGGTCGGAGGACGAGAACGTTACAGTGACCGCCTGGCCAGACGTGCCAGACGCCGACGGCGGAGTCCACGTTATCACGGGCGGTTGGTCGGTGACCGTGATGCTGGGCGTCGCACTTGATGTCGAACCGCTATTGTCGTGTACCGTTACGGTAATGGTGTAGGTTGCCGAAGGAATTCCGTTTGCCAACGAGTAGGAGTGACTATCCGTGGAAGGAGGCCCTGATATCGTATCGACGATTCCGTCTCCCCAGTTGACCGTAGTGGTTGCAATCGTGCCGTCGGAATCAGAGGCGGAGATGGTAACGATGACGGCTTGCCCCGGTGCAGGAGTTGTGGAGGATGTTGTTATCGTGACGACAGGCGGTCGATCGGTGATAGTTACCGCCTGGATGGAGACAGATGTGGAGCCGCTATTGTCGGTAACATTCAGCCTCGCCGTGTATATGCCGGCGACCGAATAGCTGTGAGACGGTGCGGCTCCAGATCCCGTCGATCCGTCACCGAAATCCCAGGCATAGCCTACGATCGTTCCGTCGGGATCAAAACTCGCGGTCCCGTCGAAGCTCACTGAGACAGCTGTTAGAATTGTCCCGCTCGTGAAACTGAAGATCGCTGTAGGGAGCCTGTCTTGTAACTGGATTGTCTTAGTGGCCTTTCCGGAGTTTACCGGGGACGTTGAGTCTGCTCCGGCCACCGTAAGCGACCATAGACCTCCCGGCTCATTGCCGGGGGTATATTGTCCAACCCAGAGGTTGAGGGTTGAATCGAAGACTACCGGTATTGTATCGTTATGTCCGCCTCCCGAGAATAGGAGGAAGGCAGCTACTTGGCCCGACTGTAGGTTTGTTAAGTCAGGGTAATCGATCGTGGCGTTGAACCTGATCTGTTCGCCTATGGCAAAATAAGGCTTGGAAGTAATAGTGATCGTGAGCGTTGCGGGTTGAAGTTGAGGTGATGTTGTCACTGGGATGCTTGGGCCATTGTTTCCGAATCCATCATCGAAACCGTTGACCCCTAGCGACGAAGTCCAAACGCCTGTCTGATTATTAGGAAATGTCTTGTAGGTTGCGTTGAAGGTCTGAGCGACACTGTCATAAACGGCTGTTAGTGGTACTGTGCTTCCGCCGGGGCTTGCTAAAGTCACCAGTGCTGTTCCGCTGTTAGCGTATTGTCCATCTGGGTAGGTTGACTTGAATGAGAATTTCATTGTCTCCGTTCTCTGATAGGAGGCTTTGCTAGATGTGAATGTTGAGATCGACATTGTTGCAGCTCGTACAATGAACCCTTGAGCGTCCGGCGGGTTCTTCGCCGTAACCTGGCCTGTTATGGTGATCAGATAGTTGTCGATGATTGCGTTTCTAGGGATCTTCCAGGAGCCGGTGACTATTCCCGTTGATGAGGCTGCAGTTGTTGTGTTGAGAACGACTGTTGAACTCGTTTGGGCTCTTATGATAACCGTTGCCGATTCTAAGCTATTGTATCCTGTAGCTCTTATTCCCACCGTGTCAGTCCTTTGATACTCGGTATTGTCCGTGAGAATAAAGAAGAAACCATTGGTAGTAACGGCCACAGCAGTGTTTGTTGCCAATGCCGGCCTCGTCTGGTTAACCCATCCGACATACTGCCCTACGAGGGAGCTTGTGCCGCCACCGACACCTGTGAAAGCAGCGCTCGGATATGACGGGAGTAGGCTGAACTGCGTTTGACCTGAGAACGTCGTATAGTTTTCGAGAACGGAATTCCATACCTTTGTCGAGGGATCCCGAACGTGGAAGCTGAACTGATAGAGTGTACTAGGAGAAGCTCCAACTACATTCAGAATTAGAAGAACCGAGTATCCCTCTTGCGTGATGAATGGTAGCGGTGTCAACGAATATTGAGGAACGGCATGCGCGGAAGGAGGAAGACCTGCAAAGGTCAGAGAGATAATCGATACCGCAAAGAGGACAGCGTATCTAGTCGTTTTGGCTTGTGGCACCTGACTGCTCCCCGCGAAACAGAACCTGTCGAACGAGAACCAACACGGGACTAAAGTCTCACGTAACTTCGAATGAGAGCCGAAGGTATCGCGAGGGATCGGTCAACCGAACCATAGACTCGCCGAGAAGACACATTCCCTGGAACAAAACCGGCTATATCTTGGAGGAAACCAATAAAGGGGGCTATCAGCGAGGTCGTTGATTGTTTCAATCATGACGAAACTCGATGATGATGCACGGAAGATTCTCGAAGGTAAGAACTTCATCTTCTTAGCCACCGTAAATCCCGACGGCTCGCCTCAGGTCACTCCCACATGGGTCGATACGGACGGGCATCATGTGCTCATCAATACAGCAGTCGGCCGCGTGAAACACCGAAACGTCAAGAAGAATCCGCAGGTTGCGCTAGCGATTACGGAGCAAGGGAACCCGTACAAGCTCGTAATGATTCGAGGTCGCGTCATCGAACAGGTAACCGGACCGGAAGCCGAAGGGCACATCGATAAAATGGCGAAGAAATATACTGGTGCTGAAAAATATCAGAATAGACGACCAGGCGAGAAGAGGGTTCTATTGAAGATCGAGCCCCATCACGTTTCCCGGATGCGATAAACAACTAGCTGTAGCCGGAATCGGTACGAGTTAGTTGCGATTCTAGGCAGAGTCTTCTCGGCTAAGACGTGAAGAACAAGACGACTATGTGACTTCTATAACGCGGCCGGTTTGAGCCTGATACTGATATCGTATGATTCTCTTCACGCAGTCCCCGTTCCAGCATTGGTAGACCCTATCGCCATTAGCAAACAACTCCCGCATAACCATAGGCTTGCCGCATCCGACGCAGTGGAAGGCTCCAGATCGTCGCTCGTCGAGGAGAAGCCGGAGATCGATCCCCCTAGTATCAGCCTCCTTCTTCATAGCCTGTCTATACGTGAGTGTAAGCGCCTGCCAGTAGGCAGCGTTTTGCGGCGTCGTCTCGTACTCGAAATTGCGGCCAGCGACGACAGGTGGGCTGTAGCCCTCAGCGACGTAAACTGGATTCTTGGAGTATGGCACCTTGATTCGTGGAGCCCCACTGTGAGGAGCAGCATGACTCGTTGGAATCGAATGATTGCTATCATGATGAATGGGCGGGTGATGGGTAGTGGGCACTGTTAGCCCTTCCAGCCTAACGTTTGGCGAGGGCTACTTCTTTTTGCTTGTACGAGGCTTGTCCGACGTCAGTACAGGAACTGGGAGCGGAACCTCTACGATTCCAGAAGCTGTAACCTGGAATGTCACCCAATGGGTTTCATGAGGCGCCCCCTTCATCTTTCGTATCCGGAACTGTTTGACGAGTAGGCCTCTATCGGCGAACCCGGGGTTGAATCTCACATCAACTATTCCGTCAACCACATAGAACAATAGATCGTCAAGGTCAGCATACGCGCGAAGCGGCGTGTGGTGAGAGCAGAAGAAGGGAACTAGACGTTCCTTGGGACCCTTAGCCCGCCAAGACTTGACACCGTCAAGCATGTGGAAGACCAACGGTCTCTCTTCCTGAACAAGTGTAAACATCTCTGTCAAGGAATCGACAAAGACGGCGCCTCTTCCCATCATTTTCATTTCTTCCATCATCGTGAAGAGAGCGCTCGTGACAGAGTGAAGATCTTTCGGATCCTTGACAAAGTGGGAATATTTCGGAGTCTCAGTTGGTTCCATTCTGAAAGAGAAGCAGTCTAGAAACCTGAGCTGGCCGGAATCCAAATACCGGTCGATGTCCCAGCCGAATGACTCCATGTCCTGTTGAAGTGCTATTGGAGGTCCTTCAAAATTCATGTAGATGCACGGCTCCTTCTCTACCTTTAGCATGCTGTAGAGGAGCTGTTCCATCAGCACGGATTTTCCTGTCCCAAGGTCTCCTGCCAGAATTGTAAGGCTGTTTCTGGGTATCCCCTTTGGAAGGACTTTGTCCACAGCGTCAATTCCGGTCTCGAACGACTTTGGCAGTCCGACCATCCTTCGAGTTTCAACGGATTTAGCTGTCGAGATAAAGGATATTGTAACTGTCTTGAAGGTTAGCCCTATGCTAAACTGTGTCATCCGCCAGCGCAGAATGAGGGTTTAGTCAGAAACCGTGAGTTGAGTAGGGTCAATACTCAATGGCGTTGGTTGGAGAAGAAAATGGAGGTGGCCGGACTTTTGTCTCAGTGTATCTGGGCGGCAATTGTTCTAATGAAGGATTTGTCAAGCGCGCCGGCTTCGTAGAGGTTCACCATCGTGTTGGTGCTAGCCTCGCCGCTCAGTCTTCCAAGGTCGCCTCTGACATGTCTCCATTTTAGCTGAGTGTGCCCACTCTTGGAGTTGTAGATTATCCCTAAAACATAGCTCACGCGGACGAAGCTGATATCGTTCACCCGGCTCAAAGTCACCTTGTCTTCAGCCTCAACGTACATCGTTCCTAGTTCGCGGGCTCTTTCCGGAAACACGGAAAGCTCCGCCCCGTACTCACTTGGAATAAAGGAACGACACGTGCTCGTAATCATGAACCTTCGAAAGCTCTCCAGCATGCACGTCGTTTCCAGCCTAGCCATTCTCTAATCCCCTAACTCTTCGTTTCAAGATAGAAAGAGCCGATTGAGGCTATTAACTTGGTTCTGTTAACTCTTCGTCTGTTGAGTTAGCTTCGGGGCATCGACTCCGGGGATTACCGTCGTCGTCGGGTTCCCCTTCACAGCTTCAACTGCCCTGCCTTGCGCCTCGACGAAGGGAGGCCGGGAACGTGCGAACCTCACCCGTCCCGCCGGGCCAGGTTGATGGCCGCTACTGTGTCCCGGTCCATTACTACCCGACAATTGCCGCATCAGAGCTTACGTTCCAGTTTCTTGTCCGATTGGAGTCTCTGCCCGCATCTCGGACAGCCCAGACTGGAACCTCTGGTCTCACGCCTAGACAAACGGATGACCGACGGGCCGACCCATCGCGCCTTGTATTCTATCTGTCGTTGAGCCTCACCGAAACCCACCCGTTCATCCTACCCCGATATTTTCTACCCTGACCATTACCCTTACGGTAGAGCGTTTGGATGCCCTCAATATTCTCGAGAACTATTGCTGTTCTCCGCTGGACTGCCACTGCAACAATCGTCTTTGTGGCACTGTGGAGTATCTGACCGGTTCTAGCGGCTCTCCGTTGTCCATACCTGGAAGCTAACCCTGTTCGTATCCTATCATCGTCCCCGTGTGAAAGAGGCGACCATACGCATGGTAGCCTTGGCTATTCTCACACACTTCAAGAGATCATAGTGGCATGTCTCCTGGTCGTTTCCAACTGTGAGGTTACGAAGATTACGGTCCACGCCTACCGTGGAGTTGCCCTGTAATAGGGGAGTGTCGCGGGCGATGCAGAGGCTCAGTCTTCCGGGTGAGGGTGAAAGAGCGAACCTCGACTCCCGGCTGAGGTATGACCTCTAACACGCGCTTGGTCAAAGATATGCTGAAACGTTTACCTCTCGATACGGGAATCCTCAGCCCTCCGTTCTCTATCTTGAACCCGTAACAGGAGACGAGCTGCTGTCTGAAGGAATACGGGGTCCTAGCGGCGAAGCCTCTGGGGATAGACTTCTTTCGAGCAGCTAGTATTCCCGCGGCTCTGCTTATCGCGCAGAGCCTGTAGCAGCTGGGAGAATCGTACTGGACGAGCTGGTTGTAGGAGTGTAGTGAAAGCCTTCTCAGCGAAGATACATCATTCAACAGACCGACCCGTATGGAATTGTTAACCATCCGTCTGAACACGTCCAATAATCGGAGAACATGAGCTACAGGAGCATAGTACTGCCGGACAGACTTGAAGGCTAACACAACAAAACGACAGTGAGCCAAGATCCTAGGTATGAGCCAGAGGCATCCGACGGTAATTTAACAGAGCCCTCTCCAAAAGCTTCAACTGGTTTCGCATCAAGAATCAAAGATGGCGCAGTGATAACGTACCAGACCTCTTTTTACCCGCTAACTTATCTTCCCGAATACATAGATTTCATCCCGAGTAAGGCGTTGTAGATGGCTATCCTCGTCAGGGTCCCAGTGCCGATTCTAGAGGACCTGGTCGAGGCTGCAGTCTCGAAACAGGGAAACATCTACCGCGCTGAACTTGCCAAGCTGATTGGTGCTTCCAAGGAATCGCTCGACGGCAAAACGTCATTGTATTTGATCAGCCTCATGAAGCTCTGCGGTTTCGCCGAAGCAGACATGGCTAATGTTTTGAGAAAGTCGAAGATCGTGAACCAGCGAGGAGCGGTGACCCACGACATCTCTTCCGGGGATGAGCTGAAAGGAGTAATCGATAATGCTCTGGAAGGATTCCAGTTATTGATCTCCGAGAGCTTCAAGCCAACTGAGCCGGAAAAGGAGGGATTGTTCAACCCGTCTGCCTATAGAAAGAAGCCTCCCGAAAAATGAAAATCCGCAGCCCCCGAAAGAGGCGTAAGGCAAACACATTCTACCCGTTGAAGCCGTCTCTCCAGTAGAGTCTAGCCAAGAGTCTTATCACGAGGAACCACGATAAACTAACGTAAATCTCGTAATAGTCGTGAAGATGCGGATAAATAGGCAAAACAAGCTAGAATCTGGTAGTTGAAAGAGAATTGTCCGCTCAGAGACCTGCCCAAGAAGAAGACCCTGTAGCGACGCTTGCAGAGGGCCTGAGCATCTGGGTTGGAAAACTCAGCGATCTTGTCAAGAAGGTCGTTGACACCGGGCCGATTCGAAATGTGATCAACTGGGCGCGAATGTACTCTCTATGGCCGGTCAATATCACAACTGCCTGTTGCAGTGCTGAGTTCGGCGCAGCTAGCGGCGCACGACACGATCTTGAAAGATTTGGGGTTTTGCCGATAGGCTCTCTCCGGCAATCAGACCTGATAGTGATCGAGGGAACTATCACGAAGAAGATGGCGAAACGGCTCCGGATGATCTACGACCAGATGGCGTTGCCCAGATACGTTATTGCAATGGGAGACTGCGCTATGTCCGGCGGCCTATTCCATGACTCCTATAGTATAGTGAATGGCGCGCACGAGTTTGTCCCAGTGGACGTATACGTCCCGGGTTGCCCCCCAAGACCAGAGGCCTTGGAGCAAGCGATCATCATGCTCCAAGAGAAGATTCGAAGGTCAAAGGTGTACGAGCAGGGATGAGCCTTTCTCACGAAAGAGAGGATGCTCTCGTACAAAAGCTCAAAGAGAGCTTTCCCGCCGACATCAAGGAAACGAACATTATCCGCCGCGCCAGGCTTGAAGTGACCGTCGCTCCAGAGAAGATCAAGGACATCGCAGTATTTCTCCGAGACAAACTCGGGTTTGACCATCCAAACGGGGTTTCTGCTGTTGACTATAACCGAGAAAACAGGTTCGAGATCGTCTATCATGTTTCATCGATGGGCATCAGGGAAATGCGAGATCTTGTTCTCGACTTGAAAGAGTCGGTTCCAAGAAACGCGCCGAGGGTGGGGTCTCTGGTCTCGGTCTGGTCGGGTGTTGAGAACTATGAGCGAGAAAGCTTCGAGATGTTCGGAATAGCTTTCGAGGGTCACCCGAGATTGGAGAAGCTGTTTCTGACCGACAACTGGGATGGGCCCCCTCCTCTCCGGAAAGACATACGATTTCCTACGGACTGAGACGACAATGTCAGCGCCTCCTAAACCCGTTCCCCTGACAACTGTCGAGTCCACTGAGACTTCTGAGTCTGGGGCTCAAACGCTCACGTTGAGCGTTGGTCCTCAGCACTCCGGCTCAGGACACATGCGGTTGATCGTGGAGGTGGATGGCGACATCATTGTTAACGTTGCCCCGGACCCCGGCTATGTTCACAGAGGGATCGAGAAGATTATTGAGCTCAGAAATATTATCAAGAGTATTCCGGTCATCGAGAGACCCTCGATCATCGATGCTTCCAATCTCAACCATGCATGGGTGAGGTCGATCGAGGAGATTCAAGGGGTGGAAGTTCCTCGAAGGGGACAATACCTCAGGAGTCTCCTGAACGAGATGAACAGGATCATGAGCCACCTCTACTGGCTCTTTATCTACGGCGTATTCCTCGGACACACCACCATGTTCATGTGGCCCCTTGGTGACAGAGAGCTATTCATCGATCTAGCTGAGAAGCTTACCGGCGCCAGGATCACCTACTCCTATCTTGTGCCCGGTGGGGTCCGGCGTGATCTGCCGCCTGGGTTCGCTGAGGAGGCTATCAAGAGAACAGAATACTTTGAGAAACGCTTGAAGGAGTACGACCGGATATTCTTCAACAACCCGTTATTCACGTCTCGGGCGAAAGGAATCGGGGTCCTCTCCAAAGAGAAAGCGATCGACCTAGGGTGTACGGGGCCGACACTTCGAGGTTCAGGTGTTGACGCCGACCTTCGCAAGGACGAGCCCTACGCCGCCTATCCTGAACTCGACTTCGAGGTCTCAACCCGACCCGACGGTGATTCCTTCAGTAGGGCGATGGTCCACATGGATGAAATGCGAGAGAGTTGCAAGATAATACGCCAGATCGTCAAGAAGATTCCTTCGGGGCCAATCAGGAGGAAGGCGCCGATAGTGTTGCCTCGTGGTATCGCGTATGGAAGGGTTGAGTCGGCTCGAGGCGAATGCAGCTTCTATCTCATAGGCGAAGGAGGCGACAAACCCTACCGGGCTCGGTATATCACCGGATCCTACCGCAATATGGCCGCTATCCCAGCGGTTCTGCTTGGAAACAGTCTGGCGGACATGCCTACTGCATGGTGGAGCATAGACTACTGGCCAGTAGAGGCGGACAGGTAGAAAGCAATGGCCCCGATCATCGGCAAAGCGAAGGCCGCGATCGACATCTCGATCGCATACCTGACAGGGATACGTCACCTCTTCCACAGACCCTACACGCTGAGGTTTCCCCAACAAAGATACGCCGTTGAGAAGGGATACAGAGGACGACATCTGCTTCACCTCGATCGGTGCACTGGTTGCGGGATCTGCGCGTGGATCTGTCCTGAGAAATGTATCACGATCGTACCTCGCGGCCAGCGATGGTACCCACAATATTTCTACGGTCGTTGTTGTTTCTGCCACTTCTGCGTGACTCCTGATACACTTGTATCGACGAACCCATCCGTCTCACCTATAATCCAGATACAGCCCGGCGACCGGGTCTTGACGCACACCGGGCGCTACCGTAGGGTGCGCGAGGTCCTTACACGAAACTACTCGGGAAGACTCTACAGCATCAAACCATTGGGAACGCCTTTCCCCCTTAGGGTGACGCAGGATCATCCCCTCCTAGTATCTTCCAGAAACATCATCAAAAAGGGGAGACTTGAGAAGAAACCAAGGGCCCCCATGTGGAAGACACCCCTTGAACTGAAACGGGGCGACTACATGACGATGCCTATCGCCAAGGAGGTTCGGGACATCGACGTTTACGAACAGGAGGTCGTAGTTAGTCAGCCCAGCACCGGAAAACGTCTCAGAAGCAAGCTGAGCCTGAGAACAGAGCCTGATTTGTTTAGGCTGATCGGGTACTACCTTGCAGAAGGTTACGCTGTAAGGAGAACTGTCGGCTTTTCATTCGGAGAACACGAAAAAGAGTACATTGCCGACTCATCCCGACTCCTCGAGAAATATTTTGGCCGCGAAACCAAGAGGTCAACGATACACAATTCGACCCATGTCCTTCTCCACTCCGAAGTTGCCCTTCAATTCTTCAAGACCTTTGGCCTAGGCGCGGAAAACAAGAAACTTCCAGATTGGGCTATGTTTGCGCCGGCCGAAAAACAGCGAGAACTCATACGCGGAACATGGAGAGGCAACGGTTACCTTCACAGACCCACCAAGGGCAATCGTTCAACGTTCTTCGAGTACACGACGATTTCCAAGACACTCGCCTTCCAGCTGCAACAACTCCTCTTCCGGACAGGAATTGTTGGCCAAGTTGGACTTACCTCCCATGCAGACCAGAGACCAACCTACGTGGTGACGGTTAGAGGCCGTTTTGTTTCGGCAATGGCAGATCTGATGCAGATCAGATTTGAGGACGAAAGGGTCAAGACGTTTTCTCGCTTTGAAATGGACTCGGACTATGTCTACGCGCCGGTCGAGAAAATATTCTCAGTTGAAGTTCATGATCAGCCTGTTGTGAATCTCTCGGTCGAGGGAGATGAGTCCTACGTGGCGGGAAGCGTGACAGCACACAATTGTACAGACTATTGTCCAGAGTTTGCGTTGGAGGAGACTGTTGAGTATGATATTGCAGAGTATACGCGTGATCGTTTGGTGTGGAGTCCTGAGAGGCTTTCCAAGCCCCCTGTTAAGAAGGACGACAAGTACGTGTTCAGTGTTGATACGATCGGGGGCGCGTCACAGGTGCGTCAGAAGGAGGAATAGACAATGTCCGCGGCTCCGAAACCCGCAACGTCGCCAGCTGTCGCTCAGACTATGCCTCTGAAGTCGACTGTCGAGGGTGAAGGTTGGAAGGCGCGGCCGATCAAGCTCAAGATCTTTGGTAATCTCATCCAGGAGGTTGTGAACAAGAACCTCTGCATGTACTGCGGAGCCTGCATTGCCTCCTGCCCGATCGACATTCTCTTTCACAGCGAAAAAGAAGAACCGGTGATGAGGGGTACTTGTGCTGCCTGCCAGGTCTGCTACTATAGTTGCCCGAGGATCGAGCTACCGCTTGCGGAGATCGAGCAACAGGTCTTCGGACGATCGAGAACTGCCGAGGAGGCGATTCTCGGAATCCATGTCGGATCCTACTCGGTCAAGTCGAAGGACCCTGATGTGGTCAAGCGTGCCCAGGATGGTGGAGCCGTAACTTCTCTCCTACTCTACGCGCTCGATCGAAAGATAATCGACTACGCCGTCAACTCTGGCTTTACGTCAGGTAAGCCCTGGCGGCCTGAGCCGCAGATCGCGCGGACTAGAGCGGACCTGTTGAACCACGCCGGGTCCCGATACACACCCGGAGGGCAGGTCGGAGGACTGGCTGAGGTAGCTATCCCTAACCGGTCTGTTGTTAGCTTCCAGGAAGAGCGTATTGCTCTTGTCGGGTTGCCCTGTGAGCTTCAGGGAAACTGGCGCATGGCCACTCACTGGATAGCCGCACCGAAGCTCACGAGAAATCTCGTATTCACGATTGGGCTGTTCTGTTCTAAGGTGTTTGATTATCAGAAGATGATGGTGGACTATGTTCAGGGCAAGAGGGGAATAGACCTCAACAACGTTACGAAGGTCAATATCAAGAGAAACCGGTTGCTAGTCTACACAGGGGACAAACTTGCCATTGACGAGCCTGTGGAGGCTGTGGCCGCTGCGGCGCGCGAAGAATGTAATGCTTGTGTCGACTATTCGGCCGAACTGGCCGACATCGCTGTTGGTGCTATCGGATCGGCTCCTGGTTGGAGTACGGTTATTACTAGAAGCCCGAGGGGAGAGGAGATACTGAGAGGCGCGGTTGAATCAGGCTACTTGGATGCGAAGCCATTGGACCCGATGGGAAAAGCGATGAAGTTTCTTGAGAAGCTATGCGAAAAGAAACGCTTGCGGGACCCCTCGGCTTATCTTCGCCATGAGACTGCGTTCCCGAAGCCGGAGCCAACTCTGGTTGCGCTCGAGATCCCCCACTAGAAACCCGACAATCCTCAACTGCCCTGGAGAATCTGTCTAGTTTGAGCAATTTTCCAGATCTGGCAGATCCGAACCGTTGCTGAGGATTGCTTTCACAAAGGTCCGAGGAGGGGGCTCTCTTGCGTCGCAAGGTCGAGTCGCTAAGAGCCCCTCCTTCGGAGAATATTTGTTGTCTGACGGTGATTATTGGCGAGACGGGCGATTCAGGCACAGTCGAGACTTGGATGGCATGCCGTTTTGTCGAGGCGTCAAGAACGATTTGCTAGGAAATCTGGGGAAGGGCTCCTAGAACCGAGATCAGGGCTGGTAATGGGCGATTTCGTAATCGGAATTTTTCTGCTCAGACCCCTCTCGCGTCGAGAGATACTGTGGTCTTATACTGGCTCTTTTTCCCCAGAAAATCTTGTGTCACAACTATAATGGGCGAGTCTTGTGATTCAGGGCTCAGTCCCGCCTTGGCTGTGACGGCTAAAAGACGAGAAGCCCAGCGCCATTTTTCAAAGGATTCTCAGGCACGTTTGGACTCGTGGTCCTATTCGACGTTGGAGCTTATTCTGGAGGATATCTTCTCCAAGAAGCGATAGTGATGTTGTGGTTATGGAAGGCGCCTGTGCGGCGGGCCTAAGTCTTTGACGATCGAGGAAATTGGACCTATGGATCTGTGAGCATGGCGACGGCCAAAAGCTCTGGGAGGAACGAGCATTTGCAAGAGATTTCTCACTGACTGTTTTGAGTCCTCCTCCTTGGCCTCCTCGCCCGCCTTAATCTCAGCAGTATCCACTTTCACGATTTTGGGAGGACCGTTCCTGTGGGAGGGACTGCCGAGAAAGTGTTCGGCCAGCAGTGATCGCGGAGCTTGGAGTCCGCAGGAAGGACAAGTGTCGAAAGACACCATGGCAGAGGCAATACTGAGCGTCTGATTTGGTGCGATTGTTGCATCCGGTGTTTTCGTTCTAGCTTTCCTTCTAGTTCCGGCGAAGGTGACAGTCCGCTGGCCCTTCCGGTTGTGAGGAGAGGTTTTTCGATGACGGACTGACGAAACCGATCTAGTTTTCCGTATCGTGAGTATTGGCATTTTCTTTGATGAAGATTGTCTGGTTCTCAGAGTCATGCTCAGGTGTCCGGTTCTAAACACCACTGCTAGCATTACGAGAGTTCCGGCTAGTAGCCCGCCGAGGAATTCGAAGATAACCGGGTCCATAGTCTGTTTTTCTCCCTATGTCAACGGAACGTCGAGATAGCTGTCCTGAGCACATTCGGCGCAGAGTATCTTCCCCCTTGGGGTTCTACACGCTTCGTCATCACTCAATATTTCTCTCCTGCAAGAGGGACAGACTACCATGCACTGGCTCATGTGCCCAACCGTCAAGAAGAAGACCGCGTGCAAAGGTAATTCCCCGGTTGTAACCAATCCCGAAGCTCTCGGGTAACACCCGCTTTAAATAGGGAGCAGAGAATTTCGCGAATCTCACTCTCAACAAAGAATCGTTTTCCAAACCCCAGGACTTGACTCGGGCTAGGTGTCGGGAATCATCGGGGCGGTTATCAGTTTCACTTTTAGTGCCATCTACTGGATAATACTTGTTTGGCGTAGTAGATTCGTGGCAAAACTGTTGGAAAAGGTCACCAATCATGAGTGTCCGCGTTGTGGTCGGACGCAGTTGAACGTCTACTTCTCGGACCAGACTGACAACCGAGTGGGTGCCTGGTGCGAGTTCTGCAATCTCAAGGCGTACTATTTCGGCGAAAGACTTGTTCCGATCAATTCCTAGCCTGATCGTGTTCGCAAGACTCTATTCTGGAGGGGAGGATCCCTCGGGAATGTTCAAAGTCATCTCTCCCTCAACCATCTTTCTCTGCAAGCGCGCAGTGAACAGCTCCAGGTCCACGCTGAGCTCTTCAAGTCTCTTGATCGCCTCGGGTTGTAGGATGGGGCTGACATTCTGGCCACCTATCCGCCCATAGGCAACGGCTTCGAACGGAAATCTTTCGCCCTTGTAGATCGCGTAGCCCGTTAGGAAATTGGCGACGCCGCCACCGACACCGCTCGATTCACCCATCGCGTCGATGAAAACGTCCATGTCGTACTGTAGCTGAGCGTCTTCCGCTTTTCGAAATGGGTTCTGAGAATTCATCGATGATCAGCCGTAGGCCGGCATGTCTAGCGGGTGCCACTGTTTTGCTCTGAGGCTTCTGACTCGTGACCATGAGAGCCAACCGGCGACAACGGCCGCGACCAACAGTATGTCTAATGCTGTCTCGCTCGCGGTGAGGCCGGTTGTGAATTGGATCCATAGCTGAGCAGCAAACGCGGTCGCAACTGCTACTAGTCCTAGGGTAGCAGGCCAGAGTTTGGGCCTCTGCAAGAAGATTCCAGACGCTATGACGGCTACGGCGAGAATCGCAAGGACACCGAGAACTGTGGGGTTGGCTAAGCTGAATGAGGCTTGTAGGCCGAGCGAAACTCCTGAGACGATGAACAAGATGCTTGTTAGGTTGAGAACATTGTATCGCGACGGTTGGATTATTGCGGCGGATAGTGGTGGGGTAAAAGAGAACGGTTTTCCTAGTGCTTGGTTAGCGTTGGTAGTTCCGAGATGTTTCTTGCCTGTGATCACGTCAACTGGCGCGTTTACGAAGTTTTCTACGAGGATGATTCTATGTTGACCTATACCAGAGGCGGGTCCGGCTTCTATGGAATAGTCTGATCCGACTTTGAGTTCGAGTTTCGTGTCAGTGGTGCACGAGTGCTGGATCATGTTTCCGGGCTTTGCCTGGATCAGAGTCCAGTTGGAACCCGTGTTTCTCGTACAGATTAGTGCGGCCCATTTTGACCCGGGTTCAATCTTGGGGAGTCCGACTTCAGGGGCGAGGTCTGTCATTCCGAATCGCTTGTCTTCGCAGAAGGTCTGCGGGCAGGACCGGCATTTCCAGACGTCAATCGAGCCCATGACGTAGCCGTTGTCAATGAGGTTGACGACTCCGAAATAGACTACGTCGTGCTGGTGTAATTCCAAGACTGAGTTTGGGAGACGTCTTCGTCCTTGAAAAGTCTTGGCACAACCCAGAGGGACATTGGTTTTTTTACCGACGGGGAGATTGTTGGGCGCGAATCTGTCTTGCTGGACATCAAGCTCGTAAGAGAGAACCCCGAGATAGTCAAGGAGAGCCTGCGGAAGAGGGGCATGCCTGACATGCGGAACCAGGTGGATCTCCTCTTGAAGCTCGATACTGAGTGGCGGCGCCTTCAGGCAGAAGCTGATCAACTGAGGAGGAAAAGAAACGAGGTCACGGCGGCAATCGCCGAGGCGAGAAAGAAGAAACAGGATGCTGTGGCACTGATGAAAGAGGCCCAGGTCGTTCCGGAGAAGATCCAGGGTCTCGAGGCAAGAATCGATGAGGCAAGGCAGAAGATCGAGAATCTTCTCATGAATCTTCCCAACATTCTCCACGAGAGTGTGCCTT
>Ga0209152_10000542_pt1 | contig 16966 bp, 15 predicted proteins | sample GraSoiAngelo_107_FD_185873 | JGI IMG/M metagenome (GOLD analysis project Ga0209152, IMG submission 185873) | Grasslands soil microbial communities from the Angelo Coastal Reserve, California, USA - 14_0903_09_30cm (SPAdes) (version 2) | ecosystem: Environmental > Terrestrial > Soil > Grasslands...
CTCCGCATCGCCGCAATAGTGGTGACTATCGCTCCGCTGCTGGTTTTCTGCCCGACCGTGGCAAGCGGCGCCATGGTTACGGTGACGGTCGGGGACAACTGCTTGTGTTTCGTGCCTCCATCGGTCACGATCCAAGCGGGCGATACCGTGCAGTGGACTTGGAGCTCCAGCGGCCACAGCAGCACCTCGGGTACCGGGTCACCCAATGGACTCTGGGACTCTGGGATTCGCAACCAGGGAGCTACCTTCTCGCACACCTTCAACACGGCGGGGTCGTTTCCCTATTACTGTACCCCGCATTTCTCTTTCGGAATGACAGGCACGGTCACGGTGTCGAATCCAACGCCTACCCCGACGCCTACTCCTACACCGACGCCAACACCTACTCCCGGGCCGGCTACGCTTGGAAACATTTCGACTCGACTACAAGTAGGTACCAGTGACAGGGTGATGATCGCCGGCTTCATTGTTCAAGGAAGCTCTCAGAAGACGGTGCTCATACGAGCGCTAGGTCCATCGCTTACCCAGTTCGGCGTGCCTGACGTCCTGGCGAATCCGCAATTGGAGTTGCATGACGTCAATAGCCTCATTGGGATGAACAATGATTGGCAGACCACGCAAATCGGCGGCGTTATTACCTCAGACCAGGTAGCGGAGATTCGAAACAGCGGACTGGCTCCAAGCGATCCGCTCGAGTCCGCTCTTATCGCCACGCTGCCGCCGGGGAACTACACCGCGATTGTGAGCGGTGTCAATAACACCACGGGCAACGGCCTCGCGGAAGTTTACGATTTAAGCCCAAACAGCGGATCCCTCCTCGCCAACATCAGCACGCGCGGTTTCGTGCAAACAGGAGACAACGTCATGATCGGTGGATTTATCGTTGTGACTCAACCCACGAGAGTAATTATTCGAGCAATCGGTCCATCGCTTAGCCAGTTCGGCGTGCCTGACGCCCTGGCCAATCCGCAATTGGAGTTGCACGACGCCAATAGCCTCATTGCCCAGAATGACGACTGGCAGACGACACAGATTGGCGGAATCATTACAAGCGACCAAGTGGCGGAGATTCAGAACAGCCACCTGGCGCCCACTAATCCAGCGGAATCAGCCATCATTGCCACGCTGCAGCCGGGGACCTACACCGCGATTGTGCGCGGTGTCAATAACACCACGGGCAATGCCCTCGTGGAAGTTTACGACTTGCAGTAAGCGTAGCCGTTCTGTAGCCGTCTGTGGGCGGCGCCATCAAAACAAAGCCATGCACCACCACATCGAAGCGCTCGGCCAAGCCGCGCAGAAATTCGAGAGACTGACTTTGGTCCCGGTCACGTGCGAAAATTCTTTGCCGAGCGTCAGATGAATACCCGATTATCCCCTCGCCTGAAGCTGCTGGGAATTCTCACGGCCTTCCTCGGCCCAGCGCTCGCCGCCGTGAGCGAGGAACAACCGGACGCGAAAGAGAAGTGGGCAGCTCCTGCAGGAGAGGCACGAAAGAGAAATCCCGTTGCTATCAACGAGTCTTCCCTCGCGGCGGGACAAAAAATCTATCTGAAACGTTGCGTGGCGTGTCACGGAAAGACAGGAAACGGCGATGGACCTGATGCGGTTGATCTTGGCATTCATCCGGCCAAGCTATCCGATCCAGGGTTGCGCGAAGAAGCAGATGGCGCGCTTTTCTGGAAAATTACTGTGGGCAAAAAACCGATGCCGACTTATGGCACGCGGCTTTCGCCCACCGACCGCTGGAACGTGATCAACTATCTTCGAACGCTCGCCAGGAGGTGACCAAAAAAAATGAAGAAGATCCGACATTATTATTTGGCAGCGGTTATTCAAAGCGCCCTGCTCGCAGTGGCGTCTCCGGTCGCTCGCGCCCAAGACGCGACAACAGACGGATACGTCACCAGAAAAGAATACGAGGAGCTTAAAGCACAGATGCTGGCGATGAAGAAAGAACTGGACGCTATTAAGAAAGAAAAAGGAGCGATTCCAAAGCAAGAGAGCGCCGAAGGCCAAGCCATCGTGGACATGCATAAGGAGGTCGCCCCGCCAGTCGTCGAACCGGAAGGACCAATGCTCGGGACGACCAAATTCTACCTTGCCGGCTGGGCCGAGGGCATGTTCGAGGCGCGTAACGGCAGCGTTTCCACCTTCTCGGCCTCTTTCAATCCGATCTTCCTTTGGGAATTGAGTCCGAAGCTTTTATTCGAGAGCCGGCTCGAGATCGAGCCCAGTGGAAGCGGGACCAACGTGAATCTCGTGTACGCGCAGCTCACATATCTGCTCAACGACTACATAACCCTTGGCGTCGGAGAATTCTTCAGTCCGAGTAATGTTTTCGTCGAGCGCTTCGAGGCGCAATGGATCAATAAACTGCCCGACCGCCCGCTTGCTGTTTACCATGGCATCCTGCCAAATATATCGGTCGGCGCCGAAGTGCGTGGGGGATTTCCGATCGGTCCGACCCGCGCGAACTACGCCCTTTATGTTTCCAACGGGCCTACCCTCAATAGCTTCGATCCTCGCACCGCGGGCACGCTCGATTTCAGCAGCTACACCGATAACAACGACGACAAGGCGATTGGCGGCAGAGTTGGTTTTCTCCCCATTCCGGGAGTCGAAGTCGGTTATGGCTTTGAAACAGCAAAGCCGGGCTTCCAAGGAACCACGTTCGCTCACGTTCGTTCGTTACTTCAATCCGTTGATCTGGAAGTTACCCGCGATTCCGACCTGTTGAAGGGCCGCATCGATCTGTACGCGCAATACGCATGGAGCAAAGTCGATCACGCCGTCTATGACCCCGATGGCTCACTAGGGTTTGGCCCGCTTTCGCTTACGGGCAAACGCGATGGCGGTTACGCGCTGGTCGCGTATCGCCCAACCAAAATTGATATCGATTTCATACGGAACTTCGAAATGATCTTCCGCTGGGATCATCTCAGTCGTGCTCCGAGCGGACTCGGCGCGCCGGAGGAAGAACGCTGGACTCTTGGGCTCGATTATTGGCTTAGCCCGAGCACTGTAGTGAAAGCCGCGTATGAGTGGGACAATCCGCGGGGCGAGCGCAATAGAAACGCCCTACTTCTTCAAGCAGCTATGGGTTTCTGAACGGAGGAATTGCATGATCGCGACGTTGAATTTCATCCGAGTCCCTGTGATCGGGCTGGTGCTGCTCGTGCTAGGGGGTCTAGCCTGGAACGCCTCTGCGGGTTCGAAGGAAAAGCGCCAAAAACAAGACGCCTCCTCCGCCTCAGATTCTTATATGGGACTAAGCGGCGAAGAGCTTTGGTCTAACAATTGCCTGCGCTGCCACAACATTCGGCCGCCGACAATGTATAGCAACGCGCAATGGGATGTGATCGTTCATCACATGCGTGTCCGTGCCAATATCACCGGCCAGGAACAGCGCGCCATCGTCGAGTTTCTAAAGTCTTCGAAGTGAAAGCGCGTAATTCACGGCGAAGAAGATTACTGTAGAAGGCGTTTACATCATCGCGTTATCGCGCCTCGAGCATGATCGAGCATCTCAGCAAACCTGAGTACGTCCACGTTTTGCTGAATGCATTGCCGGTCCACGGACTGGCTGTGGGTGTGCTCGGCCTGGTCATTGCGCTCTTGTCGAAAACCAGGGCAGCTCGCGTAACCGCGCTCGCGCTGGTGATGGTGAGCGCTGCGTCAGCATGGCCGGTTTATCACTACGGGGAAGCCGGGTACGATCGCGTGAAATCAATGGTTGATGAAGCCGGAGATAAATGGCTCGACGAGCACATGCGTCGCGGCAAGCAGTTGATTTACGTCTTTTACGTTGTCGCTGCGCTGTCTGCTGTCGGGATTGTAGGAGAGTTTGCTGCGCCGAAGGCAGCCGTTCCGCTGGCCATCGCGACGCTGATTCTCGCGGCGGCAAATCTCGGTGTTGGCGGTTACATCGCCTACGCGGGCGGTCGTGTTCGGCACAAAGAGTTCCGGTTCGAAGCACCGCCCGAACCACAACCGGAGCAGCATTATGATGACTAGAATTCTGTTTCTGTCGGCAGCGTTTTGTTGAGCGGGTGCGACATTGTCGCGACAATCTGATTGTCACTCACTGGGTAGTGAATTTAGCCGGAAATTTGCGGAGAAGAACTTATGACGAGGATGCGGTTCGCCGAAGTTTTCCATGACAGTGGTGGAAGTTTTCATCGGACGCCTACGACAAAAATGGGAGATTCTCCGCTGATTCACACTGCGCGCCACGTCGGCTACACGATTTTGCGAATCAAGCGCCCCTTCCGGCGAGCCGCAAAAGTAACAATGGCGTTACCTTTCATATAAGGCGCATCGCGTAGAACGCTGCGATTCTATGGATATGAAGCCGATGAATAACTTTGCAGCGTCATCGTTGCTTCGACGTAAAACCCAACATCAAACTAAATAAATGAAGGAGACCGCCATGAATAAAGTCGACACGCAGATAAATGATCTCAGCAACGGACAACAGCTTAGTATGGACGAGAACGTGGAAGAGAAAGTGAAACCGTTCAAACGCTCTCTCAGCCGCCGCTCGTTTTTGGGCAAATCACTCGCCGTTGGCGCAGGGACGATCGGTGCCGGGTGGCTATTGACTGATCGCACACCGGCGTATGCCACAGGCACACTCATACAAGGTGACGCGGATATTTTAAGATTTTTGTCCGCAGCCGAAATTCTGGAAACGGATTTATGGCAACAATACAACGAGCTGGGTGGCATCCAGGACAGCGAAGTTCCAGGCGGAAGTGGGAGTAAGCTCTACACCAAAGCCCTTTCCAGGCTCGATTCGGACATGGATCAATACATCCACGACAACACAGAGGATGAATTTACTCACTTCACCTTTATTAACGCCTACCTTGTCTCGAGGGGCGCACAGCCAGTCAACCTGGATCAGTTTCGCACATTACCGAGCAGCCAAGCGACCGGCGCCCAGCAAATTGGACGGTTGACCAATCTCATGCAGCTCACCGTCGACACCAGTTGGTGGACGAAATACCGCAGCCGCTCTGGGAACCCCGACCTCGGTGACACGTTTCCGCCCGCAGTTCCCGGCTTATTGCAAGGGCAATTTCCAGCGATTCCTCGAAACGATGATGATCTTCGCCCTAACAAACATATCCAAGCGATCGCCAATACAGCGGGATTTCATTTTGCTTTTATTGAGCAAGGTGGCACGAGTCTTTATCCGTCGCTGGCCCAGCGAGTCACTGACGTTGAAGTGTTGCGGGTCTTGCTCAGCATTGGCCCAACCGAAACCGCACACTTCCAGACCTGGCATGACAAGGCCGGCAACGTGATTCCTTTGACCGATCCCACCAATGGGTTGGTCTTTCCGGATCTTAATTCTCCCCCATTTGGTGGCGAGGATTTCCAGACCAATCTGATCATGCCTGAGCCGTGCCCCTTTCTGAACCGAACGTTTCCGGTCTGCTCGATCATTCGGCCGACCGAGACGACTGGCGCAGCAATGGGCGCACTCAATGCATTGACTGCTGACGGCCTGTTCAGAGGCCAATCGCAGGCGTTTTTTACTTTCCTAACCCAGCTGGCGCAGGCTGCGGATGCGGCCCAGCGCGGTTGCTAAAAAAGGCTCGGCAGGTCAAATGAGTTGTGGGCGGCCAAGTTGGCCGACCCACAATTTATCTTTTCGGCGCGGGCCTCCCAGCAATTCACCATCGTCAATTGACGAATCGCATTCCATTGCCAAGACCGGCTTCTTTATTCGAAGAACCTTTCAATGGACTGTGACAATTGCGTGCAGGAGTCTTCGCGACATTGATGACTCGCGTGGGTTAGGCTTCTAAAAGGCTGTTTGATATTCGAATGCACAAAATCAACTCAATCGTGATGCACGCACCGAAGATGTTGATCTTTGAAACGGCGGCGAACCTGGAATTGTGGCCGAAAATTTTACCGCACTACCGTTACATCCACCATCTCGAGCGCAGTCCGAATCGTAACGTCGTCGTGATGGCGGCAACGCGCTCCGGAATTCCGATCTCGTGGACCTCCGAGCAAATCATTGAGCGCGAGAAATGCGCTTTCATCATTTGAAAGCGTTTACAAAAGGAATGTACGTCATCTGGACATTCGAAGAGACGCCTAACGGCATCCTCGTAAAGATCACGCACAATTTGAAATTCCGGGTGAAGATTCTGGCGCCGTTGGTCGACAAAATCATCGGTGATTTTTTCATTCACAACATTGCCAACAAGACATTGCGCTGTATGAAGGCATACGTGGAAACAAGGGCAAACGAAGTGACCGCATGAGCCGAAGGCGCGCGGTCATTACCGGACTCGGTCCGATCACTTGCATTGGCAAAGGCGTCGATGGTTTCTGGAATGGCATTCTCGCGGAGAAAACCGGGATCAGCCGGATTTCAGGCTTCGACCCCCGGCCTTTCCAGGTTAGATGCGCCGGCGAGATTAGCGATTGGAATCCGGAGGAACATTTTTCGCCACGAAGGTTGAAGCGCCTCGATCGTTATGCGCAGTTTGCCGTAGCCTCGGCGCAACTCGCCCTCGATGACGCCGGGATCAACTATTCTCGCGAAGAGCCGCAGCGTCGGATGGGCGTAAGTTTCGGCACCGCACTCGGGGGCGTCTGCAAAGCGGAAGATCAACATGTTCGTTATCTGAAAAAGGGCGTGCGCGGAGTGAATCCGATGCTGGCGATCCAGGTCTTCGGCGGCTCCGCCCATTCGAACATCGCGATTGAATTTGGCTTTCGCGGCGTCGGGACGACGAACTCGAACAGTTGCGCCAGCGGGACCGTTTCCGTGGGTGAAGCGCTCCGTTACATCCGCGACGATTTTACCGATGTGATTGTCGCCGGCGGCGCGGAAGCGCCGCTGAGCGCGTTAACCATCGGAGCGTTCGACATTATTAAAACAATGAGCCGATGCGACGATCCAAGCTTTGCTTCTCGCCCATTTGACCGGTTGCGCGATGGCTTTGTCATGGGCGAGGGCGCGGCATCGCTCATCGTAGAAGAACTCGAACATGCGCGAGCCCGCGGAGCGAAAATTTATGCGGAAGTGCTCGGTTATAGTTTGAATAATGATGCTTTTCACATGACGGCGCCATTGCCGGATGGTGAATCGTGTATTCGCGCGATGCGACATGCGCTGACCGACGCGCGACTTGCACCCGAGCAAATCGACTACATCAACGCGCATGCCAGCTCGACTCAGCTCAACGACAGCGCCGAGACGATGTCGATCAAGCAGGTTTTTGGCGAACATGCGCGAAAAATTCCGGTGAGCGGAACAAAAGGTTACACCGCCCACCCGCTCGGTGCGACCGGGGCTATCGAAGCGACGATCTGCGCGCTCGCGTTGGATCGACAATGGATTCCGCCAACGATCAATTACCAAAATCCCGATCCGGCGTGCGACCTCGACGTCGTTCCCAATCACGGCCGCGCCGCTGCTCTTAATCATGTCATGAGCAACTCGTTTGGTTTTGGCGGAATCAACGCATGTGTAGTGTTGGGTAAACTTAGGTAAGGGCGGTTCATCCGAACCGTCCGCGCCGTGCTCGGAATAGTCAGCGGCGGGCGATTGAGGTCAATCGCCCCTGCCTAACAAATCCGGGCGATTCTCGCGCGTGCGTCGCAGAGCTTCCTCTTTCCGCCACGCCGCGATCTCGGCGTGATTTCCGGAAAGCAAAACGTCTGGAACTTTCCAACCGCGAAATTCCGCCGGGCGCGTGTACTGCGGGGCTTCGAGCAAACCGGCGCTGAAACTATCGTCCGCCGCGGATTGTTCATGACCAAGCACGCCGGGCAACAAGCGTGCCACTGCATCCACGAGTACAACCGCAGCGATCGCGCCATTCGTGAGTACGTAGTCACCGATGGAGATCTCTGCGTCAACGAGGTGTTCAATTACACGATGATCGATCCCCTCATAATGACCGCAGATGACGATCAAATGTTCCTTCTTTGCGAATTTCGCCGCGAGAGATTGTGCGAAACGCTTTCCCTGCGGTGTCATTAAGACCACGAAACTTTTTTCTGCCCGCAGCGATTCCACTGCCGCGAAGATCGGTTCCGATTTCATCACCATCCCCTGCCCTCCGCCGAAGGGCGCATCATCGACGATGCGATGTTTGTCGGTTGTCCAATCGCGCAAATTGTAAATGTGGAGATCGACAATCTGATTTTCCTGGGCTCGCTTCATCATGCTCTCGCTGAGCGGCGCGCGGCAGATTTCCGGAAACAAAGTCAGGATGTCGATTTTCACGAGAGGAGAACGTTCAACATCCAACCCGCCTTCGCAAGGCTACGGCGCGACAGGCGCTCCACGTCCAACGCTCAATGTTTAACATCGCCCCCAAAAGCGTTCGGGGCCGATCCACCCACCAATCTCGTTGGGCAGAGCTGGGAACGAGCTATTCTACGATCTCGAGGGTGGCGCGCTGGCCGTGACGTGCGGCCGAGCTGGCCAGCAGCGCGCGAATTGCGTGAATGGTCTGGCCGTTGCGGCCGATGACTCGGCCAACGTCGCTCTGGCGCAGTTGCACTTTAAAGATTGTCATTTTGCCGCTCGGAATTTCCGAGAGCATCATCTCGTCCGGGTACTCGACGAGCTGGCGGATGACAAACTCGAGAAACTCCCTCATGTCGATTTAAAAGATTGCGCAAAAACCCGATGGAGCGCAATCGAGAGCGCCGTTAGGCGCGACTTGTTTATAGACCGGATCATAAAATCAAGCTCAGCTCTGGAATTTTGTATTTGCGGCAAAATCTGATTCATTAATTTTGCGACGGGCATAGACCGCCGCTACAGAGCCGGTGCTTCCGGTGCCGTTGTCGATGTTTCCGCCGTCGCTGGCGCCTTTGCCGCCTGCTTTTTGTTTTTCTTGATCAAGCTGCGAACTGTGTCTGACGGTTGGGCGCCGCGCGCGATCCAATATTCCGCGCGATCGATTTTCAGCATGCTATTGTGGCCGGGTTTCTTGGGATCGTACGTGCCGATGATCTCGATGAATTTTCCATCGCGTGGGCTGCGACTGTCCGCCACCACCACTTTGTAATATGGGCGATTCAACGCGCCCTCCCTGCGTAATCTGATCGAAACTGCCATGTTCTAAATTGAGAGTTAAAAGTTAAGAATTATGAGTTGAGGAAGAATCCGAATGATTGATTTCTAATTCTTAACTCCTAATTCCTGATTTCCCCATCTGCGCCATCATTTTTTTCATCTTGCCCGCGCTCTTCATCATCTTGCGCATTTGATCGAAGCGCCGGAGCAAATTGTTTACCTCTGTCACGGTGTTGCCGCTGCCACGCGCAATGCGCTGACGCCGCCGCGCATTTAAAATGTCGGGCCGCGCGCGCTCATCGCTCGTCATCGAAAGCACGATAGCTTCGGTGCGCTTAAGCTGCTTCTCGTCAACAGAGAGACCTTGCACGTTACTCAAGCCGGGCAACATGCCAAGAATATTCTCGAGCGGCCCCATTTTGCGCATCATTTTGAATTGGGCGAGGAAATCATTGAAATCGAATGATGCCCTGCGCAGCTTGCGCTGGAGGCGCGCGGCTTCTTGTTCACCGACTGCCTCGGCCGCTTTTTCGACCAGGCCAACCACGTCGCCCATTCCTAGAATCCGGCCGGCGAGCCGATCGGGAACGAACAACTCGAATTGCTCGAGCTTTTCCCCGACGCCCGCGAACTTAATCGGACATTGCGTCACTTCGTTCATGGACAAGGCGGCGCCGCCGCGCGCGTCGCCGTCGAGTTTTGTCAGAATGATTCCGGTAATTTGCAGCGCGTCATTGAAATGCGTCGCGACGCTGACCCCCTGCTGGCCAGTTGCGGCGTCGACCACGAGCAAGATTTCCCGCGGTTGCAAAAAATCTTTCAGCGATTTGAGTTCCGCGATCAACCCCTCGTCAATTTCTTGACGACCAGCTGTATCGAAGATGTCGATGTTGGCTCCTTGTCGATCTTGCCATTCGAGGGCCGCAGCTGCCGCGCGCTCGACATTTTTCTCATTCGGGGCCGGTGTGAAAACGGGAACATCGATTTGTTTTCCGAGTGTCGCGAGCTGCTCAATCGCGGCCGGTCTTTGCAAATCGCAGGCGATGAGCGCCGGTAGGTGACCTTGTTTCTTAAGGAGCCGTGCGAGTTTTGCCGACGAAGTGGTTTTGCCTGAACCGTTCAGTCCGACGATCAAAATCCTTCCCGGCGTATCGAGAATGAGTGGCGCGGCGTCGCCGCCGAGGAGCGCGGTCAATTCGTTGTGAAAAATTTTTACGATCTGCTGACCTGGAGTGACACTGCGCAGCACCGCTTCGCCGAGGGCCTTTTCTTTGACGCGGGCAATGAATTTTTTCGCGACTTGAAAATCGACATCGGCCTCGAGCAATGCCAATCGGACCTGCCGCAGCGCTTCGTCGATGTTCGATTCGCTGATCGTGCCATGACCGCGCAGGTCCTTGAAAATGTCCTGGAGTTTATCGCTGAGCTGCGAAAACATAGGTGAAATTAGGATTCGCGTCGCGGCATCGCGATGGGGGAGCATAGGCTGCCAGCCTGTCCTTTTCGGCAGCCTTGCCGAAAAGCGTTTCGCCATTCTCCGTAACGAGCGCGATGATGTCGTCGGCAAGCTGCCGCCGACTGCAGGCTGGCAGCCTGCGCTCCCCAGATTATCATTGCGCGTTTATTTCTTCGGCGTCGGCGTCGGCGTGGGAGATGTCGATGTTGCCGCCGCCGTTTCCTCGATCCCGAAGGTCCAGTGCGTTTCAATTTTCTTGCCGCTGGATTTCGCGCTCAGAATTACCGTGCACGTTTTCTCGCGCAATTTTTGGGTGACTTGATATGAAACGATTTGCGTTTTGGCATCGAAGCTGGCGGGAACCAGTCCCAATCCACTAACGCGCAATTGCACACTGCCCGGATCCACCGGTCCCATCGCACTGAGATTGGCCCGGATGAGCGGCAGGGCAGTCCGAACGGTTTCGCCGTCCGCCGGTTGAGTCGCCAGATTCGTGGTTGCGACTTCGGCGACCGCGGCCGCGCCGCCAGTGGAGGTGCCGATCATTTTCACCGCATCGGCAAAAACTTTCGGCTTATTTGCCTCGATCATGTAGCGGCCTAACGAATTGAGCGGCGCGTTGTAGGTGAGAGGTTGACCGTAAACGGTGAAGATAGCCTCGTATCCCGCATTTCGCGCGACTTCTTTGATGTGCTCATTGTAAAATCCGTAGGGCACGGCGAAGCAATTCACCTTGATGCCAAGTCTCTGTTCGAGCAGTTGTTTGCAACCGACGATCTCGTTTTGGAGCCATTGCTCATATTCCGGTGGACTCAGTCTCTTACGAGCAACCTTGTCGTATGGTTTGCGCAAGTCCTGATGCGTGGCCGAGTGCGCCTCGATGTCGATGCCAGCATCTCGCATCTCGGCGAGCTGTTCCCAGGTGATCGCCTCGCCTCCGCCGAAATGACCGCCGCGCACGCCTTCGGTGTAAATAAACATCGTGAATGGATAGCCGTATTTTTTCAGAATGGGCCAGGCGACTTCATATTGCGATTTCCATCCGTCATCGATGGTGATAATGGCGCAGCGCGGCGGAATATTTTTCTCGCCGCGTTTCCAGGCAAGAAAGTCTTGCATGCCGATGACGGTGATGCCGCGATTTTTCAACTCTGCCATCTGCGCTTCGAAAGCCGCCGGCGTGATCTCGGTGTCCGGGTGTCTGACGTTGTTGACGAAGCGGTGATAACCAAAAACGATGGCCTGCGCGGTTTGATCGACAACCGGCTTGGTCGTCTTGGGCGCGGGCGAGTTGGCGGCGGCGTTTGTGCTTGGGCTGGCTGTGGCAACCCCGAAAGCTTTCGGGGTCGGGTTCGGTGGCTGCGGGCTGGCCGCGATATTTTCGTGCTTCTTGCAGGTGGACACGCTAAACGCGAGAAGCAATGGCAGAAGAGCAGATCGAGTGAGCATAATTGAGGTAAAGGCCTTTAATTCCGGGCGCATAAAAAACAAGCGCTTTTTGCGGAATCGCGTCTCAAAACACCACGCCAATACGAGGCTCGGACGAGAACGTTTTGACATTTCCGGACAAAAATTTTTGGCAGAAGAACTGCTTCTAGAGTAACTAATCGGATGCCGCGACTGATCTACCGTGCTCTTGCTCTGAGTTTCCTCGTTTCGTTGGCCGCCTGTACGACGGTGCCAACGACAGCGATGAAAGATACCAGCAAAACTTTCAATACCGTCGTGGTGGACGCCGGACATGGTGGGAAAGATAACGGGGCCTACCGTCGCTACGGAGGCGCGGAGAAAATTGCCACGCTCGATGTAGCAAAGCGTCTGGATCGCAAACTGCGCGAATCTCAATTAAAGACGGTCCTCACGCGATCCTCGGATGTTTTTATTCCGCTGGATGAACGCGTTGCCGTCGAAAATTCGCAGAAGAATTCCATCTTTGTCAGCATTCACTTCAACGATTCACGCCGGCGCGGCATTCACGGCTTCGAGACCTATTATCATTCTCCCCACGCCAACGAGCTTGCCAATCGGATTCAAGCCAAGTTGATGACGATTCCGCATTCGGCAAATCGCGGCGTGCACAGGGCGAATTTTCGCGTCCTGCGCCTGGCGACTTATCCTGCCGTTTTGGTCGAGTGCGGTTTCTTAAGCAATCGCCGTGAAGGTGGCGAAGCGCGCGATGCCGAATATCGCGAGCTGCTCGCAGACAGAATCGCGGAGGCGATTGTCGAACAACGCTATGGGTCTGGCGTTTATCACGCCTCGGCCGAAGCCACCGTGCAACCCCAGCCACCGAGCGAAGGTCCGGGCCTGGCACCGGCCACTTTGAGGCACGACTAAAATTTTTCTGTAGTGGCAGCCCCGAACGCTTTCGGGGCTGCGAACTCAAACGCCCGCAGGCGGCACGCCTGCCTCTACAGTGGATTCAGATTAGAATTCTTTCCCGCGCTCTTCGCGCCCGATCGTGCTCAGCCCGATCAGGGCCAGAAAAATGACGAGCGCGAAAAGCGCGAGCGCTTTGGCGTAATTGGGACGGCCGCCGGCGTCGTGGAAACGCTCGGCCAGCTTTGCCTCGACCACGGCCGTGTTCGCCGCGAGCAGATTCCCAAGTTGATAGGCAAACCCAGGAAAAGTGCCGCGCACCTCAGCGGGCGAAAGCTCATTTAAGTGCACCGGCACGATCCCCCATGCGCCTTGCACCATGAATTGCATGGCGAATCCGCCGATTACGAGAAGAGAGAGACTCGGCGGAAAAACCCAGGCTGGAATGAGGAGAATCCCAAGGGCCGCAGCAAGAATGATGGAGCGACGCCGACCAAACTTCTGCGAGAAATGACCGATGATCGTGCCGCCACAGATCGCGCCGACACTGTATATGATTCCGATGCTCGCCTTTTGCGTCACTCCGAGACCGCGCTGTTCGCCCAGAAAAGTTTGATACATGTCTTGCGTCCCGTGAGACATGGCGTTGAACGCGGTCATCAACAAAATTACATAGAGAAAGAGCACCCAGTGGCTTTTCAGAATGGTCCATAGATTGGCCCAAAAATCGGCGGGGCTGCGGCGGCGTAGCCAGGCAGGCGATTCCGGCACGCGCGCGCGGATGAAAATCACCAGAAAAGCCGGCAGCACTCCAACCACGAACAAGCCGCGCCAGCCGAAGAACGGAAAGACCAGCCAGTAAACAACCGCGGCCAGCAGGTAACCGAACGCGTAACCCTGTTGCAGAATTCCGGAAAACAATCCGCGCGCTTCGGTGGGTAAACTTTCCATCGCCAGCGATGCCCCCAGTCCCCACTCTCCGCCCATGCCGATTCCGTAAAGCGCTCGAAAGATCAGGAACATCGTGAAATTGGGCGCGAAGGCGGTGAGCAATTCCATGAGCGAATAAAAAACAATGTCGATCATGAGCGGGATCCGCCGCCCGAACCGATCGCCCAGCAGCCCGAAGATAAACGCGCCCACCGGACGCATCGCCAGCGTAAGCGTGATCGCCCACCCCACATCAACAATACTCCGGCCAAAATCGTGGCCGACCGTCGGAACGACGAACGTGAGCAAAAAGAAGTCGAGCGCGTCCAGCGCCCAGCCGAGAAAACAAGCCACGAAGGTGTTGCGTTGGTCGCGGTTAAGTAATTTGAAGAGCCGGATCGCTTCCACGGCTCAGTCACCTAATTGCCCCGCCAACTGAAGTCGAGAATTCTCTCCGCCCATGCGGGCAAATGTCGAAATCCGGATGACGGATGACGAAGGAATGACGAAGATCCGAAATCCGAGAATGACTCCACGCGGGGTTTCGTCATTTGGGAATTCTTTCGTCATTCGTCATTGCTCGAGGGCAAGAGTTAGAGAAAAGGTAGGAATAATAGTTACGCAACACATCTACGCATCATGATGCGTCAATTTGTTCCTTGATGATTGCAGAAAAGGCGGTTTAGTTATCGGCAACTATGCCGCCTGACTTGCATCCACTGGAAGAGCTCCTGCGCCAACGCATCGTCGTCCTCGACGGCGCCATGGGCACGATGATCCAGCGCTACAAATTGTCGGAAGCGGATTATCGCGGCGGGCGTTTTCGCGATTGGAAAGGCAAAGATCTGAAAGGCAGTCTCGAGCTGCTACTGCTGACCCGACCGGAAATCATCGAGGAGATTCATGCCCAGTATCTCGAAGCCGGCGCCGACATCATCGAAACAAATACGTTCAGCGCCACCACAATCGGCTTGCACGATTTTCTCTTTCGCGAAGAGCCGGCAAATGGACGCAAGGATAGACAATTTTTTCAACGCGTGGTGGACGATGTCGATCTTCGCGCGCTGATGTACGAGATGAACGTGGCCGCCGCAACGATCGCGCGCCGCGCCGCGGATCGCGCGGCAAAGCAAACGGGAAGTTCCCGATTCGTCGCCGGATCGATCGGTCCCCTTCCCGTCACCGCGTCTATTTCTCCGGACGTAAATGATCCAAGCTTTCGCGCGGTGACGTTCGATCAACTGCGCCAGGCTTACTTCGACCAGGTAAGCGCGCTCGTCGAAGGAGGTGTCGATCTTTTGATTGTTGAAACAATCTTCGACACGCTCAACGCGAAGGCGGCGCTCTTCGCCATCGGAGAAGTTTTCCAACAAACCGGAAAGAAACTTCCGTTGATGATTTCGGGCACGGTCACAGATCGATCCGGACGGACCTTGAGCGGTCAAACCGTGGAAGCGTTTCTTATCTCCATCGCGCACGCGCAGCCGCTCATCGTTGGTTTGAATTGTTCGCTCGGTCCGGATGAAATGGAGGCGTTCATCGAGGAGCTCGCGCGAGTCACTCCTTTTTACGTGAGCGCGTATCCGAATGCGGGATTACCCGACCCGCTCTCGGAAACGGGATTTCCTGAGACGCCCGAAACGCTCGCGCCGAAACTAAAAACGTGGGCGGAAAATGGCTGGCTCAATATCGTGGGTGGTTGTTGCGGAACGACTCCGGCGCACATTCGCGCAATCGCAAACGCGCTGCGGGGCCACAGGCCGCGGAGTGTTCCACCTGGAGGGACGGTCTCCGTGCCGTCCAATGAATCCCGGACGCGACAGCGCGCGCCTCTCCAGCTTTCCGGTTTCGAGCCGCTCAATGTCACTCCGGAGATGGGCTTCGTTGTCATCGGTGAGCGAACGAACATCACCGGTTCGCCAAAGTTCTCGAAACTAATTCTCGGCAACGATTTCGATGGCGCGCTGGCCGTGGCCCGTCAGCAAGTGCAAGGCGGCGCGAACATTCTCGACGTGAACATGGACGAAGGGATGATCGATTCGGAGGCGGCAATGACGCGCTTCCTGAATTTGATTGGAAGCGAACCGGAAATCGCGCGCATCCCGCTTATGATCGACAGCTCGAAGTGGAGCGTCATCGAAGCGGGTTTGAAATGCGTTCAAGGCAAAGCGGTCGTCAATTCTATTAGCTTGAAAAATGGCGAGGAAGAATTTCTTCGGCAAGCGCGACTCGTTAGGCGATATGGCGCGGCCGTCATCGTGATGGCTTTCGATGAGCAAGGCCAGGCTGATACATTCGAGCGCAAGATCGACATCTGCGCGCGGGCTTACAAATTCCTGACTGAGCGCGCCAGTTTCCCACCTAACGATATCATTTTCGACCCAAACATCCTGACCGTCGCAACTGGTCTGGAGGAGCATCGTAATTATGCGGTCGATTTCATCGAGGCAGCGCGCTGGATTAAAAAAAATCTTCCAGGTGCGCGCGTGAGCGGCGGTGTAAGCAACATTTCGTTTTCATTTCGGGGAAACAACACCGTGCGCGAGGCGATGCACGCGACGTTTCTTTTTCACGCGATCCGCGCTGGTCTGGACATGGGCATTGTCAATGCGGGTCAGCTCGCCGTTTACGAAGAGATCGAGCCGGAGCTGCGCGAGCGCGTGGAAGATGTGCTGTTGAATCGCGGAGCCGACGCGACCGAAGGGCTCGTCGAGTTTGCCGAGAACGTAAAAACGAAAGGCAAGGCGCCGATTAAAGATGAAGCGTGGCGCGCGGACCGTGTGGAAGACCGCCTGAAGCACGCGCTGGTCAAAGGAATCGTCGATTACATCGATGCCGACACGGAGGAGGCGCGGCAAAAATGCAAGCGCCCGCTCGATGTCATCGAAGGTCCGCTTATGGCCGGCATGAGCGTGGTTGGCGATTTGTTCGGCGCCGGAAAGATGTTTTTGCCGCAAGTGGTGAAGAGCGCGCGGGTGATGAAAAAAGCCGTCGCCTACCTGATGCCGTTCATGGAGGCGGAGAAATCAGCTGGCGCAAAACCGCAGGGCCGCATCGTGATGGCGACGGTAAAAGGCGACGTGCACGACATCGGCAAGAACATCGTGGGCGTCGTCCTGCAATGTAATAATTACGAAGTTGTCGATCTTGGCGTGATGGTCCCGGCCGCGAAAATTTTGGAGACGGCGCGTGAGCGA
>Ga0209152_10000549_pt1 | contig 16728 bp, 10 predicted proteins | sample GraSoiAngelo_107_FD_185873 | JGI IMG/M metagenome (GOLD analysis project Ga0209152, IMG submission 185873) | Grasslands soil microbial communities from the Angelo Coastal Reserve, California, USA - 14_0903_09_30cm (SPAdes) (version 2) | ecosystem: Environmental > Terrestrial > Soil > Grasslands...
TCGTCAATCCTTACGATACGGATCAGTGCGCCGCGGCGCTGCACATGGCGCTGTCGATGCCCCCCGCGGGGCAGCGTGCCCGCGTCCGGTTGATGCGTGGCCTGATTCAAGAGTTCAACGTGTATCGCTGGGCGGGGCGCATGTTGATCGACGCGGTGGGCATGCGGCGCCGCGGGCGCCTGCTGGACCGGGCGGCGACCCCGGAGCGACAGTCGCGGCGTCCCGCGGGCCGTGACGCGACCCGCGCCCCGTGACACGGCGGCGCGCGCGCGCCCTGCCGGCGCCCCGACCGGAATGGGCGTATTTCTTCGACATCGACGGGACCCTCGTCGAGCTCGAGGACTCAGCGGCCGGGACGGGCGCCGACGCGGACCTGCAGCGGCTCATCGCCGAGCTGTCTGGCGCGGCCGGGGGCGCGATCGCCTTGATCAGCGGTCGCTCGATCGCGGACATCGACCGATTGGTGCGGGACCACCAGCTGCCGGTGGCGGGCCAGCACGGCCTCGAGCGGCGCGACGCCGCCGGACGGATCTCCCGTCACGCGGTGCCGGCCCAGGGGCTCGATGGGGCACGCAGCCAGCTCGCGGCCGCGGTCGCGCGGCATCACGGGTTGGTGCTCGAGGACAAGGGCCTCTCGCTGGCCCTGCATTACCGCCGGGCGCCCCGGCTGGGCGGCTACGCCCACCGGCTCATCCGCTCGCTGGCCGCGCGAATGGGCAGCCAGTACTGTGTGCAGACGGGCAAGCGCATCGTGGAGATGAAGCCGGCCGGCAAGGACAAGGGGGTGGCGGTGCTGGAGTTCATGCAGGAGGATCCGTTCCGCGGGAGAACACCGGTGTTTGTCGGCGATGACATCACCGACGAATACGGCTTTGCGACGGTCAACCGCCTGCACGGCCATTCGGTGAAGGTCGGGCCGGGGCGGACGGCGGCGCACTGGCGGCTGCGGGACGTCGGCGCGGTTCGCGCGTGGCTGGCGCAGCGCCCGGAGGAAGCCGCTCCATGACGTCGCTCGACCTCGCACTGGTCGGCAACGGGACGATCGGCGCGCTGGTGAGTCCCCTGAGCGAGGTCGTGTGGGCCTGCTTCCCGCGCTTCGACGGCGACCCGGTGTTTTGCTCCCTGCTGCGCGAGCGAGCCGGCGATACGGATTTCGGCTTTTTCGCCGTGGACCTGATCGACGTCGTGAAAGACGAGCAGGCGTACCTCGTCAACACGCCGATCCTCATGACCCGCCTGCACGACCGCCACGGCGGTTGCATCGAGATTACGGACTTCGCGCCGCGGTTCCGCCAATACGGCCGCCTGTTCTGTCCCATGATGTTGGTTCGGCGGGTCAGGCGAATTGCCGGGAATCCCCGGATCCGCGTGCGGCTCCGCCCCGCGTACGGCTACGGCCGCCATCGCACCGACATCACGTGCGGGAGCAACCACATCCGCTACATCGGCACCGATCTGGTGCTGCGCCTGACCACGGACGCCGCGATCACCGCGATCGTCGAGGAGAATTCGTTCTTTCTGGAAGACACGGTCACCTTGTTGCTCGGGCCGGACGAGACCGTCCAAGGGGCCGTGGCGGATGTCGGGGGCCATTTCCTCGAGGACACAGCTGCCTACTGGCGCGAATGGGTCCGCTCCCTCGCCATCCCCTTCGAGTGGCAGGATGCCGTCATTCGGGCCGCCATCACCTTGAAGCTCAACGTGTTCGAAGACACCGGCGCGATCATCGCGGCGGTGACGACGTCGATTCCCGAGGCACCGGGGAGCGGGCGCAACTGGGACTACCGCTACTGCTGGCTGCGCGACGCCTACTTCGTGATCAACGCCCTCAATCGGCTGAGCGACACGCAGACGATGGAGCGGTACCTGAGCTACATCCTGAACATCGTCGCCGATGGGGAAGCCGGGCGTCTACAGCCCGCGTATGGGATCAGCGGGCACTCGGTCACCGACGAGCGGGAAGTCGATTCCCTCCCCGGGTACCGCGGCCTGGGGCCGGTCCGGGTCGGGAATCAGGCGTACCAGCAGGTCCAGCACGATGTCTACGGCTCGGCCATCCTGGCCGCCACTCACGTCTTCTTCGACCACCGGGTGATGCGGCGCGGAGATGACGTCCTGTTCCATCGCCTCGAGGCACTCGGGGACCGCGCGGCGAAGCTGTTCGATCAGCCAGACGCCGGAATCTGGGAGCTGCGCGGCGCGGCGCGCGTGCACACCTCGTCGAGCGTGATGTGCTGGGCCGGCTGCGACCGGCTGGCCCGGATCGCCGCGCACCTGGGACTCGCCGACCGCGCCGCCTATTGGCACTCCCAGGCGGCGCGCATGCATCAGGTCATCTGCGAGCGGTCCTGGAATCCCGAGATGGACAGTTTCGTGGCCACCATGGAGGGCAAGACACTCGACGCGAGCCTGCTGCGACTGGGCGAGCTGGGGTTTCTGGCGGAAGACGACCCCAGGTTCGCCGGCACGGTGCGCGCCATCGAGCGCGAGCTGCGCAGAGGGGATTTCGTCTTTCGCTACGTCGAGGCCGACGATTTCGGGAAGCCGGAGAACGCGTTCCTCGTCTGCACGTTCTGGTACATCAACGCGCTCGCCGCACTCGGGCGACGGGAGGAAGCGCGTGACCTGTTCGAGACGGTGCTTGCCTGCCGCAATCGGCACGGCCTCCTGGCCGAGCACATCGACCCCCGGACCCGCGAGCAGTGGGGCAACTTCGTCCAGACCTACAGCATGGTCGGCCTCATCGGCTCGGCGATCCGCTTGTCGGTCCGCTGGGATCAGGCGTTCTGATCCCGCTGTTTCCGTTCGTCGAGCAGCTTGCGAATCTGATCCAGCTCCTCCGGCGTGGCCGGCCGGGTAGAGAGGGCACGCAGGATGAGCTCGAGCGCCGCGCCGTTCAACCGAAGGGCCGGCGCCTCGACGCGCGCGACCGGGTCGGGACGCGCTGCGAGCTCGGCCAGCCGCGTGGCCTCGGTCAGGAGCGCGTGCGCGCGGTCCAGCCAGTTCTCCTTGCGGCGCTCTACCACGTAGACCTTGCTGGCGAGTCGGAGAAGCGCGGCCGCCCGGTGCCAGGCGAGGACACGCTCGTCGAGCAGGCCCGTCGTGCCGGCCAGGAGCGCCTCCTCCGCCCGCGCCGCCTCCGCGGCCAGAGGCGCATGGTCCAACCCGTACCGCCAGGTGGTGGCCAAGAACATGCCGGCGTCGAGCTCCAGCGGCCCTCGCCCGAAACGCTCCCAGTCGATCACGCCCACTCCATCTCCCTGGTCGAGAAGATGACGGGCGTAAAACGTGCCGTGAACAAGGCGCCGCGAGCCGTTCTTGGGCAGCGTCTGCGTCAGTATTCGGGCCAGCCGCCTCGCGGCGCTTCCGAGCCCGCGGTCCGCGGCGTCGAGCTGAACCACTTCCTTGCCGGCGTCGTAGACCATGTGAGCCGCGCCCAGGGGCAGCCCGACCTTGACCGGCAGCGCCGCGGCGCACCGCAGCCAGCACGCGGCCAGCTCGCCGGCGCGCTCCCCCCGCCGGCCTTTGAGGAGCTCCTGCGCCGTCGGGCCCTCGAGCCACCCGATGGCCAGAACTTGTAGCGTGCGGTCTCGAGCGAGGAGCGGCGGCACCCGGACCGGCCCCGCGCCCACCAGGCCGACCGCGGCCAGGGCCTCGTACAGCTCCGCCTCGGGCGCGGGGTCTTCTGCGTACAGCTTGAGTGCGAAGTGACGGTCTCCGGCCCGGACCTCGAGCGTGGCGCGCGACCCTGGCGTGTAGCCCCGCAGCGTGAGCTCGACCGGACGGTCGTCGAGGCCCAGCCCAGGGATCGCCGCGGCCAGGCCCAACGCGCGAATCGCCGCGAGAGCGGGCAGCGCGGGGTCGTCAGGAAGCTCAGTCGTGGCCTTCACGGAGCAACGCGCGGATCTGGTCGAGCTCTTCCCGTGTGGCCGGCCTCGTCGAGAGTGCTTGCAGCACCAGCTCGAGCGCGGGAGCCCTGAACCGGACCGCCGCGCGCTCGGCCAGCCGAGTGGCCTCGCCCAGCAGCGCGTGCGCCCGCTCCCGCCAATCGCCACGCCCGGTGGTCGGCAGACGCTCAGTGAGCTGCAGCAGCGCGGCCGCTCGATGCCATGCCAACGCGCGCTCGTCCAACAGGTCGCGCGTCCCCTCCAGAAACGCCTGCTCCGCCCGCAGCGCCTCGCCGGTGTGCGCGGGGTGCAGCAGCCGAAGCCGGGACAGCGTGGCCAGGAACATTCCGGCGTCGAGCTCCGCCGGCCCCTGCCCGAAGCGGTGCCAATCGATGACACCGGGGCCCTCCCCGACGTCCAGGATATGGCGGGCGTAGAGCGTCCCATGCACCAGTCCCACGGCGCCGTCGTCCCGTGGCTCAGTGCGTGCCAACGCCTCGGCCAGCGCCCTGGCGGCGGCGCCGACCGAGAGGTCCGCAGTGCCCAGCGTGCCGATCCAAGCGCGAGTCTCGTGCATCATCCCCGCTGCGCCAAACGGCAGGCCGAGTTTCACCGGCAGGGACGCGGCGCGCCGCGCCCACTGGGCGGCCAGCTCGCCGGCGTGGCGACCCTGGCCCTGCTTGACCAGGTCGTGCGCCGTGGGCCCCTCCAGCCAGCCGATCACCAGCACGCGCAAATCGTGATCCCAGGCCAAGAGCGGGGGCACCCGGGCCCCGGAGTCGCCGGCCAGCCCGGCCGCGCCCAACGCCTGGTACAGCGCCGCCTCGGGCGTCGGATCGTCCGCGAACGTCTTGACCGCGAACCGACGCTGCCCCACCCGCGCGTCGAGCGTGGCCCGCGCACCAGGGTGGTAGCCGCACAGCACGAGCTCGACCCCTCCCGCTCCCTGCTCGAGCCCCAGGGCCGGGATCGCGCGAGCCAGGCCGCTGTCGCGGATCGCCATCAGTCCCGGCAGCCGGGGATCGTCGGGGAGGTCGGCAGTCGGTCTCATGCGCGCGTCCTCTACGGAGCCTCCGGAGACTTGAGCGGCTCGGGGACCTTGCGCCACTGCTCGGGCGTGAGCACGGCACGGGCCCGCTGGATCGCCCGCCGCATGCTTTGGCTCAGCACATCGAGTGAGTCTGCGATCGCGTGGAGCGCCGCGACCTGTTCCGCGGAGAGCCCGAGCGAGTCTCGGAATGAAAGGATCCGCGCGATCGGATTGGCGAGCGACTGCCGTGCTGGAGCCGGGGAGCCCGAGTCCAGCGCGGCGGCGGCGCCGTCCGGCCCCACGATGGCGCGGCGATCCGACGCGCGCAGCCGGTCGCGCAGGCGGTTGGGGCCAAGGGTGAGGCGCGCCTGCAGGCCGATCTGGAAGGGGACCGTAACACCGCCGTTCCCCGCGCTGCTCGCGCCGAAACGGCCGTTGACGGCATAGCGAAACCGGGCGGTCGCCGGATCGAACCCACGCACGTACAGCAGCACGGGGTCGGGCGCGGATGCGTACCCCCACCCGCGCAGGTTGCCCGCGCCGTGGAGCCACTCGTCCAGCCCGCCCATCAGGTTCACCGTGAGCACCGAGAGCGTGAGCCGGCGCTCGAGCCCGAACCAGGCGGGGCGCCAGCTGAGCTGCAGGTCGAACGACGGCTGCCACGGACCGGCGCACGAGTTCCGCGCGGCGACGCGTGCGAGTTGTCTCACGAGACACCGCCGCACGGCCCCGGGGGCGTCCGCGATCAGGGTGCGCATCGCGTTCCCGACCGCCGTGTCGGGCGCGGTCGCGGGGACGAAGATGAACGCGCGATCGTTGCGCGCGCCGTCGCCGTTGATGTCCGACCCGACCACCGGGGTGAACGGCGCACCCGACGTGAGCCGGCCGATGGCGCCGAGCTCGAGGGCGCTGGCGATCGGGAGGGTCACGGTGGCGAGGAAGGCATGGCGCCGCTCGAGATCGCTCGTCGCCCATTCCCGCACGTTCGGGTCGGCAGCGGTGGTGGGCGCGGCGAATCCGTGGGACGCGGCGCAGCACGCGAACGACGACTGATCACGGGCGCGGGTGAACGTGTACGACAGGCGCAACGCCGCGCCTCGCGTCGCACCCGCGCCGACCCCTAGGGTGACCTGCCGCGTGTCCGACTGGAGATCGGAACCGATGACGAGCACCTCCCCGAACTCGGGGTGCACCCGCGAAGCGGTGACACCGAGCGCGCCGGTGGCGGGGACGATGGAGTCCACCGGCACGTACACCGGGCGGGCGGCTTCGTCGGGGAGCGTGAAGCGCGGCGTCGCGACCAGGTTCAAGTCGCGGAAGCCGTACTGGCTCGAGCCACGCGCGTAGCTCGCGTCGAGCGACACGGTGAACGCGTGGAGCAGGCGACGCTGCACGCCCAAGGAAGCGCGCCACGCGTGCGGCGGTGCGTAATCGCGGGCGAATGCGGTGACGTTCGGGTGCGGGCTGATGGCCACTGTGCTGCCGGTGTCCGCGCACTGCCCAGGAATCGTGGACGGATCCGAGGCATATGCCGCCCAATCCGGAATCGGGACCGCCGCTCCGATGCAGACGAGCTCCGTCTCGGCGTTGGAGAGTCCCGGCGCCCCGAGGGCCGCGCTGTACAGCGCGGTCGGCGTCGGGCTCTGGAAGTCGCCCACGCCACCGCGCAGGATCGTCGGCCCCCCGTCCTCTCCACCCCCACCGGTCCACATGAAGCCGATGCGCGGCGAGAGGCGAGTGTGCTCCGGAATCCGGTCGGTTCGCAGCGCGAAGAGTGAATCCACCGCGCGATTGTAAGGCGGCGCGCCGCTGAAGCGCGCCGATTCGAGCCGGGTCCCGTACGTGACCTGGAGGCCGCCGGTGCGCCAGGAATCCGCGAGGTACAGCGCGCCGTTCCACGCGGTGCCGCCCTGGACCACGGGGGCGAAGACGCGCGAGAAGCTCGCAGGACTGTCGGCCGCCAGGGCGCTGAGCGACGGGAAGACGAACGTGCCGAGCTGGTTCGGCGTCTGGTTCTGGTCCAGGCCCGTGCCGCTCAACAGGGCACCGAGCTTGGGGCGGTGCGCGCCGCCACCCGGCAGCCAGGAGAGCTCTTCGCTCAGCTCCAGGCCGACGATGTCGACCCGTTGCGGCAGTCCGGCATTGCCGCCAAAGGCCAGCGTCGCCACGCCGTGACGGCCGTCCGGGAGATCGGAAGCGACCTGCACCCGCCCGGCCGGCACGGGGACGAGGGCGGTCGCATCCCGTCGCTCCGCTGAGAAGTAGCCGCGCACCTCGTTGATGAGGCTCCCCGCGAAATGCGACGTGAGCGACGCCATCACGCCGCCCCCACGCTCCGTGCGCGTGCCGCCGGTCGGCGGGAGGCCGAGGGGGCTCACGCGGGTGGGTTGCTGCGAGTCCCACCGCCCGTCGAACCGCAGCGTGAGCGTTTGGGCCTCCGAGACCTTCCAATCGAACCGGAGGAACGCGACGGCGTTGTCGGTCGTGCGGTTGTCCGAGAGGCCATGGACCTGCGCGGGCGCGCCGCTCGCCGCGGCGAGCGCGAGGAACCGGGAGGCGGAATCGGGACTGACCCCGAGCCGGGCCAGGGTGAGGGGATCCGCGGAGGCGAGCGACGGCAGCGCTTGCCCGCGCCAGCGCGCCTGCAGCGCGCCGAACACGAACAGCCTGTTCCGGACGATCGGGCCTCCCATCCCGCCGCTCAGCTGGTTCTGGGTGTACCCCTGTCCGAACGGCGACGTGGTGACCTGTCCCCAGGCGAGGGAGCGGTCGCGCAGCGTGTAGGTGAACGACCCCTGCGGGATGTTCTTGCCGCTGCGGGTTGTCGAGGCGACGAGGCCGCCGGAGAACTGGCCCCGGGCCGCGTCGTAGCTGCTCGTGACGACGCGGGTCGAGCGGATCGCATCCTGCGGCACATTGCCCCCGCCGAGGGACAGACCATCGAGCGTGATCGCGTTCGCCGTGGAGCGCTGGCCCGCCACCGAGAAGTCGGCCTCCGTCGAATCCGTGGCCGCGAGCGCGAGGACACCGGGGACGAGGGTGGCGACGGTCTTCAGGTCGAGCGCGTCGACCGGCAGGCGGGCCAGCTGATCCGCGGACAGGCTGCGCCCGACCGCGCCCGGTCCCACGCGCTCCACCAAGCGGGAGCCGCGCCGGGCACTGACGGTCACGGCCTCGAGCGGGACGGCCGACGCCCCCATCTGTACGTTCGCGACGAGCCGGTCCTCGTCTCCCTGGCGCGCGACGCTGACGGTAGCCGGCGCCATTCCGATGAAGCGGACCGTGAGGTCGTATTGTCCGCCGCCATCGGGGAACACGATGGTGAAGCGGCCGTGCGCATCGGTCGTCGCGTTGCGCGAAATCTGGGTCTCGACCGAGAGGGCCTGCACCAGCGCTCCGGGCAGCGGCTGGCTATCGGGCCCGACGACCGTGCCGGTGATGATGTCGGTCGTCGTCCCGACCTGGGCGGCGGCGCGGAACGCCGCGAGCGAGAGCGCCAGCGCCAGGAGCAGCGGCAACGGTCGCGCACGCATTCGCGTTACCCCAGACAGTCCCGCGCTGTCGCCACCGCCGCGGCCACCTTTTCGGGCCACTGCGCCTCCTGCCGCCGGAAGATCGCGCTCGCCACTTCGACGAGCGCCCCGGCGCAATGCAGGCCAAAGCGCCGGCGCCACGCCCCCGGCACGTGGTCGAAGTACTCCGCCGCGAACAGCCCGGCGGCGGCGCGCGCTTGCTCCGCCGCCATCGCATCCAGGCCGACCCTGCCGGCGACATACGCGAACATATGAGCGGGGTCCCGCACGGGATCACCCAGCACCACGGAATCGAGGTCGATGAAGATCACCCGGTCCCCCGCCAAGAAGACATGGTCGGGCTTGAGATCTCCGTGAATCGGGGCGGGCGGCACCTCCTCCAGCCCGGCCGCCACGGCGGCGGTAATCGCCCGAACTTGGGTGGCGAGCTCGGGCCGCGCCCACTCGACGATGGTCGCCCCCCGCCGCAACTCCTCGAGCTGGACCGCCAGCGAGCTGCGCGCCACGGCCGCGTTCCCGACGTCGTCCTGATTGAATGCCGCTACGGCCCGGGCCGTGATGCGCAGTGGACCGGCCGGGTCATGACCCTCCCGCAGCAGTTGCAGCAACGCGGTGCCGGGAGCCTCCTCCAACACCAGGGTGCGCAGGTCTTTGCGGTAGGCGACGGGCCGCACCACGGAGTAGCCGGTCTCGCCCCGCTCGACGCGCTGCCCGAGGGACTGCAGCAGCTCGAACGTGGGTTCGCCGTGGTCGTTGCGATACACCTTCACGAAGTACCGCAGCGTCTCGGCGCGCCCCGTTGTTGCGTCGTGCGCCTGCAGCGTGTACTTGAGCGCGGCGCCGAGCTCCGTGCGGTAGCGCGTCGGCGCCATGGTGCGCTCCATGACACGCCACTCACCCGGCGCCAAGCGAGCGAGCAGCTGCGGCTCGAGATCGCGCAACGCGCCGCCCAGCACCAGGCCGAGGTTCCTGAGCTTGCGGTCGTAGGGGAACACCTGCACCACCATCTCGAGGTCGGGAATGAAGCCCACCGGCCGAAAGGTCAGCCATTCGTCCGGGATCCCTTGGGACGGATCGGTGGCCTGCATCTCCCGCCACAGCCGCTCAGCCGTGCCCTTTTGGGCGTACAGCAGGCCGGTCACTCCCTGATCCCAGCGACGGCCCGTGCTGGGCTCGAGCAGGCGCAGCGCGTACTGCAGCACGCAGCGCGCGGTGGACTGGCGGCACCGGAACCGCAACGGGACGCAAGTCTCGATGTGATAGCCTTTCCCCGCCGCCGGCTCGAGATGGCGGCGGAACAGCTCGAGCATCCGCTGCGGGTCGCTCGCGATCGCGAGCTGGGGGAAATCGGGATCGGCCGGGAAGCCGCCCGGGCGCACCCGCGGGAGCTGGCTCGTCACCCGCATCGCCTGGCTCATCGGAGCAAGTCGCCCGCCGGCTGCCCGAGATTGAGCTCGTACAGGCGCCGGTACCGGCCGCTCCGCGCCATCAGCTCGCTGTGCGTGCCGCGGTCGATGATGCGGCCTTCTTCCAGCACGAGCACCAAGTCGGCATCCGTGATCGAGGGGAGGTCGTGCGTGATCATGAGACAGGTCTTGCCGGCCATCAGGCGGTCCAGCGCCTGGCGCACCGTCGCCTCGCTTTCCACGTCGAGGCCGGTCATGGGCTCGTCCAGAATCAGGATGGGGGCGTTGCGGATGAGCGCGCGCGCGATGGCGATGCGCTGCCGCTGCCCGCCCGACAGGGTCGCGCCCCGCTCGCCGATGACCGTGTCGTACCCGTCCTCCAGCTGACGGATGAACTCGTGCGCGTTGGCGGCGTTGGCCGCCGCCATGATTTCGTCCGCGCTCGCCTGGGGGCGGCCGTACGCGATATTCTCCCGGATGGTCGCGCCAAACAGCAACGATTGCTGGAGCACGAGCCCGATCTGGCGCCGCAGCGACTCGCGACGATACTGGCGGATGTCGACGCCGTCGAGGAGGATCGCCCCTTCCTGGGCCTCGTACAGGCGCAGGATCAAACTGACGATCGTGGACTTGCCGGCGCCCGACGCGCCCACCAGGGCCAGCCGCTGCCCGCGGGCGATCTTGAAGGAGACCTGTCGCAGCACGTCCTTGCCATCCCCGTAATCGAACGACACGCCCCGAAATTCGATGTCGCCTCGCACCGAGGTCGCCTCGATGGCGTCCGGGCGGTCCTGAATCTCCGGCTCCGTGTCGAGCACCTCGGAGATGCGGTCCGCACTCGCCATGGCTTTGGAGAAATCGGTCGAGAGCTTGGCCAGGCTGCGCATCGGCTTGTACATGTTGGTCAGGTAGCCGACCACCACGACGAGCTCGCCCGGCAGCATCTTGTGCCGCAGCACCAGCAGCGCGCCGAACGACACCGCCGCCGCCGTCCCCACTGCGGTGATGATCTCCGAGGATCGAGTGGCCGCGGCCTCGAGGCGCGCGACCCGGATGCTTTCCCGCACCGTCTCCGCTGTCACCGCGTCGAACTGTTCTTCCTCATACTTTTCTCGGGCAAACGCCTGCACTAACGGGATCGCCGAGAGCACTTCGCTCATCCGCGAGGCGACCTTCCCTTCCTGCCGGCGCTGCGTCTTGACCGACGCCTTCGTCTTGCGATAGAGATGAAACAGGCTGTACGACAGAAATGGCATCGTGGCCAGTGCGATCAGGCCGATCCGCCAGTTGAGGGCGAACATGACGGCGAACATCCCGGCGACCGTCAAGACGTAGGTCGTGAACTTGAGAATCGAGTCCGCAAAGATGTCCTTCAGGGTGTTGGTATCCCCGGCGATCTTCGTCAACAGATCGCCCGACCGCGAGTGGTTGTGGAAGGACAAGGACAGCGTCTGCAGATGGGAGAATAGCTCCCGCCGCAGGGCGTACACCATGCGGTAGCCGATGGACGAGGTGATGAAGATCTGGGCGTACGAGAACAGTCCGCTCCCCAACGCGATCGCCAGAATCCCGCTCGACGCCGCCACCAGCAGCCTGACTTTGTCGTCGGCGACGGCGTGCGGCAGCAGGCGCAGGGCGCGCGACAGAGGATTGTCGTAAATGACGTGATCGAGGATGATCTTGAGCGGCCACGGCTTCAGCAGCTCCATCGCGGTAGCTCCCAGCGTGCAGAGCGCCGCGATGGCCAGGCGGCCTTTGACCTGACGCAGATGCGTCAGGAAGATCTGACGGAATCGCGTCCGTTTACCAGGCATCGCAGCAACTCGACCGCTTCGACCTGTCGCCGCCGCCGCGCGTCGGCCTCGGGGTGGCGCGTCAGATCGAAAGCCAGAACGTGAATCTTCCCCACCAAAGTCGCTTGCTCGTACCAGGCGACCCGCCGGCTCAACGCCGGGTCGGGCGGAGTCCAGCGCTGGTACGCCTCGAGAATCGCGCTCGAGAGCGACGCGAACTCCGGCAGCTTGCCCGGCTTGCGCAGCGTCACCCGACGTAGCTGTGTCAACAGATAGCCCAGGTCCAACGCCGGGTCGCCCCGCGTACAGCGGTCGAAATCCAACACGACGAGGCGACCGGGCCGCCACAGCAGGTTCGCCGTGCCGAAGTCGCCGTGCAGGAATGACGGCGCGGCGGGCGCGGACGGGGCGGCGTGCTCGAGCCGGAAGAGCGTATCGCGCAGCACATCCGCCTCGCCGGGGAACCGGGCGCAGAGCTCGGTGACGCGGGGCCGGAGATCGTTCAACACGTCGGCGGGACATGTGATCGCCTCCAGAGACACCGGGGTCCCGTGCAACGCCGCCAGCGCGCGCCCGATCACCGGTACCACCGGCCCGCGCTGATGCGCGATCGCGGAGACGACCGATTCCCCTGCTTCGTACGTCAGCAGCAGCAGCCGGCGCGGGGCGTCGTAGCCGAGCACGCGCGGCACCTCCATCTCCCCGCGCGCCCCACAGTCGCTGGCGGCCAGCTCTCGCAGCACCGCGGCGACTCGCCGCGCGGCGCCGTCGTCCTCGTAGAACTTGCCCACCCACTGGAGGGAGAGCAGCTCACCGCCGTGCGCCGCCCGGGCGTGCAGGTCGTAGCGAACCACACGCTGCTTTCCGTGCCTCGCGAGCGGCTGCGCCGACCAATCCTCGAGCGCCACGTCCGGGCCGCGAACCTGGCGCAGCGCGGCGCTCAGGATGCCCTGCTCGTCCTCTCGGGTCGGCGAGACCAGCGCCGGGTTCATTGGCGTCGCACGTCCTCCAGCGCGGCGCGCGCGCAGGCGGCCAGCCGCACCGCCTGTTGCGGACCCTCGGCCGGCTGACGCCGGCATACGGTGTACGTCTTCTGCAGCAGTGTCAGGGCGCGATAGAACGACACGTTGCGCGGCGAGACCTGCGGCATGGCGGCGAGATACGCATCCCGAAAACAGCCCGGCCAGCGACCGGCCTCCGGCGGGAGCGTGCGATCGAGCGTGCAGCGTCGCTCCAGCTGCGCCACGAAATGGCCGGCATCGTACGCCGGGTCGGCATAGCCGAACATGTCCCAGTCCAGCAGCACCAGCCGGTCGCCGGTCCACAAGAACTGCCCGGCCGCCATGTCGCCGTGGATCGGCGCGGGGTCGGTCGAATCGAGATGGGGCACCGCCGCCTGCAGCTCCGCCAGGAGGGGCTCGACCAGATCCGCAGTCCCCGACCAGACGGGACGCAAGTTGTCGCACCGCGCCCGCGTTTCAGCGACGAGCATCTGCGCGGTCGTCGGTCGCTCCGGAACGAGCGGCGCGCGATGCAGGTCCGCTGCCAGGGCGGCGGCCTGGCGCAACAGCTCCTGCTTGCGCCCGTCGACAATCTTACTCAAGATCTGGCCCTCGACCCAGTCGAAGACCAGCACGCGCTGCTGCGGGAGATAGCGAATCGGGAAACTCGGTCGATGCAGCTGCGGCGGCAGGTGCTCCGCCAGCCGCTGCGCGTGCGCCCACACTCGTTCGCCGAAGTCATCGGAATACGCTTTCAGCGCGTACACGCGCTCCTCGCCGCCATGGGAACGCACCCGCACCTGCACCACGAACCGATCCGAGTGCGCGCTCCGCAGCGTGCAGATGGCGCCGGCCGGCGCGAATCCGGCCGGCAGGATCGCGGCGAGCAGCTCCAGCGCCGGCGCTGTCTGCTGCAGCCGGGCCAGCTGTGCTTCGAGGGCGGCGCGTTGCTCGAGAGTGGGGTCGAAGTGGAAGCGCATCAGTCGCCGCCGAGCCAGCCGGCGAGGTACGAGACGAGACGCGCGGCTCCATCGAAGCTGGGGATCACCTCGCGCACCCGTTCCGCGTGGGCGCGTCGATCGCAGCGCACCGCCCACCGCAGGGCCTCGAGCAGCCGCGGGCCGGCCACGTCCCTGGGGTGCACCCACCGGGCCAACCCGCGGGCCGCGAGGGTCTCGGCGCGGATCTGCTGCTCGACCTTGTGCGTCGCCCGCGGCACGATCACCAGGGGCCGTGCCACCGCCAAGGCTTCGCACACGCTGTTGTAGCCCCCCATGGTCACGACGGCGTCCGCGGCAGCCATGAGCTGGAAGTTGTCCGCCTGCGACATCACGCGACACGTCGTCGTCGCCCGCGCCTGCAGCACGGCCTGCTGCTCGGCCGGCATGAACGGTCCCGTCACCATGACCGCGTGCAGCTCGGGGACCTCGGCCCGCAGCCGCTCCACCGCCCCCTGCGCGGCTTCCAGCACGGGATACCCGTCGCTGCCGCTGCCGACGGTCGCCACGATCAACGGGCCCTGGGTCGGCAAGCCGAGCTCCTGGCGCAGCCTGTCCGGGTTGAGTGCCGGTGGATCGCGGACGACGTACCCGCAGTAGTGCAGCTTGGGCTGCACCGCGGCCGGGATGTCGTAGGCGTCCGCCACGTCGTACAGCGCTGGCGAGCCGTACACGGCGATGCCGTCGTACAAGTGCTCCAAGGCGTCGTACACTCCCAGCTCACGCCACTGCCCCTGAATCCGACCGACGTCGTCCATGATGTCGCGCAGGCCGAACACGAACTTCGTGCCGGGGCAGTGCGCCTTGAGGGCATACAGGCCGTCGCGAAACTCACCCTTGGCGCCGAGCGGCTCGTGATCGACCAGGACCAGGTCCGGGGCCAATCCCAGGGCGGCGGCGCGCAGGATCTGACCGCGGATGGTCCGGAAGCGTTGCTTGGCCGCCTCCTCCTCAGCCGGGGACCGCTCCACGCCCTCCGCCGTCAGGAGCGTGGGCAACTTGATGTAGTCGCACCGCTCGGGAAGGGTGAAGTTGGCGGCGACGGGCGACTTGGTCGCGATGTATGCGACGAAGGTGGGATAGGCTGCGAGCACGCGCCGCGCGATGGTCAGCGTCCGGGTGATGTGGCCCAGCCCCTGGTGATCCTGCGCGTACAACAGGAGGGTCGGTGTGTGTGGCGCCCCGGATCGCGTCACGTCAGCCCCACCTCCGCAGCCGCCGAGGCGGCCGGCTGCAGCGGGCCCGCGGGGACGCCCAGCAGTTCCGCCAGCAGGCCCGGTATGCGGGTGAGGCCGCCGAAATCGATGCGGCTGCGGCTCGCGGGCGGTGGGCCGAGGTCGCGCGCCAGCCACGCCGTGAGCGCCGCTGGGTCCAGCTGGTCCGGATGCAGCACGTCGACGAGGCCCATGTCGCGCAGACGCTCGGCACGGATCCACTGCTCCGGCTCGGGCCTCACGCGCGGCACGATCAACGCGTGCTTCTCGAACGACAACACTTCGCAGATCGTGTTATAGCCGCCCATGGCGATGACCCGCTCGGCACGCTCGATCAGCGGCAGCGGGTCGGGGACGAACTCGAGCACCTCGCAGCGAGGATGGCGCTGGGCACTCCGACAGAGCCGCTCTCGCTGTGCCGTCGGCATGTACGGCCCCGTCACCACCAGGCCGGTGGTATCCGGGGGCAACTCGGCCTCGATGAACGCCTCGGCCAGCGCATGACCGTCGACCCCGCCGCCGACGACGCACAGGGCAAGCCTGCCCGGGGGCACGTTCGCGAGGAGCTGGGCCGCCTGGGGCCCGGCAAATTCGAGGCGCGGCCGCTGGTCGAGGTACCCGGTGTACCGCACCTTCGCCGCGACGTCATCGAACACCGCATACTCGCGCACCGGGTCGAACACGGCGGGATCACCATAGATCCAAATGGCGTCGTAGTACTCCCGCATGGCGTCCACGTTGCCCTGATCCGACCAGGTTCGCTCGACGGTCTCGCGGTCCGTCAACACCTCGCGCAGGCCCAGCACACAGCGCGTGTCCCCGCCCCTCCGCAGACGCTCCAGCGTCCGCTTGAGTTCACCACCGGCACCGAGCGGCAGGTGATCCACGATCAGCACGTCGGGCTCAAAGGCCTTGACTGCATTACGGATGACCTTGGCGCGCAGCGCGATGAGCTCTTGATCGGAAACATCCAGGAAGCGGGGGTTCAAAGCCCCGTCGGCCTCCTTGCGCAGCCCCGGGAGGGTGACGCAGTCCACTCCCCCCGGCATCGGGATCGCGCCTGCCTGCCAGGCCTCCGCGATCATGAGGATGACCGGCTGCAGCGCGGAAGCGCGCAGCGCGTGCGCAATCGTCGCGTTGCGGCGAATGTGGCCGAACCCATGCATCCCCTGTGAGTACGCCGTCACCCGGGGGAACGGCCGCTCGCCGGCGTGGAGCGGGCGCGGCCGGCGACGCTCCGGGGTGACCTGCTGCGACGATCGCGCGGCCTCCGAACGGACCCTGATATCGTCGAGCAGTTTCCGGATCTGGTCCAGCTCCGCCGGCACCGCCGGAGTGGTGGACAGCGCCTGGACCACGAGCTCGAGCGCGGAATCCCTGAGCGCGTCCTGCGCGGGCAGCGCGTCCCCTCCGTTCCGACCCGGAACGGGACCGCGGCTCGCTGCCGACGCTTCGGAAGCCGCGATCGGCTCGCCCCGGGCCACGCGCTGGGCGGCGGTGTGGATGTACTCCGCGAGCCGCCGCGACGCGTCCGGCACGCCCTTGAAGCCGGGGACGCTCGACATGTCGACCACATAGGTCCGGCCGGCGCTCTCCACGATGTCCACACTGAAGAGGTCGATGCCGAACGCACCACCGCAGCGCTGCGCGATGTCCACGAGCTGGGGTGAGAGTGTGAAGGAGGTGCGAGCTGGCCGACCGCGGAGCACGCCGAAGAGCTCGTTGCCGATCGAGTAAATCTTTCGGTCAGGCCCGTCCGGCGGATGGTAGCGCTGGGCGAACACCGGCTCCTCGATCGGGCCCAACGCCGCAAGCTCGGCCGCGTCCCGAACCACCTCGATGCCCCACCTCCAGGGGCGGCGATAC
>Ga0209152_10000557_pt1 | contig 16616 bp, 18 predicted proteins | sample GraSoiAngelo_107_FD_185873 | JGI IMG/M metagenome (GOLD analysis project Ga0209152, IMG submission 185873) | Grasslands soil microbial communities from the Angelo Coastal Reserve, California, USA - 14_0903_09_30cm (SPAdes) (version 2) | ecosystem: Environmental > Terrestrial > Soil > Grasslands...
TACCAAGTAGATCCCAACGACCAGCGTTTTCAAGGGCGCCTTGAGAAGGCTATCAAATGGGCAAAAGAGATCGAAACGATAACCACTGGTATCGTACGGGTCGACGACAGAGAGCAGGAGGCTATCCTTGAGCTGGCAGGAATCATCAATGCGAGCGACGACGAGAATTATCTCCAGAACTCTGTCTTCACGATAGCAAAGAAGCACAACCTTGAGCCAGGGCCTTTCTTCAAGACGCTCTACAGAGTACTTATCGGGTCCGACCATGGTCCGAGGCTAGGCCCTTACATACTAGCAATGGGCAGAGACAATGTTGCTACGGCCCTCGCCAGCGCGGCGAGAATGGCGAGCAAGTAGAATGGAGACCCCAACAACCCGAAAAGTCGAGATACGACCAATAAGGACTGAAGACCTGAGCCTCGTCTACGAGCTCGAAGAACAGTCGTTCAAAGACCCGTTCCCAAACTACTTCATCGACCAGCTAGCACACGCGAACCCGGAAACGTTTCTTGTCGCCGTCTACAGCGGCGCACTTGTCGGATATGCGGTTGTCGATGACTGGTCCGATCACCAACACCTTGTCTCCATCGCCGTAAGAGCCGGGTTTAGACGTAGAGGGATCGCGCAAACACTCCTAGATGACTTGTGTGAAAGGTCGAGACCGGGTCCGTTACGTCTGGAGCTGAGGAGAAGCAACCACGAGGCTTTCCAGCTCTACATGAAGAATGGCTTTCGGGAGACTGGAATCGCGCACAGCTACTACACCGACGGAGAGGATGCTATTCATATGGAAAAATTGATCGAGAAGAAGCCTCAGATTCTGGCACCTGCCTAACAAGAGTGCCACCGGCCGGGGAAATCGGGCTTTGAAACTAGAGCATTGGATACCAGTTTACCCACAGAATCGTTGCTAAACACAACATAATCGAATAGCCGACGAGGAGACCGTGGAAAAAACGAGGACGCGTTGACGAGTACTCTGCCTGCCCCCAGAAGACCGGAGGGACAACTAATGCGAATCGAGCTAATGAAAGCACTTCTCCTGAATAGAACACAACGGCGAGAACTACGAAGGCCCACAGATAGTACGGAAATAACTTCGTTGACAGAGTTCCCCTCACCAAAGGGCGTACCACGAAAATGACTGAAAGGACTATTGCAACGAGGTTGATTGTGTATGGAAGTACCCCAGTGGCGACTTCGTAGACCGGATTATTGAAGAAACAAAGAATGGTACACTTTGATGCACTCGCCTCGGATTGGAAAGGCGCGAGAATGTTCCCGGTCTGAGTGTAAGCGTATACTGCAAACGCTGGAACGCTTGCTAAAACGGTAAGTCCAGCGATCAGTTTCCTTACCTTCTGATCTTCAAAAAGCACCTTTACGAGAAATGGAATTGCAACCAAGAACCCTTCAGGCCTTGACAGGCCAGCCAAAAAGCCCAGCCCTCCTGCAACGAGTACCCTGCGAGTTTCGAGATAATAGAGAGCCGCTGAAATGAACAGTATGTACGTTGCTTCAGAATAGATTACAGTGAAGAAAAAGCTCGAAGGAAAGACTGCCAATAACAGCAGGGCACGATTCGCTACTCCAGGACCAAACAATTGTCGAGTCGATCTCTCAAAGTAGACCGCGGCTCCCCCTAGGGCCACAAAATTCCAAGAGAAACCTGCAAGAACCTCCGCAGACTTGACATCTACGAATGGGAAAAGTGGATAGAGTATCCTCATGATTAGCGGGAAGAGCGGTCTAAAAGAGAACCCATGCTGAAATATGGCATAACCCCCGGTGGCGATTCCAAGATAGTAGCTGGAGTCCCATCGCGCTAAACCATAGAGAACTGGGAGATTCACGTCCTCGATGGGAGGAAAGGTCCCGGTACTATTGCCGAATACCGTGCCAGCAGCTATGAGGAAGAGTACGAGAGGACGTGAAGCCACCAGCGGATTGGCTATCCATTTCTCAAATTCAGTTCTTAGGCGGGTCAGACAGTGTTCCCGTCCCTGGCGTTGGTTTGAAGCGCGCTGTCGCCTAACGTATGCCGAGCTCTGGTCGTCTTTAGCTCGCTGTAAAGCAGAATGAGGACAGATGCGGGCAATACCACGAAGAAGAAGGCGTCGTTCAGAAGGCTGTTTCTGCTTTTGGCAGTCGTGGGTGAAGTTTCGACCACTTTGGAGTAGTAATTCAGTGAAACATGTTCGACTGTCAGTTGACTCAAGACTCCCGACGCCGTGACCAAGACAATCGCCGCAGACTCTCTTGGGAGATTGTCTGAGAATGATTTCGCGCTCTGCGAAGTGAGTGCTATCGAAATTGAGAGGTCGACTGGTGTTTTTGTAATGGAGTAAACTGGACCGTGATACACGGACAGTTCATTGAGGAAATAGGCAACAATGAGAGTTCCAATCGACGCGTTGACACTACCCTGAAGTTGTACGCTTCTCAAGGACAGCGAGGGTGTCTGTTGAATCTGACCTAAACCCACGTATAGGGCGTGGTATGATCCCAACATAGAAGCAGATACGAGGGGAAAATCAAGGAATTCGAACTTCTTGATTTGTAGAGAAAACGGTGTTGACTCTGATGACGCCCCCCTTTCAACGTAGACCGTCACACTGCTCGTCGAGTCGTAGATCCTGCCAGTATTCAATTCTGTCAACTGGAGCATGTTCACCTGAATGTTTTCTGACTGTCCGGTACCGGACCTGTGATTGAGCGCATCGGACTCCGACCAGAGAGGGGTTTCCAATCCCAAACGGTTCGAATAGAAGCGTATCCCGTAGCCCACGCTCGGTGTTACGTCGAAGAGCATGTACATGATCGGATATTCTGTCAAATTGACGGAGAGACGTCGCGAAATCGAAAAGGCCGACGGCTCACTGCTCGGAGGGAGGCTTCCAGACAGCGACAGTCCGCTCTCTGAATAGCTGAGGGTGAAACCGCCTTGTCCCGCTCCTAAATTCCATAGCGTCCAGTTGTTTTCGGCAAGAATTCTCGCCGGGTTACTTTCCGCATAGGTCGGCGTCCTTAGCGATGTGACGTCCATCGCCCGCTTTCCTGGGAGTGTCACTGACGGAAGTGAAATAGCTAGAACTGGCATCAAAAATACCAATGCGATTATGAAAGCTGTGATCCGGCCGGTTTTTCCGTGGAAAGCTATGGGATTAGGCACGTGTTCCGGCAAGAGGGGGGTTCGGATTATCCATAATAGTGTTCCTAATTCAAAACAAAGAAAAGCCCTTGGAAAATGGGCGATTTGTTCAAGGCGGGCCGGGTGGGATTCGAACCCACGATTTGCGGCTCCGCAGGCCGCCGTCTTGGTCCTGGCTCGACTACCGGCCCTAAAAGAGACATTCTTGCCTCCCCTTATAACGGGTACAACGGCGAATACAACGGCGAGACCTAACTTGCCCCCTCATTCTCCTGTTTCCTAATCGGCAACAATTTCATATGTAGAAACGAATGCGACTTGGTTCGGACATGTTCGCCTGCACGAATTGTCAGAAGAGAGAGTTTCAAATGACGCAGCTGTCAGAAATGAGACTTCTAGCTGAGTGTGCTGGATGCGGAGCATCCTTTGTTGTAGACTCAATTGGCGAGAAGAAGTCTCGGATCGAAGCCGCGGACCCTAACCAGCACCTCATCTGGAATTGGAAGAGTGAGCAGTGGGTCCCAGCAAAGAGAGGCTAGGAACCTTTCTCTAACATGGGACGAGAACTCGCGCGACTCTGTGTTACCCTACGCGGAAGTCCCTGGTGGAGTAGCTTCCAGAGTTAGACCTTCAGGCCCGACGTATTCTGCGTCGGGACGGAACAATCGGTTATCCTGTAGCTGCTCTACTATGTGAGCCGTCCAGCCTACAGTTCTTGCACATGCGAATGTGCAAGTGAAGAGCTCAGGGGGAATCCCGACCGCATGCAAAACGACCGAGGAATAGAATTCGACATTCACATCAATGGGCCTTTCCGGATGCTGCTCACGTAGTAGTCTCCGGGCCGTGTCTTCGACCGTTGTCGCGAGCTCGAATAGTGAGGGATCGACTATCTGTCGCGCAAGCTCCTTTAGGACTCTTGATCGTGGATCCTCAGTTCGATAAACTCGGTGGCCAAAGCCCATTATTCTGTCGTGCTTCTGAAGCCGATCTCGCAACCAACTCTCGGCGTTCTCGGGGGTCCGGATGGATTGCAACATCTCCCAGACGTAGATGGGCGCACCTCCGTGCAATGGACCTTTCAATGCCGATATTGCAGCGACCACCGCAGAATGCACATCGGTCAGAGTCGACGCCGCGATTCGAGCTACGAAGGTTGACGCGTTAAGGCTGTGGTCGGCAAGTAGAGTGAAGTATGAATCCAGTGCGTGTACGTGTTCAGGTCTGGCGGGCTTAGCGTTGAGCATGTAGAGATAGTTCGCTGCATGGCCTAGCCCGGGTCGAGGGGTGACTGGTTCCTGGCCTTTTCTCAAGCGGTGATAGGTGGCGACGATCGTGGGCATTCGCGCCGTTAGGCCGATGCTAGAGTCGATCAGTGAGGGTTCATTCCGACTCCCTAGCCCTCCTAAGATAGAAACAGACGTTTGCAACGCTGAAAGAGGATCAGCTACTTTTGATTCTCCTTTCAGAAAGCCGATGACCTGATTCGGCAGAACATGTTCGCGTGAGAAGCGAGTCTCCAAGGTGGAAAGTTCTTGCCGATTAGGCAGATGTCCGTACCACAGCAAGTGGGCAACGGATTCATAGGAAACTCGTCCTGCCAGCTGAGTAACATCATATCCTCTGTAAATCAGACGTCCGGCTTGGCCATCGATCTTGGTGAGAGAAGTAGTAGCGACGATGACGCCCTCGAGACCCTTCGGCGCGCGAATCATGAAACTTTCAGAACGCCATGGATATCAATCATAATTAAGCAATACCAAGGAACAAACCCTGTACGCGGGAAAGGCTTTTTCAACGTCTCCAATCCGAGGCGACCGTTGAGATCAGAGATGACTGGAAAGACCCACAGAATCGCAGTACTCCCGGGCGACGGAATCGGCCCCGAAGTTGTCGAGGCGACGCTGAAGGTCTTGAATGCTATCCAGAAGGTCGATGATGTTAAACTTGAGATGCTAAAGGGAGAGGCTGGATTCGACGTCATCTCGAAATATGGAACTAATCTCCCCACGAGGACCGTGGACATGATCAAGAAGACTGATGCCTGCCTCAAGGGACCCATGACAACCCCGGAGGAGCCAGGATCGCCTCGGAGCGTCGCCGTCACTCTACGTTCCATGTTCGACCTCTACGCCAACATGCGCCCCGCTCGCACTCTTCCAAATGTTCCCTCGCTCAAAGCCAATATCGACATGATTGTAGTTCGAGAGAACACAGAAGATCTCTATGTCGGAAAGGAGTTCGAAGTCGCACCCGGGATAGGGGTGGCAATGAAGATCAACACAACAAGAGCATCTGAACGAATAGCGAAGTTTGCGTTCGACTTGACTATGAAGAGACGAAAGAAGCTCGCCTTCGTCCATAAGGCGAACATTCTCAAGATAACCGATGGGATATTCAAGCAGGCCGTGTTGAACATCAGCAAGAACTATCCGGGAGTCGAACTGGAAGACATTCACGTCGACGCGGCAACAATGCAGTTCATTCGACGACCAGAAAGTTTCGACGTTGTCGTTGCGACCAATCTCTACGGTGATATTCTGACCGACGAGGCGGCAGCGCTAGTAGGGGGGCTAGGGGTGGCAGCAGGCGGAAATATCGGAGACCACTATGGCATGTTCGAGCCTGCTGGTGGCTCTGCGCCAAAGTACACCGGTCAGAACAAGGTAAATCCCGTCGCGATGATTGAAGCCTCCCGAATGATGCTTGATTTCCTAGGAGAACCGGAAGCGGCAGTAAAGGTCGAGAAAGCCACGCTGAAAGTCCTCGAGGAGGGCAAAGTGTTAACCTTCGACCTGGGAGGCAACGCCAAGACAAGCGATATGGGCAGTGCCATCGCCCAGAAAATCCTCGATTTCGCCTAGCTCTTACATTCGCTCAGCGAGCTTCATGCCAAGTAATTCCGTGACGCATTTGAGCACTATTCCTGTTGCCTCGACCAGGCTCGCCCTCTGCCGCTTCAACTCTTCATCCTTCAAGTGAGAAATGTCAGATTTTTCATAGAACTCGTGGAACCGTTGTGCTAGATCGTTGGCGTAAAGGCAGAGAAGAGTTGGATCTAGTTCCTCAGCGGATCTTGCAAATGTTTCAGGAAACCGTGCGAGTGCGAGGATGAGATTTTGCTCGGCTGGCTCGATTAGCTTGTTGAAGTAGCTAGGCCGCTCATGTGAGCCTAACTTTTTCAGAATCCCAAGTCCCCGCGTATAGGCGTAGTTGATGAAGGGTGCGCTGTTCGCTTCGAAATTCAGCGCCCTATCCCAGGTGAAGTTAGTGGACTTTACGGCTTCAACGGAGAGCATAGCGTATCTGATCGCTGAGATGGAAAGGCTCTCAGCGACTCGATATTTGACCTCCTCTGGAAGCTCTGATGATCTCTTGTCCACTTCCTGTCTTGCGCGTAGTAGAGCCTCATCCAGTAGCTGGTCGAACGTAACGTACCGCCCTCTCCGGGCCGACATTCTTTGCCCTTCAAGAGTCAGCAATCCAATAGGGAAGTGTAGGAAATTCATAGCTTGTTTCCTGTGGCCCAAAATCCACATGGCGACTTTGACTTGGAGCTGTGCGAGAGACTGTTCAACTCCGATCACGTTGATGACGCGATCAGCCTTCTCGAACTTGTACAGGCTATACGCGATATCCCGCGTTGGGTAGAGAGTGGTTCCATCCGACCGGGTGAGTGTTAGGGAAGTCATTTCGAACGACTTTGACAATCCCAGCTTCTCTCGAAGCGCGTTATCGTCTACTGCTTTCCCCGCATCGAGCACCCAGGCACCACCCTTGCTGTGAGCGAGCCCAGTCTCTTTCAGACGGTCGAGCAATTCTGAGACTCGTCCTGTCCATAGCATATCGCTCTCCCAGTCCCATTGGTCAAAGTGAATGTGCGCCCTTCGAAGGGTCTCCTCGAAACCGGCCAGCACCATCTGGCTTACCCGCCGGATCAAGCTCCGCGTCACCGGTTCTGCTTTCTCGTATTTCCTGATCAGTTCGTTGATTGATCCTTGCGGATCAGGGTCTTTACTCATTCTCTCGGTGAGGGCCTCGAACTCAGTGGGATACTTGCTCTGAAGCTCCGCGGCAACTCCTACCCATTCATCTAGTTCCTTGGTCATAGCCACGATATCGATATCAGAGGCGTTCGTCTTCCTGAGTAGAGCCAGTCTCTTCTTGTTCTCGTCAAGCTCCACAAGGGTCGAGGTTATAGAATATATTTTGCCGAAGAACTCGTCGGGCTTTCCCTCTGGAGTAGGCTCTCCGAGCAGTTTGTAGCCATAAGCCATCTGAGCTACTTGACGTCCAGTGTCGTCGATGTAGAAATGAGTCTTGACTGCGTGGCCTCGCCCGCCAAGAATTCGTGCTAATGTGTCGCCGAAGATCGAGTTCTTGGCGGTCCCGATGTGAATCGGCCTCGCCGGGTTGGCGCTTGTATGTTCCACAATGACACGCTGAGGCTGACCGGTCTTCAACAAACCATACGACGATCCCTCGTGAAGGATTGCGTCGAGCGTGAGTTGGGTAAGAGTTTCAATCTTGGCCTTGAAATTAACGTAGCCAGGTTCAGCAGCCTGAACCGACTCGACTAGATGGTGGACCCTTGCCTTTCCCAACTCGTGGACAATTTCCTTGGCTATCGTCATCGGTTTCGTCTTCTGCACTCTCGAAAGCTCAAATGATAGAGAACTTGCTAAGTGGCCGAACTCCTGGTTCGGCGGGTCCTCTAGACTCGAAGCGAGGTCCAATTCAGGGAAGCGTTTCTTGTCAGATTTTTGCAGATTTGAATATGCGCCGCGGAGCAAGCTCTCACATTCGGCCCTGAATTGGCCGAAAGGATCAGAAGGTGAGCCCTTTCCAACCATTGGGACGGAGGTCATGCCTTTCAAACTTGGTTTGAGACTTTCTTTGGCTTGAGAATCTTCTTAATAGAACTCTCTAGGGTTGGGATTTTGAAGGTGCATGCGACGGTAGTGCTGGGACCGGTCGACGTCCTAATCATTTTCCTCGTCTCGATTGTTGCAGGATTCATAGGGGCTATGTTCGGGTTGGGAGGGGGAGTCCTGATCATTCCCTTTCTGACGCTTGTTGAAGGGGTCCCGGTGCCCCTTGCTGTAGGAGCGAGCATCGTCTCCGTCGTGGCGACCTCTAGTGCATCAGCCGCCACTTATGTTCAGGATCATCTAACAAACCTTCGGCTGGGAATGTTTCTGGAAATTGGCACTGTCGCTGGAGCCATCACGGGAGCATTTGTCTCCGTGTTTCTGCCCGCTTCCTATCTCTTCATACTCTTTGGGATAATCCTACTATACGCAACGATCGTCATGATTAGAGCCAGAGGAATAGATTTTCCCGCGAACGTGAGGCCAGACAAGACATCTAGAATTCTTGCCTTAGGCAGTCAATACGAGGACCACAGCTTGAATCGAGTAGTGAAGTACGAAGTCACCAGGACACCCCTCACAGTCTTCATCGGCTTCTTCGCAGGGATAGTTTCCGGGTTACTCGGTGTGGGCGGAGGAATCATCAACGTTCCCACGATGAATCTGGTGAGTAAGATCCCTGTCAAAGTGGCGTCAGCCACCAGCAACTTCATCATCGGCGTGACGGCCGCGGCCAGCGCCTCTGTTTATCTGCTAAGAGGAGACGTTCATCCATTGCTCGCCGCTCCACTTATCATAGGAGTCGCGGGAGGAGCACTGCTTGGAACCAAGGTTCTGAAGGTGACTCCTCCAACTCGAGTGAAGGTCGCGTTCGGAATTCTGCTCGCCGCTATATCTCTGTTGATGATCTTGAAAGGATTCAGTCTGCCGGTGGTTTTGTAAGAGAGCCATGGACCTCAACAAACTCGTTTCCTACTCCCTGCGTATCGGGGTCTTCGCGAGTGCTCTACTAAGCCTAGTCGGACTCTTCGTCTGGCTGGCTAGTGGTTTCGATAATATTGTCTCCGCTGCCGGATCAGAGATTGGCAAAACGCTTGCGTCTGCCTTCGTTGGAAACGATTCAGGCATCATCTATCTCGCGATCCTTATTCTTATCGCCACTCCAGTGTTTCGAGTGGCAATATCCTCAGTCTATTTTGTTAAGGAAGGAGATAGAAAGTATGTTCTGATAAGTCTCGCAGTTCTCTCCATGCTAATATTCGCTCTCGTCTCAGGCTACGCGGGCTAAAGGAAATGTGACCTTTGAGAATGAACATCTTGATTGCGGGAGGACTGATTTCAGCTGTAAGCGTCCTGCTTCTCTCCTCAGAAATTGTCGCCTCATTTTTTGGATTCGCGCTGGGGGGTTTGAACATAATCACCGGAGTCCTAACTCCAAAAGCAGGAGGAATAGTCTATCCCACTGACCAACGGGACCCGTTGAAATTGTCGCTTGACAAAGGGGTGATTAGAACCAGCATTTACACGATAGCCTTCTCTGACAAGAAGCTAGTTCTAAGAAAACTCAGCTCAGTAAACCTAACAGTCGCAACAGCCCTAATCCTAGCTCTCTTAGGATGGGATCTGGCAGGGCCATTCGGTATCATCGTAGGAGGCATCACTGCATTTTCGTCGCAGGAATTCTTGACTCAGAGACGAAGAGATGGGATCAGGACGGGGAATCTTCTCGAGCTGTCGGACCGCGGCGACCTTGAGTTTCCCTATGAGGAGTTAGAGCAGGTCCAGCTGTCGGGGAACAGGATTCAGCTCTATCTGAAGGATAGAATTGTACGAATCGTGATATCCAGAAAATACTCGAGGATACTGGGACCTGTGCTCGAGAAGGTTATACCCGCGAATCTTCAGTCGGGACCTGTTCCTTCTGAGAGAGCCCTCTAAAGAAGAGGACTAGAAGAGCGATCATTCCTGTTGCGACCGTCGCGAGCTCCCCCGCCGCCAGGACGCGATTTGGTTCGATGAATAGCGCGCCTCGCCCGGTGGTTTCAACATAGAACGCCCATGCCATGAAGATCATACTTGCCAACCCTGTTGCGAGAGAGTAGATCCAGAGGCCGCTCCAGAACAAGTTTCGAGAGATCCGCGACGAAGCCATGACGGAACAGGATATTTGCCGTGCAGCGTTATTAACGTGGCGTAAAGCCTAGAGTCCACTCGACAGTCGCTTCCCAAAACGAAAGTCTCAATGGAGTATAGGAAGTCTCGAGGGCAAAGCTAGTTTTTATTCCGACAAAGTTCCACCGCAGCAAGGGACCGTAGTCTAGATCGCCCGATCAGTTGTCTGATAGATGGCGAGGACAACCAGGATAGGACATCGGGCTCCGGCGCGTCTTGCGGCGAAACCCGAAGGTCGTGGGTTCAAATCCCACCGGTCCCGCTTTTCCCAGGCCACACCGAGAATGGATTCAACGAAGAATTCTCCAATATCAGACGTACCCTCTACTAGCGACCAAAAGCCCGGTCTTGTGTCGCGAGGATCAAGTGCGAATCTGCGAGACCGTTGAAGTTTTGCACGGGTTGCCTGGTGAGGGAGTCTATCAGTCTATCTCTGATGAATAACAATGAAGCAGGCGGTTGCCAGTACACCGCTACGCCTGGCGAGAGAATGTCGAGGACCCTTATGAGTTCACGGGCTCCGCCCAGCTGGCCTGCCCCTGTAGATCAGAGAGCGCCTCGAAGACCCGGTTTTGATCAGAACCCCGGCTCAAACATGCATGAAACGAACAGTTTCCCCTAGGAAGGTGAAACTTCCTTCGTGAAATCTGTTCGGGGAAGGGGGTAGGGGTATATGCCCCAGACAAGGGAAAAACAAGAAACCGCGCCCATCCAGTCTCCGCGCTTGAAGTGCCAGTCTAGCCAGGAATACCACCTCTAACCCGAGCAAGGCCGCATTCGGGCTGGCAAAGACTCAGCCTGATAGATTACCGTCTCTTAAACGCTGAGGGTTCTTCTTCAACAATCTAGTAGCAGGGTGGACAGATTCTCTGCTCTAGGCGGGACTGGAGTGGCATTCCCAGCCCTTGCTGGAAGTAGAGGTATCCGTCGACATAGTTCTGGTGTGAAGAGACGAAGATGAAGTAGATGTAATTCCACGGCAGCGGAAACGCTCCCGATGGCGCGGTCCAGCCCATCGTAATCTCAGCCATATCTCCCACCGGAATTATTATGGGAAGCTGGATGCATGTTGCCAATTGCACATTTCCACATTGAGTCGGGTTTCCAGACGCAAGTTGCCATGAAAGAGTAGCAGCCAACGGGATGTTCGTCATGTAGACTGCGACGAACGTCACGGGTGTAGATCCAGTGTTCCTAACGTCCACTTCCACATTGCCAATACAACTGCCACTGGTTTGGCCAGAAGGAATCTGGTTGTTTCCAGTGCCGCACCAGGCATTCGAGCCATAGCAAACGGATTTCCCTGCTATGGGAGGAGCGGGGCATCCCGTAGCGCCAGTTACAGTATTCCCAGCGATTACGATCGTCCCGTTCGCATCAAGGTCAAGACTTCCAACTACATTATTGATTATCTGACCAAGATCCGCGCTTTCAATCTCCAATCTCCCAGAGACGTGATTGTTGTTGACAATAGTGTTGTGACCAACTTCGTTCTCAACTTGACCAGTTACGTTGGAGTTGGTCATACTAAAGTAGCCGCGACCGCCAGCGTACAATGCTCCACCACAGGCGTCGGTGCAGATACTTTGGCCGGAAGTGTTGAGTGTGCTTCCCGAAATATTCACGGTCTGAACATTGTACAGACCTGTGAAGCCGGAGACTTTAGCGTTCGTCAGGGTCACGCTTGATGCGGAGTCGGCCTCCAATCCCCCGTTAATGGTACCGCCTGTCACAGTCAAGTTGCCCCCAGAATACACATACACGTTCCCGTTGACCGTTCCAGTAATCAGGCAGACGCCGTTGACGGGAACAAGGACATTCCCCGTATACGGGGACGGTATCGACGACCCATTGCATGTCAAGTATGAACCCGGCGAACATCCTACGCTCGTATCCTGCGACCCGCATGCTGCCACAGTCTCAGGACTCGATACGGCATTGTTTGCGAATTGAGCCCGTACCGTCTCGAACTTTTCAGCGTAAGCAGCGCCGGCGTTATCCTTGCTTGCCTGGGAAGTGAAGGCAGGAACCACCCAGACATAGACAATAGCGGACAAGACTATTACGATGAGAACCATCATTACCTCTGCGATAATCGTGGCCACTCCTCTTCGTGAGCGCCCGAGTTTAGAGAGCATAGCCACCACTTGATGCTACGTTATCGTAGAGCAAAAGGAACCTGTTACAATCGCCAAGGCGCGACCTAGACAACCCAATCGTCTCTTACCCTCACATGCATTGAGCCCGTGGGATTTTCGATAGGCCAAGGTTGCAACATCCCTTCGAGGTCCTATTGGAAGCAGTCTTCAGCCCTGTCTCTGCCCGCAAGACGGGCAGAAGAAAAGGCCAGAGTCGTAGGGATGCCCGCATTTCTTGCAGATTACCTGCACCCCAGATTGGGCGGCAACGGATCCCACGTGGGAAGATGGAGAAGGAGTCGGGGCTGGATCTGGGACGAAGACGCCGATTATCGCGGTGATGACTCCAGCGACGAATATTATTCCACCGAGGACGAAGTAGACTATGTCGGTCACGCAGGCAAAAACGTTGCCTGAGAGGATCGTCCCTAGACAGGAGGAGAAAGCGGATAAGGTCACCAGAGGACCCAAGATAACCATGCCGATTCCGACGAAGAAAATTACCGGTCGCATTTGTTTCGAGACACGCTACAATGGCTCGAACTGATTTGTCTGCCTCGGGGCTTTCTAAGCCTCCGTAACTAAGCTTCTAAGCTATTGGGAAAACGATGGAAGCTTTGACTCCATGGCACCTATGTGTCGCGATGCTACGAGGTGGACTGACTCAAGAGGTGTGCCTGTCGATTGAAACGTTGAGTTCCTTCAGATAACACGGCGAATCGGCCGATCCTCCGGCAAGCGAGAATGTTGCATCTGCTCGGACTTTGAAACGGACGTTCTTGGTCTCTCCACTAAAGACAGCCCTGACCTCCCCTAGTTTGGCACTGTTGACGGATTCAGCAATGATCTTCAGATTCTTGTCCCGTCTACCGAACCATGCAATGAGACTATCCCGCAGGATATGTCCAGTCTTGTTGAATGGAAGCCCCTTGTGCTTCTCGTTAAATTCCAGCGTCAGAGCCTTCCGCGATTCCTTTGCCACGGATTCAACGTAACCGAGAAGCCTTTGGGAATCATCTTTCCCAGCCAGTTTGTCAGTCATCCTTGACCCCTCTTCGTGTACTCTCCCGCCTGCCAACTTTCACGTACAAGTCTTCTAGTCTCACCATCTACCTCGACGGCCCCGAGACCTTCCTCGCTGGTCGTAACGTCGTTGAGGTCTCCTACCACCACCGCCCCCCATAGGCCGACCTGGAAGGTGAATCCGAGGAATGTTGAGGCCAGGAACGTCTGGTGGACTAATCTCATCAAGCGTCGCGGAGGTCATACGCCTCAATCCCTCGAATACAGCCCAATCCTCCTGGTGAGAAAAGAGATAGCGATGCCTCTTCTTCCCGCCCGAGCAGTCCTTGCCGATCCTGTGAAAATACATCCCAGGCTCTTCCGGCATATCATAATTGATGACGTGACTTACCTTCGGAATATCCAGACCCCGCGCCGCTACATCCGTGGCAATCAAGAGACCCGTCTTGCCCGTCCGGAAAGCCTGAATGGCCATGTCTCGCTGCCTCTGAGAAAGATCGCCATGTATCGCCATCGCATCATAACGATTAGCATGCAGTGCTTGAGCAAGCCTGTCGCATCGAATCTTAGTAGCGCAGAACACAAGACCTCTACTAATCAGGTCCTTTTCTAGAAAACTGCATAATACTCTGAACTTATCATCCTCGTCAACCTGGACAATTTTCTGGTCAACGGTGTCAACCGACAGCTCATCGCTGTCAATGAATATTGTGAGAGGATTGCGAAGATACCGATGGCTAAGTCGGACGATCTCTTCTGGCATAGTCGCGGAGAACAGAGCCGTCTGATGGTTCTTCGGGACCTGATTCAGTATGTAGTTGATGTCGTCGATGAAACCCATGTCCAGCATTCGGTCCGCCTCATCTAGAACGACAAACTTCACATTTTCGAGCCTGACGGTTCTCCTTTCCATGTGGTCTGTCAGTCTCCCAGGAGTGGCGACAATAATCTTGGCCCTTGGATCCTGCAACCGGTCTATCTGGAGGTTGATGCTCTGACCTCCATAAACCGGAACTGCCCGAATCCTAAGATGCCGGGCTAGTTTAGCGAACTCCCCCGCAACTTGCTCGGCGAGCTCACGAGTCGGAGCAAGGACCAGACCTTGTATTCCATTAGCCTCAGGCCTAATGTTCTGAAGCATTGGAACGGCGTAAGCGAGCGTCTTGCCGCTCCCGGTGTGCGCCTGCCCGATCAAGTCCCGCCCCTTAAGGATAGGCGCAATGGCTTCCGCTTGAATTGGGAACAGTTCGTCGAAGCCCATATCCTTGATACCTTGCAACAGCCGAGGGTCTAGGTCAAAGGCCTCGAACTGCCCCACCGTACTCAATCTGCTTCAGAATGCCCCAATAGGGGGAAGATAAAGAATCGTCAATCCAGGGTTAGGCTTAAGCAGAACCTTTTCAGACCTTAGAATAGTGGACTCACTGAATGGTGAAGGTCACTAGACATAGAATCGCTCTATTCCTTCTCCTCGGATTCGTTTTTCTTACGATCCAGGCCTCGTTTCCACAGAAAGCTCACGCGCAATCTAACGTATACGTGGCCTCGCTGGACCAAAATATTGATCCTGGAGCCGAAGACTTTGTCGTTTCATCAATCAACGACGCCACCGCGTCGGGAATTCACAATTTCATCCTCATTGTCAACACCAACGGTGGAAGCGGAGCCAACATGGAAAACATCATCAGCGCAATCTCCAACTATGAATACAGCGGCAACAACAACTTCACCACGCTGATTGCTCCCAGCAGTGCCCATGCATTCAGCGCCGGAGCCTACATTGCGGAATCATCAAAGTTCATCTTTATGATCCCTGGGACCGTCATCGGTTCCGCTACCCCAATAGTTAGCGGAATTCCGACCGGCGAAGAAAATACCACCCTAACCAAGGATATCAGTGCATTTACGCAATATATGAGAACCCTGACGGAGCGCAACAATCGAAACCCTAACGCTACAGCACTCATGGTCACTAAGGGTGTATCCTATGACTGCGGAACGGTATCGTCCTGTTCGGCGTATCAGCAAAACGTCATCAACGCGGTGCTGGCCGCGAACAACACACAGCAAGCTCTGACCATACTACACGCAGGCGACGCCCCGATCCATACCGCCGGAACTAGATCAGTCTTCCTTTCGATCATTAGCGATCCGAACCTTGACAGCATACTATTCCTCGCAGGCGTCTTCGCGATACTCGCTGACCTATATCATCCAACCGTAATCTTCACTGTCGTAGGAGCCGCCGCGATCGCCCTCGCGCTCCTAGGCCTGGGGGTATTCGGAGCGCCGATAGTCTCGATTATCCTCATGATGATAGGAGCTATCTTCATCTTTCTAGAACTAAAAACGCATCACGGCGTAAGCGCAATCGCTGGCGTCATAATCTTCATCGTTGGCTTCCTTCTTATCTTCAGCCTACCGTCGTCGACACCAGCACCTTCATCGGCACCCTCAGGGGCTGGAACCTTCATTCAGATCGGCGTACTCACTTACACAATTCTTGGAATAGTCGGGGGCGGCGGGGTCCTAGGAAGCATCTATCTCTACCGCGTACGCGAGACACTAATGCACAGGCCTCCAGCTCAAAATCCCAAGGCTATAATAGGTAAGACGGGTCGCCTGACGAGTGACTTGAAAGCCGGCGAAGTCGCCACAGCAAACATCGGCGCCGAGGACTTCACCGTGACCGGCTCATCAGACTTGCCGAACGGCACCTTAGTCAAGGTCAAGGATCTCCAAGGGCTCAGATTGATAGTCGAAAAGATGGAGAACTAGAAATGTTTCTAGGCTCAGTCATCCTCCAAGCCAGCGACATCACGCTTTACGTCGAGATATTCTTCATAATCATTCTCCTAATCATTTTCCTCGCACTCTTCGCCGCTTCTATCAAGATCGTACGAGAATACGAGCGCGTGGTCCAATTCCGGCTCGGTCGACTGACGGGTTCAAAGGGCCCCGGAATAGTCCTCATCCTACCGGTCATCAACAGACTGGTAAAAGTCGACCTGAGAGAAAGATACCTAGAAGTGCCTCACCAGACCGCGATTACCAAAGACAACGCACCCGTAGACATTGATTTCCTCATCTACTACAAGGTCGTCGATGCTTCGGCGAGCATCGTTCAAGTGCAGAACTTTACCGGCGCCTCAGTAGGACTCGCCACCACCACACTGAGAGCAGTTGTTGGTGACATTCCACTCGACGAGTTGCTGTCGAAGAGGGAACAGATCAACTCTATTCTGAGGACAAGGCTGGACG
>Ga0209152_10000562_pt1 | contig 16580 bp, 9 predicted proteins | sample GraSoiAngelo_107_FD_185873 | JGI IMG/M metagenome (GOLD analysis project Ga0209152, IMG submission 185873) | Grasslands soil microbial communities from the Angelo Coastal Reserve, California, USA - 14_0903_09_30cm (SPAdes) (version 2) | ecosystem: Environmental > Terrestrial > Soil > Grasslands ...
TCGCAACCGTGAGATGGGGCGGCGACACTCACGACATCTGGATCGATCCCAGGAATGCTGATCGATTTGTGATCACCGATGACGCTGGCCTCATCATCACGCAAGCGCACGGGCGTGGTTTTCACCGGGTAACGTTCCCGATCGGCCAGATGTATCACGTTGCTGTCGATGACCAGGTTCCCTACTACGTCTACAGCAACATGCAGGACGACGGCACCATGCGCGGACCAAGTACTTCGGCTCCCAGCACTGGCTACGAGCCCGAGGAGGAGGAATCTGGTTGGGAACACAGGCTGGGAGGATGCGAATCAGGCTTTACCTTACCTGATCTGACCGATCCCAACATCATCTGGGCGTCCTGCTATGGCGATGAAGTAACCCGCTATGACGCGCGCCTGAAGAAAGCGCACTCCGTAAGCCCGTGGCGTCACACCCTGGACTCCCCGCCAAATGAGAGCAAGTACCGCTGCCACTGGACTCCGCCGCTCGCTATAGACCCGTTCGACCATAACACCGTTTATTACGGATGTCAGGTGATCTTCCAAACGTCCAATGGCGGTCAGAGTTGGGCGGTGATTAGTCCGGATTTGTCAACCCAGGATCCGAGCCGCATTATTTCATCCGGTGGAATCGTGGGTGACAATCTGGGACAGTTCTATGGCGAAGTCGTGTTCGCGATCGCGCCTTCTACGTTGGAGAAAGGACTGATTTGGGCTGGCACCAATGACGGCAAGGTCTGGTACACGAACGACGGCGGCAGCCATTGGAATGATGTAACGAGAAACCTCAAAATGCCGGCCTGGGGAGCCGTCACCAGCATTCAGCCTTCTTTCTTCGACGCCGGAACGGCCTACCTTTCGGCTGACTACCACCTGATGGATAACCGCGATCCCTTCATTTACAAGACCACCAACTTTGGGCAGTCCTGGACGCTGATCTCAGGCGGCATTCCGAAGGGTCCGCTTTCGTACGTGCGAGTGCTTGCGGAAGATCCCAACAGGAAAGGCCTGCTGTTCGCAGGAACCGGCAACGCCCTCTACTACTCGCTTGACGACGGCGGACACTGGACCAATCTTCAGGGCGGGCTGCCTCATGCCACAGTATCGTGGGCGGTCGTGCAGAAGAATTTCCATGACCTCGTGGTGTCGACCTACGGCCGCGGTCTTTACATTCTGGATGACATTACGCCTCTTGAGCAGATGGGCGCTCGAGCTCCGCAGCAGCCAATCCGGCTGTACATGCCGCGTTCTGCCTACCGTTTCTCGCGCCACTCACGTGCGTTCGTCAATTACGAACTCGAGACCGCACCAAAAAAGCCGGTGCAGATCGACATCCTCGATTCTTCCGGCCAACTGGTGCGGCACCTCGAGGAACCCGCGCGTCAGGGATTTAATCGTACCGCCTGGGACCTGCACTACGACGGTCCTCGTCTGGTAAGGCTACGCACGACGCCGCCGGAAAACCCGTACATTTGGGAAGAGCCTCGTTTCCACGGAAAAGATTGGCGTCCCATCACGCACTGGGGCATGCGAACGAAGCTGCCCGGGCCCCTCGTCCTGCCCGGACAATACACGGTTAAGCTTACTGTCGACGATCAATCGGTCACTGCGCCGCTCGAGGTGGTGCGCGATCCCAAGACTCCCGCCACCGATACTGAACTGGCTGCGTCCGTGAAGTTGCAGCTGCGCATTCGCGACGACGTCAGCAAGGCCGCGGACATGGTCAACAATATCGAGTGGGCGCGCAGGCAACTCTCTTTCTTGGACAAGATGTACAGCGAGGCGAAAAAGACTGACATCGCAAAGACGATCCAGGAGATGGACCAGAAGATGCAGAAGGTCGAATACATGCTGGTGTCACGAGCCCTCACCACCAGCGACGATAAGTACTACAGCGCAAGCTACAAGGTCTACTACAACCTGCTGTGGTTGAATGCGGAGATCGGTCCCGGCGCCGGGGACGTGGCCGGCGGCAGCGATTACGGACCTACCGATACCGAACTCGCTCTCCTCAACGACAACGAGCAGGAGTTGAGCGCAATCGAACCGGAGTATCGAACGCTGATGCAGCAGGATCTACCGGCATTTAACCATGCCATGCTTGAGCGCGGTGGTACTCCCATCATCGCCGGAGCTGAAGCGCCGGCAAAAGCGGTTGCCGGATCGAACCAATGACCTTGCCCACGTAAGGCCTGATGAGTAGCGATGGAAGTGACGGCAGCGTCACAGTCGGGGCTCCGGCTTCCGCCCCTCGCCAGTTCGCGCAAGGTCTTGGTCTGTTCGATGCCATCACCGTTGTCGTCGGAGTGATGATCGGTTCGGGCATCTTCATTGTATCCGCCGACATGGCGCGTCTCGTCGGCAGCGCGGGGTGGCTGCTGGTAGCGTGGGCAATCGCGGGCCTGCTCACTATCGCCGGCGCCCTGTCCTATGGCGAACTTTCCGCGCTCATGCCGCGGGCAGGGGGCATGTACATCTATTTGCGGGAAGCCTTCTCGCCGTTGCTCGGATTTCTTTACGGCTGGACGCTCTTTACCGTCATTCAGACCGGGACGATTGCTGCGGTTTCGGTGGCCTTCGCGCGCTTTCTCCCGCCCCAACCCATCAGCCAGCGATACGCGGTCTCGTTGTCCAGCTCGCAACTGCTCGCGCTCGCCATCATCGTTCTGGTGACCTTCACCAACGCTCGGGGACTTCAGTACGGAAAAATCATCCAAAACATCTTTACCATCGCCAAGACCGGGGCGCTTCTTGCGCTTATCATGTTGGGACTTTTTCTGGGCCGGAACTCGGCTGCTGTGCATACAAATTTCGCGCATACCTGGACGACGCAGGCCGTCAAGCCCATCGTTCCCGGCTTGGCCGCGACTACCTTTTTCGGACTGCTGGTCGCCTTGTGCATTTCACAGACGGGCTCGCTGTTTGCCGCCGACTCATGGCACAACATCGCATTCACCGCTTCCGAAGTGCGTAACGCACGCCGAAACGTGACCCTGGCCATGGTGATCGGCACCGTCGTGGTGATATCGCTTTATATGCTCGCCAATGTTGCGTATCTGGTGACGCTGCCCTTGCCGGCCATCCAGCATGCCGCTGGGGACCGCGTCGCGACTGCCATGCTGCAGGCCATTTTCCCCGGCGCGGGCACTCTCGCTATGGCGGTCGCAATCATGGTTTCGACATTTGGCTGCGTGAACGCGCTGATCATGACCGGTGCCCGCGCCTACTACGCGATGGCTTGCGAAGGGCTGTTTTTCTCGCGCGCCGGCCGGCTGAATACCGCGCGTGTTCCTGGGTGGTCGCTCATCGCCCAGGGGCTCTGGTCGGTGCTGCTGGTACTTGCTCGAACCTACAATCCGGCGAGCGGCGAGTATGGAAATCTGTATAGCAACCTGCTGGAATACATCATCTCAGCGGCCCTGTTATTTTACATCATGACGGTTTTGGGATTGTTCCGGCTGCGCGTCATCCAGCCGGACCTGGAGCGCCCCTATCGTGCCGTGGGTTATCCAGTCGTACCAGCGCTGTACGTCATCGGCGCCAGCGCCATTCTGCTGTTCCTACTGGTTTATCGCCCGGCCACAACCTGGCCGGGATTGTTTATTGTGGCTCTGGGCATTCCGGTTTACGCATGGGTGCGAGCAGCGAAATCACCTGCTAGGAACGACGGAACGGGAACGTAATACTCTGGACATGAGCACAATTCACCCTGCTCCAGCACCACTGCGACTACGGGGATCCTACTCGCGACTTTATTGCGGTTACAACCCGTTCAACGATCTCGCCGATGGCGGAGTGCAGCTCCACGGAGTTAGCATCCAGCAGCAGCAGGACGCGGCGGGGGTATACCGCGTTCCGGGTGCAAGTTTTGTGACTTTCGTTAACCCGAAATATCTGCGTTCCAGTAGGGCCGGCGCGAATACTTCGATCCTGTCGCCGAACACCACGCCCGGCACGATTGCGCCACCCATCTACCTTTATGGGCCACACGGTTTCTATGACGATATAGCCATCACCAAGGAAATTCCATTCAGCGAACGTTGGCGATTCAAATTCCAGGGCGAGTTGCTCAATGCGTTCAACCATCCCGTGTTTGGACAGGCATGCCCTTCAGCAACCGTAACGTTCGCAGCTCCATTTGGGGACAGGGGGATTGGAACGATCCCCGATACGGCAACATCGCCGGGTTCAATCGCCAAATTGAGTTTCGAGCGAATATTGAATTTTAAGTTGGCTGATCTCCCCCACGACTAGCATTCACTGGGTCCACGACAACCATCGGGAGCCAGTGAATGCTCTTTTCCGGGCTTGGCACGTGCGGCAGCCCACGTCATGGCGAGTGGTGTGGGCATCGGACCGTGTCCGAATGGCACAAAACTTCAGGCTTACTTTACTTTGCGGTTTTGAAGTTGGCCGTGCCCACCACGATCACGGTTCCGTGTGTTCGCAGGTACTCAGCAGATTTGCGACTCTCGGGGACCGTGCCGGTTGGCTCCGGCGCGACTGGCGGTTTCTCAGTCCAGATGCCGTACACACGTCCGTCGCGCGCGCTAATGCCCGTGTAATCGCCTAGAAACGTATCTCCCGAGGTGAATTCATGGCGTGACCACGAGTAATTGCGGAACGTGCGCCCGCCATCGGTTGAGCGGGCCAGGGTCACGGTCTGCGATCGGTTTTCTGAGTCGTTTCGGCGGTCATAAAACAGCACGTTGACGCTGCCATCCACTGGATCGGAAGCGAGCCATTGGAAGAACTGGTCAGAGCCGTCGTGTGGTTCGTCGTCATTCACCCTGACGGCCTCCGACCACGTCGTACCGCCGTCCACCGACGCGGCGCAGAAAACGTCCACGTCTCCGTTGCGATAGTCGCTCCAGGTGACGTAGAGCCGCTCCGTTCTACTCTTGCCGTTCGGTCCGATTGCGATTTGCGGGAAGCCATTCCCCCGCGAAAGATCCTGAAGGCGGAACATGATGGGTGCGGTTTGGATCACGTTGCGCGGCTCGGAGAAGCTTCGGCCGCCATCTCGCGAAGTTGTAAGCACGATATTGCCGTTGTCGGCCCACACCACGTACAGGGTGCCCTCGCGACCGACTGCCCCGGCGAAGCCTTCGAGCGCTCCGTTATCATCGCGCGGCAGCCCGCGGCGCTTATCGATCTCGACCGGCTGCGACCAGCTCTTGCCGGCATCGGTCGAACGTGAAAACAGAATCTCGGAATCGGCGACGGTCCAGCGCGTCCAGCCAACGTACAGGTTGCCGAAGTAGGGACTTGAGGAGTTGTTGTCAGCGACGATATATGGCTTGTCTTCCCACGGCACAGTAGGACTCTCGGGTTGCTGAACGATGGCAATATCGTTCTCGTCCCAGGTTGCGCCTCCGTCGGGTGAACGACGTACGTAGAGTCCGTTGCGCGAAGAATTCTTTGCCCAGTAGTTGAACCTGCCCAGCCGATTGAAAGCCATGTAGCAGATGTAGGCCTTACCTTTGCCGTCGTACGCCACGGAAACGTCTCCGGAAACGCGATACTGCGGCGGTTCCACCGATCGAACCGCCCAGTGCCGGCCGCCGTCGATGGAATAGCCGACGTGTGCATTGTCCTGATAGGCGGCCAGCACGTGAAGCGGATTGCGTGGGTCCACGGCAATGGCTGGTTCGGTGAAATAACCGCGCTCCGGCGTGATGACGACCGTCGTCGCCCCCGGAGCTATGGGCAGTTGCTGCGCTGCCGCGCTGCTGATCGCAGCGACGGTAAGAAACAGAAGCAAATGAGCCCCACACGGCAATTGGGCAACATCGGCAGCTCTCATGCCTTCTTGGGTGTGACCTTCCAGTAGACGGTGTACTGCTCATGCAGGATGCGCGCCATAGGCACCAGCGTCATCGGCTGCGACTGGCCTACGGCTCGGAATGTCAACGGCTCCTTTTCTGCCTGAACCCAACTTCCGGGGTCGTCGGGATCAGCAACTATCGCCGGCGCGGTTGCGGGCTGGTCCTTGCGTTCGTATTCAGCGTCGTACCAGCGCTCGCGTGGTGCTTCGCCGAATCGGCCGGCCAGCACCAGTGGACCGTACATCACCGCTTGCACGGATTCGTCATCGGGCATGGGGGCGACATGAAGATCCATGGGAAGCGTCAATTCGACGGTATCGCCGTTCTTCCAGGGCCCGAGCAGCGCCAGGTAGCTCGCCGGGCTCGCAGACACCGGCAGTGGCCGACGGTTCAGCTTCACTTGGGCATCGCGACACCAATATGGAATGCGAAAACGCAACGCGACCTGGCTTGGCTGCTCCGTCAGGACGGTGAGCTTGGTCCCCTGCTGGCGGGGAAAGTCCGTCTCCTGGCGCAGGCGCACTTTCTTCTCTTGCCAGTCCAGTTCGGAGGCAATGTACAGGTTCACGTACACCGAGTCGTTATCGTGGAAGTAGATTGAATCGTTGAATTTTGCGAACTCTTCCACGCCCGTTCCGTTGCAGCACCAAAAGGAGTCGTAGGGCTTGGCGTAGATCTTCCAGTACCCCGAGGCCAGGGGGTAGTAATACATCGTGGTGCCGGTCTCGGGATCCATGGTTCCCAACCGATGGTTGAGGACGAGCCGCTCGTAGTAATCCATGTAACGCGCCTCGGGCGACCAGCCGAACAGGTGGCGTGTGAGTTTCATCATGTTGTAGGCGCAGCAGTCCTCGGCGGTGTACGGACCGAGGGCGGCGGACAGCTTCCCCGGATCGGTGTCCCAGCCCTCACCGTTGCTGGTGCCGCCGTTTGCGTAGGAGCGTTCGCGGGTTACTTCGTTCCAGAAGTACTCCGCAATGTTGCGGTACTTGGTGTCGCCCGTAAGTTCATAAATTCGCGCCGCCGCGATCACCTGCGGGATGTGCGTGTTCACATGTAATCCTTTTAGCTTGTCTTCATGGGCGGCCAGGAGGTCGAAAAACGAATTCTTATCAAAACGGCGCGCCATGTACAGGCGCCGGCGTTCTCCGCTGACGGCCGCGAGATTGGCCATGACCTCGCCCATTCCGCCGTATTCGGTCGTGAGGATTCGCTGCCAGTGGTCGTAACTTATGGGGCCGCTATAGGCGCCAACCCACTGCGCCATCTTCTCTGCCGTCGCAACGGCTTGGTGGTTTCCAGTGAGGGTGTACATGTCGAGGTGACCGGCCATGATCTTGTGAAGAGTGTAGAACGGCGCCCAGACTTTCTGGCGTTCTCGCAACCGGTCGAAGAACTCAACTGGAAATGCGCTCAGATATCCATTGCGGGCTTGGCATTTTGCAAGTTCTGCGACTAGCGAATCGCCGCGCTGCTTGATCTCCTCATCGCCCGTGCTGGCGTAGGCGAACGCACAAGCCGACAGGTAATGACCGCCGCAGAAGTGCCCACGCAGCTCCGAATCGGGCTTCTCCCACCCTCCGAACGGCTGCGCCGACGACGACAGTTCCGCCGTAACCCGGAAGCTGTGCAACAGCCGGTCTTCAGGCAGACTCTTCAGATATTCAAGGTTCCGATCAGAGGCGTTCTGGAAAATCCCTGGTAGCAGGCGCACCTGCTTCATGGGGAAGGGAAGCGCCTTCCAAGAAACCCTTTCTGCGCTTGCCGCGTGGTTGCGCGGGACATCAAGGATGGGGTCCTGGGCCGCACCGAGAGCACGCCAAGGTAGGAGCCAGACACCGGCGCCGGTGATCAGCGAGGCGACAAACTGTCGGCGAGAACAAGGATCGCAAGACATCGTTCCTCCTGTGAAGGCGACTTGCCTGCGCAGATGATCAGAGCTCAGCTGCGACGCGCGCCCGTCTGAGTGGGTAATTTCCAGTACACGTCGTAGCGCTCGTGCAAAATGGAGCTGATCGGCACCAACGGGACCTCGCCCCCCAGTCCTTTGGCTGTGAATGTGAGCGTGTCGTTGGACAAAGCCGCTTCGATCCACGTCGCCGGATTCTCCAGTTCACCGTTCGCTCCCGGCAATGGCGCGGGTCCGGATTCGTCCTTCTCGACGGGTCCTGTCTCGCCGTACCAGCGTTCCTTCGGCGCGTTGTCGTATTTGGCCGCCAGCACCAGCGGACCGTACATCGGCGCCTGCACGCTGTCGTCGTCCGGCATGCGCCAGGTGTGCAGGCTCATGGGCAGGTTCAACTCGATAGTGTCGCCATTTTTCCACGGTCCGCGCAAAGTCAAATAGCTGCTCGGACTGGCGAACGCCGGTAAGGCCTGCCCGTTGACCTTCACGCTGCCGCTCCGCGCCCAGTAGGGAATCCGCAAGTGAATCGCAACCTGGCTTCCGTGGGGCGCCAGGACCGTAAGCTTCGTCCCTTGCTGGCGGGGAAAATCAGTCTGTTGCTGGAGCTTGAGCCCTTTTTCCGGCCAGCTAACCTCTGACGCGATGGACAGGTTTACATAAACCGAATTGGCATCGTGGAAGTAGATCGTGTCGTTGAATTTCGCGAACTCCTCCACCCCGGTTCCGCTGCAGCACCAAAACGAATCGGTGGGAATAGCGTAGGTCTTCCACAGCTTCACTCCCTGGGGGTAGTAATACATCGTGGTGCCGGTTTCCGGATCCATCGTGCCAAGCCGATGATTGAACAGGGTGCGCTCGTAATAATCCATGTAGCGCGCATCGGGCGACCAGCCAAACAAGTGACGTGTAAGCTTCAGCATGTTGTATGCGCAACAATCTTCCGTGGTTGACGGTCCCAGTTCCTTCGACAGCTTACCCGCATCCGTCAGCCAGCGCTCGCCGTTACTTGTGCCGCCGTTGGCGTAGGAGCGCTGGTCGTGGATCTCATCCCAGAAATACTGCGCGATGTCGCGATACCGGGTCTCGCGCGTGAGTTCGTACAATCGTGCCGCTGCGATCACCTGGGGAATATGGGTATTGGCGTGCAGGCCGCGGAGTTCATCCCTGTGCTCCGCCAGAGGATCGAAAAAGGCCTGCTTATCGAAGCGGCGTGCGACCACCATGTAGTTGTCCTTGCCCGTGCCAGCGTAAAGATTGGCGAGCACCTCGCCCATTCCGCCGTACTCGGTTTCCAGGACACGCTGCATGTGCTCGTAGCTGAGCCGAGCGGTGTAGGAATCGACCCAGCCCGCCATCCTTTCAACGACGTCCAGCGCCTGGGCATTGCCGGTGTGCACGTACATGTCGAGCAGGCCGGCCATGATTTTGTGAATGGTGTAGAACGGAGCCCACACGCGCACCCGCTCCCGCAAACGGTCGAAAAACTCCGCCGGGAACGCGCTCAGATAGCCATTCTTGTTTGCGTCTTGGCATTGCGCCAGCGCAGCCACCAGCGCGTCGCCCTTCTTCTTAAGGTCACCGTCGCCCGTGCCGGCGTAGGCCAGTGCCACTGCCGAGAGATAGTGGCCGCCGCAAAAGTGGCCGCGCAGTTCTGAATCGGGCGCCTCCCACCCTCCAAAAGGCTGCGCCGAGGATGACAGCCCCGACGTCAAACGGAACGAGTGCAGCAACCGGTCATCGGGTAAGGAATGCAAGTAGACCTGGTTGCGTTCCTGACCCGCTAGAAACGGGCCGGGTAACAGACGCACCTGCTTCAGAGGGAAAGGAACAGCTTTCCATGGCACGCGCTCACGGCTGACCGCATTCCCCTTCTGATCGACGGAATCAACGACCGGGTCCTCGATGAAGCCGGAAGTCGAGGGAGAAACGAAGCTGGCGCCAGCGATCGCCGCCGCTCCCGCAAGAAAATGACGGCGCGAAAGACCACGCTTCTGAGACATGGAAGAGCAGCCCCTGACGAAGATGGCAAGCTACGTATACATTATCCATAGTTCCGCACCGTCAACCAGCAAAAATTTGCAAGTCTAGCTGTGTCTAAAGGGTCCCTTAGCAGTCGGAGAATCGCCCTACGATCTGAAACTGTTTTTCATTAGCGGTGCCCTTCGTAGCTGTGAAGTCGGTCAGATAGTTGTCGAGCATCTTCCGTGCCGGCTCGAATCGCCCCCACTCAAGATTGGTGGCCAGCGCCATGGTGAAGACGTCTTGGAACCCGCCATACTCCGATCCGTAGTAGTCACGATCCACGGCGCCATACTTGGGGTAAACGCCGCCGGGTCGGACCATGAGTTCCTTGGCGAAGCAATGTTTCGACATGTCGGCCCAGGACTGGTCAGGAAGAGAGAGGGGCGTGAAATCGTGCAACTGCCTGCTTCTGCAGCCGGCGGGTCGAAGGCTAGCGGCTGGGCGGAGCTACCGATTGCCAAGACCGCCGCCGAAGAGGCCGCACTCCGGAGAAACCCTCTGCGACCACAGCCCGGGAACTTTACCGAAGAAACGGCTAAAATGAAAGCGCTTTCAGCCCGTCTGGCAAACCGGGGATTACACCTTACCTTAGGGTGTGCCGCCTGCCGCAACGCCAAGCCATAAGGATGGTTCGATGAAGCGTTCCTTCTCTCCTTGCGCAACATCAGCAGCTTGTCGTTTTGCGCTGATCCTGCTGCTAACCTCGTCGTCGAAGCTTGCCGCACAACCGAATCAACATCCTCCACAGCCCCCCAACCCTGGCCCCATGCTGGCGCAGGGAGTCCAGGACTTCCAAATGCCGGATCTCACGCTAAGTCTGGTGCGCTCGTCTCAGACCGTTGCGGGGCTGAAGCCCAAGGGTGCGAACGGATTCGACTTTGCCCCGGGCGACCTGCTCATTGAGCGTTCGAACGATGGCTACTACCACCTCGGCGACGTCACATTGCGCCTGCGACGTGGCAACTCCGGCGATTGGAGGGACTACTCCACGGCCATTGCGCGGCAGCCCGTATCCCCCTTGCCGGCTGTCGGCAATGTGCTTGCGGCCGCCGACCTGGCTCCTACGCTCCCTGCCGATATTCCCCTCAAGATCACGCGTACCTGGGTGCTCGTCGACGGCAAGCTCGTCCTTCTTTACGCCCTGAAGAACAAGACAAGCGAAACCGTACAGGTGGGCGCGCTCGGCATTCCGCTGGTCTTCAATAATGTCATGAACCACCGGACCCTGAGCGAGGCGCACGAGAAGTGCTCGTTCTACGATCCCTATATCGGCGAAGAGGCGGGCTATGTGCAGGTCACACGCCTGAATGGTCAGGGTCCCACGCTGATCGTGGTGCCATTCGGGAAGACACCGCTGGAAGCGTACAGCCCCATCGTCAACCCGCATGACGAGACGGAGACGGCAACATTCGTCTATACCGACCGCACCCCGCGAGGCGTCACGTTTGAGGGCTTCTACAACTGGATGGTGCACAGCCAAGCCTTTGCCGAAAACGAGTGGAAGAAGGCGCGCCAGTGGAATGCGCCGACCATGTTGACCCTCGCTCCGGGCGAATCGAAAGCCTACGGTCTGAAATTTCTGATTTCACCCGAGATCCGTGACATCGAGAAGATATTAGCCACGAATCAGCGTCCGGTAGCCCTGGGAATTCCCGGATACGTGCTGCCCATGGACCTCGAAGCGCGCTTGTTTCTGCAATATGCCCGCTCCGTCAAGTCGATCACGGTTGAACCGGCGGGGGCGGTCACAATCCAAAAGGATACTTCCACGTCTGAGCAATGGAAGGCCTATACCCTGCGCGGCCAGAGGCGGGGACGAGCGCGAATCTCGATAACCTATGCTGACGGATTATTGCAAACTGTGCACTATGACGTGATCAAGCCCGAAGAGGAGGCCGTGGCGGACATGGGTCGCTTCCTCACCGACAATCAGTGGTTCTCAGACAGCAATGATCCGTTTCATCGGGCTCCGTCGGTCATCAGTTACGACCGTGAGCTGAACCATATCGTGACCCAGGACCGTCGTGTCTGGATAGCCGGACTGAGCGACGAAGGTGGCGCGGGATCCTGGCTGGCTGCGTTTATGAAGCAGTTGGGAGCGCCGGAAAAGACGGAGGTAGACAGGCTTCAGCAGTTTGTCGACGGCGTGCTGTGGGGGAAGCTGCAGTACAGCGAAGGTGACAAGCAGTTCGGCGTTTGCAAGAGCTTGTTCTATTACCAGCCGGACGCTTTCCCGGCCAACTACTACCGCAATGACCTGAACTGGAAGACTTGGACCAGCTGGAACAAGAAAGCCTCAGAGGCTGTAGACCGCTCCTTCAATTACCCGCACGTCGCAGCCGCATACTGGGTGCTATACCGGCTGGCCCGCAACCACGAAGGCCTGGTCACCCAGCACGGGTGGGACTGGTACCTGAAACACGCGTACGAGACCGCCATGGCAATGATGAAGTACGCGCCGGGGTATGCGGTGTTCGGACAAATGGAAGGCGACGTGTTCGTGGCCATACTCGACGACCTCAAGCGCGAGCAAATCGCCGACCTCGCCAGCCCGCTCGAAGCCGCTATGCGACAGCGCGCCGAGCACTGGAAGCAGGAGGCTTATCCATTCGGCAGCGAGATGCCCTGGGATTCGACGGGACAGGAAGAAGTCTATGCATGGACCAAGTATTTCGGCTATCTCGATAAAGCAAAGGTGACGCTGAACGCGATTCTGGGCTATACGCCGACTGTCCCGCATTGGGGTTACAACGGCAGCGCGCGGCGGTACTGGGACTTCATCTACGCTGGAAAATACACGCGCCTCGAACGCCAGCTTCATCATTATGGCTCGGGTATTAATGCCATTCCTGTTTTGTCGGAATACCGTGATCACCCGGAGGATTTTTACCTGCTGCGCATCGGTTACGGTGGCACGATGGGAGTTTTGACCAACATCGATCAGGAAGGATTCCTGGCGCCAGCGTTCCATGCCTATCCCGACCTGCTGCGGCCCGACCCGCTGTCGGGCGATAACGGACCGAACTTTTTCGGGTTCGCCTTCGCCACGGCGACCTACATGTTGGATCATCCCGAATTCGGTTGGCTCGCGTTTGGCGGCAACGTCAGCGAAAGAGGCGGTGTGGTTGAGGTCAAGCCGCTGGACGCCTTTCGCGCCCGCGTGTACGTCGCGCCGCTCGGATTGTGGCTCACGCTCGAGTCGGGCAAGTTTGACAGTGTGGGATTAAATCCCCAGACGCGCACCCTGCGCATCGGGCTCGCAGCCAGGACGCGGTTTACTCCTCAGGCGCGACTGCGAGTCGAACAACCCGCCAAAGTACCGGGAGTCGGCATGTATCGACCTTCAGCGGAAACAGTCAAGGCCAATCGTGACGCCTATGAGATTCCACTGGGAGCAAGCACTACTTGGGTTGAACTGAGTCCTAAGTAGATCGTTCTAGAACGTTTAGAACGTAACGTTAGCGTGACCATATTGGTGCCACAATGGTAGGATTCTGCCGCGCGCGCGGTGGGATGAGGAAGCTGCTTTCCAATCGATCGATGCTTCTGGGCGGCGAAATGCTCCATGACCGGCGAAGGGCCCGCTGGTTGCTTGCTGCCTTCGCGGTGTGGTGCGCGTGGTATTTGAATGCCCAAGTCGCGCCGGATCGCCTGTTGCGCGGCACCATCACTGGCAAAGACAATCTTACCTACAAGCTCGTCCCCTTCACCGTTCCGGCGGGCGTAAAGCGGATCACGGTGGAGTTTGCGCACACCGGCGCCGAGCAGAAGACCGTCATCGACCTGGGCCTGATTGGTCCTCGCGGATTGCGCGGTTGGAGCGGCGGACGGACGGGCACGGTTGTGATCGCGGAGACTGACGCCACACCGTCGTATCTTCCCGGCAAAATCGTCCCCGGAACTTGGAATCTGTTGATGGGAATTCCCAACATCCGGTCAAACGTGACCGCTACCTACACGGCGAAAATTTATTTTTCGCGCTCTGGCCGCGCGGAGGAGGCTCCCGCGGATGTCTACCCGGTGATCAGCAATCAGGCGCGATGGTATCGCGGCGACCTCCACATGCATACCGCGCACAGCGACGGCGGCTGCAAAAGTCAGAACGGCAAGCCCGTACCCTGCCCGGTGTTCTTCACCGTCCAGGCGGCCGCGCAGCGAGGGCTCGATTTCATTGCCATCACAGATCACAACACCATGTCGCAGTACGATGCAATGCGGGAATTGCAGCCCTATTTCGATGATGTCCTGCTGATTCCGGGGCGCGAATTGACCACCTTTCAAGGGCACGCGAACGTCTTTGGCACGACCGACTTCCTCGATTTTCGCGTCGGCAGCACCGAGGTGCCGACGTGGAACACGCTGCTGAAGAAAATCCATTCCGCTGGCGGACTGGTTTCGATCAATCATCCTAAAGACCCCACCGGGGAAGCCTGCCTGGGCTGCGGCTGGGATCCAAAACCGCCGGCCGATATGCATCTGGTCGAGGCCATCGAAGCCATCAACGGAGTTGTCGCCGAAGGCCCGACCGCCGGCATTCCGTTTTGGCAAGAACAACTCAATCGCGGCTACCGGATTACCGCGATCGCCGGTAGTGACAATCACAATGGGTTGGCTCCTGTGCCCGCTCCCGGATCGGTTGGTTATCCCACAACCGTGGTGTGGGCCAGCGAGCTATCGATTCCTCGGGTATTGCAGGCGATTCGCGCGGGGCATGTGTTCATCGACGCGACCGGCAGCAAAGACCGCCTGCTGGAAATGTCGGCGAGACTGGGCAACCTCAAGTCAAGCATGGGTGACGCGCTGCGGGTTCCGAGTGGCCTGACGGCTGAGTTCACGGTACATACGGCGGGCGCAGCCGGCGGACGAGTTGAAATCATCGAGGACGGCACATCGGCATCCTTGCTGGCCGACTCCAGGATCTCCCAAGACAACCAATCATTCACCTTCCCGTTCAGGAGCGACGGACAACGGCATTGGTTGCGCGCCAATGTTCGCGACCGGCAGGGCCGGTTACTGCTCGTAGGCAATCCCATCTACGTCAACCTTCCGGAAAAGGCTCGGCGCCTAGCAACCCATCGGCGGGCACGATGAGAGCAAGACCCATAGCATTGCTGGTCTGGTGCTGGGTCGTGATTGTAACTGCGTCCCAAGTGTTGGCGCAGCAACCGACTCTCGACGCGGCGCAGCCTGGGTCACGCGTCCTGATGGACGCGCACAACTGCTATCCCTATGGCGAATGGTGGTATGACCGCATCGACCGAGCACTCTCGGCGGGCACGCCGCTGGCCATTGAGCAGGACTTAACCTGGTATAGGGATCCGCACACCGGAAAATCTTGGCCGGTTCTCAGTCATGATCGGCACGCGAACGGCCACGAGCCCACGATCCAGCAATACTTTTTCGAGCGGGTGCGGCCGATCATCGAGAAAGCACTGCGCGATGGCAACGGCTCCGAGTGGCCGCTGATCACCCTCAACCTTGATTTCAAGTCAGAAGAGCCGGCTCTCTTGCGCGCAGTGTGGGGCCTGCTCACCCAGTACAAAGACTGGATTACCGCCGCGCCCCGGACTGCCCATCGTTCGACGGTCGAGCCACTCGACGTGAAACCGATTCTCGTGCTGACCGGCGAATCGGACGCCCAGCAGGCCGCATTCTACGATGCCGTACCGGTTGGTGGGAAGTTATTGGTATTCGGCGCTGTACATACCAACACGCGCGACCTGATGGCTGCTCCTGAAGTGATCGAGCCGGCGACAGCCGACAATTATCGCCGCTGGTGGAACAATAGCTGGAGCGTGGTCGAGGCCGGCGGTCCGGCACAGGCGGGCGACTGGACTAACGCAAAAAACCTTCGCCTGCAGCAACTCGTCGCGCATGCGCACCAAAACCATCTCTGGATCAGGTTCTACACCTTGGATGGCGCTGCGAGTGCCGAACTGAGCTCGCATGGCTGGTTTCGCAGTTACAACTTCGGGTCCAGACTCGCGGTCCAGACTCGATGGATGGCTGCGGCGCGCGCCGGAGTCGACTACATCGCCAGTGACGAGTACGAAGATCTCGGTGCTTACCTGAAGGCGAGAGCGCTGGTTTCACCCGCCGGCAAGGATTCTGGTCGGTGACCAGCAAAATCACGACCTAAACGGAAAGCACCTTACCTTATCGGCGGTGCCAGCCTAGCCTTCTTCGTCCGGCGGTCCGGCGGCCCCGGCGAGATCCTGAGGACGGACCTTCTCCGTGTTGAACTTTGCTGCGCGGTCGCGCATGGTCTTGAGCACTTCTTCAAGCGCCGGCGGTTCATCCTTAATCCACCGCAGCGGGTTGATGCGCGCCACCACGAATGCGCGCAGGTACGGGCTGACCAGTCCTCGGTCCTTGAGCTTGTTGACTACGGCCGCAACTTTCTCTTCGAGATCGAGCACCATCGAAGCGCGCTTCTCATGATCCTTGAGGGCTGAGCGCAACGATTCATCGGTAAACGTTTCGAGCCGCCGCAGAATGGGGTGGTAAACTCCGCCACCAAAGCGGGGCACTCGCTCGTAACACACACCGAGAGTGACCAGAGCGGCTTGCTCGAGATAAAAACTAAACTGCGATTCTGGCCGCGTGCCGTCCTCCTCGACCAGCCCTCGGTAAATGCGGATGACCTCTAGCGAGCGCTCTTTGAGGTTATGTGCTTTCTCGGTATTCAGGGCCAGGATCTGCCACGCCACCTCGCGATCGGCTACCACCAGAGCAGTGATGGACTTAGCGCCCAGCCGACGCATGGCTTCCAGGCGATGTCGTCCATTGGGAGTCCAGAAACCGCCGCCCGGCGCGACGACTGCA
>Ga0209152_10000564_pt1 | contig 16535 bp, 19 predicted proteins | sample GraSoiAngelo_107_FD_185873 | JGI IMG/M metagenome (GOLD analysis project Ga0209152, IMG submission 185873) | Grasslands soil microbial communities from the Angelo Coastal Reserve, California, USA - 14_0903_09_30cm (SPAdes) (version 2) | ecosystem: Environmental > Terrestrial > Soil > Grasslands...
CAGCAGCTGCAAGAAGCTGTGGAGTGGCCGTTGAAGAAGCCTGAGGTATTCAAGCGGCTCGGAATTCGCGCTCCCAAAGGAATCCTACTATTCGGGCCTCCGGGTTGCGGGAAGACTATGCTGGCGCGGTCGGTGGCTACTGAGAGCGAGGCGAACTTCATCTCGATCAAGGGTCCTGAGCTCTTCAGCAAGTGGGTGGGAGAATCTGAAAAGGCGATACGGGAGGTCTTTCGGAAGGGAAGAACGGCTGCGCCGAGCATCATTTTCTTCGATGAGCTGGACTCGGTTGTTCCGAGACGGGGAACCGGTTTTGGGGATAGCGGGGTATCAGAGCGAGTCATTAGTCAACTACTCACCGAATTAGACGGCATAGAATCGTTAGAAAACGTAGTAGTAATCGGTGCGACCAATAGGCCCGACATAATTGATCCTGCGATTCTGCGCCCTGGAAGGTTCGATAGGATGATTTTCGTCCCGGCTCCGGATTACGCGACAAGGTTGCAGATTCTCAAGATTCACTGTACGAATATGCCTCTGGCTCAAGATGTTGATCTTGAGCATGTCGCTTCACAGACCGGTGGCTATTCCGGCGCCGATCTCGAAGCCGTTGTTCGCGAAGCAGGCCTAGTATCTCTGCGTCGCGATATCGAAACCAAGAATGTCACGATAGAAGATTTTAGGGACGCGCTGGAACGCATCAAGCCCTCGGTTACTCCGGACATGGAGAACTGGTATCAGGGATTCGGTAAACGGTTCAAGAAGGAAAGAGCTCCCGTCCCGATTACATAGATCGATCGGAGAACCGGGACGGCCTGGCGAAATGTACATTTGAACAATATCTGGAGCCCTAGGCCGATGTCGCTCGCAATCGTCGAACTTGTCGAGAAGAAAGGGCCATTAACGGATATCGAGCTGCACAAGGAACTGAAAGCTAGCTTTGGAGAGGTAAGTTTCCGAGAGTTGAATCGGAATCTGATGAAGCTAGAGCTGGGTGGCGTGTTGAGGGTTTCTAGGTTGATGAAGGGTAAGCGTCAGGTGGAGCTTGCCGGGAAATTCTAGTGAGAGGTATATATCCGGCCTGAATCCAATATGATCGATAGTTGATAGAGATGGCGGATTTTCCAGCTGAACCTGTCAAGGTCGAGGATTCAACTTTTGACCAGTTTGTCCAGAAGTATTCTCTGACTGTCATTGATTGTTGGGCGCCCTGGTGTGGTCCATGTCGGATTGTGGGTCCGATAGTTGACGCGTTGGCGAAGGAGTATTCGGGAAAGGTCGTGTTTGGAAAGCTGAATACGGACGAGAATCCTGCTGTTTCAGGTCGCTTTGGAATTATGGCGATTCCGACGATGCTCGTTGTCAAGCAGGGGAAGGTTGTCGACCAGATTGTGGGCGCCGTTCCGAAGGCGAAGATTGAAGCTGTTCTGAAAAAGTACATGTAAACAGTATTTCCAGTCGGCTTCTCGAACGGGCTGGACCAGTATAGATAGAACTTACTTCCAAGCTCAACTCTATATTCTAGCCGGATACTCTATCTTGTATAGAGGAACCTCGGCTTGTCTCAGATGATGGAGGCTCGTAAGGTCCAGAAGGTCGGCTACTCCACTCTCATCGTGTCGCTCCCAAAAGACTGGGTCGAACAGGTTAGTCTCAAACAGGGGGACATTGTTACTTTCAGGCGAGAGCCCGACGGAGGAATAACGGTCTATCCGGGATTGACTCGCGAACGGGAGAGTTTTCGTTATGTTATTGATGCGGACATTTGTGATGCTCCGAACCTTCTCACTAGGATCATAACTGCGAATTATCTTACGGGCCATGATACGATCCAGATTGTTGCGAAAAAGGAGCTCTCTCAACGTCATCTGGAAGAGGTCAGGGCGGCGAGCAGGCGTTTGACTGGTCTCGGGATTGTCGAGCAGAGTCTGAAATCTGTTACACTACAGAGTTTCGTGGACCCGACCAAGTTTCCGATCTATGGGTTGATGCGGCGTTTGCAGATTATTCTAAGTTCGATGCTGGAGACTGCGGTGAAGGCGGTGGTGGAGGCTCGGCCGAATCTTGCGGACGAGGTGTTACATATGGAGGAGGAGGCTGATCGTATCTACTGGATGATCATACGACAGTTATTGCTGGCTGTTCTGGATCGGCGTGTGGCGAAGGAAGTTGGTATTGACGGGCCGATGCATGTTGTGGGCAACAGGGTTATTGCGAAGAGTCTGGAACAGATGGGCGATCTCGCCTCGCACATCGCTCAGGAGGCGTTGCGGTTGAAGGGGGAAGCGAAGAGTGTTGACCCGAAGCTCACGAAGGCGATTCTAGACTTCAGCGATAAGGTCCGCTTGTTGATCGAGGATTCCTTCAATGCGCTAATGAAGGGCGATCTGAAAAAGTCGAATGATTGTATTGAGAAGGTTGCGAGCTGCGAGGCGCTAGAAAGGTCGCTGACAACCGATATTATGCATAGTGTGAAAGCGGTGAATCTTGCTGTCGGGTTACGGTCTATCGTCTGGGACGTCGGCCAGATGGCGAAGTATTCTGAGGCGATTGCAGAGGTCGCGATCAACAGACACTTAGAGGCGCCAAGCGCGTTCTGCGCCTGGGAAAAAGCATAACCAATTCAGAGTTCCCTCTGTCTCTCGGTCCGGCGCGAGACTCTAGCAGGCCCCAGGGGCCCCGGAAATTCGCCGTTATCGTTTCTCAGTAACCGTATCAAAAGGTTGAATCTCAAAACGGTTTCAAGTACTGGGTTTCAGAAGGCAATTTCAAGACCTGGTTTCGAACCCCGGACCTCAAGAAGCCGTTTTCAAAAACCGGGTTTTGAACAGCGGTTTTCAAACTTCCTGTTTGCATTCCGGATAATTTGTTGGGACTGGTTCAACGCGAATCACGGTACTCGTATCGTTCAGGGCGGCGGTTGTTACTTTGGCGAGGACTCGTCCGGGGCCTCGCTCCTGCGTCGCGCGATGCTCTGTGCAAGACCCCCCTCAGCAATGATTTCCTGTCCCACGGTGATTCTGGGCGAGACAGGCTGATCAGTGCACAATCCGGGCTTGGATGGGGAGGAGAAAATAGGGGGTTTTGACGCCCCCGAACAATATCAGGAAAGCCTAGGAACCCATCTCCATTTCCAAGATCAGGGCTGATAACGGGCGATTTCACCACTTCGATCAGAGACGGAAACTCGGAACAACAGAAGCATAACGCCCGTTTGAGTTCTTCTATGACCCGTGAAGTGGCAACAGAGCTCGGTGGTTCCCGGATCCCTGGCTCATTGGGAAAAAATGCGCAAGGCAACTATGCTGAAATAGAGGTTTCGCAGAAAGTCTAGATAGTTACTGCTCGGATAGCCATGTCAGACGTGAAGCCCTCATTCAAGACTGCGGTCATCGCCGTAGAGCTTGTCGCGATCATATTCATGTCAGGCTGGCTCTTCACCATGTACAACACAAGTATAACGGCTCGCCAAGCAGTAGACCAGCTACTCCAGCGAACACACCTGGACCAAGTAACTCTTCAACTATCCATATTCGGTCGTTCTCTGAACTTCCTCGTTCTTCCGCTCCGATTCCTCACCCTGTCACTCCTCTCCATCGTTAGTACAATACTAGTTCTGCTTCTCCTGTTCATGTTCACAACCTTTCTAATCAGCACCATAACCGGCCGTGGCCGGCCTGGGAGAAAATAGGGGATCGAGAAAGCTATCCCCAGATAATGATAGAACGATTGTTCAAGCTCCCGTTACCGCAAAAAAATATCCTTTTATTGCTGTAGACAGGCTCGCAAGCTCGAGGAGTGTACTAGGCTGCACATAGCCGTCATCGCGGCGGGGGTAGTGGGAAAGGCCACAGGTGCTGGTCTCGCCTCAAAAGGGCATGACATAGTCTTCTACGACCTTGACAAAACAAGAATGGCTCAGCTCGGCCTTGAAGGATACGAGACGGCTTCAACTCTCCGAGAAGCAGTAGACCAAAGCAGCATAACGATGATCTGTGCACCCACTCCGACAGTCGACGGCTCCGTGGACACCCGGGCCCTCCTTTCCATAAGCGCGGAAGTGGGAAAAGCCCTTCGGGAGGAGCGCCGATACCATTTAGTTGTCTTGAGGAGCACCATACCGCCAGGAATCACCAGGGGACACGTGATTCCCCAGATCGAATTGTCGTCTCAGTCGAGGATAGGCCCCAGGATCGGGGTTTGTCATAATCCCGAGTTTCTGCGGGAAAAGTTTGCGCTCGATGACTTCCTTCACCCAGGAGCAGTAGTAATTGGAGAAGCGGACAAAACCGCTGGAGACAAGCTGGAATCCCTCTACTCCTCCTTCAAATCTCCCATCGCCCGCTGCACCCTCGAAACCTCAGAGATGATCAAATACACGTCGAACCTTTTCAACGCCGCTAAGATCAGCTTCTTCAACGAAATAGATCAGGCCTGTAAAGCGGTCGGAGTCAGATCCCAAGACGTAAGCAAACTCATGCCACTACTCGCCCTGGGGCTACGCGATGACCTGAAAGAATGGGGAATCTACGGAGGCCGCCCGTTCGCAGGCATGTGCCTCCCGAAAGACCTGGAAGCTTTCATCTCGTTCATGAGGACCAAGGGAACCGACCTGCCACTACTCTCAGCAGTCAAACAGGTCAACGAAAGAGTGGGGAACGAACAGAAGGCTCCAATGGTCGTCGTCAATGGTTAACATTCTTCTCCTCATACCACTCGGCATCATTGGAATAATCACCTGGAGCGTTTGGGGAATTCGAAGACTCTACGGAGCAAACTACAGACCGTTTCAGGGAAGCTACACCGCTACAACATCCGTGGTTGTGCCGGTGTATATGGAAGATCCCGAGGTTCTGCGCGGAGCGATCAAATCATACCTTTCAAATGACGTAGGTGAAGTCGTCCTCGTAGTCGACAGTGGGGATACAAGAAACATTGAAAACATTCGGAAAAATTTCCCGTTTTCGAAATTTCCGAAGGTCAAGCTGATAATTACGGACGAGCCGGGGAAACGACCTGCTCTCGCTTGGGGGATTCGAGAGGCTACGGGAGAGATCGTCGTCCTTTCTGATAGTGATACAACTTGGGCTGAGAATCTGCTTGAGGAGATTCTGAGACCCTTCAACGATCCCGAAGTCGGGGGTGTTGGAGCCAAACAGAACGTTGAGGATTTTCAGAAATCAATAATATGGAGGATCGAAAACTGGTTGCTAGATCTGAGATACATCGATTTTGTCCCCGGAATGTCCGTCGACGGAGTCGTAAACTGTCTATCAGGTAGAACCGCCGCATACCGTAGATCGCTATTGCTCCCTATCCTTCTCGAGCTTACCGGAGAGACTTTCTTAGGTAAGATCTGCGTGGGCGGGGACGATCTGCGGTTGACCCATCTCCTACTCTCAAGGGGTTACAAGACGGTCTATCAGAGCACCGCCCAAGCTCGCACCGTCTACTCTGGAAGACTCAGCAACTTCGTCCGGAGGAAGATCCGTTGGAGCAGAAACAGCTACAGGGGCAACCTGCGAGCGTTCTGGCAAGGCTGGATATGGCGAAAAAGCTGGATACTTCCAGTCAGCATGTTCCACGCTACAATAACACCGTACACTCTGGCGATAGGTGCTCTCGCAACGGTGTACTTCGCACTGACCAGCCCGGGCGCAGAAACCACACTATTCGGTGTCGCGTTCAACTTTCCCCTTCTGTGGCTTGTCGTCTCAATCGGCGGCCGCACCTTCAAGGGTCTCAGCCATCTAAGACGAGTCCCGAGGGATGTATCCCTTGCAATAATCATGACGTTCCTAATGCTCTTCATAATGGTGCCTGTGAAAATATTCTCCCTGGCAACGATGAACAGGCAAGGCTGGGTAGGAACCAGAAATTCTCCCAAGTCAATGCGTTAGCCATAATGAAATCACGCACAGCCTACGAGTAACGCGTACCTCGAAATCATTCTACCACTAGTGACTGCTTGCGATAGGGCACTGGACATATCAAAAGGTGAAGGAAGTGTATTTGATCGTGTAAGGCTTGGGCGAGTTCCCCTCGATCCAGACCATCTGGACGGTTGAGGGCTTCATGGAGCCCGCGGGAAAGCTGACGAAACGGTTCGTTGCAAAATTCGTCACCTGTCTAGAAGACCATTCGGTCCCATCGAATTTTGCCAACCGGATTTGAGACCCGTCAAACAGGCTTGGGGGATCACCCGACCAGTCAAACGGTCCACCCGTATTCCATCCCACGTAGATGTTTCCTTGATCGTCGACCTGAACTGCCGGGTTCAACTGATTCTCTTGGTCAGGATGAACCACGACTGGTGCGGACCACACCCCTCCATAGAGAAATGAGTATAAAGTCTGGTTTTGCGACAATATCACATTCTCTTCCTTCCACACAATGTACACCCTTCCACGAGAATCAGCAGCCATACTAGGGAACCGCTGATCTCGTCCGTAACTTATGGGCAGAGGCGCTGTCTCCGAGGACCAAGTTGCGCCGCCGTCGGCGGATGTTACGTAATGGATGCGACTGTTTCCACCCTGTCCGGGATCACTTCCATACCATGCTACGTGGAGTACTCCGTTTGAGTCCTGCACTATGCAGGGTCGGGAGTGCGATTGTGCATTTGGCCGGGCGAGTTTGTAGTAGGTGCCGTTGAGACCCCCGGGGACAGATGACCAAGTGTTTCCCGCGTCAGTGGAAACCGTAAACATCGGAGTGTCGCAGTTTGTCGACCTGCAGTTGCCAATTGCAAGGTCGGCTTGGTCTGTTCCCTCCCAGACCACGTACAGGCGCGTCGGGTTAGCCAGGTCGACGAGGATATCCGGGTGTTCCTGCCAGTGAGTTGGGTCCGCGGCTTGCAGGTATCCGTCTATGTGGAGAGGAATGATCTTGGCTGTCGACCAGGCAGTTCTCATCCACCGAGAGTACCAAATCTGACGGTCTACCGGTCCATTGGAGCCGCCTGGCTCACCGTACCAGGCGACCTGCAACACGTCATCACTTCCAATCGCGAGCGATGGGACCCGTTGTATCTGTATCCCAGGAAGAATGGGTCCGTTTCCTAAGTGCGCCCAGGTGATTCCATTGTCTTTTGAAAAGTCTACGAAGGCCTTGTAGCCCTGTCCTCCTCTTTCCTGCGATCTATAGCCGACATAGAGGGTTCCGTTACTGCTTTGTACCAGTTTCCAAGTCTCTCCCCAGGCTAAGCCCTGCCAGTCAGTTGTTGATGAGACTCTGTTTCCGATATCCGTTCCCTGTGCGGTCTGCGCCGGGGGCGCTTGGGTTGCCACTTGGATGACGACGATGAGAAGGAGGATAACAGCTACGGTGGTTGTTGCAAGGGTGATGTCTTTCCATCTCCCTTTCCGTTTCAGGGGTTCGGAGGTCAACGTGGCTTCCATCGGGCCGAAGTTACTAGGAGGGTTTCAGAGAAGTTTGGCCGTAGCAAATCGTGTAGGGTGCTCCTTGTCCGCTCAGCCATCCTACGCGTGCGATTCCGCCAGATGAATCTTCCGTCATTATGGGCCACTTGTTGTTTGCCGAGAGGCTGGTTCCCAGTTGTGTCTTGGATTGGCCGAGTCCTATTATCATTATGAAGACCGCTGCGTTTGTTGCGGTAAATGCATCGGTGCCCGACCATTCCTGCCAGGCGACCAGGACCATTCCGGGTCCAATAGTGATCATCGGGTCAGATTGGTTCAGCGCTGTTCCGGGGTTGATGTTGGTCCATGCTGACCATGATGGGGATGAGAAGTTCAGGTTTAGGCTTGAGTATTTGACGAGAGAGTTTGAATGACTGCTGTCGGGTCCATCCCATATGAGGCGTAGCGTGTTTGACTTGTCGATTGCGAGGCTGACATGTTTTTGGTTGTACCCTTCAATGTTTGCAACTATCTGGACTGGGCCCCAAGTTGCTGTACCAATATTCCATCGAGCGTATTTGATGCGTGTTCCGGTTGTACCAGATACTCCTCCGTACCATGCTACGTAGAGGTTTCCGTTCTGATCAACGACGGCGTCGGGTCGACTCTGCCCGGATTGATCTACAGGAGCGATATTTTCCCAGATGGTCCAAGTGGTTCCGCGGTCTGTTGATACGGAGTGTTTTATCTGCTGTATGCCTGCGCTGCCGAAGTCGGCTCCTTCCCAGAGAACGTGTAGCACGTCATTCTTGCCGATGACTATCACCGGATGTTCTTGCCAGTATGTGTTTCCGGAGTATCCTAGGACGGGGGAAATGTTGATCCAGGGCAACCACGACCTCCCGTTCCACATGGAATATTTTACCTGTCTTTCGTTGGCGCCAGTGTAGACTTGGTCGCGTCCGTACCAGACGACGTGAATCTGGTTTTTCGAGTCGATCGCGATTGATGGAACTCTCTGATCCGTTCCTGTTCCTCCACCTTGAGTTGTGCCGGACACTAGTGGTGGCGCGTTGACGATAGCAACTGGGCCCCCTCCGAGGTCGGTCCATGTCTTACCGTTGTCTTTGGACATCGCTACGTAGATCTCGTTTTCGGTGAGTCCTGGGGGTGCTTTTCGGTAGGCAATGTACGTGTTGCCTGCGTTGTCGGTTGCCATCTTTCTCTGCCCACTGTATCCGAGACCTTTCGGGTCTGAGATCTGATCGACTTGGGATTGGCCGGCTGAGAGGCTCGAGAGAATTGCGCTGCTGGTTCCCGATGTTCCAGGCTGTCCTCCGTTGGTGTTTCCTTGTCCTGATCCTCCAGGGCCATGTCCTTGACCAGGGTTGGATGTTGTTGGCGGGACGAGGAATACGGTCATTCCGCTTACCGCGAGAACTATCATGGCGATTGCTAAGACTGCGGTGAGGGATCGTATGTGGGATTTGTGGTGGTTGGAGGGACCTTTCTTGTGTAGGTAATTTTCGTAGGTTCGTTCGGGTTCGGTCCGTCTTGGTGTGCGCTTTTTCGAGAATACGCCGATTGCTGCGAAGAGTCCGAGGATCCATCCTACAAGAAGTAGCCAGACGAGAGGAATTGCGTAGATTGCTCCAAGCCAAGCCCAAGGTAGGGCAAGAATCGACGCGCTCATTAGAGCGCTATTTCCAACGGTGTGAAGTCGAAAGACGGAGGACGGGCTCACAAGTAGGAGCGCGCCAAGAATGATCGTGACAACAGATGCTGCCCAGCCGAGACTTGTGAGGCTGGATTTCCCACTCATGACTGCTCAGCTCGACGAGGTCGGTTGGGCTCAATTTTGTCCAGGAAGTGGAGTCTTGTACAGGAGGTTGTGATCCTGTTTGATGATTCCATTTTGTGTCTTGAACCTACTTTTCGTGCCGAGATTCGTTCGGGAACTGCGACTACGGAAATCTCACAGCGACGAAGAACCAGACTCTGTTGTGTGAGCGAGTTCCTCGGCAACCTAGCAATACGGGTCAACGCCCGTATAGGCTGCGTCATACTTCGTGGTCGCGAGGGCCGTTCTGGTACCCAGAGCACACTTGACCCTCGCGTGGACTGGGCAGCCTCCGCTCGAACGAACTCCCGTTCGGGGAAGTCAGCGGATCTACCGCTCCGCTGATTTTTCAGATTAGTCAAGAACCCGGCCACGCTTCGGCGGGCGATGAGACTACCGGTCGCAGTTTATGCTGGCGTAGTGCTGGATAACGGATGGTTCAGAATCCATCCCAGTCTCTTCCAGTAGAGGGTCTGTTTCATAGTTCCCCACGACAGCCGTCGAGGCTGATTCTCTCTCGGCACTGAGAAGTAGTACCAGGAAAAAAACGCCTTCTTCGCCAGGAGATGGGTCTCGACGACCTGTGGAATCGGGTATACTAGCTGAAACCATCGTTCCAAGGAAGCTTTCGCCCATGAATAGTTATAACAGTTCTGTCGTAAACGCAAGAACGGCGAGGACTCCCATTTGGACCATGCTGTGGTGATCGTTTGAAGTATTATGATGAGGAGAAAATGATCGAGACTCGGAAGGCGTTCGAAGCGGAAGTTCTAGCCTGGAAAGGGGTGAGCTCTAGACCGATGATGGGCTGTCTCTGCTATTTCTACGATAGAAAGTTCATCGGCTTTCTCGTGACAAACGGGATTGTGGTCATGAAACTCTCAGAAAAAAACCAGAGCGAGATCAAAGAGAAGTTTGGTGGGAAACCGTTTGAGATGGCTGGACAGACGGGCAGGCTCTGGGTAACACCGCTGAAAGGTCCTAAAGATGTGAAATCGGTGATCCCCTTTGTCCGGAAAAGATACGAAGAAGTCTCCTCGACCCGCGCGAAGGCCTAGTCCCTCCACCCGCTCGTGCGTCGCGAGATGCTCTGTGCAACAGCCCCTCTTCTTTCCGAAGAAAATTTCTCGTCTGGCAATGATAATGGGTGAATATTGCGATTCAGATCAGGGTCCGGGCCTTAACCAACAGGGAGAAGACGGGAAGTCTAGGCCATTTCCCGAACCATTCATGAGGCGACATAGGAGGGGTCCCAGATTCGAGATCAGGGTTGATATTCGGCGATTTTTTCGTTCGTTCCGAGATATTCGGACCTTCGGAAGGACTTGCCTTAGACCGGTGTGTTCGTTAGCTTTCTGTCAATTTGTCGAGTCGATTCTATGTCTTGACGCCTTTTTTCATCGGATAGAGGCTGCTGTACGCTTGGCCTTTGGGGCCATCAATCCAGTCGGGTTTCTCTATGCTGTCGAACGCTGATTCGTCACGAAGCCTATGGGGGAAGACATGGTTTGCGACTACAGCCTCCTTCAACAATGTAAGCCGTTCTCTGAGGGAGTCGGTGTAGGAGAAATCGAGTCTCTGGGAATATTCTTTGAACATCTCGACTACAGTCCTGTGCACCACGACTCGCGAGCAGGTTCCCAGGGTGCTCGTTAACGCCTGCACCACGTCATCGAATCTGTTGGAAATCTCTTCCTTCTTGATCCCGCTGCGGGCAAGCAGATCGTATACTGATGCCTGCACTTTGGGCCCGAGCGTTTCTAGCAAGACCCTCCCGAAACAGTACCCGAGACTTTCATAGAAAATCTCGACTAGAGAAGACCGCAAAACATACTCCTTGTTCCATGACCCCTAGTCCAAGGGAATTGAATACGGCTATTGTTACCCGTGATTGTGAGGCATCCAGTCAGTATGCGAAGAGGATCTTGCTCTCCTTCTCAATTCGTTAGGCGCGAAAGCCTCAACCGATTATTCCCTTCGAGCTTCTCACTGTCTAGTGCAAGATTGGAAAAAGCCTGTACGTGAGGCTCGGAAAGCTAAGTTACACCCTGTTCATCTCTCAGTCCCGCTCCCAGGCAGGTCAGAATTGATGCACATGTCGTTGCGAGTACGTGAGTCCAGTTTGACCAATCCACGCGGCAATGTCGAATCAGTTCCTGGGGGTTTGAGTTCAGACCAAAGATTCGATGCTGAGAAAGCGTTCTCTTCTGTTCTAGTTAGTACGGTTCGCGAGGCAGTTGGAAACGCCTTGGGTCGGAATGTATTGGAGGTTCTCACGTCGAACGGGTTGCTTGACGACGCGAACAACTCGAAAGAATTCGACAGGAAATTGGAATTATTGTTCGGCAATGGAGCGGGGGTTCTTGAAAGGATGGTGGTCAAGGATCTCAACCGGAGACTGGGCATACGCTACGACTCGGAAGCAAGTTTTGACTACGAGAAATCCCTGGAAACCGCAAGGCAAGTTTGTTTTCTGGAGGGCAGGCTGAATTGAGTGGATCCGAGATCCTGTCGACCCTGCTCGGATCGGAGGTCAGAGGAGATCTTCTAGTCCTGTTTCACAGAAACCCAGGCCTAATTGACACGGTCGATGGAGTGGCGCGTCGGATTGGGAGAACAACCGTCGCAGTCATCTCCGAAGTTAGGGAACTCTTGGTGGTGGGGGTTCTGATGCAGAAGCGGATTGGAGCTTCTGAGGTTGTATTCCTAGACCGCGCGAAAGACCGGGAGCTTCTCGAGGCGGTTGCGAACCATCTCAAAACCGTCAGGATAAGTGGAGAGAATTGACTGCACCTCGTTCCAAAGCTGGAGCCTCAGGTTTCGACCAACTATTCTCCGGCAGAGTGGAGGAAGGTCTTCGGGTCAAGACTGGAATTGTAGAGCTCGACGAGATGCTCAGGGGAGGGTTCATGCCTGGCGATGCTGTAATGCTTGCGGGAAGTGCGGGCACAGGAAAAACAACTCTCGCTCTTCAGTACCTTGTCAATGGGGTCAAGCTTGGAGAACCAGGGATCTACGTGACCTTTGAGGAACTCCCGGACCAGATCTATAGAGATGCAAAGAACTTCGGGTGGGACCTTCGAAAATTGGAAGAGGAGGATAAGTTCCGTGTTGTTTGCACGTCTCCAAATCTCCTAATGGAGTCAGGCGACGATAGCTTGCTAGATGATGTTCTTCGGGATATTCAGCCTCGACGGCTTGTTATCGACTCTCTAAGCCATCTAGAGATGTTTGTGAAGAGGGATGATATGAGAATGGAAGCTTACAGGGTGGTAAGGTATCTGAAGACTCGGGGCGTCAGCTCCGTGCTACTCTGGGAGTCACCTCAGATCAGCGGCGGATCCTTCAGTGTAACCGATGTAGGACTGAGCTTCCTGGTTGATTGTATTGTCGCACTCAAACCAGTGGAGATCGAGTCATCGATGCGCAAAGCCTTGGTCATTCTGAAGATGCGTGGGAGTGACCATGACAAGAGGCTTAGAGAGTTCGAGATAACACCGACAGGAATCAAGATAGAGTCAGCGTTCACAAACTATGAGGGGATCATCAGCGGTTCTCCGAGAAAGATAGCATCAGAGAAGTTCATGGAACTCTTCCGCGGAGCCTCGGAGAAGCGAAAGTAGGTGAATATTGAATGGTCGACACCGTTGTAATCTCTACGCTGTATTTCATCTCCGTCTTCCAGCTCATTCTGCAGGCAGGCGTGGTCTTCTATGCGTATCGAGTAACAAAGCTGACCGGGTCGTTCCGCGCATGGACACTCATCATCGCAGCGTTCACCCTTCTGACCATCAGAAATGTCGTTTCTCTCTTCCTCTCCCTATCTCTCCCGGCTGATCAACTGGCTGCACTGATAGATTCAGTTGGACCGGTTACGTTGATTCTGAGCTCAGCGGTCAACATAGCAGCCGGAATCGCTCTGTTCCTTGGAATGTTCGGCCTTGTCAAAAGATTTGAAAACCAGTCCAAAGCTCCCCAGTAAGACCCTTCCTCTGCTTCGAGACGTCGACGCAGCCGTTCGTTTCGTAGAACTGTTCAAGAAAGTCGTGAAGGAAACCAAGTCCACGTCGTAGAGATTTGCAAAGGCATGGGTTTTTTGTGAGAGATCTATATTTTCGGTTGTCTGAATGCTAGTACTGGCGGGTTCCAACCACTCTTGCATCGCCTGATGCACTCGGCAAGAATTGTCGTCGGGCGTTCCATATAGATCGAGAAGCATTTCTTAATCTCTACACCATGATTTTCGTCCTCTGTTAGAAGAATAGATTTTCTGTGTTTTTGAATCGCAGCCAATTTCGTCCATAGTTCTCGGCTCCATGCGATAGATTCACCCGTCTTTGAAATTAAGCTCAGACTCACTTCGGGTAATCACATTTCTTGAGCGCATAACTCCTAGCTGATCCACTGGAAAACCGTGTTCTAGAAATCAGAGGGTCGGGTTCGAGATTGGGGCCGATTTCAGAAAGGCTCGTGACTGAGATACGACCAACAGAATGAAGAGGACTCGTCGAAAAGTCTGATTTAGCCACAATCGCCTAGGGGTCAGGTTAAAGCTGCTTGAGAAATGTATTGTGGGGAGGTCACTCGGCCAAGTCTGATCCTATCTCACGCTGAGGGTCCGATACTCCGTAGAATTCTTGTTGCCGCTTCTCCCGGGGTTTCGGCGCTAAACGTGTTATTCGAGCTACCCTGCCATCTACGATGACAGCTCGGACCTCCTCACCAATCGTGGCGAGATCTATGTCCAGATCTCCCATTTTTAGTGTTAGAAGCGCGGGTTCTCCGGTTCCATCATCTTCGGATTCGACCTCTATCTTCCCTTTCGCGACACGAACCAGCCTTCCCTCGATGAATGTAGCCTCCTTGAAACCGGTCGTTTTGCCCATTACCCATCCTCCTACAAGAACTTGGAAGAATGAAACCGGACGGGAATAAGAGTCGAGCCCAACCGGGCCCCCCCTCGCTGGGTGACACGCTCCCGGAACAAGCACGCAACTATCCTGTAGGGCTTGACCCCTTCAGAACGGTTTCCCTTCAGAAAAACTAATATTTCGACTCCTAGAACTTGCTAGGGATATCTTATGAGGCAACAGTCTCTATTCAGAGACCTGTTTCTCACCGCTCTTGTTCTCGCGTCCCTATCACTCGTCAGCCTACCCAAGTCGCACGGAGCGTCGAGCCCTCTCGCTGCTTTTACCTACGAGCCGTGTGTTGCCTGTGCCATCCCGGGAAATGCGGTTTTCTTCAACGGTAACTGGAGCACCAGCACTTCCTCCATCGTCTCCTACACTTGGGACTTTGGCGACGGTTCTTCCCCGGTAAAGACCAACAGTTCATCGGTAACCCATGTCTACGGCGGTTCCCCAAACCAATGGATTGTAACCCTCAAAATCCAGGATTCTGTCGGGCAGACGGACACGACGAGCCAGCTGGTCCTCTTCCACGCGGTGCCCCGGTTCACCTTCCAACCTACAAACCCTGGAGCCGGCAGGTCCATTGTGTTCAACGCTTCCACAAGCATCTCTTACAATACGACCAACCCGATTAAGGGCTATGAGTGGAGCTTCGGTGACGGAACAAGCGGGTCGGGGGTGGTCATCAAGCACTCCTACTCTGCCCAGGGCTCCTACAGAATACTCCTGACCCTCGTCACACTTTCAGGAAACCCTTCAGCCTCCAAGACCCTCACCGTCGGCCAGGCAACTTCTATGATCACTTATTCCGTGATCACGGACAAGTACTCGTACGCCCTCGACGAGACGGTGCATGCTGAACTCAATGCCACGAACCAGGGAACACTGCCGGTGACCTTCAACTTTACAGATTCATGCAGCGGTTTCCAGTTCGAGATATACAGCTCCACCGGCAACCTCGTCTTCACAAACGTACCCCCACCCTTCGCCCCGTGCGCTCAAGTATTCACCACTATAACCATCCAGCCTGGCCAGACCGCAACGGTGGCAAGCCTCGACTGGAAACAGGTAAACATGCAGGGCAAGCAGGTTCCCTCGGGAGCTTATGCGATCATAGGAGTCATCCACTACGAAAGCCCGTACCAGACGACCCGTCTTGCCTCTAAGCCGATCAATATCCTCCCGCCCGACTTCCAGCTTTCTGTTAACCCGGCATCCCTCATAATCTCCAGGGGATCCTCGGGAGTCTTCACAATTACAGTGGCATCGGTGAACGGGTTCACGGGCACAGTGAATCTTTCTGCAACAATTCTTCCTGCTTTAAAACACCCGCCGACTCTTTCCTCTATCGCCAGCGTGACCCTAACTTCCGCGAGCCCCTCCGGCACCACTACGCTTACTGTCGCCACTAATCGTTCCACCAATGCTGGAGCGTACACTCTCACGATAACCGGAGCCAGTGGAACGATGACTCACTCCATCTCAGCGAGAGTAACGGTGACCAACTAGTAGCCAGACACTCAACTGGCTCTCCGACCGAGCTTCCGAAGCCGTGACTTTCAGAATTTTAGTTTTTCCTGGTATGCGGCTAGATCCAAGAATCCGTGTCCCGATATGTTGAAGGCTATTACTTCCGTTCGATTCTTGCGTTTGCATTCGAGAGCTTCGTCTATTGCGGCCCGGATCGCGTAGGCGGATTCTGGTGCAAGGAGGAAGCCTTCGACTTGGACGAAGGTCTTGGCCGCTTCGAAGACTCCTTGTTCGTCTTGAGGATAAGCTGTTGATTCAATGTGTCAGAGATACTTGAGGTAGCTGATGAATGGTGCGGCAGCATGGTATCTTAACCCGTCCGCTTTGATGGGGGTCATGTCCGACTGATGCCCAAGAGTATACATTTTCAACAGAGGGGTCTTCTCCGCGTGATCGCCATAATCATACCTGTATTCTCCTTTGGAGAGGTTGGGGGCTGATTCGGATTGTGCTGCGAGAAATCTGCACTCTCTCTTTCCGCGCAAGACTTCCCCGGCGAAGGGAAGGATGAATCCTCCAAAGTTGCTTCCTCCACCTAAGCAGCCGATCATCACATCAGGCTTCACACCGATCTGGTCGAACTGTTTCAGTCTCCAATCCGATGATGGACTGATGGATCAGAACGTGGTTTAGGACGCTGCCAAGACAATAGGCATAGCCCGGGTTCTTCTCTGCGTATTCCAGTCCCTCGGAAACTGCGATTCCTAACCTGCCAACGTGGTTAGGATTCTTCTCCAGTATTTCTCGCCCGACTAATGTCTCAGGGCTCGGAGAGGCGAAGACCGTGCCGCCGTACATTTGCATCAAGGCTCGGCGATCTGGCTTCCAGTCGTAGACCGAACGTACCCAGAATATGACGCTCTTCAATCCTTGGAGGCTTGCGGCATAGGCGAG
>Ga0209152_10000571_pt1 | contig 16408 bp, 15 predicted proteins | sample GraSoiAngelo_107_FD_185873 | JGI IMG/M metagenome (GOLD analysis project Ga0209152, IMG submission 185873) | Grasslands soil microbial communities from the Angelo Coastal Reserve, California, USA - 14_0903_09_30cm (SPAdes) (version 2) | ecosystem: Environmental > Terrestrial > Soil > Grasslands...
CGTCCCGATTGCATCAACGGCCTCGGTGACAAACCGCTTCAGTGTTGGCTGGAACTGGTCCGTGCTTGCGAGTTCGGAAAGGTTCTGCTCCACGGTCTTCAGAACGTTCTGAACAATTTTGTTCTTCTCATCAAGGACCCGGAGGCGGTTCGCCCTGATCCTCGAGCTAAGGATACTCCTCCTGATGCTTTCAGCTTCCAAGCTGGCTTTTGACAGGATCTCGTCCGCATCTCTTTGCGCTTGGGCTCGAGCCTCGTCCAAGGTGCGCTTCGCCTTTTCTTCCGCGCCTCTGATGGTTTCTTCGGCCTTTAGTCTTGCGTCGGACAGTATTCGATTGTGAAGCTTGTCCAGAGACTCTGCCAATTTGCTAACCGCCCACAATCAAGTCAACGGCTTTCTTAACGGCGACTTCCCTCCTCTCCTCGAACATTTTCTTGTAATTTTGAAGGAGGGAGTCAGTTTCCATGTCCGAGTTTCCTGCGTCAGCTTCGGCCTTCTCACGCGTGTCCTTTAGGATCTGAGCTTTTTGCTGCTCTGCGTGAGATATCGCCGCATGGCGAACGTCCTGGGCTTCTACGGCGGCACGCTCTAGAAGTTCCTGAGCCTTTGACTTTGCTTCCTCGGTTATCCGTTTCGCTTGTGTCTCAGTTTCCACAATCTTTCTTACAGCTTCGATTCCGGACAAGCGATTTCTGCTCCAAGTACCCATTAGACCGCGTTTTCGAATGCTCAGTTTAGATACGCGCTATAAAACTGTTGGAAGAAGAGTTTTGATACAGTTTCCAATCATCTACTCTACATACGAGGGTTGCTTAGGAATGCCTGTCAAGATTATTTACCCTGATCACGTGGAAATCGTGGGTCTGGGGCACGTTCTCCTGACCGCCCCACGCACCACTAGCCCTGACTCAGATCTTTACACCGGACAAATTGTTGAAGAAGCGGCGCTAACTTCGAGGTCTTTTGCTGTCATCGGCAAGGTCGACAGAGGATTCCTGGATCCGAACGGGATTGAGTCCGCGCAATTGGAGTTCAGAAAGGGCATCGAGGGATTTGTATCGGAAGATGGAGTCAGGTATATTCTTGACATCCGCGGAAAAAAGGAGCCGGGCGTGGAAATTGGGACAGTTGAGGGGCGGACAAGTTCTGATTCCACGACCGAGCTAGTAAGATCACGGCTGGTCAAAGACTTCACGGTTAAGGTGAATAACGAGTACAAGGAAGATGAACCTGTAAGCTTAGTCACGGGTTACGACGGTAGAGATGCGAAAGGCAACTTCACCGTTGAGACCATCCAGATTCAGTTCGGTCATGAAGAGAGACAGTTTCTGAGAGAGAAGGTGATCAGGGACATCTCTGAGATAGCGGACATACTCAATGCGCGACTAGAGCCCTCGCGAAGCGACTAGTGCAGCGGCAGCGTTTTGAACCAGTCGAATCCAAGGGTCAGGATAGAGTCCGATGGCGAAGATCAGAATCGTGGCAGCCCAAAGAACAGCCATATAGACGCGAGGTTCGGGAATCCTAGACTGATCTCCTGGTTCGTCAAAATACATCCTCTTGATCACCCAACCATAGTAGCTCATACTGAAACCGCTATTGATCAGAGCCGTCAACGCCAGGTAGCCACCCCAGCTGTATGGCGAATAGATCGACCCTGTGAACAGCATTACTTTGCTGAAGAACCCGTTCAGAGGAGGCACTCCTGCAAGACCGAGAAAAATTACTGCGATACTCAAAGATGTTTGCGGCATTCTTCGAGATAGCCCATTGAAAGATTCAAGGTCTGTAACTGAGAGTTTAGTTGCCACTGCTGCAGCAGCGACGAATGCAGCTGTCTTTAGAATTGCATAATTCAGAACATGAAAGAGTCCACCCGCCAGACCCAAGGGCACATTGGTCGTCGTGAACGGGGTGGCTAGTGCCATTAGGATGTAACCCGCCTGGGCAATGCTGGAATATGCGAGGAGTCGTGTGAAGCTCTTCTGCATGAGAGCGGCAACGTTTCCGACACTCATTGTCACGACGGCTACAATCGCAAAGGTCGAGTAGAAATCAACATTGAAAGCCGAGATCCCTACTATAAACACCCGAAAAGCCGCGGCAAACGCTGCCATTTTAGCCCCGGCGGCCAAGAACGCGCCAATTGTCACGGGGGCTCCTTCGAATGCGTCGGGTATCCACATGTGAAACGGAACAACCGCCATCTTTACTCCGAACCCAACGATAAACAGAACAATCGCGAGGACCCCGAACGGACGAAAGTCTGGTCCCGCCGTCGAAAGAGAACTCGCAATGGCTGTGAGCCCAGTGGAGCCTGTGACACCGAAGACTAGGGAAATGGCGTAGACAATGAGTGCGGAGGAGAGTGCGGAGAGGACGAAGAATTTCATTGCTGCTTCGTTGGAATTCGGATCCCTCTTCCTGAAGGCTGTCAGAGCATAGGTAGGAATGCTCATGAGCTCCCAACCAACATAGAGAAGTATCAGATCCATTGAGGCTGCTAGGACAATCATTCCGAGGGTCGAAAGGAGAAGAAGTCCGAAGAACGGTCCCTTGTTGGGATCTTCATGCATGTATTGCAGCGAAGCTATGGTCACGAAGATCGCCACGATCAGTAGGACTCCTGAGAAGAACAGAGTAAACAGATCAACTTGGAATCCCCCGAAGGATACCGGCGAGAGGCTTGTGAACCCAAGCCATACTGTTGATACTAGGGCGATTGCCAGACCAAGGATACAGACGAAGGGGGCGAGACCGAGTTTCGATTTTCCGAAATGAAGAAAACCAGCAGGAATGGCGAGTAGTCCGAACACTGCCAGGCTGAGAAACGGGGTCAGCGAAAGCAGAGCCAATCTAGATCATCTTGCTCCGAGACCAACTATGGGTCCAACCCATTTCTCCACTGTCGGCGCTATCACACTCCCTAGTATGGGGGGCGGATACACGCCGAAGATCAACAATGGCACTAGAAACGCGACAAGGATCAGGATCGAGTGAAGATGCAGCTCGTTCTTGGGACCCACTGGAGGGGTCATGGCAACTCGTCTCAGCATCCAGAGGAAGTATCCGACGGTTAGAGCTGGAGCGACTATGGCGATTGCGAAGAGATAGCTCACGCTAAGAGCGCCCTGGATCACGAGGTATTCGCTGATGAAGTTAGCAAACCCCGGAACAGCCATAGCGGCCATCGAGACCAAGAATAGGAGCGAAACCGTTTGAGGCATCTTTCCTCTCAGTCCTTTCAGTTCGTCGATATTCCTAGTTCCTGTATGCTCATGGATGTATCCCGACATCAGGAAGAGCATTCCAACTGCGAGTCCATGGCTGAACATCTGAAAGACTGCTCCTGAGACTCCTGCGACTGTTGCAGTGAATGCTCCGAGGAGAACGTAGCCCATGTGATTGACGCTGGTTAGGGCAATCATTCTCTTGATGTCCTTGGCGACCAGGGCGACTGAGGCGCCGTAGATCATGGTGATGAGTCCGATGGTGGTAAAGTAGGGCCAGAGAACACTCACTGCCTTAGGGAAGAGTAACAAGTTGTACCTGATCAATCCGTAGCCTCCCATCTTGAGAAGCAGGCCTGCTAGCAGAACGCTCACCGGTGCAGGCGCCTCCACGTGCGCATCAGGTAGCCATGTGTGAAGTGGGAATATGGGAAGTTTTACTGCGAATCCAACGAAGGTTGTGATAGCTACTGCGAGCTGGAGAGGGAGCGCGAGATTCGGGATCCTCGCTGCTAGAACATCATAATCGAACGAGGGACCTCCAGGGTAGGCCGAGGTTCCAGTCCAAGCGTATAGGGCTAGAAACCCGAACAGCATCACTGCGCTACCTGAATAGGTGAAAATGAGGAATTTTAGGGAGGCATATTTCCGGCGGGGTCCACCCCAGATTCCGATGAAGAAAAACATCGGAATGAGAACGATTTCCCAGAAGAGGTAGAACAGAATCAGGTTGAGCGAGGTGAAGACGCCAATGATTCCTGTTTCGAAGATAAGAAAGAGGGCATAGTACTCCGCGTGTCTGAAGGTGATCTGATCCCAAGATCCCGCCGCGGACAGGAGGCTTAGAAACGTGGCTATCATCAAGAGTGGAAGGCTGATCCCGTCAATCCCGACTTTGTAGTTGAGGCCAAAGGACGCGGCCCAGGGAATGCTCTCAGAGAGCTGGAAGCCCGCCTGGCCATATTGGAAAACAACCAGAATTACGATCGAGATGGCGAAGACGATCACTGTGGTCCCTACTCCCAGAATCTTTGCCATTTTCGGGTTCTTCCTGCCTAGCAGAAATGTCGGTGCTGCGAGGACCGCGGGGAGAAATATGGCGATTGATAGTAGTCCAATCATTTACGTGGCGCCAACGACGAAGAGCATGTAGGCGAGGAGGAGGATTATTCCGATGGCGAACCCGATGACGTATTGTTCTGTCACCCCCGACTGAAGCTTTCGGAGGATGTTGCTGAGCCTGGACCCGTACGATGCTACCTCGTTTGCGGCTCGGTCGACAACCTGAGTGTCGAGTTGATCACTCGCTCGTGAATAGTCCATTATGTCACGACCAATTGTGTTGTTTAGCCTGTTCCAGATCCCCTGTTCAACGTACCTGTAGAGTTCTCGGCTAGCGGCGAGCAGCCCCGTAACGAAGACTTTGTAGTAGATCGCGTCCAGATACCAGCGTTTGTAGAGGAATCGCAGGATCGGATTCATGTCAGTTTTGAAAACATAGTTTTTCCGGAAGTAAATGAGATAGGCAATTTCGCCCCCAACGATAGCAACAACTGTGCTCACAGACAGCAAGAGGAGGTCAGTAAGACCGGAAGCTGAGCTGACTGCTGCCGGAAACTTGTAGACCGTTGAGCTGAATGTGCTCGCAACATACGTTGTCAGTGGACCACTGTAGAGCGGGTAAGCTAGTCCAAGCCCTAGGCTGCCGAGAGCGAGAAGAAGATAGGGAATGAGCATCGTAAGGCCAGCTTCGTGTGGATGCTTTCCACTCTCCATGAGGTCCTCAACATGCTTGCTGGGCTTTCCCGCAAGTGTAATGCCCAACATTCGAACGGTATAGAAACCTGTAATGAAAGCTGTCATGAGCGCTAATCCGTAGAGGATGTATTGTCCTCCGAGGAAGCTGAGGGAGAGTATCGCGTCCTTCGTCCAGAACCCGCTGAAGGGTGGAATGCCCATTAGAGAAAGCCCTGCCAGCAACATCGAAGCGGAGGTAAGCCTCATCGCCTTTGCCAACCCTCCCATTTCGTCCATGAAACGGGATTCTGCGGCGTGTAATACCCATCCCGCGGCGAGGAAAAGAGAAGCCTTGAACACAGCGTGGCTGAGAAGGTGAAAGAGTCCAGCAGTATAGCCTGCGAGAAAGTTAGCGCTCAGCCCCGCTATTCCAAGGGCCAGCATCATGTAGCCGATCTGAGAAACGGTGGAGTAGGCCAGTACCTTCTTTATTTCGCGAGCGACTGCGGCCTGACTTGCCGCTAAGAGTGCTGTAAACGCTCCTATCCAGGCGATGACTCCGAAGAATTGTGACACTTGGTTGAACTGAGATAGGGCGATGTAGAATACGGGTCCCATCCTTCCGGTAAGGAAGACTCCGGCCTTTACCATTGTTGCAGCGTGTATTAGGGCGGAGACTGAAGCGGGACCGGTCATCGCATCCGGGAGCCATTCCTGCAAAGGAAACTGCGCTGACTTTCCGATTGGTCCTCCAAAGAACAGCAGCGCCGTGGGAAGTAGGAGCCCGAGTCGGGCCAGATTCGCAGCCCAGCCTCCTGGACCCCCCATTTGGGCTACCAGCAGGTTGTAATTGAAGGTCCTTGCGAAAGCGTAGATCAGAAAGATTGCGATCAATAACGCGATGTCTCCGATTCTTGTCATCACGAACGCCTTCATCCCAGCTTTCGTCGGTGAGTATTCTTCCGAAACACCTAGGGCTTTGTCCCCGGGGCTACCCACCCAGTACTTCGGCTCGTCGCGGTAAAAGTGACCAATCAGTGCGTAGGAGCAGAGGCCTACGCCTTCCCAACCGAAGAACATCATAAGGAGATTGTCAGCGAGGACTAGCAACAACATGTTTCCGATGAAGAGGTTCATGAAGAACCAGTATCGCGTCATACCGAACTCGCCTTTCATGTAGCCAACGCTATAGATCATGATGAGGAGGCTGATCCAAGCGACGATGTTTGCCATGAAGAGGCTGAGAGGATCAACGAGAACGCCCGCGGTGATTCCCAGCGATGGAATCCAATTGACCATGTAGTCCCGAGCAGGGACCGCCAGGGCCGTTATGGCCGCCAACAGGGCCGCGACAAGAGTGAAACCAACTGCTGCTATGTCACGAAGTCTAGAGTGAATTTTCGCAAATATCGGTGTCAGAAGAGCGCCTGCTAGGGGCGTGATCCAGATGAGCCATGCGAGAAGAGAGCTATCCAATCCTCTATGACCCCACTATTGCTCTTGCGGCGGACAGGAGTCTGCCGAGTATGGGCTCAGGATAGATGCCCAAGATGATGGTTAAGATGCTAAGAGCGATCAGAGGAAGCGTGATTGTCCAGGGCGCCTCCTTGACATCGGAAGTATCCGAGTTTGGCGCTCCAAAGAAGATCTTCTTCATTGCCATCAGAGAATAGCCCGCGGTAAGGGCCGTTGCAATAATTCCCAGCGCAGCAATTACGAGGCGGTATTCGGACGCCGTGTCAGTAGCTCTAACGAATCCGCCTTGGAATAGGAAGAATTCGGACAAAAAGCCGTTTGTCGCCGGCAGACCGGCGAGAGTCAGAGACCCGATGAAGGCCGCGGTGGCTGTTATTGGCATTTTGCTGGCGAGACCTCCGAGCTTGCTCAAGCTCCGTTCGCCCCGAACTTGAAGCATGACCGCGCCAACGACGATGAAGAGTATTCCCTTGGCAGTTCCATTGCTAACGTATTGAAACATTGAGCCGGAGACGCCGAACGAGTTGAATGCTGCGAGCCCGAACAGAATGTAGCCCATCTGGCTGATACTAGAGTATGCAAGGAGTCTCTTGATGTCGTCTTGCACCAGTGCCATCGCGCTGCCGTAGATCATGGTGATAAGAGCCCATCCGGCGAAGAAAGCAGAGAAGGTGAGGAAAGCCTGTGGAAAAATCGTCATGACTATTCTAACCGTGGCGTACCCGCCGATTCCAGTCATAGCAGCGGCCAGAATCGTACTGATTGGAGTAGGAGCCTCAGCGTAAGCGGATGGAAGCCAGACGTGGAGTCCGAATTGGCCGATCTTCACGAAGAATCCGAAGCACATCGCCGCGACAATCCCAAGACGGAGGGTTGTGGATATCAGTCCCGGATTTGTTGTAATATTGCTGATTACAACATCCATGTCGGTCGCGCCTGTCAGATAGGCGGTGACTAGAATTCCGACGAGGAGGACTAGGGCTCCCACATGGGTCCATATGAAGTATGTTAACGAGATTCGCTCTTTCTCGCCATAGCCCCATTCAGCGATTAGGAAGAAGGAGGGAACGAGCATGATCTCAAAGAAGAGATAGAACTCGATCAGATTTGTGGCCAGTACAGTCCCGATCATTCCCAGGGAGTACAGCGCGTAGAGGCTGTAGTACAGCCCGTACCGTCTAGGATCGTCGCCAATCCTTTGACGCATGTAAGGGACCGAAAAGAGAGAGACCAGAGCCGTCAGGAAACCTATGATGAAGAGTATCGGAAGGCTCAGATTGTCGACTCGAAAACCGAAGTTCCCAATTGGAGACCATGAATACAGTTCCTGGTAGGTCCCTTGAGTGGACCCGGAACCCTGAAGCCCGGCGTACAGGATTGTAACGAGCGGGACGAGTAGGAAGATGAAAGAAACGAATCCGGTATTCTCTCTTAGCCGTTTGGAGAGAGCGTAGAGGATTGGAATCGCTAGCAGCGGCACGAGTATTGCGCCGATTAGAAGGAGTGTCATTCCGGGTCTATCCTTTCAGCTTTGATAGTTTCGACAGGTCTATGTCGGCGTTCAGTCTGGAGACAAGGATGATTATCGAGAGCCCGACAGCCGCTTCCATCGCGGCTAGCGCGATTGTGAACAATACGAGGACTTGCCCGGTGACTATGGGAGGATTGCGCAGGCGGGCGAAGGCTATGATGTTCAGATTGGCCGCGTTGTAGATCAATTCAACGGAAAACAGTATGCGAATGGCGTTCCGCTTCGTTGTGAGACCGTAGATTCCGATGCCGAGCAGGATTACTGATACGGCAAAGAAACTCGACAAAGGCTCCATTTCCTACTGCCCTCTATCTGTCTTTGAGAGGGCCAGCGCACCGATTACCGCAGCCGCCATCACAAGAGACATGAATTCTAGTGGAACGCCGTAGTTCTTCAGAAGAGAAGTACTGAACAAGGCGAGATCGCATCCGGATCCGCACGCGTCTGGTCCCGGAAAGGCGGTAGCGTTGGCCAGCGCACCAGTCATTCCAAGAAGCAATGACACTAGCATTGCTGCGAGAAGTGATACTCGTTTCAGTTCCAGTGGGGTTTCTCCCTTCTTCGGCCCGACGAGCATGACTGTGAAAAGGATCAGGACTACAACCGCGCCGATGTATACTGCAATCTGGAACCAGCCAACGTAGGCTGCGTCGAGAAGAAAGAATAGCCCTGCTACTCCGAGGAAAGCGATTCCAAGCGCAGCCGCTCCGTAAACAAGATCTCTTGCTTCGATCGCGAGGATAGCAGCGCCAATGGTTACGGCCGCGAATGCTAGAAACAAGAGGTCTGTCATTTTCGGATTCAGAGCGTTGGGAGTCCCACGACCAGAAGGTAGGTTATGCCTATGTTGAGTATCGCAAGCGTGAGAAGAGTAGTCCAGCCTGCCCTGAGAAGTTGGTCGAGGCGGACTCGCGGGAATGTAGATCGAAGCAGCATTATCAGCACGATGACTATCAGAGTTTTCAGCAGCATCCAGAAGAGAGAGGGAAGAAAACTGGGTCCAAGAAACCCTCCCAGATACATTACGCTGAAAAGGGCCGAGAACGCGTAGAGTTTGACAAAACCGGGGCCTTGGGCTGCGAGGAAGAGCACCCCAGGATATTCGGCTTGCCAACCCATCATGATTTCGGATTCTGCCTCGGGAAGGTCGAATGGGAGTCTCTCCATTTCTGCGACGCTGGTGACCAAGAAGATGAACGCTCCGAGAGCCTGGGGGAGGATGTACCATCCGCCGGTTTGGGCGTCAACAATCTGGGCAAGGTTCATTGTTCCCGCCATCATTATGACGCCAAGAGCGGAAAGCCACAATGGAATTTCGTATGCTGTCTGCTGAAAGAGTGCTCGTAGTCCACCTATGAAGGGGAATTTGCTGTTAGCACTCCATCCGGCAAGTAGTATGAGGGTGGGAGAGAGGGTAATGATTGCTAGGAATGCTGGGAGCCCGACCTCGATGTTTGCGATCTGAAGCCCGGGGGCGAATGGGATCAGTCCGACTAGGGCCGCGCCCAGAACGAGTCCTGTTGTCGGGGCCATTATGAAAAAGAAGGCATCGGAGTTTTCCGGGACGAAAAGTTCCTTGAAAGATAGTTTGATCAGATCCGCGAACATCTGGAGAATTCCGCCGGCCGGGCTGGCGTAGAGCGGCCCGATTCGTAGCTGCACCCGCGCTGTTACCTTGCGTTCCAACCACCCAAGAAGTGCTCCTATGATGGCGATTGATAGCAGGCCTGGAAAGAGGACTATTTCGAGAAAGAGAGGGCTAGTGAGCATGTCAACTATGGGTTGCAACGGACCAAGAACTGGCGCCAAGCCGAGTGTAGACTCCTACCAGTTCTCCCGGTGGTTGGCGAGATGAAGCGCGTAGCCCAAAGGGATCAGAAGAACAACTATGAAAACAAGAACCGGAATGGATCCGGACGCGCCAAGGGCGCGTAGATTCAGCCCCCATGCGAATAGAAACATGGCGATCACGTCGTAGACGACAAACATCAGCAGATAGGGATAGTATTGAATGATGAATCGGGTTCTGCCGGGGCCAGCGGCGATCTGCCCTGACTCGAATGGTTTCTTCTTTTCAGGAGTTGGACGGGGGTCCCTCGGGCTGACGAAGAGTCTCAGAATGATAACGAGGGCAACGGTCGAGACAAAGAGAAATGCGATGTAGGATCCGATCTCCGGGATTCCCTGTGCGACCATTTCTTGGACCCGTGCTCGATCTTCGAGCCACCGGGAGCTGAGCTATTATAAACGTTTGACTTGGAGGGTAATTTCGCCCTTATTCTTTCCTCTTCCATAGATAATCGGCGTATTCTTCGAGAATCTTCCGGTTTCTCAACCGTTTTACCTTCCGCAACGACGCCTTCGCCTCAATCGCATAATCTCTCGCGCGTTTCCGTGCAAATTCTAGAGAGCCCGTTCTTCTCAGAAGCCGAAGGACCTCTCTGTTGCTATGACCGTTGTTCGAGTTCAACACGTCCGAATTATGGTTCGGACGAGGCGCTTCGTGAAGACAGTGGGAAGTTACAATGTTCGGTCCTTTCAACAACTGTTCCCCAGAACCGTTATGGAAATCAAGCACGTCATCTTGAATCTGAAACGCCATTCCACCTGACCTTCCGAATTTCTGCATGCTAACAAGATCCTTACCCTCAACCCCAGCAATCGCAGCTCCGATCCCTGCAGCGCTTCCAAACAGTGATGCTGTCTTCAAGTCAGCTATCGCGATACACTCGCTCACGCTCGCGTTCAGGTCCGAGATAATGTCCAGAAGTTCTCCCCGGCTGACGTCTACCAGGGTCGAGCCGATCATCCTCATGACCTCTGCGTTCTTGTAGTTCGACAAGAGCTGAACACCTTTGGATGCTAAGAATAATCCAGAGGTCAAGGCTTTCTCGTTGCTGAACGCCATATGGATCGTCGGAGCTCCCCTCCGAACCTGGTCTTTATCGATCAGATCGTCAAATACAAGAGTGGCAGCATGAATTATCTCAAGCGCCGCAGCCGCGTCGAGCGCGTCTTCAGGATCCCCGCCGAGCGCTTTCGTCGACAGAACGACGAGTAGAGGTCTACAGCGTTTGCCACCAGTCTTGAACATGTACTTGATAATCTGATTCGCTTCCTCTCGGTCGAAATTCGTTTCAAGAGTATTGTCAATTTTTTCCTGAATCGGACCACGCCAACTCTTGAAGACTGGAGGAAAGATGCTCATTCAACCAACATCTAGTCGAGATTCAACATAGCGGTTGTCCACACCCATATTTAATCGGTTGCAATCTGGTCGATTCTTTTCCTGATTATAGGTATGTAGATGGCTAAAACAACCTTTATACCAAAAACTGGAGTAATTTCGCAGGGTCCAGTTAGCTTCGTTGTAGTAAGTCCTGATGCAAAGCGACTAAAGCGAGGATAGCGCCGGGGGCGAGCCCGTGTTTTCCCCCAGTCCCGTCCATACTGACCACGTGGACGGGCCGAGAATGCATGAATAAGGAGTGCTGTCTGCACCGCGGACTTGAACCGCGACGCCTGTCCCGAACTGGACAAGGACCGGTCTGTCAGGAGTTGTTCCACCCAAGACGTCCCAGAAAGAAGACCATTCTGCGTTGGCGAGCGACCTGTGATAGACCCCATTGTCCATCCCACGGACAACTAAGTGAATTACGTCAAACGAGTCCGTCGCAACCGCAGGTGCCGAGGAGGTCGACCCTGCAAGATACATCCAGCCAGACCAGGAGTGGCTAGTGAAGCTGAGCGAAGCGTACCAGAGATCGTTGCCCATTCCACGGACAGCCAGACGAAGAGTGCTTCCATCACTGACGGCAGAAGGAGTGCTTGGAGTTTGTCCTCCCGGGCTATCCCAAACCCGGGACCAATATCCGTTCTCAAAGGCGATGTGCCATATGGAGTAGTCTCCTCCCTGAACAACCAGGTCAAGCCTGTTAGTGCTGGGGGATGCGGCGAGAACGGGCGGGCCTGTCAGTATTCCTCCGAGCGACTGCCAGCCACTCCAGACACTAGATGTATCGTTCCGTGAGTTCCACCAGAGACTGTTGTCTCCTCCCCGTACGGCTACGTAGAGAGCGCCATTGAGATATGCGCAGGCTGGCTGGTCGTTTGTCAAGCCTCCAGGAGTGTCCCAGGCAGACCAAATGCCGTTCGAGTAGCTCTTGTGCCAGATACTGGAGTTATCAGAACCCCTAACGATGAGATCAACTGCCCCTGACCCCGAGGAACAGAGGACCGGTGCTGAAGCTGTACTGCCGCCCATTGGCTGCCAACTTCTCCAAGAACCCGTGTACTTAGACCAGTAGATTCCATTGTTGGACCCCCTGATTACTGAGATGAGAGTTTGACGGTATGCGTTCATCAGAGGGTATCGATCTTTGCTGTAGCCGAATACATAGGGCGTATCCCCTATTCCGTCAGGGTGCCCGCATATGTCCTGTTGAGGTCCATCACAATTGTCAACGCCCTTATAGTCAGACCAGTAGTTACCGCCCCTAGGATAGCCATTATCCCACTGGTTCTTGCCCGGATTATCATCGGACGCTTGGACTGAATTGTTGACGAGATTGTTGTGATAGACCAGGGTTCCAGTGGCGGATTGAAGAACTATGCCAGAGCCGCAGGGGTTAGATGAGGCTATGTTGGTTACGTTGTTTCCAAAGATCTGAACACTGCTCGATCCTCCTACTATGATCGACTTGGCAGGCGAGTACGCTGAGCAGGCGGCATCGCGTAAGCTGTTTTGGGAGATCTTAACATTTCCAGAAGAAGACACAACGATGCCGTTGCTTGGTCTCCACGGAGCCCCAATCGGGGCGAGACCGCCCATGAGGATTGTATTGTTCATTATGTTCACGTTTGACGAACCCTTGACTCCGAGGACGTTGCCAGACGCATCGGCTCGTATGCTGTTGCCAGAGATGGTGACGTTGGTACTTCCGTAAGCTCCAACAGTATCGTAGGTGCTGCAAGAACTGAAATTGTTACAGCTCCCTGCGTCAGCATTGTTCGTGCTGACAACTACATTCCTTGACGAGTCTACAATAATGCCGCCGCAACAGAAGATACTCCCGTCTTGGACGACTGAGTTGTCTATCCTTCCGTTTGTCACATTCTTGAGAAGGATACCGGTTGCTGGCTGGGCAGTAGTCAGTGAAGACACAGTTACATTGAAAATTCTGAAGTCTGCAGTTGTGTTTGCAACTTCAATTCCGTAATAAGGGCAATGCCAACAGACATTGATATTCCATCCCTGGAGAAAGTATGGATCAGAAGCTGTGCCCGTTCCTCCAGTCACACCGTTTGCAGGGGTGAAACCGCTGTTGCCGACTATCAGTATCGGCGGGTGCGTAGTCTGCGCGAAACTAGACCCCTTGACGGCGGCTGCTCTCGGACTTTGGATTGTGGAGGCGGATAAAACCGCCAAGCAGACAAGAAGCACCATGCGGACCATGATCCTCAACCCTGGCTTGCTGATTCTGAAAACAGGGCCATAGCTTCTAGGAAGAACCTGTGAATGCTCGAAAGTATCCAAGTAAGCCTACCGATAACCGCTCTGTTCCCTCTTATTTATACAGCGATCCCAATCGTCTACATCTGTATATCAGAATTGATCAACTGCCCATCAACGGATATCGCCTGTGAACAGCCCGTCAACAGCATACTCCGACAGCCCTCGGACACTTACATTGTCAAAGTTGAGAGCCCAGGCTTCTTCTCCGAGCTTGGATTTGGAAGCCCTTACGACCGAGATAAAAGCGAGGAGAGTGTCGATAAGATCTACAATGAGTGGATGGCAAAGAAGACCCCAAAATCTGTTATGCGACGGCTACAAACCTCAAGATGCGAAATCTGGAATTTTCGGCCGTGTCATAGAGTATAGTAAGTATTTTCTAACTCTTGGTGAATGGCATAATCCTTATACCAAAAGCAGCGAGCCCAGCGTTATTCAAGTGGAAAAAAAATGGAAACTACTCCAAAATCGACGGAAGTCCCGGGAGCAAAGCCAAGGAACAAGAACCTCATCCTGGTTGGCATTGTTATCATAGTGCTAATAGTCGTTGGAGCGGGAGTCTATGCCTACATCAACACAGGAAGCAACACACCTCAAGGGACCAAATTCACAATGTGGGATGTGGGCAATGTGTGCTCTACCTCGACCCAATGCGGGTTCAAAGATCCCAGCGGGAATGCTAACTCGTCGATAACATCTGGCACTGTCGTGTACTGGGCTAACACGGGAAAGGCGTCTCACAGCGCGACCAGTTGCGACTCCACCGGTGTCGCTAGTGGTGGGACGATTGGTTGCCCGGTCCCCAACGCTAGCAACCTTCCCGGTTTCGATACTGGGGTTGTCGCGGGCGGATCTAACACCAAGTCGATAACGTTCAATACAGCAGGAACATACTATTACTTTTGTACAGTTCACGCCTTCATGCACGGAAAAATAGTGGTCCCGTAAAACCGTCTTCCAGGACAACAATAACCCCCTTTTTTGGGGACTCTTTTCGTTACGATGCCTTGTGTAAATTCGTGCACTGCAGGTCGGCTACACCGTGCCTGACCTTCCAGTCGGAACCGGGCAATTCATCGATGACACCTTCGAGAGACTCTTTGCAGTCCACAGAAGCGAAATGACCAGCATGGGAATGGATGCTCCGATGAAATAGCCTTGGTACGAAGCGAGAAGAGTCACGAATACGACTCCCGATCCCCCAAGAATCGCCGCCAGCAAGCCTTGCGCACATGAAGGACACACCGAAAAGATTCCCATGAAACTCCCCATCGTAGTAAGCAGTGAGCCGTTTCCTCTCACCGTTCTGGTCGTGTGTGCTAGAACTGCTGCACTTACATTGGCCCCAACCAGCCACGATACAGCAAAGAGTAGAACGAGTCCTAACGGAGTCGCGACAAGGCCAACATCATCCGAGAGATACACTATCAGCTGAGGCATCTGGCCAATCGAACCGCAACAAACTGCGATCGTAGCCGATGGAATCACCACTCTGTAGGATGCAGAGAAGCTTTGGGCGGGTTGGAAGACGAGAATTCCTGAGAGAATCGACAAAAACAATCCGTAAGCGACCGCCGATGCTGCTCTGACCTTTCGCAGAGACCGGTCACGCGTGATAAGTGTGAGTTTGACTAGCCAAGAATTTGTTGACCGTTCTTCTTGACTCTTAGAGAACAAGTCGATGAGATTCAAAGTGCTTCGAAGAGTTATGATTACACCAACTACCAAGAATGAGAAACAGGCATACACCATCAACTCCAATATTCCTGACGAAGCACCGCCGCTAGTGTAAACTGTCGCGGTTGCGCTTGGTACCGCCAAAAGCCCTAGGGCGATGAGAGAGAGGCCAAGCGGGAGAGATATTGTCAAGGAGACCGTGAGTCCATCCCCTCCTAGTTACCTGCTATTCATTCCTAATGTCCATGGAGCTGTATGAAACTGAGGCTCATCAGCAGAGATGCGATGACGAGTCCGATGATGACCCAAGAGGACAAGGATCGCGGTTCGTACTTGAGATGCTGATAGAACATCGCGATAAGTATCGCTTTCAATCCCGCTAACCCGAGAAGGATGCTCACGTAGTAGCCGTACGGTATTGTCGCTTGGAGGGTTGCAAGGTTGAATTCGATGTCAGTTCCACCCACGAGTATCGCAAACACGAGAAGGTAGAGATATGTTGTATTCAATTCAATCACCTAGATGAGATAGAAGAGAGGGAAGAGGAATACCCACACGATGTCGACGAAGTGCCAGTACAATCCGAAGTGTTCTATCGCATGATAGTCGCCTTTGATGTAACGGCCTCTGACGGTGTTGGCTAGAAGATACACTGTCATGCACATGCCGGCGACAACGTGCACACCGTGGGTGCCTGTGGTTATGAAGTATGATGTTGCCGGGAGGCCGCTGGCAACCGAGAAGACCCCATGCGTCCCGAGTTCTATCCACTCAGTCGCTTTGATGTAGAGGAACCCAGCACCCAATCCGAGTGTTGCTAGTAATCCAGCAATCAAACCGTTGCGAGAGCCGATTTTCGCAGATGCCAAGGCCATTATTGCGGTAAGACTGCTAGTCAACAGAACAAGAGTCATCGCGAAACCGTTTCGGATAGAGAAGAGTTCGCCAACTGCTGGCCAAGTTGCTGAGTTGGTTCTCACGAAAAAGTACGCGCCAATGAGAACTCCAAAGAAGATAACTTCGGCTCCGAGAAACGTCCAGATTCCCAGCTTGACATTCGGAACCTCTCGGAATGGCCAGCTTTCCACGTGGTTCTCCTCGTGCACAGAAAATCTCTCGCGGCTGTAGCCATACAGCGAGATTACCCCCAATATTGCCCCGTCGGCGATAAGCGGCCAGAAGGGCTTGAAGCTAACCGGGTTCGGACTGGTTGGCTGTCCGATGCTCAGTCCGAGGAAGAAG
>Ga0209152_10000576_pt1 | contig 16273 bp, 16 predicted proteins | sample GraSoiAngelo_107_FD_185873 | JGI IMG/M metagenome (GOLD analysis project Ga0209152, IMG submission 185873) | Grasslands soil microbial communities from the Angelo Coastal Reserve, California, USA - 14_0903_09_30cm (SPAdes) (version 2) | ecosystem: Environmental > Terrestrial > Soil > Grasslands...
GACTGTCTAAGGATTATCTGTTCCTTGTTATTCTTCGCCCGGTTGTAGACTTCCTGAGCCTCCCTCACCGTCACGCCTCCATGAACTATCTCTCGAATCGCCTTTATCATCGGCACTGGCTGCTCTGACTGCCAGATGTTCCGGCCCATGTCCACGCCTACCGCTCCCTCCTGGATCGCGTCATAGGCGAGTTGGAACGCGTCTAGTTCTGTCTCAAGCTTCGGTCCTCCAGCCACAACCAATGGTACCGGACAACCCTTCACGACCTTTCCGAAATCCTCGCAATAGTATGTCTTGACGAAATGGGCCCCTATCTCCGCGGCGACTCTGCAAGCCAAGGCAAGATAGCGCGCATCACGCTTCTCCAGCTCCTTACCTACCGCCGTAACAGCGAGAACTGGAATTCCGTTTTCCTCTCCTTCATTCACCAGCCTGCCAAGGTTCGTCAGAGTCTGACGCTCGTGAGTAGACCCGACAAATATCGAGAGAGCCATCGCCGCGACGTTTAGCCGGACAGCATCCCGGACCGATGTTGTAATCGCCTCGTTGGTCAGAGACTCTCCGATTATGCTAGCTCCGCCTGAAACTCGGAGGACAATCGGCACGTTGGCTCCTGGATTAATAGAGGTCCTGAGCACTCCACGGGTGCACATTATCGCGTCAGAATAATCTAGAAGAGGCTCGATCGTTTTCCGAGGCTCCTCCAGCTTGTGAGTGGGACCCATGAAGTAGCCGTGATCCACTGCAAGCATCACTGTGCGGCCTGTCTCAGGCTTGATTATTCTTGAAAGCCGGTTTTTCATTCCCCAGTCCATGATCTCTTAGCCCGAGAGATGTTGCGGGCAGCAACGGAATATTACAGTTTCTCCCGTCTGCAGAAACAAAAACTCCAGTCTTAGAAGGACTTGCGGCGAGTTGTGAAAAACCCAAGAGAATCGATATTGAGCGAATCAAGAACCCGGTACCTGAATGAAGAGTCTGAGGCTACTAAATCCCTATATCGCAACAGGGCCGCGCATCTCGTCACCGAACAGGCTGTTTACGAGAGGCTTGTAGATGATCCGACAAGGCTGGCCATACTTCGAGGGATGGCCCTTCGCGGAAAGATGGGTCCACCTAGACGGGTTGGCAATCCACTACGTGGACGAGGGTTCCGGCACCCGTCCGGTTGTAATGGTTCACGGCAACCCAGCCTGGTCCTACATGTGGAGGCGTCTAGTCCCGGCTATCACGGGGTCAGGTCACCGAGCCCTCGCGTTCGATCTCATGGGTTTCGGAAAATCAGAAAAGCCAAACCCGGACCTCCACGACTTTCCACACCACGCAAGGATAGTTTCCAGCTATATCGAATCCCTAGGGCTCAGAAATGTAATCCTGATACTGCACGACTGGGGAGGTCCCCTCGCTATGCAGTACGCGATACGGCACCCGCAAAACGTCGCGGGTCTGGTAATCATGAACACTTTCCTCACATCAGACTATCGTCTCCCTCCTCAAGTGGCTGCGAAAATCACCCCTGCGATCATCAAGGATTCATCAGTCAATCCAGAGAACATTACAGAGAGTGCGATGGAAGCCTACTGGGCACCTTTCCCGGATGACGAAGCGAAGAAATCCTACCAAGCATTCCCTAGAATGTTCCCGGACTCGCCCACACACCCTAGCTTCAAACCCATGAAAGAGATAGAGCAGGGCCTTCCTCGGCTGAAAATTCCAACCCTGGTGATCTGGGGAACAGGAAAAACGGCCCCGATCTATGCTGAGAGAGTGACCAAGATGATTCCGAATGCAAAGTTGACTCAGGTGAAGGCCGGGCACTTTGTTCCTGAGGACGCGCCTGAGGAGGTGGAGAATCTTGTTCTAGGCTTCTTCTCCGATAATCTTCTCTAACCTACTGTCGATCTCGTAACCTTCATCTCGGATGTTGAGAAATAGGTTAAAAGGTTCAACGTAGGATAATCCCCTCGATCCAAAATTGAAGAACGATGCGTTGCCTATCGAAGGAATAGACTATGTTGAGCTCTACGTTGGAAACGCGAAACAGGCCAGCTACTTTTACAAGAACGGGTTCGGCTTCGCACCCGTAGCCTACAGCGGACCAGAGACAGGGGTCAAGGACAAGACCTCCTACCTGATGCAGCAAGGCGATATCAGACTTCTACTGACCTCGTCCCTAATTCCAGACCATCCGATCTCCAGGTACGTAATCACGCATGGAGACGGTGTAGCCGACGTTGCCATGCGAGTCAAAGATGTTGACTGGACATACAAGGAAGCAATTCGTCGCGGAGCCAAGGGAATACAGGCTCCGAAGATCCTCAAGGACGATTACGGTACCATCCGCGGCGCTGCCATCGCAGCCTACGGCGATACCGTACATACGTTCATTGAACGTCACGACTATCGCGGAATATTCGCCCCAGGATACACACCATTCCCAGGGAAAGCCGAGTCCGTGGGCCTGAAACATGTCGACCACGTGGTCGCTAACGTGGAAGAGGGAAAGATGGATTATTGGGTGGAGTTCTACGGCAACGTCTTCGGGTTCACCCAGCTCATCAGCTTCGACGACAAAGATATCAGCACCGAATACTCAGCCCTCCGCTCCAAAGTCATGCGCAATCCCAGCGGGACAGTAAAGTTCCCGATCAACGAGCCTGCCGCGGGAAAAAGAAAATCGCAGATTCAAGAATACCTAGACTACTTCAAGGGCGCCGGAGTCCAACACCTCGCCATCTCCACTGAAGACCTCGTCGCCACCGTCGCAAGATTGGCCGAGCGCGGAATAGAATTCCTGCGGACACCCGACAGCTACTATGCAGAACTTCCTAAGCGCGTCGGAGGAATCTCGGAGAGGATAGATGATCTAAAACGTCTAGGCATACTGGTGGACAAGGATGAGAAGGGTTACATGCTCCAGATATTCACCAAACCCCTCCAAGATCGGCCCACACTGTTCTTCGAGCTCATCCAGAGGAAAGGAAGCGAATCATTTGGGAAAGGCAACTTCAAGGCCCTGTTCCAATCCATAGAAGCAGAACAGGCGAAGCGGGGAAACCTCTAGCCTCAGATGAAACTGGTCTCCTACAGCAAAAAGAAGACGCCGACCAAGACCCGTACTGGGCTGCTGTGGGGAGAATGGATACTAGACATCGACGAAGTTGCCGGCACAGCTGAGAAGCTGAAGATTTCCGCTCCACGATCAATTCGAAACCTACCTGCCGTCATCACCATCAAACAGATCCTATCTAGGAACCCGAAACTCCTAGACGATCTTCAATCCGTGTCGTGGCGGATATTCAACAGAATAGCACCAGAACACGTCCATCGATTCATGACTCGTATCGAAGACGCCGCGCTTAAGGCTCCAGTTCCAGACCCCCCGACTCTGCGAGACTTCTACGCATTCGAAGACCATGTCAAAGCCGCTCGAGCCCGCAGAGGCCTTCCAATGCCGCAGGAGTGGTACGAGTTTCCCGCCTTCTACTACTCAAACCCGCACGTAATCTATGGTCCGGAAGACAACGTGCCCTATCCATCCTACACTAAGACTCTCGACTACGAGCTTGAGGTCGCGTGTGTAATCGGACGAGGTGGAATGGACATACCGGAATCGGAAGCTGAAGCCCACATCGCAGGCTACACTATAATGAACGATTGGAGCGCGCGGGACGTTCAGGTGGGCGAGATGAAAATCGGGCTGGGCCCGGCTAAGGCAAAGGACTTCGCTACCTCGCTCGGACCATGGCTCGTCACCCCAGACGAGCTACAAGACCGGAGGACCGCGCCGGGCAAGTTCAATCTCAAGATGACCGCCAAAGTCAACAACAAACAACTCTCGATCGGAAACATGGACAAGATGCACTGGACCTTCCCACAGATGATAGCCCGGGCCTCGCAATCCGTTCAGCTCCAACCCGGAGAAGTGTTCGGATCCGGGACCATAGGAACAGGATCGCTCTTAGAGCTCGGACCAGAGGTGCACTCCTGGCTCAAACCAGGAGACATCGTGGAGCTTGAGATAGAAAGACTGGGAGGATTGAGAAACAAAGTTATACGCCCCGAGAAAACCTCAGAGTGAGCAAATTGCCCAGTTATTACAGCCTCGGCAAACTCCCCGCCAAGAGGCACACCCAGTTCCGAAAGCCAGACGGCTCGTTGTACCAGGAAGAGGTTTTCGGGACCGAAGCATTCTCAGGAGTCTACTCAACCCTATATCACATCAACCCCCCAACCAAAGTGTCCCACATCAAGAAGCTTGAGGAGCTCGCGATAACTCGATGGATGCCAGACCTCCATCGGCATCACCACGTCCGCACCAAGAACACTGAACTGGCAAAGGACCCGGTTGAGGGACGCCAGCCCTTGTTCTACAATGACGATGTTTTCGTCTCAACCGTCCGACCCTCCCATGGCATGGACTGGTTCTTCAGGAACGCCCAAGGAGACGAGCTGTACTTCATCCATGAAGGAAAGGGAAGCCTGGAATCTGTCTTCGGAATCCTTCCATTCCACGAGGGAGACTTTGTCATCGTCCCCCGAGGAACTACCTACAGAATAAACCTGGAGGGAAAGGACAACCGGTTCATGGTTACCGAATCCGGGGGGCCCATCGAGATTCCCAAGCGGTACAGAAACGATTACGGCCAGCTGGTAGAACTGGCGCCTTATGCAGACAGAGATTTCCGTCGGCCGGAGAAGCTTGCCCCGCATAACGAGTCGGGAGAGTTTGAGGTCCGAGTCAAGATCGACAACTCGCTAATGTCCTATGTTTTCGACTTCCACCCTATCGATGTTGTAGGATGGGACGGTTACCTCTACCCATGGATCTTCAACGTCAACGATTTCGAGCCCTTAACCGGTCGGGTCCACCAGCCGCCACCGATCCATCAGACCTTCGAAGCACCAGGGTTCGATGTGCTATCCTTCGTCCCGCGAAAACTCGACTACCATCCCCAAGCTATACCCGTCCCATACAACCACAGCAACATTGACAGCGACGAGGTTCTATACTACGTAAGCGGGGACTTCAGCAGCCGTCGAGGAATAGAAGTAGGATCGTTCACACTACACCGGAGGGGCGTCCACCACGGACCCCAACCAGGAGCCGTGGAAGCAAGCATCGGAAAAGACTCCACGAACGAACTGGCAATAATGATCGAAACTAAGAAGCCGTTGAAGGTGACTTCGATCGCGGAGAAGCTTGACGATCCCAACTACCCCTTCAGCTGGCAGACACCGGTCAAGAAATAGACAAACTCCACCCGTTACAAGTCCAAGGCTGACGCTTTTGTCTAACGCGCAAGTCGTCAGCGGCGAGTATTCCTACCTGCCCATCGAGCGAGTTCACTTCGGACCCGGGTCAATTTCAAGGTTAGCCGAAGAGCTTGACAGAATCAAGTCACGACGCCCTTTTGTCATAACAGGACAGACCATAGCGGACAAGACGAGGCTGGTAGAGACAGTTGAGAAAGCGTCGGGACGAAAGATCGCGGGCGTCTTCTCAGGCGTCAGGCAGCACGCTCCGATCAGCGAAATAAAACGAGCGATCAGCGACGCGCAGAGTGCAAGAGCGGACTCTCTAATCAGTCTTGGAGGCGGCAGCCCCATCGACTCCGCGAAAGTCGTTGTAAAAGAACTGTCAGAAAACTTCAACAGATCTGCTATGGCTCACCTTGCAATCCCCACGACACTCTCAGCCGCTGAATTCTCACATTCAGCGGGAATGACGGATGACACCACGAAAAGGAAGACCGGGGTTCGCGATCCAAGGCTCGTTCCACGGTTTATCTTTCTCGACCCAATAATGACGATTGATACACCATCTTGGCTGTGGGCTTGTACCGGAATCCGGAGTCTCGATCATGCAGTTGAGTCCATCTACTCCCCCAGACACCAACCGTACGTCGACACTCTCGCACTCGAATCCATCACACTTCTCTTCCAGAACCTCAAGCGCTCTACAGACAACCCCAATGAAATAGCGCCCCGCCTCGCGTGCCAGACGGCGGCATGGATGTCCTTCGCAGGAGTCCAAAGCGTCGGCACCGGGCTGAGCCACGCGATCGGCCGAGTAATCGGTGCCACTTGGAACATACCCCACGGCATCACCTCATGCCTGACCCTTTCTGAGGTAATGAAACACCTTGCCAGAAAATATCCAGACAGGCTCGCGTTGATCGCTGAAGCAGAAGTACAAGGCTTGAAAGGGCTCAGCAAGGACAAACAGGCGCAGCACGCTGCCGAGGGAGTCGGAGAATTAGTCAAAGACCTCGGGCTCTCCAAGAGACTAAGCGACTACGGTATCCGAAGAGAGGATCTGCCATCGATTGCGAGAGACGCGTCGGGGCCGGAAGAATATTCAATGGCGCTAGACGTTCTAGAGGCGATACTCTAGAGAGCTGAAATCCTTAACCTCGAGAGGTTTCCTCAATCCAGTTTTAGGATGGCGGAACATCAGGTAATGTCTCATGCCAGGGCTAACTGAAAGACTTCTCTACCGGGTAGCAAAGAGATGGATTGCAGGATACACTCTTGAGGACGCGATCAAAGTCGCCCACGACGCGAACAACAGAGAACTCAGGGCAATCCTCAACCGGCTAGGCGAACACACTCCGGACCAGAAGCTAATTCAAAGCTACACCGAAGAATACCTCAAGCTCTTGGATCGTATACGGGCAGAGAGGATCGAGGGCACAATTTCTGTGAAACCGTCCCAAATTGGGCTTGCTGCAAATCCTACTCTATACAATTCGAATCTCCGCGGAATTGTGGAAAAGGCCGAAACCTGCGACGAGTTTGTCTGGATAGACATGGAGAACTCACCTTACACCGAGGCGACAATTAGGTCATATTCAGAAATTTTCCCCAGCTACCCACGGTTGGGTGTTTGCTTGCAAGCAAACATGAAACGAACCGAGTCTGACCTCAAAGACCTCCTCCCTCGCGGAGGAATAGTCCGGCTGGTGAAGGGCGCCTACCCTGAGAACGCAGAGGTGGCTTACAAGAAGAGAAGTGATGTTGACGCCAACTATCTCAAGCTCATGGCAATTCTCTTCGAGCAAGGAGACCATTTCGGTATCGGCACACATGATGGAAAACTCATCGATAAGGCGAGAATCCTATCCAAGGACTACAAACGAGATTTCGAATTCCAATTGCTGAAGGGCATAAGAGACGATGTCAAGCCAAACTTGGTAAAAGAAGGGTACAGTGTAAGCGAATACATTCCCTATGGACCAGAATGGTACAACTATAGCAAGCGAAGAATGCGCGAGCGAAAGCGGAACATTCTACTCCTGCTTCGATCCATCACCGGCTAAGCCAAACAAAGAAAGAGGAGCAGAGCTTATCTACAGTTTCGAATCGCCCGCTAAACATTCGAAAAATGAAGCTGAAAACGGAGAAGACGTTGCTATGGATCAGGTGGACAAGAACTTCATCGCAGATCTTCTAGTACTGTTCGTACTCCTAGTAGTCGTTGTGGGGGGTTTCGCACTTCTCCACACTCCATCAATTCTTTTAGGTGGAGGACTGGCCCTGGTCGTCGCTGTTGCTGCCGAGTTTGTATGGTCTCGCTGAAACCCCAGGGATTCTCGTGGCTCTCTTTCTGGCTCGCGCTCTTCGAGCCTGTCTTTCTCGCTTCTTCTTGGAAACTCTCTCCCGGCTCATTCGGGAACGAAGAGAAACCAGGAGCTTTCGTACTTCTCCTGCGTACGAATCCTTCGGACCTTTGATGTGTCTATCCGCGAAGACAGCGCAAAAGAGGCCTACCCAAGCAATCCAGAGCGGTGGTCCATAACTGCCTGATGCAAGCGATGGTATTGAGGTCAAGAGGTCGACCAGTCCAAATGTTGTTCCAAGCCCGACCAGTTCCTTTCCTGACCTCAGATGGTTTGCATAGCAGAGTAGGCCCCCTAGAAGGATCGTGACTCCTCCGATCTGCACGAGTATCGCGAGGATACCGGCTAGAACCGAGAACACTGTCAGGCCGTTGGAAGAAAGGCTTGTGAATAGCCCAACCCATGGATTCGATGCGGTGCCCGGCACTAGGTTCGATAGAACTGGTCTTGTCAGGGTGAGAATAATCCCAGCTATCGTCGCGAGGGCGCTGGAGTATCTGTTGTCAATGTTTACGAATGCCATTGAAGCGTCCCCCGGTCTCCTTGAATTCTCCCGCTAAAAGGGTGCAGATACCTTCACGGAGGAGGTGCGCGGGTTTTCGTTTTGACCCCTTGGATCCGGAGCAACACAGGCGTGTTGTTTTCCAAGATGCTCTCAATACTAACCCTCAGACTTCTAATGTCAAGATCTTTGAAGTGGTTGAGTGTGCCCAGCTTTTCCTTGGCCCTGCCAAGGATTGAGACGCAAACAGATTTCTCGTTTCTCTGGTAATGAACGAGCGCTGCAGCTGTCAGAATCAGGCCTTGAATAGCATCTCGGTCGACGCCCGTTGCAGGATGCCAGATCTCCTCCAGGACCTCGTGAGCCTCCCAGAACCTCTCTTGATTGAACAAGTCGATTCCTTCTCGAAGCGCGTCGCTATCCTCTCTTGTAGAACTTCTGGAATCAAGGGATCTGAGCGTAACGACCTTAGAGATCTTTGCCTCCAGGAGATTCCTAGATCTGTTGAGATCGGATTGTTCTGCGAAGAGGTCGAATTCGATCGCACTAGTACTTACCCTGAGGTTTCCGATCATATCTGCGGACCCCAGTAGTTCTCGGATCTTCGTTTGTAAAACTTTCACGTCTTTCGGCGTGTAAGCCTTGTTGTTAACAAGCCTCACAAGGAATCTCATCATTCTCGTCCAGTGCTTCCGCTGGTCTATACTACGTGAACCCTTGATCGCGAAGGAACTTGATTCGAAGAAGTTCCTCGCCCGTCAATGACGGGGATCCAGAAGAAGCGAAGTTATCTTCGACATGTTCACGGGTCTTCGCTCCAGGGATTACTGTCGATACGTCTTTGTGGTCGAGCACGAACCTGATAGCTGCCTGCGCCATGGTTCGACTATTAGATTCGAGGAACCTCAACTTATCTGCTGCAAATGTGAGTTGCGAGATGTAATCATGTGGAAAATTGTGACGGATATCTCCCTGGGGGAACCTGGATTCCGCCTTCAGCTTTCCGCCGAGAAACCCGTTCGCTAGCGGTTCTCGGGCAATGATCCCGACATTGTTCTTAGTAGCTTCCGGAAAGAGCTGGTTCTTAGCCTCCTGTCGTAGAATATTAAATGCGACCTGGATAGCTCCTAGTTCGCGGTCTCTCATCGCGAGAAGACCCTCTTGTGGATCGTGGATCGAGATGCCATAATGCCTGATTTTTCCCGAGACCCTGAGTCTCTGAAGGGTCTTGAAGACTCTCCCGTCTTTGACCAGTTGGGTTGGAGGATTGTGCAACTGGTAGAGATCAACGTAATCAGTGCCCAGCCGTTCACAGCTTTTCTTGAGTGCAAACTCGAGATAGTCTGGGTTGAAGTTCATTCTAGGGACTCCGTGGTAAAAGTCGCCACCTATTTTCGTGGCAATGATAACCTCTGATCGGTGTCCTCTGAGAGCTTGGCCAAGCAACTCCTCACTGTGTCCGTGACCGTATACATCGGCTGTATCGAAGAAGTTGCATCCCAGCTCTAGTGCTCTCCCTATCGCTGCGAGCGACTGTTTATCGTCGGTCGGCCCGTAACTATTCCCGAAGGCGTTACCGCCAATTTGCCATCCCCCAAAACCTACTTCGCTGACCTTGAGCGAAGTCTTGCCTAGAATCCTATATCGCATATTTTTGGCGACCTCTGCGGTTGATGACACAAAGGACCAGTGATTGCGACTGCATGATCCCCTTTGATCAATCCTTTACGGGAGAAGACTGCGGCGTTTTTTAACCTAGTTACTTCGGGCGCGACCCTCTCGAAGAGAATTGCAGTTTTTTGGGCAGAGGGAGCTCAGGCAATTGTTGCTGTCGATCCTGGATTATATGACGGAGGCTGGGATCGCTCGAAAAATAGGCAGAAGTCACAGACTCATTGAATTCTGGACAAGGCGCTTCGGACTATTCCAACACAAAATTTGATTCCCAAAGGCGTTCCCTTGCCGGTCGGCTCTTTGCCTGGAAGAGAGACCTTGCCAAGGATCAAAACTGTGCACGGGAGGCGAGTGAAAATTGTCTCAGTAAGCCCGCGCCCCGCCCTTCACGAAACGCCTTCCGAGGCCTATAAGAGTCTCTGGAAGACGGACAAGGCACGCTTTGCAGAATCTTTGCTGCGATTGTGCACAAGGATGCGTCATGAACAGCGTCAGGGGTTACAGTTCGTTGATAGTCTACATGCACGAGTTACCTATCAGGATGAACTTTGGCAGTAAACACATCGCCAAAGCCAACAGCAGCTTTTGCGCTGTCAGCGCTTGCAGGGGTAATCACCCTGATCAGTGCCTTCATAGCTAGCACAGTCAGCTCCCTGCTGATACCAGGAATCGGCTCGTCAATGATCCTGATATGGGGAAGCATCGCAGGCATACTAACGCTCGTCGGATCATTGCTGCTGTACAAAAACGCGGCCCAGAGGAAAATAGGATCAATACTCGTGCTCGTCTTCTCGGTAATATCACTGAACTTTGTCGGATTGATCCTAGGACTCATCGGAGGATTCCTCGGATACACCTTCAAGGGTGCATCCGTGGCCACCTCCAACACCTCAGGCCGCTAGCCTCAATCCGCCCTAGGCAAAGGGCGGACCCCTTTCTTTGTCAACAAAAAACAGCTGCAGACGGGGAGACGATCATAGGTTCTGTTGGCTCTTGGTTGGTTGAGTTAGCTTCGGGGCATCGACTCCAGGGATTACCGTAGGAGTCGGACCATCTGTCTGAACACGCCCAGCGACCGGAGAACATCATCTATAGGAACATGGTACTGCCAGACAACTTTACAGCCAACACAATAAACGACAAGAGCAAAGACCCTCCATATACGTCAGAGAGGCAACCGACGACAAGTTAACGGAGCCCGATTCTATAATCCTTAAATCAGCTACGAGCAGTGATCAAACATAGCCTTGACCAGCACGGTCAGCCTCTCCGTTCTCGACCAATTCGGCGGCAGCAAACTACTCTCCTCTGAGAAGATTCGATGGATAAGACCAACGCCCCTGCCCACGAAGCCAGTCGAGATCGCGTTCCGCGAAGCCCTCGCGACCCCTATAGGCGCGAAACCATTCGAGAGAGAAAAGTGCTGGAGCCCCGCCATCATCTTCTCGGACTTCACACGAAAACACTCACCCTTCATTTCACAGCTCATTAACATGATCGAGCCGAAGACAGATGATATCAAAATCATCTGCGCCGGAGGAACTCACGTTCCATCCGACCCCGACTTCATCAAGAAAGTCGTCGGAGAAGACATCTACAAACGCTACCAGAAGAACATCAGGGTCAGCTCGGTCAAGAATCCCACGAGCAAATATGAGTGGATCGGAGTCACGAGCAGAGGCACACCCGTCGAGCTGAACAAGGAACTCTTCGACAGAGATCTACTCATCTCAACCCTAAACGTTCAGCCACACTATTTTGCCGGCTACGAGGGAGGAGCCAAGGCTCTCCTTCCTGGCTGCTCAGGCCTCAAGACCATAACCACAAACCATGGGTACGTAATTGGCAACCCGAACTGCAGAGAGCTCGCGATAAAGGGCAACCCGACCAGAGAAGACATGAACGAAGTTCCAAACGTTCTTCGAGAGTTCATGAAGATAGAGCATCGAATCCTAGATTTCGTCCTCAACCAAGACGGCGGCCTAGTCAAGGCGGCCTATGGAGATCCCAACCTTGCTCACCAGCAGCTCGCCGAGAACTATTCCCGTAGAGCCCACTCCGTGACATCCAGCCCATCAGCTCTCGTAGTCACGGTTGCCGATGGTCCCACGGGAACGAACCTGTACCAGTCCCTCAAAGCCGCGACCTTCGGCGCCGGCCTTGTAATTCCGTCACACCAACCAAAGTCCACAGTAATGTTACTCGCTTCGCTTGAAACAGGGATAGGAGGAGACGCGTTCAAGGCCGAGATGGAAACCTATGGCAAGATGGAGCCTGAGATGGTCGTCGAGGACTTGAAGAAGCGAGCCAAGCTTGGAAAGGTTACGGAGGCCTCGCAGAAGCCGAACAGGTTCTCCCTAGACGCCAAGAAGGCCGACTTCGTCGTGGTCTCGCCTAACGCGCCCGCGCCCGTTGAAGAGCTCTTGAGCAAGACGAGGATCAAGTTCTTCAGATCAATAGACGATGCGCTAAGAACCCTTGAGCAGACCCTTTACGAAAAGGACGTGGCGGTTATTCCCTACGGCTCGTCCACGGTTCCAGTAGCCGTGTAAGCCAGGTCGGCCCCAGTCCATCAACGAAATCAACTAGGTTTAACCAGAACCTATCAGTTCGACTCTTTCATGATCTACACCCAATTGGGAACCGACAGGTATGTTCTTAGGCTCGAATCCGGAGATGACATTCTTCAATCCTTACGACAATTCGCCACGACAAAGCGGATCGGCGCAAGCCTACTCGAAGGCATCGGCTCCCTTAGCAAGGTCAAACTCGGCCACTACGACTTCAGAACGAAACAATACAGATACGAAACATTCGAAGACGACCTCGAAATCCTAGCCCTCTCCGGCAACATCGCCAGCATGAACCGCGAGCCCCTCCCACATGTCCACATAACCCTAGGCCGCAGGGATTTTTCAGTAATTGGCGGCCACCTGGCCGAAGGGTCATCTGCCAACATGGTAGAAATTGGTCTATTGAAGCTTCCCGGAAAGCTAGTCAAAGCTAAGGATACAGGGATCGGGTTGAACGTGCTACAATTAGCGCGAAGAATATAGTCAGTTTACGCGCTCGCGCACTCGTACAGTTTTCATCCTAGTTTCCTGATAATCCCACCTAGAGGACCAGTTAGCCTATTACACGCTCAACATAGTGCCGACCTAAAGATAGGTGCCTCATTGCCGCGTAAGGTCGGGCTGCGAATGGTGCTATACCTCTACGTGGCCGTCTTTCTAACAAGAATCGGATTCGGATCGATTACGATCCTCTTTCCACTCTATCTCCAGGCACCAGGCTACATAATCGGAGTCATTCTCGCACTCTACCCCATGTCCGAGGCGGTCTCCGCCCTCCCTATCGGCCGTCTCGCAGATCGATTCAGCCGAAAGAGACTCCATATCATCGGAATGATAATGATCACGATTCTCACAGCAGCGATCGGCTTCACCCGAAATCTGCTAAACGTTTCCATTCTCCATGCATTGATGGGGATCTCAGCCGCGACTGCAGCGGTAACCTCCCTGACACTCCTGGGAGATGCGACGAAACTTACTAATCGAGGGAAAAGCATGGGAGGATTCGACCTCGCCAACTTAGGAGGTTATGGACTCGGGTTCGGAGTTGGGGGAATATTGGTCAATGTTTTTCCCGATAAGTTGTTGCCATATGCGTTCTGGGTGACCGCGGGGGTCTTCCTCTTCGCGGGATTAATGGCAGCCAAGTTTCTCGTAGAGCCGGTGAGAGTCTGGGAGCTAAAGCAGCCGAAGATTCGACAGAGAAGAATAGGAGCCAAGATACGTCCCGTGATCCCTGTCTGGATCGCACAGACCATTATTCTAGGAATGTACTTTCTTCTGCCCAAGGCCTTCCGAGACTCCAACATCGCTCTCACCAGAGAGACTCTGATCTTCCTCGGAGTTCTTGGCGGTCTATTCGCACTAGGGGCCATCGTTTTCGGCCACGTATCCGATAAGATCGGGCGAACAAGGGTAATGGTCATAGGCGCCTTTGGCGAGTTGGGATTCTTGCTCCTCTTCGGATGGTCCCTTCCTAGAAACGATTTCTTGAAGTATGAGTTCTTCCTCTGGCCGATGTTCTTTCTTGCATCAGCGGTCGCCCCGACGATACTCGCCTACATAGCGGACATCTCGGGCAAAGCCAAGAGAGGTTCGGCAAATGCACTATACAGCATAGTCCTAAGCATCGGTCTCGCTATTGGAAACATTATCGGGGGTTTCGTTGCTGATCTCGGGATCCAGTGGATCTTCTATGCCGGGGCGGGAATACTATTCCCTTCCATTCTTGTGACGTCGACCCTTCTTCGTCGACGCTAGTCCCATGCAGGCAGAATATTCTAAAGCTGGCCCTCAGATTCGGCTAGGCTGGACCGATAATGCCGCTTGATTACGCATGCATAGTGCCGCACGGGAGCGACATAATACCACAGCTTGCAGTTCGAAAAACCGAGCACCTTTTCGAGAAGACAAGGGAATCAGTACGGAAAATTGCGAGGGACATTCGAGATATGAAGCCGGATTTGATAATCATCGCAAGCCCGCATAATCTAAGGCTCCAAAATAATATAGCGATTGTGACTGCCGAGAACTCTACGGGCCAACTATATGGTCCAGGCGGAACAAAGGTGAAGCTGAGTCTGAAGTGCGACCGAGAATCTGCCGAAGACCTTCTTAAAGAGTCAACTCGAAAACAGCTGCCCGTTGTAGGCGCCAATTACGGAACTGCGGAAGGGCTTGGGTCAGACATGCCGATGGATTGGGGGGTCCTAGTCCCGATGTGGTTTGTCTCCAGAGAACAGCGTGTCAAAGCGAGGACGGTAATAGTTACACCGTCTAGAGAGATTCCACTCAGGCAAAATATAGGGTTTGGGATGGCAATTGGGGAGATGGCTGAGAAAGGAAGGAAGCACATCGTGTTCGTCGCAAGCGCTGATCAGGCGCATGCACACAAGAAATCGGGGCCTTACGGGTATCATCCGAGCGCTGCCAACTATGACCAGTTTGTTTCAAGGGCAATTCAAGAGAATCACATCGGGTCAATTTCTAGGCTGAGCAAGAGATTTGTTGAGGAGGCGAAACCTGACAGTCTATGGCAGATGGCGATGTTGGCCGGGATCATACGGGTCGTCAAGATGAGAGGAAACCTACTGTCATACGATGTCCCCACCTATTATGGAATGATCTGCGCGAGCTTCGTCCGAGCCTGAAGCGTCGATCGCCCCTTGAACTGAAGTTCTACTCCTCCGCCATTCGGCTCACCATATCTCTGATCTCCGTCTTCATAGTTGGAGCTGCGGTTACAATGACAATACCCTCTGAGGGTTGTCCGTAAACAATGACGGCATTGTCTGGGGATTCCAAGATGGCTGGAATCGCAAGTAGGTCCTCTTCGCCATCCACATAGATTACGGCCTCCCTATCCTGCAAAGCTTGTTTGATCGCGTCCCAAGCCTCCTTTGTAATGACACCCGCTGGGTTGACCACTCTGTAAGTCCGCTCAGTTTTGATTTCAGTCTGGCTGATTCGTTTTCTAAGCGTCATCTGGTCTACTATTCTCAGGTTGACTGGTATTCCAGCGGTCATGCTTTCCCTAGAAACCACGTCGCCAACCGTCGTGACTTTGGGCGGTTTAGTTTTTTGAAGATGCAGCTTCAGCTTCGGCATAGTCTCGATAGGGGTGCCCGGGATTAGTTTTCCAAGCGGCGTCTTCAGCCGAACAAGGTCTGATTGAGACAGTCTGAACCTGGTCAAGGCCACAACTAGTCTATGCATGTCTTTCTAAACCTGCGTCCATGACAGACCGTAAGGAATGGAGAGGTTTCTGCTTGAGAATCTGTTCCTGAGAAGCCGAGTTGATGGACGCGCGTGCTACGGTCTTGCTGCTTCTTCAGCGAGCTTTCTGATCGCGAACTCGAGCCGCTGCACTTTGGTGAGCATTGTGGATCCCTCGGTTCCGTATTGCGGGTCCCTGGAAACTTCTCCGATGAATTCTCGAATGCGCTTCAGCAGTTCCATTGCTCCTTCCTCCCTTGACAAGGTCATTACTTCGCCGCAGGAAGGACAGGAAAATGTAGTGAGCGTCCCCGTGCCGTTCCCTTTAGATTCGGCCGGGGGAGGGAAAAAGTTCCCCTCTAAGATGTGCCCGGACAGGCACTCCCATCGACTCAAGGACGACTCCCCTCTGTCCAATCATGACAATTTTGAGCTAGTCTTAGCATGGGAAGAGCCCTACGATGGGTAACCTTCAACCCTGGTCGTCGAGTTGGTCGTTAGGGATTTAAGCGTCACGTACTTTTTTTGTGAAACAGAGGAAAGGACGATCCCGATTTGAAATCCTTATCCTTTGATAATTAGTTGACTATCGCATTTCCGGAGCAAGAAATACGAGACCGATTATTCTGATGGTTTTGTCAGGGATTTCTCGAGGGAACTTGCGGTATCATGTCAGGTCGATGGATTTG
>Ga0209152_10000581_pt1 | contig 16146 bp, 24 predicted proteins | sample GraSoiAngelo_107_FD_185873 | JGI IMG/M metagenome (GOLD analysis project Ga0209152, IMG submission 185873) | Grasslands soil microbial communities from the Angelo Coastal Reserve, California, USA - 14_0903_09_30cm (SPAdes) (version 2) | ecosystem: Environmental > Terrestrial > Soil > Grasslands...
TTTTCTGAACTCCTGCCGGATCACGGCATTTGAATTGCTTATCGCTCCAGGAATAAGGAGCAGCATCATCCCTCCACACATCATCCGCGTCCTCCCGTATCTTCGTGTGTGCGGTGGAGTTTGTCGTCTGAGTTGCCTCCGCTCTCACTCATCAGGCGCTCCGGCCGGTTTTCCCTCCGGCCTCGTGCGGCGGGGCAGCTAGGGAATGTTGGCCGGCTCCAAAAAATGCGTTTTTACATGATCGCTAACATCAGAACCACACGTAGACCGGAAGCTTTCCGCAGCTGAGGCGATTGAGACGAAAAAAAGGTCCTCGTGGTCCTGGACGTCGATAAATTCCCTTCCGACCAACAATCCGCTATATGCGGTGGTAAGCCCTCTTGCCAACTGTGATCCGGAAGTATGCGCTTTTCCGATAAAGCGCGACAGTTGGTGCTTAATCGTGCAGGACAACACTTAGGAGGGAATTGTGGACCTGGAGCCCGCCATTGTAATGAATGAAGCCCAGTTTCCTGAATTTGTTCATGAAAAAATTCACGCGTGACCGCGTTGTGCCAATCATTTCCGCCAGCATCTCCTGCGATACTTTGGGAAGCATCTTTTGCGGTTGGGGTTCCTTGCCGTAGCGAGCGAGCAGCAAAAGAGTCCGAGCCAGCCGTTTCTCGCTCGAATTGAAAAGCTGATCGATCAAATCCTCCTCGATTCGGATGTTCCGTGAAAGCATATAAGACACGAAGCGGTCAGAGAACGCATGTTCAGCGTGGAGCACGCGAATCATCTCGTTTTTTTCAATACATAAGTTTCGGCGAATAATAAAATCAGTAACATCTACATTGGACTGATACAGAATTCGATGTCCCTGTCACTCAGATCTCGAATCTTCAAATCGGTTAATCGGTGCAACGCCGACTCGAGTAGTTTCATCATCGGCCGATCCTTGGGGTTGCGCTTGAGGACGACACGCCGGGCATCCTTCGTCAGGCGGATTTCTGCCGGCATCATGAGGATCGCGTGAAGGAGGCGTGCGAGGCTCATGGGGTGTTTTTCAAAACATTCGCTGAGGAACCAGCTGGCGATATTCACCAGGGCGATGCGGAAGAAGCCCATAATTTGATCCAACTCGACGTCAATGCGATAGAGGTGATCTTTGCCTTGAAGACGCAACCACTCCTTTTCGTAGCGCCGAAGCCTACGCAAGGGCTTACCCCATTGCGACTCGATGACTTTGACCTGACGGCGGCTTGCGGCGATTTCTCGAGACAGCGCGTTGAGCTCACGGCGCGCAGCCTCCTTGAGCTTTCGTTGACCGTCCACAACCGGTGCCCGAGATCGGATGCCAAGCTCCTTCTCGATGGCCTTCGCCAACTGCTCCTCCTGATCAGCGATCTGTTTGAGCGGGACCTTCAGGCTCTGCCGCAAGGCGGTGATGTGGTGCTGCAACTGCTGCTGCGTGGCACGCACCTTTTCGTCCGGCAGCTTTTTCTTGCCGTAGCCGGCCACGCGGTTTAGACACGCAAAGGACTTCATGCGCTTGAACTGCAACTCCTCGCTCGGCCAGCGATCAAAATAGGCTTTGACCACCAGGCTGGCTCCGACCGCCTCCTTCGGCACGCTCGTGATCAGCACGGTGCGTTTGCCGTAATCCCAATCGATGCGCACCGCGCGCACCTCGACCAGATAGCCTTTCTCCCGGGAGTCCTCCAGTTCCAGCCGGCACTCCCGCAGCGTCGCCTCCCCGTAGTAGTAGCGTTTTGCGCGGCCTTCTTCAATCACCTTCCTCGGATTCCATTGGTTGTCGTCCAGGGCGGTGATGTAGTGATACTTCTCTTGGCTCGCAAACGCCCGCAGCGTCGCGACCCCATTGCTCGCCGCATCCATGACGATCACCCGCTGTACCTGCAGGGCCGGCCCGGGGCCTTCCAAGGCCGCTTCGATCTTCTCAAACAGCCCGAGGATGTGCTCGCCGACCGGCGCCTTGCCCGCATAGGTCTCCAGATACACCGGGTGCCCGAAGGCGTCGTGCACGAAGACCTGTTCCAAGCAGCCCATCACGCGCCCAAGCATCGTCACCTTGTTTTGCTTGACGCGCTTCTTCGACCACAGGGGCTTGGTGTTCCCGTCCACGTAGTAGCACAAAAAGGGCAGGCCCGCGGACTCGAACTCATGCCAATGCTGGCGCCAAAACGATACCTGATCCCGCAGCAGCCGATCCGAGATACCCAGGTACTTCAACTCTCGCAGGAATTTATCCAGCGTGTGATGCTGGTAGTTGTAGCCGCAGAAGTGTTCCAGCGCATTGCCGAGCGGGTTGTTCGCCGAACGCATCAGGCCATTCAACGTGATCAGTGGCAGGGCGAGAATGCCCAAACACTTGCGCTCCACAACGAACTCGCCGCTCTGGAACAACGCCATGCGCGAGTAGTTCTTGCCTTTGCGCTTGTCCTCCACGGAGGCAAAGCGTTGCGCGCAGATCTCCGCCCGGCGGTTATAGGCTCCCGTGAACTGTCCCTGGCGGTTGCGGCCTTCGCGGTCGCGCCACACTCGCTCGTCTCGATACGCTGCGGTCCTGCGAAACCGCTCCCGTTCCTGAACAATCATCTCCGCCGTGTGTCGCGCCCAGCCCAAATGCAACGCCAGCGCACCGATAATCTCGAAGCCTCCGCAGGAGCTCTCGATCATCTCTGCTTCGACCGGCCGCGGCCACTGAACCTTCAACCCCGCCGCCAACAAACACCGGCTCACGGTCATACGACTCACCCGTATGCCGCAAGAACTCTCCACGCGGTCGGCGATTTGTCGCAGACTCAACTGCGGGTTTTCTTGATGTACTCCACGGATGAAACCCTGCGCATGTGCTGTCAGCTCCCGGCGATTTCCTCCGCTGCGACCGTCCACCAAACCATCCAAACCGTTAGCCGCGAGCTGCGCCTTATACTGGAAATACCGAGACCGGCCGAAAGGCACTTTGTGTCGTTTGAAATAGGCGGACACCGACAAGGGTGAGCGGGCAATCTTTTCTACAATCGCAGCGATTGCCTTTGGTTCCATGAACTACCGGCGCTCACAGTGGCAACATCTATGCATGCAGGCGGATTATATCAGTACAATCCATATGTTACAATACATTTATTAGCCGAAACTCATGCAATAACGAGTAAAGTTGTGGACATAATCGCGGTCGCTGTCCCCATTCGAACAGACTGACCTGCCATGCCCCCCTCACCAAAAAAGTCACCCGGTCTCAGAATCGCCAGGACTGCTTCTTTGCCGACCGCATTAACAACGGAGAGCTTTACACCGCCATTTTGAATGTACATCACACTCGTGGCGGGTTCACCTTGAGAGTAGATCTTCTGTGATCTTCGATATTCCACAACTCTTCTGGCTGCACCGGCCGAATCGAGAAAAGCTTGGGCATCGAAAGCGCGTTTCTGCGTGGATTTTCTTTTGGATTTAATGTTGCTTGGGTTCGCGATTACTTGCATAACCCCTACCGCTTCATAGGAAGGCTATCATAATCATGAGGCTCAAAGAAGGATTAGTGATTGGCGCGTGGTGGCGCGGTTTGAATCGGAGGCTCCGCGGATAGTGTTCCAAATGAGTGGTACTATTTCTTTGAAAGCTCGCCCTTGAAATGGCTTTCAACATCTTCACGACTAAGCGGGTTTCTTGCTTTGGTCAATACGACCGAATAGACGACCTCATTACCTTCAAGCTGCGCGGTGATAAACGCCCCGTCGTTGGGCAGTTCTTGTTAGATGAATTTCACTCTCCTGCCGTCTTCAAGTTTCCTGATCCACTCTTCGTCTGGCATGTTCGTAGCTCATCAGGCGAGGTCCGTGTTTTCTAGCAGTCTCCGCCATGTTCCAAAAATGGTCTCTCAATGCCGCCTTCATCGCCGGAGCAATACCCAGACTACCTTGCACGCCGCAGAAGAGGAAGGGGATGCGGATGCGACTGCAGCTTGGCCTTTCCTCGCTTAACCGGCATGATTCGCGCAGCGGCTCGATTCGTTTCCTCTTCGCGTGCGGATTTGGCCATGCGCGGCTTCGCCATTTCTTTCATGATGCTCGCAAGTGTCACTTCGCCAAATTCTTTCTTAGCTTTCTCCTTCATCGTACATCCATGATGACATCGAGACCGAAGCAATACAGTTCAATACAGAACGGTGCCAACGAACCGCGTTATACGCCGCCATACCTGGGTCGGACGTCCTGTCCGGGCCTCCCCGCCAAAGTGAAAGCTCAGGCTGAGGCCGGAGAGATGGACCGAACGCGGGCCGCCCGGATAACTTAATCGGGGGGGGACGAAAGCCCTCCATACCACCATAGCCTAAAGGTCCGAGCTGCAGGTTCTGACTGTGTAGCGTGCTTTGAAAGGCGTCCAGTTGCAGCCGTCCGCCCCAGAGTTGGGCGAGCGGCAGGCTCGACTGGGTGAGAGTCAGGGTCTTAACCTCGTCCATTGGCGAAAGATGTTCTTGGCTGTGCTTACGCTCGTAGACTCCAGCGAACAGGAGACTGAAAAGGGCAGGGGATTTCCCGGGGTCCTGGGGTAGCAGGAAGGAAGCGGCCGGCAAAGGGGTTGATACCGGTTGGTGCATCGTCATGATCTGCGCACCATGCTGCTCTTGCGCTAGAACGAGCTGTGGCGCGGGTATTTGTCCTGCCACCGGCACGTGGCTACCCAGAAACATTCCGAGCACCAAAATGAGCCGTTTGTACCTCACAAGATTTCTCTTTTATCTATCTATAGAATCTCGCATAATACAGTGACAAATGAGAGTGTATCGTCTATGCTGACGGTATGCATACACCTTTTTCTCCTCGTCGAGATTTTGGAGGGATGGAGCAGCGACGCAACCGCGCGGGGCGGTTGTTTGCTGCCGGCAAGCTGATCTTGGCCGCCATTGCGCGCGAGCTGAGGGTGAGTCGCCAGAGTGTCAGTCGATGGTATCGAGATTGGCGGCGTGGTGGTGCTGGTGCCCTGCGGGGTGCGGGGCGGGCGGGTCGCAAACCCAAGCTCAATGCGAAACAACTCCCGCAAATTGCGAAGGAGCTGCGGCGAGGCGCTCGGGCCCATGGCTTCACGACGGATTTATGGACATTACCTCGGGTGGCCACGGTGATCGAGCGATTGACCGGCGTGCATTATCACCCCGGACATGTGTGGAAGATTCTGGGGGCCATAGACTGGAGCCTACAACGACCGGCCAAGCAGGCTCGCGAGCGTGATCCGGAGAAAGTGAAGTTTTGGCTGACCAAGAAATGGCCAGCGGTAAAAAAAACGCTCGTCGACGAAAAGCCTCGATTTTCTTTGAAGACGAAAGCGGAGTCTCGCAGCGCCCCTCGGTCCGGAGAACCTGGGCGCCGAAAGGCGAAACACCGGTCCTGATTCACGCCTTCAATTGGTCGAAGATGTCGATTGCTGCCGCTCTCGGTTATCGGTGGGACGGGCGTCGCGGCCGTCTGTTTTTTCAGACTCGCCGAGGCAGTTACAACTCGGAGAGTCTGATTATCTTTCTGAAGGAGCTTCGCCGAGAGCTGCGCGGCCGGAAAGCGGTTCTGGTATGGGACGGGCTGCCCGCCCACAAGAGTCGGCGCATGCAGGCCTATCTACGGCAGCAGCGCCGTTGGCTCCGCGTGGAAAAGCTACCGGGTTACGCCCCCGATCTTAATCCTGTGGAACCGCTCTGGGGAAACCTCAAAGGGCAAGAATTGGCCAACCGTTGCGCCGACGACCTTGCCGAGGCGGGCACGGCAGTCCGTAGCGGCATGGCGCGCGTGCGCCGTTCACCCGAACTACCGTTTTCCTTTCTGAAATATGCGGGCCTTTCTTTTTGACCCGATTGTCACTGTATTATGCGAGATTCTATAATTCTTGCTCTTCACCACTGAAGCGAAGGAACGGACTCCGCGCGCCTCCGAGTCCGCTTCGCTATCGCCTGAGAATGAGAGGCCGGACTTCGCCCTGAGAGGAACTAGATTGCTGCTAACGAAATAAGTTTACTAAGGTCGGGGTTCGCCGGTCTGTTCCAATATCGAGAGGATCCTGACTTACTCGGACTATCGTCCGGCGGTGGACGGCCCATACTCCGTGAGTAGGTAGCGGTGGCTCATGGGACGGGCGGCCCGCGGTTTCAGTTTCTCTATTTCAACAGCGCCAAGTTCCTTGCGCTTCGGACATTTCTTGAGAAGCTCCCAAATCGCCTCTTCCGAAATCCTTACTTGTACACAGGTTTTTCTGTCAGAAATTAGTCCGTTGACTCACCGGCAGCGAATGAAGAAAATGCCGGTATGAGTAAAGGCATTGTTGAAGAGACTGTATATGTGTTCCTTTTCCGATGCGAGAAGTGCAATAGGCCGATCATTTCTTGGATGCTGTCCCCAAGGCACGGCGGTTTCTCGTTAGAGAAAGCCCAAACCAAGGCTCTCCCCTTAACCTGTGTCATGAAAGAATGTGGATGGTCTGAAGCCCGATTTGGACGCGATGCAATCGAAAGCTGGGCGGTTCCGTGGACATATACAGCCACTGGGCCGTTTGATCAATCGTGAGAATGATTTGAAGGGAGTTCGGGCTTTGGTACTCCGAGCTGTAGTCTCATCTTCAAAATGTTTCCCTTGGCATCTTGCGAGTTTATTGTTAGCGGGAACTCGACTTCGCCTCCGAGAGGTTGCGCCACCGCGGTTGTTTCGTCCTCTAATTGCCAACCGGCTGCTTGATAGCGAGTGCCGCGAATTGCCCGAACGCATCTCGCCTTGCTGTCAAGTACTCTGATTGCGATGGGAGCTGTCATCTTGTATCTTTCGACCATCCGCCACAGCCGATCAAGTCCGTCGTACACCTTTAATTCGCAGGCGGCCATGTCGGTCAATTCAGGGAGAACGATCGTAAAATCATCGATTCCTTGCGGCATTTCAACGGTCCTCCCCGTCGGCTCAGAATCCTCTGAATGTAAAATCTGCTGGCGAGGATTTATTGAGGTGTTGTTATCACTCATTTCGCCCCGAGTTCTGCAGCGACGATCGATTTTCCGCACGAAAATGGAGCGGGTCTCTGAGGCTTTGCAATTCCCGGTAATAATAAAGTGAAGTAGGGCGTTTTCCGTTGAACCTTAGATTCCTTAGCAGCTCCTTTTCTTCCTTGGTGGCAGTCCCGCTGCGGGACCTATCATTAAGGAATTCTTTAAACCCCGGCTCTACCTCCGGTTGGTCAGGTCCCGTTTCAACAAAGGCAAATCTCCTAGGATCCCCCGAAGCAATTCTCCGATTTAACACAATTTCCATACCAAAGGTCGTTAGATCGACGTCCCAGGATTCAATCAGTGGATCCAAGAAGGAAACACAATTTTCAGGCGACAAGCTGAAAACATCGGTGTCCAGGAAGTCAAGGAGGGTAACACGCATTTGTTCGTAGCTTCGGCCGGCAAGTCGAGCCACCAAGTGGAGCCAATTTTCGCTGTTTAATTCTTCTTTGACGACCTTCTTGACCACGTCCAAAAGCTTTTGTGTGACGAGGCATTCGAGTTCTCCGAAGGGCTGTTTCTCAAAGATCGCGCGTACCTGGTTTGTCTTGCCGGGTACGCACTTACGGACAATCAATTCTCGAATTTCTCCAAACATGGGTGTGGGCGGGCCCGCCAAGTCTCTCTTCAATTCTTCCCTACGCTGGAGTTCGGCCAGCTTCGAAAGCCTGTCGCTCGGAAGCTTCAAAAACTTCGCCATTTTCTCGTAGATGTCTGTTCGGTCAGGCGCCGGGGGCAGTTTCTTGCGAGCCAACAACTGTGAAATATAGGACTCCGTGACTTCGGCGGCAGTCGCTAGATCTTTCTGCGCAAGCCCCAATTCATCCAATCTCCGTTTAATCACCAGGCAAACGTCCACAATGCCCCTCCACGGTGCTTAACTCAACAACTTAACTACGGAGAATAATCTCAGATTCCCCTTGACAAAGCAAGTTAATTAACCCAGTATGGTTAACGGACTGATGGAATCTTCGGAATGACTGAACCAATAGTGGTTATCTGAATCGCCCCTTTGGAGTGGAAAGTTCGATCACCCACGAACTGATCCGATACACTGCAGCTCCGACGGCAATGTGAGAGTGGCCCAAAGTGCGAAAGCTTGGCGGCACCTCGTCACCGCGCTCGCAAAGACTAGGATCATTGTCCGTTCAACTTCCGACAATCGGGCCAGTGTCATAGAAAGGTGATAACTTGCTGCAACTCTCAGTAGCGAAGCGCAACGTAGACTGTCATTCTTCCGAATACCAACACCGGGTCTTTCTGCACCTGTCACTGACGTTCGGAAGGAACGCCGTCATCGAACTGAGGGCAACAGCGAAGTAATGCTCGAAGGAATTACGATTCGCATTTCGGTGTCTGCGGTTTTACGGTTGCTATTCCAAGCACCACCTCACCAAGGAGCAAGCACAGTTGACTCGCCGGGTAGTGGTGACAGGCGTTGGACTCGTCTGCGCTGCCGGAGTCGGCACGGAGGAAAGCTGGAAAAACCTTCTGGCCGGGCAGAGCGGCATTGCCACAATCACAAGCTTCGACACCGCGGGGTTCGACTGCCGCATTGCGGGCGAAGTGAAGAACTTCGACCCTTTCCACTGGATTGAAAAAAAAGAATTAAAGAAGATGGGCCGGTTCATCCAGCTGGCCCTGGCTGGCGCGGATTTTGCGGTGAAGATGGCGGAGTGGAAGCCGGAGCAGTCTGATCTGGATGAAGTGGGTGTTTACGTCTCCTCGGGCATCGGCGGCTTCGACATCATAGAGCGTGAGCACATCAAGCTGATGCAGGGCGGGCCAGGGAAGATCTCACCATTTTTCATTCCTTCCGCAATTATCAATCTTGCTTCCGGACACATTTCGATTCGATATGGGGCGCGCGGGCCGAATTCGGCGACGGCGACGGCGTGCTCGGCTTCCGCACATTCGATAGGCGATTCGTTCAAGATTATCGAGCGCGGCGCGGCGGAGATGATGATCTGCGGCGGTACGGAAGCGGCTATCACGCCGATGGGGATTGGGGGATTTTCTTCGATGAAGGCGCTTTCGACGCGAAATGATGATCCGCCGCACGCGAGCCGACCGTTTGACGCGCAACGTGATGGATTTGTGGTGGGCGAAGGCGCGGGAATTTTGATCTTGGAATTGCTGGAGCACGCTCAGAGGCGAAATGCGCCGATTTTGGCGGAGATTGTTGGATACGGCATGTCGGGCGATGCCTATCACATCACGCAACCGGCCGAAAACGGCGACGGGGCGTATCGGGTGATGAAGGCGGCGTTGAAGGATGCCAAGCTCGTGCCGGAAGATATCGGGTATGTGAACGCGCATGGGACGTCGACGCCGATCGGGGACGTCATCGAGACGCGGGCGCTCAAGAGGTTGTTTGAGGAGCGGGTGAAGCAAGTTCCGGTGAGTTCGACGAAGTCGATGACCGGGCATTTGCTCGGTGGAGCAGGTGGACTCGAAGCAGGCATCAGCGTGCTGGCGCTACGCGATCAGATCTTGCCCCCGACGATCAATCAAGAAGCGCCCGATCCGGAGTGCGACCTGGACTACGTTCCGAATGCGGCGCGCAAGGCGTCGGTGGACTACGCTTTATCGAATTCGTTTGGGTTTGGCGGTACAAACGCCGCGCTCATTTTCAGCCGGTGGACTGGCAAATAGCAGATTCAGCGACCTTAACGGTTCGTTGAAATAAGTTCGGCTCGTGAAACTGACCATGACGGTTCTTGGAAAACGTGGAGTGATGCGGAATTTCCTGATCGAAGCTGAGCCCAGTAAACCAGCGCCAAGCCAGATGCATACGCAACTCCTCGACCAGCTTTCGTTCACTCGTGATGCCGTACAGCTAGCCGATCAGCAGGATGCGCAGGAGGAGTTCCGGATCGATTGAAGGTCTGCCGGTCTCGCTGTAGGAATCTTTCAGTTTTCCGCGTACGACGTCGAAGCTGATGGGGTCGATCGATGGGAAAGCTCGAGAAGCGCTAGCTTGAGAAATTCAATCAACTCACCACAACCCTCGACAAATTCTTGAAGCGTTTCACCGACTTCGAAGAAGAATTCAAGTTTCTCAAGGAGACCTCAAGCGCGTAAAGGCTGTGACCCGTGATAAGCTCGGCGTCTCCCTAGATTAGTATGGACTGTCAACCGGTCGGCATTTCTGGAGACGCCTTCCCGTGGGCGGTCTTCCTGATTCCTCCGTGGGTGCCATACGCGTCCTCGGCACGAGAGCCAAGAAATGGCGTGGCTTTCTTAGGAGTTCAGCACAAGCAAATCTGATTGGGGGCGCATGCCCGGCACAAATGGACGGTCGGTAATCTGTCGTCGAAACGCGGGATCCCACCGCCCGGGGATGCTGGCGCCGCAAGAAGGGCAGCAACCCTGAGGCGTGAGGAAGTAGCCTGTAATCAGATAACCGTGGCGTTCAATCAGAAGCTGCTTGCACTTCGGGCAACGCGTGTTCTCCCAGTCGCCGACCATGCCAGGCAAGTTCCCGGCATAGACGTAACGCAAGCCTGCCCTCTTGCCGATCTCTGCTGCCCGCATCAGCGTCTCGGCGCTGGTGTTCTCTGGATCGGTCATTTTGTAATCTTTGTGAAAGGCCGTTACATGCCAAGGAATATCCGAGGACACGCCCGCCAGAAACTCGGCCAGGCGAGTCAGTTCGTCATCGGAGTCGTTAAACCCCGGAATCACCAGCGTAACGATCTCCAGCCAGAAGCCTGTCTCGTGTAAGCGTTTAATGGTGTCCAAGATAGGCTGTAAGCGCCCGCCGAGCTGTCGATAGTGGCGGTCATCAAAACTTTTCAGGTCCACCTTGTAAAGATCCACCCACGGCCGAACGTATGCGAGAACCTGTGGGGTGCCGTTTCCGTTGGAAACGAAGCCGGTCACCAATCCAGCCGCGCGCGCTTCTTTGAAAACCGCCAGGGCCCATTCGCTCGTGATCAGCGGTTCGTTATACGTGCTGACGATGACCCTGCCTCCCTGGTGGATGGCGTCGAGAACAAGGTCTGTGGGCGTGACGCGCATCGGGCCGACAACGGCGGCGAGGTCGCGTAGGGCTTGTGAGGTCACCCAATTCTGGCAGTAGGAGCAGTGCAAATCACAGCCGAGCATGCCGAAGCTGTAAGCCAGTGCCCCTGGATGAGCATGGAAGAAGGGTTTTTTCTCGATGGGGTCGCATTGAACGCCGCCGACATAGCCCCAGGGCACATAGAGTGTCCCGCCCCGGTTGTAGCGAACCTTGCAAACGCCGGGTTGCCCGTCAGGGATCTTGCAACAGTGTCCGCAGGCAAAACACCGCACCCAGTTGCGGTCGAGCTTTTCGTAGAGTTCGCCCTCTCGAACGTTTTCATGAATGATTTCGCGCAGCGTATTCATACGTGCCAAGTGTCGTGCCGAGGCGACCGTCAGCTACTTGCCTTCTGATACTTGTCGGGCTGAAATCTACCGCCGTCAACATAATTCCTGTTGGTCTCGACGTACGCTTGCCATTTCTCCGGCAGATCATCCAGCGGGAAAATTGCTGTCACCGGACAGACCGGAACACAGGCGCCGCAGTCAATGCACTCAGTGGGATCGATGTACAGTTGAGGCACTTCATCGAACGTTGGGCGGCCATCGTCATAGGTGCGGCCTTTCGCCGGATGAATACAATCCACCGGGCACACATCCACACAGGCGGTGTCCTTGGTTCCGATGCAAGGTTCAGCGATGATGTATGCCATCGGCCCAACTCCCGCGGGTAGGATCTCCCCTCTCCGAGTCTATGCTCATTCCTTTTCTTCAGGTAGGGGCGCCGTCTCTTGGCACTTCTTGTGCCCAGCATTTTGTGCAAAAAGTTCTGGTTGGATACGGACATTCATCCTGGTGGTTCGCCTCCCCACATTTCCAGTTTGTCCCGCAGCGCGGGCATTCATGAGTGTGACTCTGGACCAGCACTACGGGCGAAACATCTTCCGGTTCTTCTGTCGCGCCGCTTCGAGGTCATCGGTCTTTTTTTTCTGGCGGTCAATTTCTTTCTGTGGATCCTCTTGCCCCTCCAGCTTTATGGATCTGGCAATCGCAGCCTCAGCTTGTGCATTCAGCCGTTTCGAAAACATGGAAAGCGCAAAAGAGTTCAGGAATCTAGAACGGACTAGGTTTATCGAGTACTGCGAATCTTCCCAGCGGGCGATGACCTTTTCTGTCGTCCTATACAGTTCGTTGGTTGGGAAGCTGATCTCGCCAGCAGGCCTCGTTGCAGTTCCGTACTTTGTCGAGATGGCTTGTACCATGTCCTCGGCAGTTAGCCCATGCGTTGCGTCCTGATCATAAGTCACCAAAATCCTGAAGAGCTCGCCATTGTAGAAGCTGAAGAAAATCTGCCAAACCGAGTCTGCTTGGCGCGAATGGTCAGAAGAGCCGCCCGGCCAATAGGCCAACTCTTGAACTACCGCTGGGTGCTTTTGGATCAGCTTTGTCCGGAGCGGTCTTAAGTCAACCTGGTTTGATAGTTCGGGCAAACTCATTCCCAGCGAAAAGTTTCGATACTTGGAAAGATCCTGCCCGCGAACTAAAGGAGCTGAAAACAGGATCATAACGAGGGAAATGCCCGCACTTCGCATCATTTTCATTTGAACGTCCCCTACGAAAGCTCAAGTGATTCTAAATCGTCTCCACTTTAATCGGTGCGATCGTTTCTTCCCGACCCTGTTCGTTGCCCCTTGCGACCCCTGTGCTTTGGTTCAAGCGGCAGCTGATCGTGCGCGGTCCCTCACCGGAAGGTCTTTGGCCCGGAAAAGAGGCGCGCTTTCGTGGATATCTCGTGACTGAGCGGAGACAGTCACACAGCGCACTCCCAGGAAACGTTTCGAAGCCTCCGAGGCCACTCGCATGATTTCCAGGGAGTTAAACTCCGCCGCCTCCAGGTTCGCCAGGATTTGCTCGACTGCCCTGCGGAGCGTCTTTTGTTCGTCAAGACCGAAGACGGTCGCTCCGATTTCACCAGCCCGCCGGGAGAAAGTCCAGCCCGCTTCGCGGATTTTTCGACCCAATCCATACCCATCGAGATTCTTGACTAATCTCCAGCCAAGTGCACAGGGCTCGCTTTCGAATCGCAGGACTTCCGGCAAGAGTGTGCCTTCCTTGATCAGGATGGTCCCTGTCTTGATGGTGTCTGGCACTTGGGTTCCTCTCGGCGTCTACAGTGGCACATTTTTCGGCACCAGCTGGCGCCGGCGGTTAGGTTTCCGTTGGACTCAATCTTTGTAAATGTTCGTCCTTCAGGCCGCCTTCCTCATGTCATCTTTCGTTGCAGGCACACTGACCTGTTTGTTTTCATGCGCCTTCCGCAACTCTCGAATAATTTCACCAGCCATGTAGAAAGAGGTCCAGGGCTCGGTTTCGGATCGCACGGATTCCGGCAAAAGAGCGCCTTCCTCGATCAGCCTGGTTCCCGTATTGATTGTGTCTGGCATTAGCGTCTCGACTGCGTTTACAGTAACGCTGAGGACCGCCACGGGCGCAGTTTTACGGTGACTCGCCTGGACCCGGGGTTGGATCCGTCATCGACGTCATAGTGAGTCTCTATTTCGCGTTTGATGAAGAATAAAGCCAGGACCCCCATGACGGAGCCCGCACAAACCATAACGTCGAGCGGTAGTTGGTAACTCGCGGTGGGGCGCCATGACACCACCAGGAGCAACGCCGTAATGGACACCCACTCCATGATTTTCGTGACCATTGACAAAGTGATTTTCGTGACCATTGACAAACTCGTTTCTCCATCGAGTTCCGTCGATGGGGACCCACTGGATGATTTTCCTGACCATTGGCAACCTCGTTTTTCCGCCCAGTTTCTCCTTCGCCGGACAAGTGAAGGGGCAGACTGACCCGCCCCCTCCAAACAAACGATCTGTCCGTTGTCGGCTTCTCAAGCCGGCTGTCAAGCCGTGCGGTCTGTTGTCTCGCTCGCGTCATTCACGAGACAAGATGCTTACTCACAGGCGTGGCGTCAATTAGACGCGTTACGAACGGCTTGAGCGGCCCTCGTTTTCGCTGGTTCAGCGACAGGTTCGTCGCTCAGCTCTTTTTCGGCTCTCCCAGTCCTCGACATCTTTTCCGTGTTCGCCGCCGCGTTGAAGATACAGCTTATGAGCCCGGCGAGCGATTTCTTCTTCCGATGGTTCTCTGAGTCCAACCATTGCAACCTCCTTGCTTGTCAGGAGGGGGCCGGAGCGCCGACCGACCTCCGTATGTGAGATGTGGATTACTTGCCGTTCGCAGAGACGCTGATCTTTATCTGCTTCGGCTTAGACTCCTCACGCTTCGCCATATGCAGGCTCAAGACCCCATTGCGATACTCGGCCCGAACGCTCTCGGAGCTGACCGTGTTCGGTAGGGAGAAACTCCGCGTGAACGGACCATAGGCGCGTTCAACTCGGAGGTAATTGTCCTCGTTGACGTCCTTCTCGAACTTCCGCTCTCCGCGGATGGTCAACGAATTGTTTTCGAGGCGTACGTCAATGTCCTTCTCTTCGAGATCCGGCAGGTCGGCCTTTATCACCAATTCGTTCTCGGTTTCGTATATGTCCACTGGCGGCGCCCAGGTTGCCAGGTCGGCATGTCCCGAGCGGTCGCGAGTAGCGTTGTCCTCAAACAAACGAATGACTTGTTCCTGCAAAGGTGTCAAAACGCGGGATTGGTCCCAACGTGTAACGATGTTCATGGCAACCTCCTTGGTTGTCTTGGCCAAGGGCAATTTCAGATAACTCACTCTAGTTCAGATTACCGGATGGCCCCATCAGCTGCTTAACTACAGTAGGTTAATTAACTTACCGCGTCAAGTAGAATCTGATGTAATTTTTATGATTAAGCGAATATAGTTAACCGACCGCAGGGTGTTTGTGGATGGGACTATAATTCGGGAATGGCATCCGCAGGGCAGAGTACCGAGCAGGCTCGGCAGGCGCAAGACGTTGACGCCATTCCTACTCTGGCGTGGTCCGCTCGTCCCGACGGCTCCGCTGAATTCCTCAATCGGCGTTGGCTGGATTACACCGGCCTATCCGCGGAAGAAGCATCGGATTGGGGCTGGACTGCGGCGCTTCACACAGAAGACCCCGGCAAGCTACACCACGCGAGTGTCGGGATTGTCGGGATTGTCGGGATCGTGTCGATGCGATCAGCCTTGGTTGGGGTACAACCTGTATTTGAACGTCTTCCGCATCTATTTTGCCTATGAGTCACTGCTCTACCTCACCCACGAGAACCTTGCGGCGACACTCTTAGACAATGTGATACGACAAGTTGAACACAGCATGAACACAGCACAGCGTTCTTGACATAGCAGCGGTCTTTTCGGCCTTCCAAGAGTGGCGGGCGTTGAGCCTCGCAAGGGCTTGGGCGAGATCAATGACTCAAGGCCGCAGAAACAGTGCGTTTTGTTCCCTGAGATAATGGCCGCCCCTTCGTACGCAAAGCGGCGCGTGTGGATCGTACCTCGAAACGCACACCCTCCGCGTCCTGCAGATAGGCAACGATCTCAAACAGATTTTTGGCGGTCGGATTCCCGTTCGGACCAAACATCTGGTGAAGGGTCTTTACATGAATCTTCGTATGCGAGGCCAGCTTGGGAAAGCCGACTGTCGCATTGATGTAGTCACGCAGTAGCTCTTTGCCGAGCGTCACCTCACCAAAGAGAAGGCTTTCGATAGCTTCACTAAGAAGCCCTTTTCGGAAGGCAGCATCACGTTTCACGCGTGCCTGAACTGTTTCTCTAAAATCTCGCGTCAAAGCCATGTTCATTCCTCTTCTTTCTCTTTCTCTTTCTCTTTCTGTTGCTTCTTCCTTTGTTTGTAGTCTTCCCACCGTTCGAGCGCAACCTTGATGTCGTTTTGCCGGCGTTGCTTTGTGCCACCACCAAGAAGGATGACTATCTGCTCGCCTTCTTTCCCAAAATACACCCGATAGCCGATTTGCATGACAGGGCGACTGTTCAAAATTGAACAGACTCCATGATGTCGGCATCGTATGGTGAGTATGGAGGGGTGTACACCGTGGCCGCTCACTCATATTTTCCTACGCGGCTTCGCTGATTCCGACCATGGCATCAATGTCACACCTGGCTCAGAACGAAATCCAGTCTGATC
>Ga0209152_10000586_pt1 | contig 16073 bp, 13 predicted proteins | sample GraSoiAngelo_107_FD_185873 | JGI IMG/M metagenome (GOLD analysis project Ga0209152, IMG submission 185873) | Grasslands soil microbial communities from the Angelo Coastal Reserve, California, USA - 14_0903_09_30cm (SPAdes) (version 2) | ecosystem: Environmental > Terrestrial > Soil > Grasslands...
GCTTCCCGTCGGGGGTAGGTTCACGGACGATCTCCTTCGCTCCAAAGGCTTTCTTGTACCAGTCGATAGCCGCAGCGGCTCCATTAATCGACAGGTAAGGAGTTACCGTTCGGAAGCCTTTCGGAACCGGATCAATCTTAGCTTTTTTTGGTTTAGATTTCTTGGCTTGTTTGGATTTCTTAGCCATATGATAATCCTCGATACCGGGTCGCGTAAATCTCGCCCATAAAAGAAGTTCGGTCGATTGATAGGAAATGGGCTCAATTTAGCCCGCTCAGGCTCCAAGACGGAGGCCGGACACAGTTAAAACGGAGAGTCCCAACTGTCCTCAGAAGAATCGTAGCTAGCCAGAGTATAGGTTTCAAGCAAAGCGTAACCTAAGTGATTGTGATTGCTTCCCCGGGATTATTTCTCCAGGAATCTGTGGAGATCTTCTGTAGACTAGCTGCTATAGCTGGATTGAGAAGGAGGGACTACGCTTAATGGGCCCGAGCGAGCTTGAGTGACCGCGGACGCATCGGATGAGCAAGCCCCTCGATAACCCGCTGTCAGATCAAGCAGCGAACCCATCAGCCGATCCTTCGAGAGAGGCCAGTGTGATGGAAGAGGGGGCGTTACCAGAGATTTTCAGAGGTCGCATGTTCTGTACAGTACACGGTCGGCAATGCTATCGTGCCACTACCTTCACAGGAGAATCTGTCTGGATATGTCCAGACGAGCGCCACCTGATTCCCTTGCGAGGATAAGAAAATGGAAGTGGAGTTTCGTCCAGCTCTTATCGAGTTACAGTGAACGAGAATTGGTTGCCTCTAGTAGTTGTCAAGATCACTGTATATGATTGTCCCACGTTGAACTGTAAGAATAACCCGGGAATTCCACCGTAGACGCAACCGGGGCAGTTGGCGCCGATCAGAATGCTCATTGTGGAGACATCATTTGGAATTATCGTAGGTCCTGCTAAGTTGGAAAGGGTCCACGTGTTTCCCGATGAGTCCTGCACTGTGTAGGACTGCGTTGTCACGGATGTATTTCCCGCGTTCCGGACGACAAGCGATAAGCTTGTGCCATTGATGAATTGGTATCCGTTTAGCTTCAAGGATTCGATTACGGGCGGAGGTATGATAGGGTCAACAACCGTTAGGCTAATGACCATTGAATGGGTCCGTGAACCATCAGTTCCTGTTACGGTGATATTGTAGTTTCCGAGAGTCGTGCTGAGGCTGGTGGTTATGTTCAAGGTGCTCGAGGCTGTCCCGTCACTCGATAGTGTCAACATATTCTGGCTGCCTGTCACCGTGATGTAGCCGAAAGGTGCTGTGACAGTTAGACTAACGGTTCCCGTGTAACCGTTCACGCTTGTAACCGTGATGGTTGTGGTGTTGCCAGACCCGAAGACATTGACGATGTTCGACGGGGAGGAGGTTATCGTGAAGTCTTGATTGGAGACAACTTGAACTGATAAATCGGCCGACGCATAGGTCGTCTTTCCGTGACTGCTTGCAATCCCGATAACAACGATGTTGTAATTTCCAATATTACTAGTCGCGGTAACTGTCAAAGTGGACTTTGCGGTGCCGTTTGCTGGGACACTAACGCTGGTTGGACTTATCGTTGCGGGGAGTTTCGAACCCGTAAAGAATAGGGACAATGATACTGTTCCGGAGAAACCGATCACGCTGATGATGCTTACGCTTGAGGTAAAGGATGAGTCCTGCTCAATGGACAAAATTGAAGGATTCACTGTTAGAAGGAATGAAGGGCCCGCTTTACCACCATTCACGTACGAGCTGAGCATTGTGCCGCCCGCAACTGTTCCTACCACGGCCGTGAGAACCATTAGGAGCCCCTTCAGATAGACTAGATTGCTGAATAGCATTGTGTTGCAATCCCCTAATCCTAAGGCCAACTGGGCTGTCAGAAGGCTTACGGGTCGCGTAACTAGCGATGGTTACTAATCGGTCGAGTGTGGACACAGGGCATGCCACTCCACAACTTGAAAACCTGTTTTGGTCCAAATGATAGGGAAAAGTCTGTCCTAATTGTTTAACGACGAAATATGGGGAATAACGGTTGCCACGAACGTTTTTCAACGCTACGTTCCGCTTTTTGCTTTCTGATCTGCAAGCTAGAAACTTGGCTGAAGCTCAGATTCTGAGAAATCGAATCGACTCCTAGTTGACTTGATTTAAATGAATTCCTAGGAGAATGGTCATCGTCTTCCCCCAACGCATTACGTTCGTGGAGGTGAGAGATGAAAATGTCGCTTCAAGAAATTCAACCGGTAAAATCTCGCGGATTCTCGTTACGATCAATGTTGCTCTTGGTGCTTTTAGTTGGGGTCGGCGCAGGCGCGACCGCTTACGTTCTGGGCAATGCTTTCGCTGCTATCACAGGCACGCCTAGTACTGGTGCAAATCAGCAGAGCACAACGACTACGTCCGCGAGCACTTCTACGGCCGCACACAACTGCACTCTAACATCAGCGTAGAGTTTGTCGACGATAGTCCGTTCAAACCCCACTTTTCTTTGGAACTACACCAGACGCTCCTTGAATACTTCGGACCTGGATTGCTGTCTCTTTCCACGCAATTGCTAAGAACGGTCTTTCCGCTTCTTAAGTTAGATACTTCTGAAATACCTCTAATCCATCCCTTCACTGTCCAAGTTCTGTAGTCCATGCGTGTAAACTGGTTCCTGATGCTAGCCTGCGTCCTAGCAAGCCTCTATGCATGGCAACAAGATCCAAACTGGGCAGACCAGAATCTAGTCTTCAGCCTCAACAACTTCTACGCTGGACGCGTCTGGACCTTAGTCACAGCCCTATTCGTCCACGCAAGCTGGGAACACCTACTCGGCAACCTTCCGTTTCTCTTCGTCTTCGGCAACACGTTGGAAAAGATGATCGGCCGAAACAATCACCTCCTCGTCTTCTTTCTGGGCGGATTCACCAGCTTCCTACTGCCACCTATCATCGGAATCTACAGCCCCGACACAGGCATGCTGGGCGCAAGTGCAGCAATCTTTACACTCGCAGCTATCGTAATGCTGATGTCCCCGCTCAAGTTTAGCTGGCTCTTCCTCGCCCCACAAGGACTCGTGGCAATCATCTATTTCGTCCTGAACGTAGCACTGGTCTATGCCCCATCCATGATACCGGGCTATGATCCCAACGTGGCATACATCGCCCATGTCATAGGATTCACAGTAGGAATACCATTCGGTATCGCCTGGAGCCTTCACTGGAAGAAGAACCTTGTAATCAGCCTCGGGCTGTTCGGCATCTACCTAGTAATACTAGCCTTGCTAGGCGCGTTGACGGGAATTCAGACGCCCCTCGGCGTTGTCTAACCAAGCTGATTCTCCAATAGAGGTTTCAGTTTCAGAAAGACTTCTCGGGTCACCTTAAGATCGTCGAGACAATGATCCCTGATAGACTTCAACGCTGTCTCATCTCCCTCCAATGCCTTGACAAACAACTGAGGGACCTCTAGTCCCATAGGCCCTTTCTCTCGCTTTATCCCGAAAAAGTCGCAGACATGGTCTAGGTAGGTGAATGTTAGACGAAGGCGGGATCTTACGAGCTCATTCAGGTCGATATGCGTCTTACTCAATAGTGGAAGGGGGTCGAGACCGTGCTTCAAGAGACGAGTTGTGAGAAAGGGAGTGTCGAAGCCTCGACCACTCCAAGTCACGATCACATCGTACGCCTCCAGCCGGTTGAGAAGCTTGACTAGCAGGCCTTTCTCCTGGTCAGTCCTCTTGGCATCCAAATATTCGCTCTTCCCAGCCTCTGGCAATAGTCCTGCGCCAACTACTATGCCGGCGTCTGCTTCCAGGGAAGAAGTCTCAATGTCAAGAATAACGACTCTCGGGGCCATGCGATTCGACGATTCGGGCCTGGTCTAAAGCGCTTCGTCCAAGTTCGTCGAACGAGGTTTCATAGCTCAGAATCGCCAGCTAGTGTATTCTCCGGAGAGACCGCGTTTGAATATTCCAGCCGTTGTAGAACTAGAAAATCTAGAGAAGAGCTACCGGTTGGGAGAGGTTACCGTAAACGCACTCCGTGGCGTAACGCTGAAACTCATGCAGGCTGAGTTCATGGTGATAATGGGACCCTCTGGGTCGGGTAAAACGACGCTTCTCAACATAATCGGAACATTGGACAAGCCCAGTACTGGTCGAGCCCTCATAGATGGTGAGGATATCACTATAATGAATGATGGGCAATTGACGAAGCTGCGACGGCACAAGATAGGCTTCGTATTCCAGTTCCATAATCTCATTCCAGTTCTAACCGCATTAGAGAACGTTGAGCTTCCACTCATAACATCGGGAATCAAACGAAGAGTATCCAGAGATAGAGCGATGGAACTATTGCGCCGGGTGGGGCTTCAGGACCGGACTGATCATCTTCCAGACGAGTTGAGCGGAGGAGAACAGCAGCGGGTCGCTATCGCGAGAGCACTCGCTAATCATCCACGAATTGTTCTTGCCGACGAGCCGACAGGCGATCTCGACACCCAGACCGGCTCCGAAGTAGTTCAGCTAATGCATAGCATGGCAAAGCAAGAGGGGTCTTCGGTCGTGGTGGTAACTCACGATCCTGTCGTGGCCGAGAGAGCAGATCGTCTCGTCGAGATGAGGGACGGGAGGATTACCGAGAAGGCCCCCGAGAGACTTGCAGGACAGAAGCATACGATCAGAGCAGTAGAACCTCTGCCACCTGAACCTGGACGCTCGTTATCCCAACCCAACTAGAGCTAGCAGGTGGAATTGTCGCTCTCAGCGAAAATCGCTTCCCGAAACCTTCCAAAACGCCGAGCCCGTACCATTCTGACCATTACCGCCGTATTCCTAGGGGTCGCTCTGCTGATAGGAATCAACATGGCCACCAGCAGCGCCCTCGGCGAGTTCAACAATTACATCAACAAGTTCTGGGGAGCAACCGATATCGTTGTAACATCCGGCAACGGACTCCAATTCTCAAATCAGACACTCAACACGGTTGAGAACAATGCCCTGGTCCATCAGACCGCAGAGAGACTTGTATGGGGAGGAGTGATTGGAACTGCCTCGTCTAATACTACCTTCTTCCTGACAGGAGTCAACCCAACAAATGATTTCGACTACGCCACCTTCAACATAACAGGGACGCGCCAGCTCTCACAGGGCGAAGTAGTCGTCGACAAGGTCATCGCGGAGAAGCTTGGAAAAGGTATAGGGTCAACTCTCAATGTAACAACCTTCACTTCTCAACTGCAGTCGGAATGGATTCTGCTTCGGATCGTGGGAATCAACAATCCACTCCGCAATCTAGGCTCGACAGTCTACATCTCCCTCCCGGAATTACAATCCAGGGTTGGACTCGGAGGAGAGATTACTCACGTCTATGCCAGCCTATACGACTCCACCAAGGCGATACAAGCAGTAAACGAGCTGCAGACGGTTCTACCAACCTATGATGTGAGCGCTCCGAAGGCAGAAGCTGTCCAACGCATCCAAGGACAGACTACGGGCTTCCAGATAGGCCTCAACGTAATGATTGGAGTATCCCTCGTCGTCTGCTCGTTCATAGTATTCAACACTCTCTACATGACGGTCAGCGAGAGAACATACGAGATCGGGATAATACGCGCTATCGGAGGTTCACAAGCCCAGATATTCAAGATATTCTTCGCCGAGGGCGGGCTCATCGGAGCTCTTGGAACGGTGGCGGGAATACTGGGAGGGCTCGGTCTGGCCCGACTGTTCACGTTCGTGTTTGAGACGACCTTCTCTGTCCCAAACCTTCCGGTTGCCCAGCTAACCCCTGGGATCGCACTGGCAGGTCTTGGAGCGGGCCTTGCGACAGTTCTCGCAGGGTCTCTCTATCCTGCAATATCTGCGAGCCGGATTAACATCATTCAAGCGATAAGACCCTCTGCGAGGAACTCGAAGAGGCAAATTCCTCTACCTTTTGTCGCCCTAGGAGCGATTCTCATGCTCGGCCTTGGAATCGGAGAGTCCCTCCGAATTACCCCGTTCCACGTCAACTATCTAGACGTAGTGCTTGTACCAATCGGCCTTGTCCTTTTCGGCTCCGCGGTCTTCGGAAAGGCTGGGCGGGCTCTGACACTCCCCATCTTCTTGCTCTCGGGCGCTGTCGGATACGTGTCTTCGAGGAGTGGCAGGAGGAGGCTGTTGCGTAGCAGCGTCTGTTTCGGAATGATTACTATAACTCTGAGCTTTGCAATTATGATAGGTGGGATCCAGAGCGGGGTCCGAGGCGCCCTCCAGCAGGGAGTGCAAGAAGCAATAGGGGCGGATATTATTCTGGTCGCAAACCAGTCTGTCCCAGTGAGTTTCACAGACAACCTCACAAGTCTACAACAAGTTGCAAGCGCAACACCCTTGTCTCCCAGTCCATTCTCTGCCAAGGCCTTTGGAAAGAGTGCGAGTAGCAGTATTGGAATCGTGGCTGTGGACCCATCAATATTTCCATCTATCATCTCCTACACCTTTGTTAATTCAGAACCAGTCTCCCAGATCTACCAGCAATTGGCTTCCGACAACCAGTCGCTCTTGATACCCGATTCACTAGCATCAAAGCTTGGCGTCGCCGCAGGAGACCAGCTTTCGATTCTTACGAGAAAACCCACCGCAGACAACAGCAGCTCCATCGTGTCTTTTACAGTAGCAGGCGTGTTTACCGGCCCGGTGCTGCAGTACATTCAGTTCGGCGAACACTTTGCTAGCGATTCGGTCGTGGTATCGTTAGCTTCCCAGCGAGAATATTTTGCGGGGAGAGACACGTCCCCCCTCTTCCTAGTCGACCTCAAGCCCCAGTACAAGTCTCAGGCTACAGGTGTAGCCCAAGACATCGCGGGCAGATTCCCCCGGTACGATTTCGCGGAGAATTCTCTAACGCTCGGCGAACTCCTATCGCTTGTGAACGATACGATAAACAGGATTTTTGCACTGATATTGCTTATTCTCTATTTCGCGTTATTGATAGCGAGTATGGGGATAGCCGCAACTATGATCATGAACGTGTCAGACCGAAGGAGGGAGATAGGACTCTTACGCGCGGAGGGTATGAGCAGGTCACAGATTACCGGGCTGTTTCTTGGCGAGGGAACGCTTCTCGGCCTCTTCGGATTCTTACTAGCCATACCCGGAGGGCTGTTGTTGTTAAAGGGTGCTACCAACAGCACTAGCCTAGCCGGTTTCTTCATCCCTTTCATCGTACCGTACAGTGCCATAGTCCAGGCCTTGGTCCTGGCACTTGTCGCAGTGCTGATTGGTAGTCTTTATCCTGCGATACGAGCGTCTCGATTAGAGATTACGCGGGCATTGGAACAAGTATGATCATGGCCCGAGACTAAATATCACGGCAAGCATGTTAAGGGAGAACGGGTTTGCCCGGTAACGCCCTACTATCGGTCTACGACAAAACAGGGCTGGACCGGCTAGCCTTGACATTCTCGAAGCTACGGATCAAGATGCTTGGGTCCGGAGGAACTGCTGAAGCCGTCCGGAAACTTGGCTTCGCTGTCGTAGAGGTTTCAGACTACACTCAAGTCTCGGAGATGCCTGGAGGACTTGTGAAGACGTTGCATCCAAGGATTCATGGCGGGATTCTGGGAGACTGGAAGGATGCCGAGCAGCAGAAGTATCTGGAAGCCAACAGAATTGAGCCCGTAGATTTTGTGGTAGTAAATCTGTATCCCTTCCAAGAGGTTGTGAAAGCTGATCCCAAGGATCTTCGGAAGGCGGTTGACAATATTGACATTGGAGGTGTAGCGCTGATACGGGCCGCAGGGAAAGGTGCATTGCTGAACAATCGAGTTGTGCCCGTGACTTCGCCACTCCAGTATGAGAGCGTGGTCGCGGAGTTGGAGAGAAAAGGGTATGTGGGAAACGATCTGCGGCAGCGACTGGCCCGAGAAGCATTCGTCCTAACAGCAGATTATGACCGGGCAATACGGGACTACTTGATGGGTCAGGCTCAATGAGCAAGCAGGAGATTCGGAGAATCTACCGGACTGCTCTGAAGGAGGAATTCCCTCAAGTTCTCAGGCTAGAACTCGGGGGGAAGATGTTCGAATATTCCAAGGTTCACTGGACAATCAGTGGAGAGGACCGCGGGTTAAGGTATGGAACGAATCCACACCAGAAAGCCGCCTTGTACAAGGCCAAACATTCCAAGGGAGGGATTGGAAGTGTGGACTGGGTCAAATGGGGAAAGGACGGACCATCGGCGACGAATATCGAGGATGGAGGTCACGGGCTACGAATCGTCGGATATTTTGCCGAGCCGGCCGCAGCGGTGATGAAGCATCTCAATCCGTCAGGGGTGTCTGTGGGACTTAAGGGCGAGGCATTATCCTCTGTTTATTCGCGGGCCCGAGATGCGGATCCGAGAGCCTCGTTTGGCAGCGTTGTTGTTCTCAACCGAAGGGTCGACAAGCTGACGGCCGAAGAATTGACGAAGACTTTCGTCGAGGTAGTCTATGCACCCGATTATGAAGAATCGGCGATCACCGTCTTCCATGCGAAAAAAGATATTCGGATTGGAAAGGTCCCAGTCCCCGATAATGAGTCGAATTCGCCTGACATTGTGGTGCTGGATGATGGGTCGCTGATACTCGAGGATTCGTACCGTACCGGATTACAATCGTTGGAACAGTTGAAGATGTCGCCCGTAGCAACGAAACGCTCACCATCGGAAACCGAGTATCGGGCAATGCTGCATTCATGGTGGGTCACATGTGAAGTCCGATCTAACGCCGTCGTGTTCTGGGGAGACGATACGTCTCTGGCGATAGGGACGGGACAACAAGACAGAATCGGCGCAATCGAATCCTGTATCGAGAAAGCCCACAAGTTCGGCCACGACCTCAAAGGCAGCGTAATGGCCTCCGACGGATTCTTGCCGAACATCGATAATGTAGAAGCAGTTGCAAAAGAAGGCGTCTCGGCAATTGTTCAGCCCGGAGGTTCAGTCGAGGATCAAGAGCTGGTCAGAGCGTGCGATCAACATGGAATAGCTATGGTTATGACAGGAGAACGTTCTTTCCGCCACTTCTAAGAAAAGTAACCGGGTTGACCTTTTGGGATAGACCCGCTTCTTCCGGCTCAGATGAAGCGCTTTCCATTTACTTTAACCCCTAAAACCCTTTTACGGACGGATTCTAGTTTCGGGTGTCTTCGAATTGCAGGTCAGACGACCCGGCAGCGTCCGCGCATATTACGAGTTGATGAAGCCGAAGATCGTCTACCTGCTGGATTTTACAGCGCTCATTGCCTTTCTAGTTGCCGTTCCCAGTATCAACTTCCTCCGACTAGGTGCAGTCCTTGTTGCGGGAACGCTGGCCTCTGGGGGAGCCGGAGCACTGAACAGCTATGTCGACCGGGACTTTGACCGCGTAATGGGACGAACCAGTTGGAGACCTCTTCCTCAAGGAGAGATATCCCCTGCCCGTGCGCTCCTCTTCGGCCTATCTCTCATCGGCATTAGCGGAGTGATCTCAGCGTTGTTCCTGCCTTGGCTTGCTGGCTTGTTCATCATCCTGGGCGCAGCCATCTACGTCTTATTCTACACCAAGTATCTGAAGCCTAGAACCACGCTTAACATTGTCTTGGGAGGGTTCGCCGGGAGCTGTGCTCCCCTCGCGGGATGGGCAGCGGCGACGGGAGAGTTGACTGCTGCAGCACCGTGGCTGATGGCTCTCCTAGTTTTCGTCTGGACCCCCAGCCATTTCTGGGCACTGGCCATGAGGGCTGTAGGCGACTATACGAAGGCAGGAATCCCCATGCTGCCCGTTGTGGTGGGCGAGAAGAAAACGGCGCAATACATTGCGCTGAATACGTTCCTGTTAGTTCCGCTATCTCTAGCTTTTGTGCTTCCTGCCTTGGGGGGATTTGGAATCATATACCTAGTTACCGCCGCCATACTGGGTCTCGGCATGATTCTTGTCGATCTCAAACTCGTCGCCAATCCGACCAAAGCTCAGGCTTGGACAGCCTTCAAGTTTTCTAGTCCCTATCTGGCGATCGTGTTTCTTGCGATGGTTCTGGACGTGAAGCTTCTTCCACACTATCTCCCAATATAGACAGGTCAGAATTTCGCGGAGAGTTTCAAAAAGTTCTGAATGATGGTGCGTCCATCGGGATGCTTCTCATCAGACCTTTCCGGATGGAACTGGAGACCGTAGATTGAGCGTGTCTGATGGCCTATGGCCTCAACCTGTGATGTTGCCGACTCAGCTAGATGGCGGAATCCTTCAGGGACGCGTCTTAGGGCTTGACGATGTGACTCGGACACTCTTATCGAGCCGGGCAGTCCCTCGAATATGGGATCGTTTCCTAATAGTTTGATTTCTTTGAACTCTCGAATTGTATGACCGAGGTCCACGACTTCTGACCCGTAGGCGGCGCCGATGAGCTGGTGCCCAAAGCAAATGCCGAGAACCGGCTGGTCTAACCTTCTGACCAGGTCGATCTCAGGTTCGAATACCATTCGTGTGTCGAGCTTTGAAAGCATGAAGTTGGAACCAGTGAGAATTACAAGATCGGGATCTTTCTGCATGGCGGTATCGTGTAAGTTCGCGGTTTTGTGGTCCAGCATCTCTGGTTTTTGTCCTGTGCAGAGTGCTATGTTGTGAAGCGCTTGTTTTGCTTTTTCGGGTTCTTTGTAGTTGTTGATTACGAGTATTCGCAATCTAAGAGGTCACAAGGCTATGAGGAGCTTGTCTATTTCCTCCTCGGTATTGTAGTAGTGGGGAGATACGCGTATAGCTTTGACTCTACTCGCGACAGTGATGTTCAGTGACTTTAGCTTGTTGAAGGTCGCCTGAGGGTCCTCGTCTTCGAAGACTACTATTCCGCTTCGACGTTCAGACTGTAGAGGGGTCAGTATTTTCCGTCCTTTCTTCTTCAAACCATCGATGAGATGATCGGTGACCTTGAGAATTCGATGGTATCTTTCCTGTTGGTCTTGCTTGAGCGCGTATTCAAGGGCGGCCTTCGCTCCCACGATCGAGACTACCCCCCAGCTGCCTCCCTCGAAACGAGTCGCGTCCAACGCGGGCTCTGCGTCGTCTATGTTGAAGGGCTTGCCGAACAAATCTTCCTGCTTGGACATTCTTCTGACTACCGAGTCTTCTACGCCATGCCAGCCGATATAGTTCGGGTCTAGCTCACTTAGTCTATCATGGTGTGTGTATAGGTAGGCGGCGCCGTGGGGTCCCTGCATCCACTTGTACATTCCACAAGCCAACGCATCGACCCCGTCTTGCTTGACATTGATCGGGAAGACTCCTAGTCCGTGGAAGGAGTCCGCTATCACAAACGCGTTATGCTCATGAGCGATCTTTGCAATCTCCCGGATCTTTTCTCGGCAGCCGTTCGTCCAGGACACGTAGTCGACTGAGACGATGGAAGTATCATCGTCAATCGCCTTCTGCCACTCATCGAACGGGACGATACCGTTCTGGTCCTTCTTTAGTAAACGAACCTCGTTTGCGCGTCCATGCCTCTTCTGGAGATGCCAGAGGTAGATGTTTGTAGGAAAGTTCAGTTCGCTGATGACGATGTTCCCGTTCGGTTTGTACTTGATACTGCTCGCCAACGCTGTGAGGGCGGAGCTGACGTTCGGGACACTCGCGATCTCATCTAGGCCCGCTCCGATTATCTTCCCGAAGAGTCGGCGCGATTCGATGATGATGGGCAACCATTCTTCCCAGTTCTCGCCGTAATCTCGCCAATCAGTTAGGTACTCGTGAATCGCGTTTAGAACGTTGATCGACGGCGGGCCTGTTCCCGCGTTGTCGAAATATGCTCGCCGAGAAGTTACAGGGATTTCTTTTCTGACAAGGTCAATGTTCAAGGAGGGTAAGGCCTCGCGATGTTCCCGATTTTTTCGGGTTTGGAGTATAAAGGGAATGCTAGGTGGAGTGGAAGGCTTGAGTACCAGCTTCTGAGACGCAGTTCTTGCACCAGAACTGGTTCTTCTCGGGACTATACTGCGCATAGGAGTCAGTGACCACATTTCCGCAACGACTACATCGAAGGATCATGACTCGTCTCATCTTATGATGGGGGAGGTCTCTCTTGTGTATTGAGATATCGGCGTCTCCTTGCTCAATGATGATGTTGCAAGTCTCGCAGTAATAGACGGTGTTTAGTACCGCCTTGTCTCGCTCCTCCGCCCATTCGTCTGCCATGAACTAGTAAGAGCGGTTCTCCTTGAAATAGTCTGTAACCTCCCAAACCCTTGAAGTTTGCAAACCAGAGGACGAGTTGATTTTGGGGAGCGAATCAGAGTTCTTGTCGGATAGACCTATCTTGACAAACAGCCAAGTTCATAACGCTCATCGACATGGGCTAGAAGGCACAAGTCATTTCGAGAGAACTTTTGTACATTATTGCTGCACCGACGGCGGCTAATGGGCTTGGTTGTCTGCAATAGGCCTTGCCGTGTTCTGTGAACTTCGGCGTCACGAGAAGATCGTCGATCGGAAGCTTACGATGACAATCTACCAACCGAACGAATGGAAGCCACTAGGAAATGGCTGATAGAAGACTAGACCAGTAACTGCCCAGTTCTCTCATAGATTTCTAATGGGTTCTATTTTGTCTTTGGCCGTGGCCGAGGACGGCCATTAACCGCACGGAGTTCCCCGTGTCCTAAGACTTGGATCGTCTCAAGACGAGAACCACTCCAAGTCCACCAAGTCCGACCGCAATAGAGAGGAACCAAATCCTCAGGTAGATCAATCCACCGTAGAAGCCAGCTGCGGTCACAAAGCCTAGAAGAACCCCCACAGTTCTCTTGAGGCTAATGTCCCAATGCCTAAAGTTCGATGCATAGCCGAGCCCCGTAATCATAGTCCCCATGACCGCAATCGAACCTGCGAAGAAGCTCCAGAATACGAGACCGCCAAAGGCCAAGCCGACGTAGACTAAGTAGATGGCATATGTAATGGCGAGGGCATACAGACCGAGCTTCTCTATTTGCCGTAAAGGTGGGACAACTCGTCGTTCAAAGAAGGAGCCTTTACGTGCCGGCTCAAAAGATTGATGGGTCAAGATCCCACCAGTTTTCTCTTCTTGGGTCGTTCTGGCAAGGCCTAATGGGAAGTGGTCATGGTTCCAATTGAGCCTATCGTGCGTGGTGGCTTAGCTAGAGCAAGGTTCACAATGTCCCCACGGACCCCGTCAAGACTGACAGAGGCGATTAGCGGTGGGTCTTCCTGAGAAGATTAAGCAGATCGAGGAGGAGATGAAGAAGACTCAGATCAATAAACACACGGAGCATCACATCGGTCTCCTCAAAGCCAAGCTCGCCCGGCTTAGAGCTGAGCTCGAGAGCTCCACTTCCAAAGGCGGAGGACCTGCTTTCGAGATTAAGAAGGGAGGCGACGCGACGATAGTTCTGATTGGTCTTCCCAGCGTGGGCAAGTCGACGATTCTGAATCGGCTGACGAACGCAAAGTCGAAGGTGGCAGCCTACGCTTTCACTACTCTGACGGTGGTCCCTGGAATACTCCGGTACAATGGTGCTGATATTCAGATTCTTGACTTGCCGGGAATCATCAGCGGTGCTTCTTCTGGACGCGGCAGAGGGAGAAGAGTTCTATCGGTGGCGCGAAACGCGGACCTGGTCCTGTTGGTCTTGGACGTGTTTCAGCCGGGTCAGGTAGAGCTGTTGAAGCATGAGCTTCATGAGATGGGCATACGGATCAACCAGAAGCCCCCCGACGTGGTCATCACTAGGAGCAACAAGGGTGGCCTTGCGCTGACTACGAGCGTCAAACTTACCAAGCTCACTCCAGCAACTGTCAAGGGAATAGTTCAGGAGTACGGGGTCAGTAATGGCGGCATTCTGATGCGGGACGACATCACTGATGATCAGCTGATCGACGTCCTGACTGGTAACAGAGTATACGCTCGCGCTCTCGTCGTCCTGAACAAGGTCGACTTAGTTAACGAGCAGTACCTGGCCGCCGCGAAGAAACAAATCGGCAGCGATTTTGTGCCCATATCCGCAGAGAAGGGCTTGAACATGGATCTCCTTACTGAGCGGATCTGGGAGACCCTCGATTTCATCCGGATTTACCTCAAGCGTCCCGACGGAGAACCAGATTTTGAGAAGCCGCTGATTCTCCCTGCCGGGTCAACTCTCAGAGACGTCTGCAAGAAGATTCATCCAAGGTTCAGCGAGGGAGCAAAATATGCTCTTGTGTCTGGCCCTAGCGTAAAATATTCTGGACAAAGGGTTGGACTAGACCACATGCCTGTGGACAAGGACATTGTAACCATAATGAGATAGTTTGACGAGAGAAGAGGTTGGCCTTTCACTTTAGCTCGTTGGGATTACGATAGCGTTCCCTAGGCCGACGCCTTTCCGAGCTGGAATTCCTCGTGTATTGCCCGCACTGCCTCCGGGCCTTGGTCTTCGGAGACTACGAAGGAGACGTTGTGTTCTGAGGAGCCTTGCGCGACGACGCGCACGTTGATCTTTTTCCGGGCAACGGCGCTGAAAATTCTTGCTGCTACTCCCGGTGTTCCTTTCATTCCTGATCCGACGACGGCTATGATGCAGGCGTCTTTCTCAGCTACGACTCTGTCAACGAGGCCCTGCCCCAGTAGTGCAAGCTGCAGAGCTCGAACCGCGCTGTCTGTGTCCTTCCTGGCCACGATGCATGAGATGGTTGCTTCCGATGATCCTTGAGAGATCATCATCACATTGACGTTGCTGGAACCTAGCGCCATGAAGACTTTCGCCGCTGCTCCTGGTGAACCTATCATCCCGGTTCCGCTAACAGTGACGATTCCGACGCTTCGGATTATGGAGACTGCTTTCACTACTCTGCCTCCGTTATCGGTCTCTCCTGAAGAGATCATGGTTCCTTCGAGAGATGGCTTGGAAGAGTTCCGAATCCGAACTGGGATCTTTTTCTGCGCGGCGGGCTGCATAGCTCTCGGGTGCATCATCTTCGCTCCGAAATACGATAGTTCCAACGCTTCTCCAAAGGAGACTGTAGGAAGGAGCCTTGCGTCTTTGACGATTCGGGGATCGGCGGTCATTAATCCGTCAACATCAGTCCATATCCAGATCTCGTCAGCGTTGATTGCAGCTCCTATGAGACTGGCAGTATAGTCGGACCCGCCTCTTCCAAGGGTCGTTATTCTCCCGTCGAGAGTTGCGGCTATGAACCCTGCTATCACTGGGATCTCGTTTCTAGCCAGCATAGGGTCGAGGTGTCGGCGTATCTCATGGTAGCTCACTTCTGCCAAGGGATTGGCATCTCCAAATCTCTCGTCGGATGTTATCCCTGCCTCTGCTCCCGTAAGAGCTCGAGTCTTGAGACCTATGTTCCGAATTGCTGCTGCCAATATCGGTGCAGAGAGTCGTTCGCCGAAAGAGAGGAGGTAATCTCTGCTTCTCGGGGTCAGTTCTCTGAGATGAGATATTCCTTCGACAGTTTTTACCAGTTCCCGGTTTAATCGGTCGATAAGGTTGGGGAGTTCCTTTGTCGCCTTCTTGGGCGAAGTTGCCAGGGCGGTCCTTGTGTGCGACGTCTGAATCCTTGACAGGATTTTTCTTGCTCGGGCGTTCTCTTCCTTCTGCGCGAGCTCTCCAATTTCTACTAACCGGTCGGTCGTGTCGTCGATTGCTGATGCCACAACGACCGTTTTGTTTTGTGGCGAGAACCGTTGAACTATTCTGGCTGCGGTCTTGATTCTAGCGGCGTTGGCTAGTGATGAGCCCCCAAATTTCATTACTAGCTTCAGTTTTCTTCCCTAGATCGAATATTCGTTTCTAATGTCGACCAGGTCACGGATTATTGCGCTAGCCGTCTCTTCCCCTCCCGCTCCTCGACCTATGACGGTCACGTCACCAATGTGTTCTGTCGAGAATGATAGAGCATTGAGGTTGCCAGGGACGCATAGGGGGTCGGCTGCAGGGACTGGTTCGGGTTTCACAATGGCTTGGAGTCCTGTTAAGCTTCCGATGAGTTTGATTCTTGCTCCGGATTTCTTGGCTGTCCGGATCTTTTCTGGTGTAATGTTTTGGATCCCGATTA
>Ga0209152_10000597_pt1 | contig 15923 bp, 19 predicted proteins | sample GraSoiAngelo_107_FD_185873 | JGI IMG/M metagenome (GOLD analysis project Ga0209152, IMG submission 185873) | Grasslands soil microbial communities from the Angelo Coastal Reserve, California, USA - 14_0903_09_30cm (SPAdes) (version 2) | ecosystem: Environmental > Terrestrial > Soil > Grasslands...
TGCAATCAGCCCAACTGCCTGCCTGCAAAGAAGCGGATGTTGCGATGCAAGGCGTTTATTCCCAAAAGTGCTCCAAGACGTTCTCGATCGCGTGGACGAAACGTACAAGGCGTTCTTTCGACGGGGCCACGGTTTCCCGCGCTTCAAAGGCAAAGGCTGGTTTGATTCCTTCACCTACCCACAGCTTGGTTTCCGTGTAGAAGGCAGTCAAGTATCGCTAGCGAAAATCGGAAACGTAAAAATACACCTGCATCGTCCGCTTGCGGGCGACATAAAGACGCTCACTCTCAAGAAGGAAAACGGCAAGTGGTACGCCTGTTTCTCGTGCATGGTGGACAGCGAGCCGTTGCCTTTCCAGGAATCGGTCGTGGGTATCGACGTGGGCTTGGAATCATTTGCGGTGACTAGCGATGCAGAAATCGTGGACAATCCACGCTGGTTTCGGCAAGCACAAAAGAAGCTACGGGTCAGGCAGCGCCACGTAAACCGCTGTAGGAAGCGTTCTTCAGGCTGGCGCAAAGCGTGCAAGTTGGTCGCCCGGCTCGACCGTCATGTGTTCAATCAGCGCAACGATTTTCAGCACAAAGTTTCTCGTGAGTTCGTCGAGAACTACGGTTTGATTGCCGGGGAAGATTTGAACGTCAAAGGATTGGCGGGTGGTAGGCTCGCTAAGTCGGTACACGATGCCGCGTGGTCGTCATTCATCGCAAAGCTGCTCTATAAGGCTGAAAGCGCCGATCGACTGCTGGTGAAAGTGGAGGCGCGGGGAACATCACAACAATGCCCATGCGGTGCGCCTGTGCCTAAGAAGTTGTGGGACAGAAAGCACCATTGCACAGTTTTGCGGGTTAAACACGACCCGCGACCACGCATCGGCATTGGAAATACTACGGCGCGGACTGCGCCTAAGAACCTCAATGCCTGCAATAGGCATGGCTCTTGAAGCCCCTAGCTTTAGCTATGGGGCGTAGTCACTTTACGGGAAGAGTGCCGCACAAAACGCATCCCGCCGCAACACACGATCGGAAGTCCGGCTCGCCTTATCGTGATTCCGTTTCTGTCTCCTTAGTCAGTTGTCCCCAGCAGTTCTAGCCCGAGGACCAGGAGGGCGGCCGCCAGTACCAGGGCGCCAGCGTATGCAAGGTAGATGAGGCGATTCGCTTCGGGGGCTGCCGGGGAAACGACGGAAAAGAAAATTCCAGCCGGTATCACCATGGCTCCTTGAGGAAAGCTGCTCTTCGGGAGGCGCATCGGATTCCTGCCAGAAAGGGAGCCGATCGAGTTACCGTTCGGGCCATTGCACGCGGCGTCGGAGTGACACCGAATGCCTTGTACCGGCATTTCAGGGCAAGAATGCCCTGTTAGCTGCATTGGCAGAAGAGGGTCTGCGCGAACTCTGCGAAGCTTTTCGAGCAATTCGGGCAAACGACCCGCAGAAGCGTTTTAGGGAGATGGCCTATGTGTAGGTGCGCGTTGGCACTGCAAAACCCGCGATCCTGCAGTTGATGTTCGGACAAGTATCACAACGATGCCGAAAGATAGCCGGCTGAAGAAGGCGGCTAAGGAAGCATTTACGGAATTGCTCGAAGCTGCGGCCGCAGCGGCCAATATTCCAGTTCAGAGCAAGGACAGTATGCAGCTAGCGGTTGCGCGTTGGTCGCTGGTGCATGGTTACACCACACGGCTAATCAAGGGTGCGCTCGATTTCATCGAACCCGCCCACGGGATTGAAGCCGTGGTTCGGTTCGTTGAACTTGATCCTCGCCGCTGGTCCGCTTAACCTCGGCAGCTGTGTACAGCAGTTCAACGGAAGCACACAGGCAATTGAAAACCAGGCGCAACGGTTAGACTCGCGATCCGCATATCGGAGCCGTTTATTCCCGGCTGAAAATGCGCCTCCGCAAAGGTGCTAGCACGTTCGGGCAATCTACTGAAAACAATAACATTCTCATGATAACGAATCAGTTAAAGCTTGACCCGAGCATCGAATCGACATAGAGTTCGCGTAGGAGCAGCTCCCCCATGAAAACGCCCTGCTGTGACAAGCACAAGAACCTGCAGATGGTGCCCTTTTTCTTCGAACATTCGGCGCGAACAATCCGTGGACACGTCTGCCCGGTGCCCAGTTGCGGACGTTTCCAGGATGCCGAAGGTTATTTCGACATGGTTGACGGCAAACCCGCACGTGCGGAAAAAAATGGCAAAGGAGGGGTAGCTTCGGTAAGGGAGGAACTCCTCAAGGCGATCCGCGCAATTGCCGGAGCCTGAGTAGAGCCGCGTCAGGGAACAGTGATCGTAACCTGCTAAGTCGGTGGCCCAGAGTCACTCTGTACATGCGGCATCCATCTATCGCAATGAGTCGTCGCCAAGTAGCTTCGAGCTCAGCGAGTGTCTTGTCTGGGTAAAGCTGCATCAAGCTCAAGAGGTTATCCAGGTTGTCTGCAAACATCAGTTGCTGTCAGTAAAGGGACTCGGTACGAGCCAGAAGCAGTTCTTCTTTTCTGCGTTGATTTCTTGCGCCCTTGAACAACGGACAACTTAGCTTTCGCTCCAAGCACCTTCTTTTGGTCGATGAGGAGGACAGCACCCGCGCAAGGCTCCCACTCATCTTGCAGCGACACGGGTTTGACGTCAAAACTGCGGCCAGTGTCCCGCAAACCCTGCAGGAAATACAAAGCAGCAAGCTCGACGCGAGGTTGTCAGATCTGAATATTCGCGAGCCACGCGACGGGTACGGAGTCGTTCGCACGATGCGGCGGGCTAATCCAAGTTGCGCTTTTGTCACTCCCGCAGCAACTCCTGGCAGCAGTGCTGACGTTACTCTGCTGACGGAGGCTTGGGCCAGGAGCCTCCATTCCACAGTCAGTATTGCGCCGCTCTACAGTGAAGACCCGATCCCTTCCTTGCAGGCTTGGCACTAATCGTGCCAGCTACAAAATCTTCAGGAAAATCCACAAGAAAATTCTTGCTGGGCTTGAATTTGTTCGCCCCGTAGTTATACGGTTTCGAAGCGCGCTAATCAAAAAAGCTAGCTTGTACGGTCATCGTCAGGCCTGTCATCACTTGCTAACCGGTCGTGGCTAGGCTTGTCATCCAGTTAACCGAAGTAACCGTCCCAACCATCCACCCGAAAGTTTTTTCCTGGCGCGTAGGCGCCAGCCAAATTCTATCGAAGAAAATGAAAAGGAGTTTCTATGCACCAGCCGTTCCAACAACCATTCACTTCTTTGGGAATCCCGCAACAACAGTTCGGTCAGTTCGGCCTAGGCGGCGGACTCGGCCAGGTTCCATTTGCCTCTCCTTTTGGCCAACAGTCGCCGTTTGGTCTGCAAGGGCCAATTGCTGCAGTGGGGCAATGGCTGGGCCAACAGAGTCCGCTTGGCTATCCCTACGGTCAGCCGCAGTTCATTCCTCCAACGGTGAACCCGTACGAGGTTGCAACCATCGTTACCCGCGTCCTTCCTCTGCTTTTGCAGAGTGGCTCGCTGCTGCAGGGTCCGCAAATCACGCCCTTTGGAGGGCAGCCACATCTGGGGAGCATAATCGGCCAAAACCCGTACACTCCTTTTCAAAGCGGATTGTTCCAAAATCCAATAGGAGGTTTGGGTTCGTTGGGGAGTCCCTGGGGTACTCCTTTTGGCCATTACTAAACCAGTAGGTTATTAGGCGAGAAGTCGGCTCACCGGACAGTCGATGCGGCGGGCGCAAGCTCGCCGCATCCAGCCGGCCAGGCTTTTCAGCGCCCGCAGGTATTTTGCGAGGTTCTCCGCCAGCGCTCTTGATGGGCGATCTTTGAGTCAGGATTTAGCGCGTGAGACGAACGAGGGAGCACCCCGGCTATGAGAATGTAGATCGCAAGATTCGTTGATTATCGAAAAGCAAGAACGAAAGGCAAGAAGACAATTTGGAGATGTTTGAGGCCGGTCAACTCGTGTCATGAGCCTGACTTGGCCGTGACTGCAACTTCAAGGAGAGCGCTATATGCCATCGAAAAGAGAGGAACAGGAGAGTAAGACGTCGGCCGGCAGGTCATCGGGAGAAAGAGCAACCCGCGAACGCGGCGGTTCCGCCGAAGGAGATAATCTACTCAACTCGCGCAAGGGGCAATTCCTGATTTCTACCAGACCCGTGCCTGGTGTCCATCCCTTGGCTGGACTTGATTTGCTTGAGCAAAATCTGCGGAGCGACCCGGAAGTGCAGGTCGTCGACGTCCTGACCCCGCGCAGCACTGCAGGCGCGTTCGGCAACGGCAGGTCAGGATCGCAGCGTGTCATTGTGGCACGCATGGGGGAAGACAAAGCGGCGCGGTTGGCTCAGCAGGGTGGATACCAGGTGGTCGTGGAGCGAGATCATGCGCTCACGTACGCGCATACGGCGGTGCCGGCGGTGCCGTTGGATGCCGGTGGGTTTAATCAAGCCAACGGATTCACCATCAATATTACGGTAATGGCAGACGACGGCCCGGTCGAAGGCGCCCTGGTCCGTATCTTTGGCAGTCTTTTCCCCACACAAGGTGTGACCGGGCGCCAGGGTCGAGTGGAATTGAATGTGATTGGGGAATCACCGAACACTATTCATGCCCTCTACGTGAAACCGCAGTCGGACTTCTGGAGCATTTGGATACCGCAGCCGGCTCTCAATTCCGAAGGTCCGAACGTCATTTCCCTTAAGGATCTAGGCGCAACCCTGCCGAACCTCTCCTCTCAGCAGTTCATTGGATGGGGCCAGAGGGCTATGCACCTGGATAGCGTTCCCTCCGCGTTCCGCGGTAAAGGGATCAAGGTCGCGCTTATCGATTCGGGCGTGGCCGCCACGCACAGCAGTATCAAAGGACAGGTAAAGGCCGGTTATGACGTTATAGCCAAGAGCCAGGAAGGCTGGGAAGAAGACGCCATCGGACATGGAACTCACTGCGCAGGTATTATTGCCGGGAATGCGGAAAATAGTGAGGGCATGCGGGGTTTCGCCCCAGAAGCTGAGATAGTCGTATGCAAGCTCTTCCCGGGTGGTCGATATAGCAGCTTGTTGGACGCACTGGACTTCTGCATTGGCCAGCGAGCGGATGTCATAAATTTGAGCCTGGGTGCCGCTGAACCCTCTACGATCATTGAGCAGAAGATCTTCCAGGCCACACAAATGGGCATAGCCTGCATTGCCGCAGCAGGAAACTCCGGTGGCCCGGTGCAGTATCCGGCCTCGTCTCCAAACGTGCTTGCCGTTGCCGCAATCGGGAAGCAAGGTGAGTTTCCACCGGATAGCTATCACGCCCTGACAGCCAGGCCGCCGCTTACCCCTCAAGGCTTCTTTTCTCCAAACTTCACTTGTTTCGGCCCATCAATTGCCGTTTGTGCGCCTGGGGTGGCGGTCATCTCCTCCGCTCCACCGGACAACTTCGCGGCATGGGATAGTACGGCTGTTGCCGCCGCCCATATTTCCGGCCTCGCCGCCCTGATCCTGGCCCATCATCCGGACTTCCAGGCGCAGGGAATGTTTGGCGCTCGTAATCTTCAACGAGTGGATCGGCTTTCCCAGATCATTCGCCAATGCGGCCAGCCCTTGAACCTGGGCGACCCGATGCGCACCGGGGCTGGATTGCCGGATGCGACCCGGGCGTTTCTACCAGTGGAGGCGGGCAGGACCATGGCAGCATTTCCTGAGGTCTCACACGCGCTTCAGGCTCGGGGAGCGCCATATTTCGCGGCGGTTCCCTTTGCGGGCTACGCGCCAGCTGCGAGCGGTCCGCCCTTCCCCTATGTTCCCAGTTGGGGTGCCGGGCCTGGACCCTGGGCGACCGGGCAGTCACCTGACAGCATGTGGCTGCTGGCCATTCAGCAGCTCAAGACTGCGATGCAGTCCGCTGGGCTGCTCTAACTTACGGGAGCTTGGCACGTCCGAGCCCGTCTTCCGCCCTTAAAACTCCACTGACGGGTTTTAAGGGCTGGGGGGCTCCGGCGTGCAAAACATGAGGGCGAATTCTTGCGCAAATAAGGCTCGCCCATTTTCCAGAAACATGCGATGATCCGCCTATCGGGGGTGACAGAATGATGGTTTCGATCAGCACGTGGACGGCCACCCCCGAGAGGAGCCCAATGGGAGAGCACAGTTTCGAGGGGGATTTGCTGCGCCTACTGGTGGCAGAAATCTGGTTTGCAATTTCAATGAAAGCGGCGCGCGAGCTGTTCGGGCGCAGCTATTTTGCTTTAGGCATGGGAGAGAGGCTGGCGCTGGAGCAGGTGGTGGCTGCCACGGTAGGAGCCATGTATTCAGAGATCACGCCAGCCCTGTTAAGGCCTCAGACCAAGCGGATAGCCGGGTTTCAAGTTGGGAAGTAAACTCGCTTCCCACTCTTGAGCGCGGCGAGAACCTGGTGGGGTTATTTCTCCTGAATTTCCAACGAGCGCTTTCCCCTGCGGGTTTGCGCACCAGTTAGCATATTGCCAAATTGCAGCACCGTGACTGCGGCCGCAACCTTCCAGCAAGATCGACGGATAAACGACTAATTCCATCATACGACTCTAAGACCTCTAGACTCTCCTCCCACAATCAAATCTTCCGCCGTCGCATTCTCGGGTCGAATCCGGTGCCGACGCATCGCGCCGCCGGCTGCGCCGCTCGCACGATGGTGAACAGAGCCAACCCTTCGACCAGCGCTGTGACCGCAGAAATCATCCAGTTCCGCTATGGCTGGACCGAGGTCATGCCCTTGCCGATCCAAGGACAATATCAAGGCCCGCCGCGTCGGCGAACGCTCGAAAATCCCGGTCCCGCGTAAGGAGAGGAATCCCCCGGTCAATGCAGCTCTGGGCAATCAGCGCCTCCCCGAGGCGCGCCTTTCGACGCTTTGATAACACTCTTGCTCGCAACCCTCCTGCTCGCTGCCAATAGCCCGGTTCGACTTCAATTAGCGGCACGTCGGAAAGCGTGTCGGCAACACCGGAGGAAAGCTTCGGGTCGCTTAATAGCTCCGTAAGTACGATCGGTACCATCAGGACCTGCTGGTCTTGCAGCGCCCTATCCAGCAGTTGCGCATCCTCGCCTCGCGCCCCCTCCAGAAAAGCAATCCATGTACTTGTGTCAGCTGCAATCATCGATCGGCTTTTAGCTCGGCCAACGTGCGCGTGAATCGAACCTTGCCTCGGAGTTGCCGCAAGCGTGCGTAGGTCCGTGATGCCGCGACCAGTTGAAGACCGGTGCGGACGGTCTGTGTGATGCCTGCACCGCTCGCCCGTTGAGCCTTACCTAGAAGCTCTCCGGGAATCTCCACGGTGATCTTACGCCGGGCTCCCATAATAATCACTTCACTTTACCATATCGAATACCAGTATCGAATATGGTATTCGAGTGGATTCCCTAACGAAGCTTCGAGCTTGACAACTTTGCGGCCGTCCAGTCGATCTCCGCCGCTTTAGGCCGATATACTATCTGTGGCCTTGGCTTCGGTTGCAAGGCACAGTCTGTGCCCGACCTGGAGTAAATCTATCGGCGTTGGGTTAAAGTTCCGCTAAGAGACTCTTTCCGGGTCAAGGTCAAGCAGCAGAGTGCGCGAGGCTCGACTCGCCGTTTCTGACGGCCTACCGGATGACATGGATCTGGAGATCGAGTCTCAGTTTCCTCCACGATTTGTCGGCGGTGTACACCGGAGCCTTAAGCGCGAGTCCGAGGGCCAAACAAGCCCGGTCTCCTAACGACAAACCGAGCGCCCGGGTTTGAGCCATGAGGCTTCCCGCAGTCCGACGATGTTCAGCACTGAAGGCAGCAGGTTCCTGTATGGGAGTGACAGTAGCTTCCCACGCCTCCCGAGGACTGAGCTCGCGCTCAACTAATTTCCCTTGCACCTCAGCCAGATTGACGGTGCTGCTGGTCGCGGTGCTCAACCGTTCGGGGGTGAGCTTGTCCGCGCCCTTTTCGCGGTTCAGCACGGCAAGGAGCGCGGCAGCGTCGAGCACAATCCTATTCATGCTTAGAAGCCTCTCGACGTTCGCGGATCAACTCATCAACCAATGAGGTGCCCGGTTTCACCTGTTTCGGAACCAGGCACTGGGGTCGCTCCAAACGGCGCTTGAGCGTCGTAATGCGCAACTCGTCTCCTCGAGTCGCAACGCGATTTCGTCGCCAACATTGATGCCCAGGGCCTTGCGAAAAGAGGCGAGGATGACCACACGACCGTTTTCATTCACCCGTAAACAAGTTTCTTCAGCCACTGATGTGATCCGAATCTGAGTTCAAGCAGCACCAGTTCACCGGTTGACGCCGGCGGTGATTCGCTCGGAGCCTCTTAGGGTCACGTTGGGGGGGGGAATGTCCTGCCGATGCCACCCTCATAGGTGCCAGAGGCGAGAAAACTCTACCTGCAACGTTTACGCCAATAGCAAGTATGGGTGGATTTTGAGGACTTTTCTTTTTACCGCATGGACGTGGTGGATGTTTACTATGTGGGCGGGTTCGGGATGATGGGCTGGGTATCTGCCTCCGAATAGGACCGCGGTCAACCCGACCAGTGGAAACCGCGGTCTGGGGGGAGGGCGCCACGCTTGCTGACCCCCAGAGCTTTTTCAACAGGGTTTGTGTAAAAGGCGGTGGCGAGCGGCTTGTCACCCAGCATCCATGCGCTCTTGACCACTTTGCACCAAGACCGGTTCATTGCTGGCAAACCTGTTCAAATTTGTACAGTTTGCAGCGGACTCTCGCAGTTCGGGAAACCTTAATCGTGGAGCACGATGTCGAGCAGAGAGCTGTGAATTTCCAACCCGCCACTGTTGTACTGAATGAACCCCAAGCGTCTGAACCGATTCATAAAGAAATTGACTCGTGCCCGCGTGGTTCCGACCATTTCTGCCAAAGTTTCCTGGCTTATCTTAGGAAGCACGATTTCCGACCTACCCTCTTTTCCGAAGCGACCCAACAACAAGAGAGTTCGAGCTAACCGTTTCTCAGCAGAGTTAAACAGCTGATCGACCAAGTCCTCCTGAATTTGATTGTTACGCATAACCAGATACGCAACAAACAGGTCTGAGAATGCGTTTTCACGGTGGAGCACGTTCAGCATGGCCTGCTTTTCAATTCTGAGTACACAACACTCGGTGATTGCAGTGGCAGATGCGATACGCTGAGGCTGGTGGGAGGTTATGCATCCCTCGCCCACGAAGTCTTCCGGTCCTAGCAGCGCGATAGCAGCTTCCTTGCCCTGGTTGGAAACGACCGTAACTTTGGCTCGACCTTTCTGAATGTAGAACACAGCATCAGCAGGTTCTCCCTGCGCGAAGATGGCCTGTCTTTTTTTATACTGCAGGAGGGTTCTTCCGACGCCGCTTTGGGCCAGGAAGGCCTTGGGATCAAAATGCCGCACCTTGCCACGGGCCATAATACCCTCCCAGAAAACGCTGCACACGATGTCTTGAGCCAGGGGTAGGCCTGCGTTGTTGGTCATTATATAGTCATTTGCCATGACAAGCGGCCAGGGAATCGATTGCGGCAATTTACGTAGGCCCAACAATTGGACAAAGTGAGCACTTTTGAACAGACACGACTGAGGCCCTCCGCCAAAATTTTGGGGAAGAGCTGTGGGGACTTGCGAATCGTGTTGGTTTCTCCTTGGCGGAAGCGGAAGCGGGCAGTTCCGGTCTCTACTTAATACGCTTATATCGCTTTCCCCACACAGGCCGGGCTGCCCAGGTTTGAGGGGTTCAAATCACTCGAGCCTATCGAGGACCCGAGAGAATCAACTCTGTAACCGGTTCTCGCCAGATTGAACAGTAGTGAGCAAATCCTGTAGCGAAAGACGACGCCCCGACTCGCTAGGGAGGAGGCGTTTCAATGGATTGTCCTGACGACTCAGCCAGTTCTAATGGCGCTCTGGTTGAAGCTTTGCGTACGGAAGGGTTTGTCTGCTCTTTACCGCGTCGCGCCACCTTGTTCCTTCAGGGCGAGACCGCCCAAGGCATTCACATCATCTCCCGCGGCTACATCAAACTCAGCACCAGTTCATGTGATCGGCGTAGCCAAGTTGTTGACCGTGGATGAAGCCACGGTCCGCACTGTGCTGACGAGCTGGGGGCCGGGAAAATTCGATGCTGAACTCTTCATGGATGGAAAGGCTTTCAACGGCAACAAATCCGCTGCGACATTGATTCCCCCAGCGTTTGGTTTGGCGGGAGTCAATCTGCATACCTGGACAGGTTGGGGTTCGGTGACTCACTGGAATGCTTTTGTCGCGAATCTCGAGATGCACGGCAAAGGCACTTTCTTTGACCCACGATTGGCTGACAGCACCCGTTTCCCGATAGCTGCGCAAAACGGCTTCGACAATGTGCGCAGCGAGGTTGACTTGATCACGCCCAAGCTTGCCGACCTACACTTCTACCAACTGGCGCTTGATGCTCCAGCCCCCCCCGCCAAACAGTTATGACCACTCCGCGGCACAGCGTGGAAAGTCAGTCTTCAATGGCCACGCCCAGTGTTCCACCTGCCACGTTCCACCCCTGTTCACCGAACCGGGCTGGAATATGCACACCGCTGACGAGATCGGTGTGGACGACTTTCAGGCCTCCCGAGCGCCGGATGATCGTTATCGCACATCTCCATTGAAAGGTTTATGGACTCACACGAAGGGTGGCTTCTACCACGACGGACGTTTCGCAAGCTTAATGGACGTTGTCAACCACTACGACAGCTTCAAATCGCTGCATCTGTCGGGCCAGGAGAAGAGGGATTTGGTCGAGTATTTGAAATCACTGTAGTGCTTGAAGGCCTGGCATCTACACAGCGAGGAGAGTGACGGGTCTGGTTGGTGTTCGATGTTGGGGGGGGCGCCCGAGAATCTGTTTCGCACCATGATTCAGGTCCGTTCATCATCGTTTCCTCTGGCCCATGATTCCCGTGGCTCTACCGGATTTCCTTGCTCGTGGTCGGATCAGCCGGAGAGCAGTGCCTTTGTGAATTGCGAGGTGTTCAGTTTTGTCACTCTTGATGAGATATTGTGGCGCTTCACGCGAGGCGTGATGCACGTACCCTTTGAATTTCATGTCGGAAGTGATCTTCTTGATGATGATTCCGCTAACCCTACCAGCCTCGGAATTCCATCGCACGTGATCACCGATTTTGAATGTTTTCGGCATCGCGGTCAGCCTGATCCGTGGGTTCAGCCAAATGATCAAGTCGATCTCGACATCTGGTTGACTCGGCTTAGCATCGAACATAAGCCTGTGTCTCCAGGCGAACAGTAGGAGGATTTCAATGACTCGACCCAAGACAAAAATACTTGTGGATGGCGGCGACCCGCAGGAGACCCGACAGGTTAAGGAACTGCTGGGATTTGTCGATGGACAGACCACCAACCCTTCGTTGATTGCCAAGAACCCTCACATCAAAGAGCTAATCGCGTCAGGTCGCAAACTATCCAACCGGGAGGAGATGGATGAATACAAGAAAATCGTTCAAACAATCTCCCCAATTGTTGGCGATGCCGGGGTGTCTATCGAAGTTTTCTGGGATGAGGAGACGACGGCGCAAAAGATGTTCAGCCAAGGGCAGGAAATGTTCTCGTGGATTCCCAATGCGTACATCAAATATCCATGCACTGCAGAAGGCCTCCGGGCGGCGCAGAATTCGGTGAAGCAGGGCATGAGGGTCAATCTGACGCTTTGCTTTTCGCAGCAGCAGGCAGGCGCAGTGTACGCAGCAACGAAAGGCACCGAGAAGCCAGCGTACATCTCGCCTTTCGTCGGGCGCTTGGATGACATCGGTCAGAACGGAATGGATGTCGTGAAGAACATCAAAAGGATGTTCTCAAAAGGCGATGGTCATGTTCTGGTGCTAGCAGCAAGCATCCGCAGCCTAGAGCACCTGCTCTACTGTTTCGCCCTCGAAACGGAGCTTGTAACCGTGCCCGCGAAAATCTTAGAACTATGGGCGAGCAAAGATTTTCCGATGCCCGACAAACAGTTCCAATACAAGGCTCCTGTTAAACCCATCCCTTATGCGGAGCTTAACCTGGAACGACCGTGGGAAACGTTTGATATTCAACACGAGCTTACGCGCAAAGGCATCGAGAAATTCGCTGCTGACTATCGTCGAACACTATCCCGACCCGCATAGCGAGCCTGAATTGTGAAATGGCGTTTTGCTCTTGAAGAGAAGCTTGCCGGGGTCTCGGGCGATGGTTGAGGGGCGACTGGGCCCAGGTTGCGAGACGCGAAGTAACCTGAACCCGCCGTGATGTCCGAGAAACTTGCGCAGTTCGCGAGTAGTATGAACCGAACCATCGGTTCGACGACGGTCAGCATCTTCGATCCACTGCAAGTATCGAACTGCTGGGGAGGCAAATCATGGCAGAGACACCAGAGACGAACAAGCCCTATTTCAGAAATGGATTTCCGATTCGCGATCTCCTCGATGGCAGCATGATATTGGGCCAGGCCGACGGCGAGGAATTGGTTCTGGGCCGCCGCGGTGATGAGTTTTTTGCCATTGGTGCCCACTGCACCCACTACGGCGGCCCGCTTGGAGAGGGCTTAATCGTGGGTGACACCGTGCGCTGTCCCTGGCACCACGCATGTTTCAGTCTCCGGAATGGCGAGGCGCTGCGGGCGCCAGCTCTTGATCCAGTCTCTTGTTGGCGAGTGGAAAGGTTGGGCGACAAGATTTTTGTTCGTGAGAAGCTGCCACCAGCGGCTCCGAAGCGCGGAACCGGGGGGCCAAGCTCGGTTGTGATTGTGGGCGGTGGCGCCGCGGGTCTGGCTGCGGCCGACATGCTGCGGCGAGAGGGCTACGACGGTCCTCTTACCATCGTGAGTGCCGACGCCTCTCCGCCAGTAGATCGTCCGAATCTTTCCAAGGATTACCTGGCGGGCACGGCTCAAGAAGAGTGGATTCCTCTGCGGCCTTCGGATTACTATCGCGACCGCGGGATCGATCTTCTCCTTCAGTCACGGGTTTTATCGCTTGATACGAAAGGGCGGCGGATCGTCCTTGAGAATGGCAAGGCTCTCGAATTTGGGGCTCTCCTGTTGGCCACCGGAGCCGACCCCGTCCATTTGCGAATCGAAGGAGCGACCGATTCTCAGCTCCACTATCTCCGTACTTTCACTGACAGCAAGGCGATCATTACCAAGGCTAGTTCTGCAAAACGTGTGGTAGTCGTTGGTGCCAGCTTTATTGGCTTGGAAGTTGCCGCGTCGCTGCGCACCCGCGGAATCTCTGTAGATGTAGTAGCGCCTGACAGTCAGCCGCTGGAACGCATCATGGGAGCTGATGTTGGCCTCTTCATCCGCAAGCTTCACGAAGCTCACGGCGTAGCTTTTCATTTGGAGAAGACTGTCAGGGGGGTGAATGGTCGCACCGTTACCTTGACCGATGGAACTACCTTGGACGGAGACTTCCTGGTCCTAGGGGTAGGTGTGCGTCCATCCTTGGCTTTGGCCGAGCAAGCTGGGCTCGCGATCGATCGCGGTATCTCAGTCAACGAATACCTCGAAACCAATGTGCCTGGAATCTTCGCGGCCGGCGATGCCGCTCGTTGGCCCGATCCGCACACCGGCGAACGAATTCGCGTCGAGCACTGGGTGGTGGCGGAGCGTCAGGGACAGGTAGCAGCTAAGAATATTCTTGGCGGTCGCGAACGGTTTGACACCGTCCCATTCTTCTGGAGCCAGCATTACGACGTGGCTATCAATTACGTAGGCCACGCCGAGAAGTGGGACGCTATCGAGATCGATGGGAGCCTCGATGCACGCGATTGTGCTCTAGCGTACAAGAAAGGCGGTCGCACTCTCGCTACTGTAACCATCTCGCGAGACCTCCAAAGCTTGCAGGCCGAGGCCGCCATGGAAGCTGCAATACGGCCGCAAAGACGAGAGGTCGCCTGAGCGGCTGCGCTCCCGTTCGACCAGATCGTCAGCATTTGTCAATTCTCTCCAAGCCTGTGTCCGATTGGGGTCTGGGCGGGGTCAAAGACGGGCTGACTAGATAGCGCAGAACTTCTTGTTGAGTACCTTGGGGTCTTCGACATACGGTTAGGTATGCAATGGCAGCGGAGCCGAATCGAATCCGCAGAGGCGAAGGTTCCCGCTAGTCAAACGCGCTTGTGTTGGCCGACTTTTTGCCGCTTTAATTCTGGGGACGATAATAGATGCTGTCCGGTATCATTTCGTACCAAACGACGTCCGCCGACACCGTTTGATATCAACCAGTTACATCTCGTTGATGCTCTGTCACGGCACGGCCAAACGGTACGTCAGGGAATGAGAGGGTATCGGAGGCAGCCGAACGGTATTAGACGATCTCTTAGTACGCGGAGTTCAGCTGGTTAGAACGCCTTATAGTCACCCAGAACCAGAGATCATGAAAAAGATTTCCACAGCAGTCGCCGCGCGCGGCGCTGTGGAAATCGCTGTGAATGGTCTGCGGATGAAGTTGTCAGTTGGCTCGATAGAATCGCAGCCAACAGGCATCCCCCTGCTACGAATAAGAACGCCAACGGGGCAAGGGGCACCACGCCGTGGTGCGGGCACTGGCATTCAAATGGATCCGTATTGCATTCCGTTGCTGGAAGAATAGCGTTGCCTATGATGAGAGCAGGTACTTGGCAACCCTAGTCCGGCGCGCTTCTCTGCTGAGTGCCTCGATGGTCTCCTCTACTCTAGCGAAAACGCTGTGAAATCTTTGTGGAGATTCCGAGGAAAATTCGTGCGGGTCCATCAACAAACTGTTGACAGAGCTACTCAGATGTCTGCCTGTCACGCAGGAGGCCGCGGGTTCGAGTCCCGTGGCTCCCGCCAAAGCTCTGATCTTCTCCGGAAAATGTCAAAGGTGTGGCTCAGGGCCACTAGTGGACACGCGCACCGCAAGGGCCTTCACTTCGAACGTAGCGGTCGGACGACTATGAGTCACACCGGCTGTCGGCAGCGGACAGGCGTAGGTGCCGACGGACGCTCGTGCAGTGAGGGCGCCAATGACTGTCGCAGACGGAGATGAGCAGTGAGAAGCTCATCTCCGCCGCCGTAGTGATCGACGATCACCGCTCTCTGTCGTCGTCATCCGCAACTGCAGGCCCTTTCTCGAGCAACCTTGTATCTGGATTCTTGTCGGCTCTGGCACTGGCGTTGTTGTCCGATGCGTAGGCTGTCGCCGCATTGTGGACATAGACGAGTTGACCACCCGCATGGCCAACGCGCACTGCGGCCACCGCGACGAGCAAGGTTCCAATTACCGTCATATCGGTCAAGGCTCGAACGGCACCCGGCCTTCCACGCGCAACCGGAGGATCCAAACGTTGGGCTATTGACCCCAGGGCCCTCGGTACTTGACCCTATGCATGTACCGGCTCCCTAACGCTCCTCGGTTCAAGTTCCTTGGGTCCCTGTTGTTTCAGTTTCGGCTTTACCTCGAAGTTCCATTTCCAAATTGCGAAGACCGGCGGATAAATAATGAGTTCCATCAGGAAAGATGTGATGATCCCGCCGATCATGGGGGCAGCAATGCGCTTCATCACATCACCGCCAGACCCCACCGACCACATAATTGGAAGCAGTCCAAACAGCATGCAGGCCACCGTCATCACCTTGGGCCGGAGACGTTTGACGGCCCCGACCACGATCGCTTCCCGCAGATCATCCCATGTGGTCATTCGGCCCTTGCTGATGGCGTCATGGTAGGCAAGATCCAAGTACAGCAGCATGAAGACGGCGGTCTCGGCATCCACTCCGAGCAGCGCGATGAGCCCAACCCACACTGCAATACTCATGTTGTAGTTCAAGAGGTAAAGGAACCAGATTGCGCCGATCGCTGAGAACGGCACAGCGAGGAGGATGATGAAAGTCTTTACGGTGGACTTGGTATTGAGGTACAGCAACAGGAACACGATAAAAAGCGTGATCGGCACAACGATCTTCAGGCGCTCTTTTACACGCTCCATCGATTCGTACTGG
>Ga0209152_10000604_pt1 | contig 15638 bp, 7 predicted proteins | sample GraSoiAngelo_107_FD_185873 | JGI IMG/M metagenome (GOLD analysis project Ga0209152, IMG submission 185873) | Grasslands soil microbial communities from the Angelo Coastal Reserve, California, USA - 14_0903_09_30cm (SPAdes) (version 2) | ecosystem: Environmental > Terrestrial > Soil > Grasslands ...
TATACGGTTCGCACCGACAACGACTTCCCCTACCACGTCTACGGCGCACAACAAGACAACACCACGGTGATGGTGTCGAGTCAGGGTGGCGGCCGGGGTCGCCCCAACGAAATCACCGAGGTTGGAGGCGGCGAATCGGGCTATGTTGTCCCCGACCCAGGGGATCCAAACACTATCTATGCCGGAGCTTATTGGGGCCTGCTGACGAGGTTCGACCGCCGCACCGGGATCGCTCAAAACATTAGCGTATGGCCTGATTATCCGGGGGGACGCACCGGTGGCGAGCAGAAGTACCGCTTCCAATGGACCTTCCCGATCGCCCTTTCGGCCGCCGAGCCAAACACCGTATATGTCGGGGGGAACGTGGTCTTCAAATCTACGAACCGCGGTCAGAGCTGGACGGCGATTTCGCCCGATCTGACCCGCAACGCCAAGCAGCGCGAGAACGGCGGCCGATTGGAAGACATCTACGATACCGTGTTCACGATTGCGCTCTCGCCCATCGACAAAAATGTGATCTGGGCCGGATCCGATGACGGTTTGATCCAGCTGACTCGGGATGGCGGCAAGTCGTGGAGCGAGGTCACGCCACCATCGATCCAGGCGTGGACCAGGATCAACGTGATCGAGGCTTCACCCGACGACCCGGGCACAGCTTACGTTGCGGCGAATCGCTACCAGCTCGACGACTTCCGTCCGTACATTTACCGCACGCACAACTTCGGAAAGACTTGGACGCTGGTGGCGAATGGAATCGCGACCGACACGTTTGTGCGTAGCGTCCGCCAGGACCCGCTCCAACCGCGACTTCTCTTCGCCGCCACGGAGACGGGTGTCTATGTATCGTTTGACGATGGCGACGATTGGCAGAGCCTGCAACTAAACCTGCCGGTCGTGCCGATCACCGATCTCACTCTGAAAGACGGCGATCTGGTTGCCTCAACGCAGGGTCGGGCGTTCTGGGTCCTCGATGACATCACGCCGCTGGAGCAGATGTCGGACGATATGGAGCGAGCGCCGTTAGATGTCTTCAAACCCCGAGCGGCGTACCGTGCGGCGCGCGGGCGGAGCTTCGGGCCGCGTACGGCTGCCGATGGCGTGGTGGTCGATTACTATCTAGCAAGCGCGCCCTCCCAGGTGGTGAAGATAGACTTCCTGGATCCGGACGGAAAGGTCATCAATTCGTACACCAGCGCGGCACGTGCCGCCGACAATCGCGCCGAGCGCGGCCCCCGCGCCGCCTCTGGCGCCGGCAGGGCAAATGCCGTGTCGGCACAGGCCGGGATGAACCGCTTCGTCTGGGACATGCGCTATCCCGACGCGGAAGGGATCGATGGGGGCACTTACCTTTTTGGCGGAAGCGTACGGGGACCGGAGGCCGCGCCCGGCGAGTATCGCGTGCGCGTGAAGGTTGGCGAACAATCCGAGATGCAGTCATTCGAGATCCGAAAAGATCCCCGCGTTCCGACCACGCAGCAGGATTATCAGAAACAGGTCGCGTTTCTGCTCGCCGTGCGTGACGAATTGTCTACGGTTCATTCGGCGATTAACCGGCTCTTGGCAGTTCAGCGCCAGGTGCGGAGTACGCTGAAGAACGCCACGATGAATTCTCCGATCAGCGACAGCATGCGAAAGCTCGATGCTGAGCTGGACACGGAACTGCACCAGCTCTACGAGCCACGCTTCACGGGCTTTGACGATCAGACGCTGATCTACCCACTCAAGCTGAACAACCGCATCGCTGCACTCGAGAGTTACGTGCAAGGGGACTATGCTCCCACAGCACAGGCTGAGCAGGCACTTGCGGAACTCTCGGCAGATGCAGATACGGCATTGTCCCGCGTCAAGCAAACGCTCGGACGGTCCGTTCCGGCGCTGAATCTGCGTTTGAGAGCGGCTGGCATGCCAATCATCACGATTGGCTCTGGCGAGGGCCAAATGGGGCAGAACTGACTTCTCGCTTCGGAACTCATGCGGTTCAACCCGCCCATGAAGTTGCACTTGCGCGGACGCGAAACCAACCGCATCGAGGATAGCCTAGGGGGCCGCTGGGAAGGTCTTCTGGCCGTCAAGCAACGTTACGCGATCCCCGGAACTTCTCCGCCTCAATCAGACCATCCGCTGGAGAGACGCGCCCAGCAAGGCGTCGCGTTGAATCAGTGGCTGGCCGGAACGTGGCGGTTCTCTGTCAGCGACGCAATTTCCGACTGCAACCCCTTCCAGCGCGCGAACAGTTCTTCGCGCTGCTTCTCATATTGTTGGAACCGCTCGTAGACCTGTGCCGGCGGTGCCCAATCCGCGCTCTGGGCAACGTTGCCGAGATCGCCATATTGCGCATCGAGCATGATCGGGTACACCAGCGCCGCGCTGCGGTTCGTCGACTTCACCTGGACCAACTCCTCCTCGATGGGAGCGATCCTTGCGAGCATATCGTCCACCGCGCCTGCGTTAGCGCCGTCGCGGGCTTTCTGCAGTGCCACTCGTGCCGCGCGCATTTCCTTCACCAGCGTGTGAATTTGATTCACGCGATCGCGCACTTCGAGACCGAACCGGTACTGTTTCTCCAGGTCCGCCTGGCTGACCTTAACCCGGGGGTCGATCCTGATCTCCAGGGGAGCAGTCGAATCGCGGCCGGACACGGTCAGCTTCACCCGATACGTCCCAGGCGGGACCATCGGCCCGCCACCCTGCGTTTCCATGACAAACAGTCCGGGCACTTGCGTCGGACCTTCCACGCGATAGTCCCAGTAGTATCGGTTCATGCCCGCGTGCGGCGTTGGCGGCGGTGGTCCGGTTTCGCCGCGCCGTTCGTCGGCGGCGCGCGACTCTGCTTCTGGACGGCTGCTAAGCATCGCGCGATGCACCATCTCGCCGCGCCGGTCGCGAATCTCAATCACGACCGGTTCCGACGGTGCATCCGCCAGGTAGAAGTCGATCGCGGCCCCTGCCGGCGGATTCTGGCCAACGTTACGCGACCGACCCTGTCGGCCGAGAAAGCCGCCGCCGCACTCTCGATAAGCGACCGCCGGCCGGTATAGATGAACCGGCTCCGGCGACAGATCGACGCTCACCTGTCTGAGGGGGGCGATGTTATCGAGCGCCCAGAAGCCCCTGCCGTGAGTGGCGACGAGCAAGTCATTGCCATCGACCGCCGTGTCATAGATGGGCGTGTGCGGGAGGTTGAGCTGCAGCGACTGCCAGTCGTGGCCATCATCGAAGGAAACGTAGATGCCGGACTCAGTGCCGGCATAAAGCAATCCCTTACGCTCGGGATCGGTGTGCACCGAATGCACGTAATCATTCGCCGAAATGCCATCGACGATCGGCTGCCAGTTCTTGCCGAAGTCGGTCGTCTTGAAGATCATTGGACGGAAATCGTCATTGAAATGGAGATCGGCCGCCAGATAGGCGGTGGCAGCATCCCACGGCGAGGGATCGATCATGTTGACTCGTGCCCATTGGGGGAGCTGCGCCGGCGTGACCTTCGTCCAGGTCTTGCCGCCGTCGCGCGTGAGGTGGACCAACGCGTCATCGCTTCCCACCCAGATGAGGTCTTTTTGCACCGGCGATTCGGCCACCGCGAAAATGGTGTCGTAATACTCGGAGCTTGAATTATCTGGCGTCAGCGGTTCCGGGCTGGACTGCTGCTTACTCTTGTCGTTGCGCGTCAGGTCCGGGCTGATGACGCTCCAGCTCATGCCGCCGTTCGTCGTCTTGAACAACACTTCCCCGCCGACGTAGAGCACATTGGGATCGTGCGGCGAGATCTCGATGGGCGAGGTCCACTGGAAGCGATGGGCCAAGTGGGCGGGCGCCCAAGCGCGTGCCCCAAACCACGGCGCGATATTCTGGGTTTGGCCGGTGTGGCCGTCGTAGCGGGTGAAGTGGCCGTTATGGTCGCCCGCGTAGACGATCTCCGGATCGCGCGGATCGGGCCAGTTGTAGCCCGACTCGCCTCCTCCGATGGAGTGCCATTCGCGCTCCCCGATCGAGCCCGAATCACTCCGGCTCAGGATGGCGACGCTGCCGCTGTCCTGCTGCGAACCGTAGATGCGGTAGTTGAAATTCGTGTCCGTCGCCACATGGTAGAACTGGCCGGTAGGCTGATTGTTCTCGGCGCTCCACGTCGCACCGCCGTCGATGCTGATGGAAGCCCCGCCGTCGTCCGCTTCGATCATGCGTTTCGGATTCATCGGATCGATCCAGAGGCGGTGATCATCGCTGTGCGGCACCGGCAACGCCTGGAACTCATGCCCGCCATCGGTGGAGCGCATCGTATTGAGGTCGAGAACGTACACGGTATCCGCATTCTCGGGATCGGCATAAATGTGGTTGCCGTACCAGGGACGCACCCAGAGCGGCTCGTTATTGGTCATCTGCCAGGTCTGGCCGCCGTCATTCGAGCGGTAGATGGCGTTCTCCTTCGCCTCGACCATGGCGTAGACCCGCTTGGAATCCGCACCCGAGACGGCTACGCCGATGCGCCCCAGCACTCCGCTGGGCAATCCATGGCCTTCGAGCCGCTTCCAGGTCGAACCGCCATCCGTCGACTTGTAGAGGCCTGAGCCTGGACCGCCGCTGATCATGCTGTAGGCCGTGCGCCGTACTTCGTACATAGCGGCAAAAAGAATATCGGGGTTATGCGGGTCGAACACCAGGTCGGTTGCGCCCGTCTTGTTGTCCAGGTACAGGACTCTCTCCCAGGTATGGCCGCCGTCGCGCGAACGAAAGACACCGCGCTCTTCGTTAGCGCCAAACGCATGGCCGAGCGCGGCCACGAACACCGTCTGTGCATTCCTGGGGTCGACCAGGATATTGGCGATGTGGCGGGAATCTCGCAGACCGATGTTCGTCCACCTCTTTCCGCCGTCGGTCGATTTGTAGACGCCGTCTCCAGCGATGATGTCACTCCGCAGGCAAGGTTCGCCGGTACCGACATAAAGAACATTGGGATCGGTCGGATCGACCGTGATCGCGCCGACCGCGAAGATGCCCTGTTGATCTGAGATCGGCGTCCAGGTCGTGCCGCCGTTCGTTGTCTTCCAGACGCCGCCACCAACGGCACCGAAATAATATGTCAGCGGGTCACCGGGAACACCGGTTGCGGCTTCCGCGCGGCCGCCGCGGAATGGACCCACCAACCGCCACCGCAAGCCGTCGTAAAGAGAAGAAGGGATGGCCTGAGCAAGCACGGTGGCGGAGAGAAAGAGGAATGTCGCGGCTCTCAGAGCGAAGCTGAACAGCCGCAATGATGGGGGACGATTCATGGCTTGTCTCCTGCTCCTTGTCTCTACCCAGTGCTGCCGTCCTGCGCCATCAGATTCCCGCCGTTCGACGTGGTTGGAGCGGGCCCAGCCGTTGTCGCCCTCTCATGCAGCCAATAAGCGACGCTCAGGAACGCCAGCCATGGCACTCCCGCGAGAATCGTCGGTCGCATCCCCGGCACCCACCATGTGGTCACAATGATTGCCACGACGACGACAGCGCCGAGCAAGGACATGTAGGGATAACCAATCATCCGCACGGGCAATCGGCGGCCCCCGTTTGCTTCCCACGCGCGGCGGAAGAACAGGTGGGTAATAAAGATCATCATCCATACGAACAGCCCGCCGAATAGCGCTATGCCGAAAAGGTAGACGTACGCGCTAGCGGGATAGAGAATCGCGACCAAGGTCGCAATGAGCAGGCCCAGAGTCGACGTCAGCAGGGCCGGCAGCGGCACGCCCGTGCGGGTCACGCTGCCAAGGGCCGCCGGAGCATAGCCGCCGCGCGCGAGCGAGAAGATCATCCGTGTGGACAAATACAAGTCACAGTTCATGCTGGAGAGCGCCGCCGTCAATACCACGAAGTTCATCAGGTGCGTGGCCGCAGGGATCCGCATCAGGCGGAACACGGTCACAAATGGACTGGCGGTCACCTCGGCGCCAGGCTGGATGCTCTGCCAAGGCACGACTCCGATCAGGACGATCATGGAAGCGATGTAGAAGAAGATCAGCCGGAACACCATGGATCGCATGGCGCGCGGAATCGCCTGTTCCGGTTTCCGCGCTTCTCCGGCCGTGACGGCCACGACTTCGGTTCCGATATAGCTGAAGATCACGAAGCACATCGCTATCCACATGCCCAGCAGCCCGTTCGGGAAGAAGCGGCTCTGGGTGAAGTTCTGCAGCCCCAGATGGGGCGCGCTCGGCAGAATGCCTGCCAGCACGATGACTCCGAATGCAATGAAGGCAAGAATCGCGACCACTTTAACCATCGCAAACCAGTACTCGAACTCACCGAAGTTCCCGACGCCGCTGGCATTCACGCTCACCAGCAACAAGGAAAACAGCACAATCCAAACCCACGGCGGCACTTGCGGAAACCACCAGCGGCAATAGATGGCCACCGCGGTCGCCTCGCCGCCGATAGCAATCGACTGGCACGCCCAATACGTGTAACGAACGACAAACCCAGCCCACCGGCCGATATAGAGTTCTGCGTAAATGCCGAATGATCCTGCCGTAGGATGGGCGACTGCCATCTCCGACAACGTACCCATCAACAGCAGCGCGAGGCCGGCGCCCAGGAAATAACACGCGATTACCGCTGGCCCGGCCGTGTGGACGGCCAGCGAACTACCAAGGAAGAGCCCGGTCCCGATCGCTCCTCCAATCGCAATCATGCTCATTTGCCGCGTGCTCAGCTCGCGAGAGAGGCCTGCTTCTTGGGCGAGTACGGAAGCAGTGCTGCCAATCTGATCCGTGGTTGCTACCATTGAAGTGTCGCCGAATGCGAAGTGAGCGACATTATCACAAGCGGAGAGCGCGCTCCAGAGTCTCGGCATACCAGCGGTATGTCACTTAACGACCGCAAGTTTTCGATCTCGCGCAAAGCTGTATCCAGTAAGGCAATTTCGAACCTCGGCAGCCGCTCGTCCAGGCGCTCCGGGGTCCGTCACCCCGTGGACGTTGGCTCCGTGAGCGGCGAGGATGCGAAGCATCTCGCGCGAAAGCGAGGCCTCGTAGGCGCGAATCGCTGGCATCGCGCTCACGACCTTTTCGCGTCGCGACGCCATGCGACAGGCCCTCTCGGCCCGCCACGGATTTCCCAAGCCACCTCCAGATATGCCACTGCCGCGTCCATTCCCGCCACATTCTCGTAAATGAATGCTCCTACCTCGATCTTGGCCGGGGGGCTCGTCGGGAATGAAGTCCTCCCGGAAAGTTCGCAGGCGCGTAAGGGCCTCACGGCGGCCCCACAGAAATCCCATGTGCGGTAGAAAGAGTTCATATACCGAGCAGACCAGATAATCGCAATCGAATGCCTGCACATCGATGAGGGCGTGCGGTACGTAATGCACGGCAGCGAGAACCACCTCGGCGCCCAAAGCGTGCGCGCGGTCGGCGACGGCTGCAAGGTCGACAACCGAGCCTATCGTGTTCGAAGCGACAGCGCAGGCGACCAGCCGCGTGCGCGACGACGGCAACGGTTCGAGATCTGCAAGGTGCAGCGCGCCATCGTCGCACACCTTCCACCACAGGCAGCCCTCTCCCAGGGGCTCTAACGCAAGCCCGGTAGCGATGTTTGCCTCGCGGTCCAGGTCGGTGACGACGGTTTCGTTGCGCTCGCCGAAGGTTTGTCCAACGGCCAGGCTGACGAGACGAATAAATGAGGTGGCGTTCACGCCGAAGGCGATTTCTGAGGGATCGCTGCCATTGATGAGGTGAGCAACGCTTGGGCGGGCATGCGCGATCACGTCGTCGACTTCGCGGCTTCGGCGATAACGCCCGCCGCGCTAGTCGTTGCGTTCGAGCAGGTGATTGGCCACAGCGTTCAGCACGATTTGCGTCGCCTAGGCCCCGGCGGCAGCCATATCATGGCGGCTTCGAGCGTCGGCATTCACGCATTTCTCGGACTCACGCAGCCTCCTGATTGACCGTCCCGTGCTTCATCGAGCGACCACTACGGAGCAGGAACGATCTATCAAAGGCTCACTTATGTCAACTGCCATATCTTTCGTATGCCGGCGGCATACCAGCCGGCGGAGCACCTCTGCCCCTTTTTTGATTGACAGGCCGGGTCCTCGACACTATAGTGCACGCCTCACGCCTGTGGGTCCCCAATTCGGAGGTCGTAATGTCTGAGAAGACTCCTCTGCGCCTCTCCGGCGTATGCTCCCTCCTGGTGTGCCTGCTGGGTTCGTTCACTTCGGCACAGACCGCCACTTCCGGATTGATCTCCGGCATTGTCAGCGATCCATCCGGTGCGGTGATTCCCGGTGCCACTGTTACGCTTCGCGAGCGCGGCACCGGAGCTCAAGCCCGCGTGCAGACGGATGCTGTGGGGCACTATGTGTTCCCCGTCGTCTATCCCAGCGACTACACCCTGGCGTTCTCGGCCACCGGCTTCCAGACCAGTGTTGTCCAGCAGGTCCACGTCGAGGTGCAGAAGTCTTATACGTACAACATGGCTCTGCACGTCGGCGAATCGAGCCAGACAATCGAGGTGACGGAGGTGGCGGCAGCGGAGTTGCAGACAACCAGCGCGACGGTCGGAACCGTGCTTGGCGGAGCGGCACTGGAGAGCCTCCCCACGTTCACCCGCAGCGCCAGCTCTCTCATGTTCTACCAGCCAGGCGTAGCCCCTACGGGACAGATTTCAGGAGCAAGACTGGAACAGGTCACGTTTGCTCTCGATGGCGGCGATGTCACCAGTGATCTCGAGGGCAGCAACGGCTACGCCTCGCCTCCTGGCGAGCCAAATCCCTCGCCAGTCGTGCCGGTTCCCATCGAGAGCACGCAGGAATTCCAGGTGGCTACTTCGAATCCCAACGCGACCTTCGGACGCTCGTCGGGAGGTGAGGTGTCGCTGGTCACCAAGCGCGGGACCAACACGTGGCACGGCAGCGCTTATGAGTATCACAACGACGCCGGCCTCAATGCCAACAGTTGGACAAACAATTTCAATCACCTGAAGAGACCGCATTCGGTCGACAACCGCTTCGGATTCACGACCGGCGGCCCGATCTTCAAGAACAAGCTGTTTTTCTTCGTGAATTACGAGGGCCGCCGGCTGCACAGCCCCACGATCTTCAATTTTGTGGTTCCGACACCATCCCTGCAGGCGGGCATTCTCCGGTTCCGCGATGCATCGGGAAACGTCGTTTCCTATCCGTTGCAGCCGGGAAATATCACTACCGCCTGCGGCGGCGTCTCGTGCGATCCCCGCAATCTCGGCATAAGCCCGGTCGTGAAAGCGCAGCTGGCGCTTTACCCGGCGGGCAACACGACCTCACTCGGCGACGGCTTGAACACAACCGGCTTCACGTTTAACGCGCCAACGCCGATCAATCAGGATCTTGCGGTCCTTCGCCTCGACTACAAGTTCACGGACAACTGGTCCGCATTCGCGACCTATCACTACGATAAAACCGGCCGCGTAAGCACATCGCAAGTCAGCCTGTTGAACACGCCTGGCTCAGTCTCGACCGATCCCATCTACCCCCAGTACTACACGCTGGAAGTGACCGGACTGCTCAACCCGAACCTGACAGCTGTAACCCACGGTTCATTCCTGCGCGACTGGTGGGGCTGGAATCGCCAGCCTCCCACGCCTTTGGTTTCCGGCACGCAGACGGCGCTGGTCTTGGCCGGTGAAGGATCGGGAAACAGCAATGCCACTTCGAAACTGCTCGCCGATCCGGTGAATCTCGCAACCCAGGCAGCTCGCGGACGCGTGTTCAGCGGCAAGAAGTTCTACATCGCCGAAGATCTGAACTGGGTACGCGGCACGCACCTGTTCCAGTTTGGCGGCTCCTGGTACACCAACCACGACTACTTCATGAAGACCGACAATTTTGCGGGCGGGCTGACCGCCGGTCCGCTGTTGTACGTCGAGTCGACCGGCAATGGCAGCGGCGTGTACCTCGGCGTGAACAGCACGTATGAACCGCGGGGGTGCGGCGGCGGCGCGACCACCGACTGTCTGCAGTCGAGCGATGTCCTGCGCTGGAACGAGCTGTACGCAACCTTGCTCGGTCTGGTCGACCGCAGCTCGCAGGTCATCACCCGCAACGGCAACTTCCAACCGAACCCGATGGGAACGCCCGCTTTTTCGCGCCCGACGATCGACGCCCTCAGCGCGTATTTTCAGGACGTCTGGAAGGTGAGTCCCTCCCTCACGCTTACTGTCGGACTCAACTGGGGCGCGCAGCCGAATCCTAGCGAAGCTAACGGCAAGTACGACGTACTGGTCTATGCGGACACCGGCCAACCGGTGGACTACTGGAAGTATTTTGCGCAGCGAGCCACATCGCTCAACAACGGCGCGGCGCCGGGAGCTGCATACAACCCGCTGTTCGGAGTCACTCCGGTAAACTACCTGCCGGATGGCTTCAAGGGCAAACTACGCGTTACGAGCTGGCACCAGTTCGCGCCGCGCATCGCCTTCGCCTATCAGCTCCCCACCAAGAATCGGATCTTTGGTGACAACAAGACTGTAATTCGCAGTGGCTATGCGCTCGTCTGGGACCGAATGAGCGACATCAATCAGGTTTCTCTGCCATTGACCACCGGCGGCTTGCTCGATGCGAACCCTTGCGGCGGGCCGGTACTCTCCGGCGGCTCCGTCCTGTGCACAAAGGCCGGCACCACGCCGGCGAACGCATTCCGCATCGGCCTGGATGGCAGCAATGTTCCGGTCCCGGCGCCAACCGCGGCACCAATTCCGTACGTGGTGAGCGGCTCGGCATCGGCTCCGTTCGGACTGTTCATGATGAGTGGGCTCGATCCTTTCGCGATCCCGGCATACCATCACACGATCGATCTTACGATCCAGCGTGAACTGCCTGGACGGATGATCCTGGAGGCAGGATACATAGGGCGGATGGCCCACAACCTGCCGCAGGACATTGCCTACAACGCGACCGATTACCTCATGAAGGATGCGGCCAGTGGCCAAACCTACGCGCAGGCATTCGACGGGGTGGCGCAAGCGCTGCGTGCCGGAGCAACCGCGGCCGCAGTTCCCGTCCAGCCGTTCTTCGAGAACCAGATGGGAGGAGCGGGCCGCTGTGCCGGCATTGCTGCCACGCGCAAGCTCTCGGGCATTTCCACCTGTTCGGCATTGCTGGCAGCGGTGGACAAGACCGACCTGGTAAACGGCTCGATCAACAATCTTTCTTTGAACGCGCTGAACCAACTTGCCCCATCGCCGATCGATAATATTCAGTCCTTCCAGTCGTTCGGGATCACCGATCACGGATTTTCGAATTACCAGGCCGGATTCGTGACGCTAAACAAGAGCCTGTCGCGAGGGTTGCAGCTGCAGGCGACCTGGACCTGGAGCCATGCCATCGGCAACCAGGGCGTCGATCAGCAGAGTGGCTCGTCCGCCAATAGCCCATACAACCTCCTGCTCGACAAGGCTTCCGAGCCGTTTGACCGCCGTCACGTCGTCACCTTCTGGTGGTATTACCAACTGCCTTTCGCACGCAATGCCAACGCCGCATTCAGGCGGATCGCGGGAGGCTGGACGACATCCGGGATTTACACGTTCTCCACGGGCGCTCCGCTACGTATCGCCGCGAACGGCGACTACGGCGCCTGGGAGAGCCAGGGCACTGCCGCAATCTGCACCGCAGATCTAGAGTCACTGGTGGGACGTCACAGCGGTGTAAGCGGATCTGGGGGCATTGGGACAAGCGCGACCGGGCTGAACCTGTTTGCCGATCCGGCGGCTGTCTACAACTCGTGCTCGCGACCGCTGTTGAGCGTTAACAACCGTATCCCCTTTGATGAGTTGCACGCCCTCCCGCAGTGGAATGTCGATCTGAGTCTGGGGAAAGATGTGCGCATTACGGAACGAGTCAACTTCAATTTCTCGGCTGAATTGCTCAACGCATTCAACCACGTTATCTTCAACAACCCTACGTTGAATTTGAACAGCAAGGCGAGCTTTGGCGTCCTCAGCAGTCAGAATAATCTGCCTCGCAGGATCCTGCTGGGCGCCAAGGTGCAGTTCTGACCTCCTCAGCCCGTGAATCGGCGCCGTGCTTACGCGGTGCGCTTCTGCTGTTAGCCCCGGTGCCGGTCCAAGTCCGGGGCGGCGGGCCCCGGCGAGCCCCCTGTTGGCTCGTTGGCGTGGGCGCCCGGTTTTCGCTTGGGTGGATCCTCGGCAGCTTCCTCTGTAATACCCTTTCTTATTCGAAAGTTCGGCAATTCCGCAGTGTACCCGCCTCTCTCCGGCGGACCTTTTTGCCGTCCCCCCCAGTCGGGCCCGCCATCACCGAGCTTTGTCCAGCCCTTATCGACAATCGCACTGAGGCCAAGTCTCTGCGGCGGCGCCCAAGCGGCGCCGCTGATGTTTCCGGACCAATCTGGAAAGGGAAACCCGCTCTTTGACATTCAGGGATCGACAGGGATCAACGTCAGCAAGTCTTTTAAAGGTCAGGGATCACAGGGTTCGGTCCCGGCCCGCACCCCAGGTGCGTGATCGCTAGGTTGTCGAAATGGCAAAGCTCGGTCCGTCGCCTGTGCACTTCAATCGGTGGCAGTGACCGGGCGCGCCTCGGTAATCAGAAGGTGTCGATTCTTGTTCAGCACACGGAGCACGGCGGCAACGTCGTCCATCGTGTTGTAGACGTGGAACGATATGCGAAGGCCGTCATGGCGCGAGGAGCAGAGGATGTCGTCCTTGGCCAGGCGGTCAACCAACGCCGCCGCGTCCTTTGCTTCGAGTACAACCAGCGGGCCGACGCTATCCGCTGGAGTCTTGATGCTGATGCCCAGTTCGACTGCGCCCGCGATCAGCGCACCTGTCAACCGGCGTACTTGCTCCGCAACGTTCTCCAGGCCGATTTCACGCAACAGCCGCAACCCGGCGACCGCCGTGTAGACGCTCGGAATGGGCGGCGTTCCGGATTCGAAGCGCCGGGCGGAGAGAGCGGGATCGAAATGCCGGACGTCGAATGCGAATGGATTGCTTTGCGCGAACCACCCGCTCACCGCCGGTTGCAGCACTGGGATCAGGTCCTTGCGGACATATAAGAATGCAATGCCAGATGCGCCCAGCAGGTACTTCAGCGCGCCCGCGGCATAGAAATCGACCCCCAGTTGTTTTACGTTTCGCGGCCGGGTGCCGCAATCCTGATAATCGTCGAGCAGCACGTAGGCGCCCTGTTCGTGCGCGGCGGCCACGATCCCGGCAACGTCAGAGCGAAAGCCGTTCAGGAACGAAATGCCGGTAACCGGCACAATCAGCGTGTCGCGATCGATAGCCCGTGCATATCGTTCAGCAGGGAGACCTTCGATCGATTCGAGAAACTGCACGCGAGCGCCGCGAGGTTGCTGCGCCAGCCAGATGTGACCCATGGTAGGGAACTCGAATTCGCCCATCACTACGGACTTCCTGTCATGGAAGTCGAACGCAGTGGCAAGACTGCTGATGCCTGCAGAGACGCTCCCTGCGATGGCGACCTCCTCCGGTTCGGCTCCGAGAAACGCGGCAAACTCGCGGCGCGCAGTCTCATAGTGTTCGACCCAGAGATCCCATGGCGATCCCAGACGGCCCCACGTTTCGAGCAGTTCGTGCATACTCGATTCAACCGCATCGGATAACGCGCCTTGGGAGCACGAATTCAAATAGACAGCGCGGCGGAAGATGGGAAATCGCGCGCGGACAGCCGAGATCTGCGAATCCGAGAGCATCATGTTCTCCTAAAATTGTATACGAGTTCGCCACTTCGATATACAATCTGTATTCCATTTCAGCCGCATCAGATGTGTCTTACGTAACAGAATTCAACGCGCCAGCCTTCAGGTCATTTAAGGAGAAGTGAAGTGAGAACTAAGGTTCGCACGGCGAATTCCGCGATCGCGCGCGCCCGCCGTTCGCAGAGTACCGGTTCGGCGATCCCTGCGGGGCTGACGACCAGCGCCCACGGCAATGGCGCTGCGTCTTTGGGCAACAGGGTGTACCAGGCGTTGAAGCGCGATATTATCACCGGGGTCTTTCAGTCCGGCGAAGCATTGACCGAAAAGATGCTCGCCAAACGTTACCGGGGGAGCCGGACGCCCGTGCGGGAAGCGGCGGTCCGGCTTCAGCAAGAGAACCTGCTGCGCATCGTTCCCAACCGTGGCTACTTTGTCCGGCATGTAACCATCAATGAATTGAACGAGCTCTACGAATATCGCGCCGCACTGGAGGGAGCTTGCGCGGAACTGGCGGCGCGCAAAGGCGGAGATCAGGCCGCACTCGACGAGATGCGGCGGCTCGGCCAAATTCACTTCGAGAAGAATGACCGCCCCAGCTACGAGCGGTTCATCGAGGCGGATACCGCTTTCCACCTTGCCTTGGCGCAACTCACACGCAATCAGTTGCTGGTGAACGCGGTGCGCGCGGTCCGCTGCCAGATGGAACGGATCATGTTCGCTGCAATCGACATCGATTACTACGGTGAGTCTCCCGCCAAAGAGCACGCCGCGATCCTGGACGCGATTCAGGCGCGCGATTCGGAGCGAGCGCGCCAGGCCATGCAGGAACACATTTTCATTTCCAAAGACAAGGTACTCCAGCTCGCCAGCAATTCACGAGTCCTTTAGGCAGCGACGCCGACGCAGGCGCACCACCATCTGGTATACGAACTGCATACAAAGAATTTCTGGATTGAGATGGACGGGGGATCGCGATGGGATTATCGGCTCGCGCTAGAGAACACCGTCTTTCCGCATCACCTAGCTCGGCCGCATACATCAGATTGCTGTTGTCGGTTGAGACTTGGGGATCTGTGCTCCGCAAGAACTCAGTGTAGAGTGTCCTCTAATCCACTCTCCCGGTCAGAACAAACTGGTCCGTCCGGGCCTGGATATGCGAATCTGAGCCGACTGACTGGCGCGGAACGTCCGGTTTGGGGTTCGCGTTCCCGCACAGTCCAGGATCGCTACTTCGAACCGAAATACGAGGACCTCGCAGCTCGTCCTTAGAATCATGGCTCCTCCGACTTGCGTCGTTGACCATGCTAGGACCGCCAAGTGCCCAGAGCTCCTTTGCCCGTCACAAGCGTTACTTATGACAGGGTGGTGTCCAGCGCCACCTCGAAGGGCGTTACCCCTTCTTCCTTGCTCTTACGAGCTCATGCGCCAAACCAGTTCCCTCCTCCGGAATTCGCGTATCCGTACTTATCTCCCAAGGTCCTTGCAGGTTGCTGCGATCCTCTGCTGGGAACCGGTTCTTCCCGACGTTATCTCTGCAAGTCTTTCCCAGGATGCTTGAGCCATTGATCCCGTCGGGTGGCAGGGTGCATATGCCTGTTCCTTCCCCTACCTCGTCGGCCTTCCCCAAGTCCCGCCCATGGGTCGGCTTCCCCGAATCGCCCCGCAAAGAGACTTCGTGCGGCCTGTTTCGAGATCGTCGCTATTCCTTACGTTCCGGCCTCCTGGTTTGCTCGCCACCCAGGTCTCCCCTACCGGTGCTCCTACAAGGCGCAGGGCAGCCGTGACTTTTCCACGCGAGCAGATCACGCATCGTTACCGTTGCGTGCATCGGGCATGCTAGCCGTCTGAATCAGGCAACTGACGGCGAAGGATTTTCACCTCCTAGGCTAGACTTGGAGACTTGCGGCCTTGTCGGCCGCTACCCGGGACTTCCGCCCGCTGGAC
>Ga0209152_10000615_pt1 | contig 15458 bp, 13 predicted proteins | sample GraSoiAngelo_107_FD_185873 | JGI IMG/M metagenome (GOLD analysis project Ga0209152, IMG submission 185873) | Grasslands soil microbial communities from the Angelo Coastal Reserve, California, USA - 14_0903_09_30cm (SPAdes) (version 2) | ecosystem: Environmental > Terrestrial > Soil > Grasslands...
CGCGCCGGTCGTCGGCGTGGCGACTCCTCTTCATGCGGGTCCTGCCCGAGGACATCTTGAATTGGAACTATAGCACTGGGATCCTGCGATCAACGTCATGCGCGTACTTGCGATCGAGTCCTCCTGCGATGAAAGCGCCGCCGCGGTGCTCGATGCGCGCGCGGGGCTGCTCGCGCATGAGCTCTTCAGCCAGGTGGAGCTGCATCGCGCCTACGGCGGCGTGGTGCCCGAGCTGGCCTCGCGCGACCACGTCCGGCGCCTGCTGCCGCTGGTGCGCGGCGCGCTGGAGCGGGCGGGGACCCGGCCCGGCGACCTCCACGGCGTGGCCTACACGGCCGGCCCGGGCCTCATCGGCGCCCTGCTCACCGGCGCCTCGCTGGCGCGCAGTCTGGCCTACGCGTGGGGCGTGCCGGCGATCGGCGTGCACCACCTGGAAGGACACCTGCTGGCGCCGCTCCTGGAAGCGGATCCGCCGCCGTTCCCGCACCTCGCGCTGCTGGTGTCCGGCGGGCATACGCTGCTGATCGAGGTGTCGGGCGTGGGTCGCTACCGCGTGCTGGGCGCCAGCCGCGACGATGCAGCGGGCGAAGCCTTCGACAAGAGCGCCAAGCTCCTGGGGTTGCCGTATCCGGGCGGCCCGCAACTCGCGCAACTGGCCGAGCGCGGTGCGCCCGGCGCCTTCAGCTTCCCGCGGCCCATGCTCGATCGGGCGGGGCTCGAGTTCAGCTTTTCCGGCCTCAAGACCGCGGTGCTGCATGCGGTGCGCGGCCGCTCGCTCACCGAGACGCTGCGGGCAGACCTGGCGCGCGGCGTGCAGGAGGCCATCGTCGAGACCCTCACCGCCAAGGCGCTGCGGGCGCTCGAGTACACCGGACTCACGGTGCTGGTGGTGTCCGGCGGCGTGAGCGCCAATCGCGCCTTGCGCGAGCGGCTCACCGCGGCCGCAGGCAGCCATGGCGCGCGCGTGTACTATCCGCGCATCGAGTTCTCCACCGACAACGCGGCGATGATCGCCGTGGCCGGGTTGGCGCGCCTGCAGGCCGGTGAGCACGACGGTCTCGCCATCCAGGCACGCGCCCGCTGGCCGCTCGAGTCGCTGCCCGCGCTCCCCGCATGACCCTCACCGTTGTCCGTCGGATGCCGACATGAGTGACAGCCACCAGAGCGATGACCGGATCTTCCTGCACGGACTGACCACCGAGTGCATCATCGGCTTCATCGACTGGGAGCGCCGCGTCAAGCAGACCGTGGTGCTCGACATCGAGCTGCCGGTGGACTGCCGGCACGCGGCGATCCGCGACGAGGTCACCGACACGCTCGACTACAAGCAGGTGGCGAAGCGGGTGCTGGCGTTCATCGAAGCTTCCGAGTTCAAGCTGGTCGAGACCCTCGCGCACCGCGTGGCGCTGCTCATTCTCGCGGAGTTCGCCGTCGCCTGGGTGCGCATCGCCCTCAACAAGCCCGGCGCCATCCGCAACTCGCGCGACGTCGGCGTGGTGATCGAGCGTGCGCGCGCCGACCTTGCGCCCGGCGCCGGCCCCGCCGCGGACCGGACCTGACACGGTGCCGGAAGTCTATGTCGCCGCCGGCAGCAATGTCGCGCCCGAACGCAACCTCGCGCGGGCGGTGGCCGAGCTCTCGCGCCAGTTTCCCGGTGCACGCTTCTCGCCCTGGTACCGCAATCGCGCCGTGGGGTTCGAGGGTGATGACTTCATCAATCTGGTGGCCGGCTTCGACACCGCGCTGCCGGTGCGTGCGGTGCTCACGCAGCTGCAGGCGATCGAGGCGCACTGCGGGCGGGGTCGCGGGGCGCCGCGCTGGGCGCCGCGCTCGATGGACCTGGACGTGCTGCTGTACGGGGGTCTCGTCTGCGATGAGCCGGGGCTGCAGCTGCCGCGGCCGGATCTGCTCAAGCGTGCCTACATGCTGGGCCCGCTCGCTGCGCTGGCGCCGCGGCTGCTGCATCCGACCGCGCATCTCACCATCGGCGAGCTGTGGGGGCGCTTCGATCAGGCGGCGCACCCGCTCGAGCCGCTGCCTGTCACCAACCGATGCTGCGGCCGCCGTCCACCGCGAGAATCTGGCCGGTGACGTACGGCGCTCCGGTGGCGAAGAACAGGCAGCTGCGCGCCACGTCGTCGGCCGAGCCGGGGCGCTTCAGCGCCGTGCGGCTGGTGATCTTCTCCTGCAGCGCCTTGTCCGGCGCGTCCTCCGCCCACATGACCGGTCCGGGCGCGACCGCATTGACGCGCACGTGCGGCCCGAGCTCGCGCGCCAGGGACTTGGTCAGCATGATCAGGCCCGCCTTGGCGAGGCTGTACACCGGATAGCGGCGCAGGGGCCTGAGGCCGTGAATGTCCGCCACATTGATAATGAGTCCACGCCGCTCCTTGAGGGCGGGCGCCGCGGCCTGGGCGAGAAACAGCGGCGCCTTGAGGTTGGTGCCCACGAGATCGTCCCAGTCGATCTCGCCGATGTCGCCGAGCGGTGTCGGGTAGAACGTCGAGGCGTTGTTCACCAGGATATCCAGCCCGCCGAAGGCGCTGATCGCGGCTGCCACCAGTCCCGGCAGCTGTGCGAGCTGCAGCAGATCGCACTCGGCAAGCGCCGCCGAGCCGGGGCGCGAGTCGTTCAGCTCGCGCGCCAGCGCGGCCGCGTCGTCCGCCGAGCTGCGGTAATGCAGCACCACATCCGCACCCGCAGTGTGCAGCATCCGCGCGATGCTGGCGCCCACGCGCCGCGCCGCGCCGGTGATGAGCGCCGCCTGGCCGGTGAGCGCGTCGCGCGCCGGGCGCACGGGTACGGAAGCGGATATGTCCTGTGTCATGGGCCCAGATTATGACCGCATCGGGGACACGCTCAATCCTGCCGCCCCTGTCGCCGGAGGAGGCGCGCCACAGCGCCGCGGTCGCCGCGCTGATTCACGCCGAGCTGGCGGCCGCGGCAGGCTGGCTGTCGTTCGAGCGCTTCATGGAACTGGCGCTGTACGCGCCGGGTCTCGGGTACTACAGCGCCGGCAGCTTCAAGATCGGCGCCGGCGGGGACTTCGTCACCGCGCCCGAAGTGTCGGATCTCTTCGGCCGCTGCCTGGCGCGTCAGTGCGCCGAAGTGCTGGCCGTCACCGGCGGGGAGATTCTCGAGCTGGGCGCCGGCAGCGGGCGCATGGCGGCGACGCTGCTCACGGAGCTCGCGGCGCAGGGGCGGTTGCCGCAACGCTATTCGATTCTCGAAGTCAGCGCCGATCTCGCCGCCCGCCAGCGCTCGCGCCTGGCGCAGTTGCCGCCAGGACTGCGTGAGCGCGTGGTGTGGCTCGAGCGGCTGCCCGAGCGTCCCCTGCAGGGGCTGATTCTCGCCAACGAAGTCGCGGACGCCCTGCCGTGCCGCCGCTTCACGTGCCGCGCACGTGGCGTGCGCGAGTTGGGTGTCGCGCCCGGCGAGGGCGCCGACCCGCTCGCATTCCACGAACAGTACGCTGGGGCCGATGCGTCGCTGGCGCAGGCGTGCCGCGAGCTCAGGGCGGCCCTGCCCGCGCCGCTGCCGGAGGGCTACACCTCCGAGGTCTGCCTGCGGGTCGCGCCCTGGATCGCCGCCCTGAGCGAGTGTCTCGGGCGCGGCGTGCTGCTGCTGTGCGACTACGGCCTGCCGCGCTCGCATTACTACCACCCGCAGCGGGTGAGCGGCACGCTGCGCTGCCATTTCAAGCAGCGCGCTCACGATGACCCTTGCGTCAACGTCGGCGTCCAGGACATCACCGCGTGGGTCGACTTCACGCGGGTCGCGCACGCGGGGCTCGCCGCCGACCTCACGGTGAGCGGATTCGCCACCCAGGCGGCGTTTCTCCTCGCCCTGGGTCTCGAGGGCCTCGTGGCCGAGGCCGACGACACCGTGCAGCGCGCGCGGCTCGCGGGCGAGGCACGCCGCCTCATCATGCCCGAGGAGATGGGCGAAGCCTTCAAGGTCATGGCGCTCACGCGCGGCTGCGATGTCGCGCTGGCGGGCTTTGCGCTACAGGATCTGCGCCACCTGCTGTGAGTCGGTTGCTGGATCCGTCTTAGCTGCAGGCAGTTTTCCACGTATCGGGAAACCGCTATAACGCTCCACGATCCATTAGGGACCACCATGATCGTGTCCGGCTTCAAGCGGCTTCTTATCGGCCCTGATCGAGGGCTGCGGATGCTGTGGCGGGCGGTGATCTTCTTCGCGCTCGCCTACTGGGTGTTGCCTCTGGTGCTCGATCCCGCGTTCGCTTTCGTCGCCGACCGGCTCCACCTCGCGGCCGGACTCACCGCGGCAAACGTCGCGCTCAACGAGTTCGAGAATTTCGTCGTCGCGCTGATCTGCACCGCCATCTTCGCGCGCTACGAACGGCGGCGCGTGGACAGCTACGGTCTTCCCGTGGCCCGCGCGTTCGGCGCGCACACCGGCGAGGGTGCGCTCGCCGGCATCGTCATGGCCGGCGCCGTGGCTGCGGCCATGTATCTCCTGGGCGGCATGCACATTCACGGACTCGCGACCGGCGGAAGCGCGCTCGCACTGTCGATGCTCGCCTGGCTCGGCGCGAACCTGTGCGTCGGCGTGGCGGAGGAATTCTGGTTCCGCTCCTATTTCCTGCAGACGCTGTGGAAGAGCATTGGCTTCTGGCCGGCGTCGATCGTCATCGCGCTCATCTTCGCCTCTGACCACTACTTCTTCAAGACCGGTGAGAACGTCTGGGACGTCATCACGCTCGTGTCACTCAGCCTGATGATGTGCTACTCGGTACTGCGGACCGGCACGCTGTGGTTTGCGGTCGGCTTTCACATCGCTTTCGACTACATGCAGCTGTTCGTCATCGGCACGCCGAACGGCGCGCGAGTGCCACAGGGGCGCCTGCTCGAGGCGAGCTTCCAGGGACCCGAGTGGTTGACCGGCGGCGTACTCGGCACGGAGGCGAGCTTCCTCATGTATCCGATGATTGCGTTGGTGTGGCTTTATATCTGGTGGCGCTTTCGCGCCAACCCGCCCGCTTCGCGCGCGGATGGCCCGTAGCTGCTGCAGTCTTCGGCGTCAAAGTGCGCTGCGTGTAACTCAATATCGGAAGTCAAGAGGTTCAAGTGTCCGACACCCTCAGCACCGTCATCCTCGGCATCCTCGAAGGCATCACCGAGTTCCTGCCGATCTCGAGCACCGGGCATCTGCTCATCGCCGAGCAATGGCTGGGTGAACGCTCGGAGCTGTTCAACGTCGCGATCCAGTCGGGCGCGATCCTGGCGCTGGTGCTCATTTACTGGCGCCGCCTGCTGAGTCTCCTGACGCGCTTCGACCAGCCGGCCCACCGCGACTACCTGGCGAAGCTCACCGTGGCCTTCCTGATCACGGCGGCAGGGGCTTTTCTCGCGACCCGCCTGGGATGGAAGCTGCCGGAGTCGGTGGTACCCGTGGCGCTGGCGACCCTCGTCGGCGGGATCCTGATCCTCGTCATCGAGCGCTACGTCGCGGGCAAGCCGCAGAGCGCCACGGTGACCTGGAAGGTCGCGTTCTGGGTAGGACTGTGCCAGATCCTGGCGCCGGTCTTTCCCGGCGCCTCCCGCTCCGGGTGCACCATCTTCGCCGGCATGCTCGCAGGCCTCACGCTGCGTCCGGCGGCGACCGAATTCGCCTTCCTGGTCGGGATCCCGACCATGTTCGCCGCCACCGGCTACGAGTTCCTCAAGGTGCGCGGCCGTAGCGCCGGCGAGGACTGGCAAGCGCTCATCATCGGTTTCGTGGTGTCGCTGGTGGTGGCGTTCATCGCGGTGAAATGGCTGCTGCGCTACGTGCAGTCGCACCGCTTCACGATCTTCGCCTGGTACCGCATCGTGCTCGGATCGATCCTGCTGGCGCTGGTGTTGCAGGGAGCCCTGCGCTGACGGGCGCTTCGTGAGCGCATCACGGCGGGGCGTGCGCGCCGTCCTTCACGGCGCTGACGGCGGCGAGGCGCCGCCGGCGCACCTGCTCACCGATCGCAGCACCGCTTAAGCCCCGGCGCTCCTGCTCCGGCAGCGTCACGGCGGCCGCGGCCGCCAGCGCCGTCTTCAGGTACGCGACCTGCGGATAGGGCTCGTTCTCACGCCCGGTGCGCCCGCGCGCATCCGCCTCACACGCCTGCAGCAGCTCGGCAAAGCGCTCCGGGCGGCGAAAGGCGTCGCAGTTCTCCAGCAGGGTCAGGATCGTCGCCGGCTTCAGCTCGACGGCGCGGTGCACCAGCGTGTGGTGACGGGCGGTGAGGACCGCCAGCTCGCGGTGCGCGTTCGGGACCTTGAGGCGCGCACTCAGGGCCTCGATCAGCGGCACGCCCGCCTCCTCGTGACCGTGATGACTCGGCCAGCGCTCGCGCGGCGTGCGGGCCTTGCCGAGGTCATGAGTCAGCGCGGCGAAGCGCACGGCGCCGGAGGCGCCGAGCCGCGCCGCATGACGCAGCGCCAGCATGACGTGTACCCCGGTGTCGATTTCCGGGTGCCAGCGCGCGGGCTGCGGCACGCCGTAGAGCGCCTCGATCTCCGGGAAGATCACCGCCAGCGCACCGCAGGCGCGCAGGGTCTCGAAGAACACTTCCGGACGCGACTCGCCGAGCGCACGCTCGGTCTCCTGCCAGACGCGCTCGGCAACGAGCGCGCTCACTTCGCCCGCCTCGGTCATGCGCTGCATCAGCTGCACGGTCTCGTCCGCGACACGGAAACCCAGGTCGGCATAGCGCGCTGCGAAGCGCGCGACGCGCAGCACGCGCACCGGATCCTCGACGAAGGCCTCCGACACGTGGCGCAGCACGCGCGCCGCGAGATCCGCCTGTCCGCCGTACGGATCGACGAGCTGGCCGTCCTCGCTCTCGGCCATGGCGTTGATGGTGAGATCGCGCCGCTGCAGATCCTCCTCCAGGCTCACCTCGGGCGAGGACTGCGTCGTGAAGCCGCGATAGCCGGGCGCAACCTTGCGCTCGCGCCGCGCGAGCGCGTACTCCTCGTGCGTCTGCGGATGCAGGAACACCGGGAACTCGCGCCCCACCGGCAGGTAACCGGCGCGCTCCAGCTCCTGCGGCTGTGCCCCGACCACCACCCAGTCGCGCTCGCGGACCGGCACTCCCAGCAGCCGGTCCCGTACCGCGCCGCCGACCAAGTAGACTCGCATGGTGCGCATGTTAACCGAGAGCTCCGCGCTCGGCGCGGCGAATCCCGCCGTTGCTGCACCTGTTGTGTGCGGCGTGCGCGCGTTGCTGCTGGCGGCGGTCTGTGCGCTGCTGTGCGGCTGCGGCACCTTGTATCTCATGCAGGCTGCGAGCGGCGAGTGGCAGGTACTGCGCCGGCGTGTGCCCATCGATACGCTGCTGGCCGACCCGCACACGCCGCCGGCGCTGCGGACGCATCTGGAGGAGGTGCACGCCGCGCGTGAGTTCGCCTCCGGCGAGCTGGGACTCCCCGACAGCAGCAGCTATCGCAGTTACGCCGACATCGGCCGGCCATACGTGGTGTGGAACGTGGTCGCGGCGCCGGAGTTCTCGGTCAGCCCGAAGCGCTGGTGTTTCCCGATCGCCGGCTGCGTCGCCTACCGGGGTTATTTTCGCGAGCAGCGCGCCCGCGAGTTCGCCGCCGCTCTGGCGGTGCGCGGTTTGGATGTGGCCGTCGACGGCGTGCCCGCCTACTCGACCCTGGGCAGGTTCGCCGACCCGGTGCTCTCGAGCATGCTGCGCTACGGCGACGATGAGCTCGCCGCCACCATCTTCCACGAGCTCGCTCACCAGCTGCTGTACGTGCGCGGCGACTCCGAATTCAACGAGGCGTTCGCCACCACGGTCGAGGACGCGGGACTCGAGCGCTGGCTGACGCGGCAGGGCGCGTCGCAGCGCCTGCAGCAGTTGCGCGAGCGCCAGACGCACGCCGCGGCGTTCGTGAGCCTGCTGGCGCACAGCCGCACCCGGCTCGCGCTGCTGTATGCCTCGGGTGTGGCGCGCGATGAGATGCGGGCCGGCAAGGCGCAGATCCTCCACGCGCTCGCGGCCGACATCCGCGCGCTCGAGCTGCGCGAGGGCGCGAGTTACCCTTTGTACGAGGAGTGGATTGCCGCGGGCCTGAACAACGCGCGCCTGGCTTCCGTGTCCACCTACTTCGACTGCCTGCCGGGCTTCAGGCGCCTGCTGGGCGAATCCGGAGACGATCTCGCGCGCTTCTACGCCGCCGCCCGCCAGCTGGCGCGCCAGCCGCGCGCCGTGCGGCACGCGCGCCTGTGCACGCTACCTCAGGCGAACGCAGCCGGGCGGCGCGGCTCGAGGTAAGTGGGCAATACCGCGAGCATGGGCCGGGGCGTGATGCCGAGCCTGCGGCAGCCATCCTCGCGGCACACGCTGTCGAGGGTGAGCGAGCGGAAGTTGTCGAGTGAAAACGGCTTGCCGGGCAGGAGCCCCATCACCAGGCCCTGGAGGCGCGCGAGTGTATCCGGCAGCGGCACGATCCGGCAGGGCAGGCGCGCCACGTGGGCGGTCAGGCGCACGATCTCGGCGAGCGTCATGACCTGCGGGCCGCACAGCTCGTAGGTCTGACCCGCGCCGGCGCGCTCCCCGAGCGCACGCACCATGGCCTCGGCGACGTCGAACACGCAGATGGGCGCGAAGCGCGCCCGCGCGCGCGCCAGCGGCAGGCAGCCCAGCGTGAGCCGCAGCAGGCCGGCAAAGCGGTTGGTGAGGGAGTCTCTGGGCCCGAAGATCACCGAGGGGCGGAAGATCGTCACCGCAGGGTCGGCGTGCGACAGCTCGGGGCGCGGCGCGGCGCGCAGCCGCGCCTCGGCGGCGGCCTTGGAGCGCAGATAGCGACTCGGCGCGTGCGCATCGGCACCGAGGGCGCTCATGTGCAGCACCCGGTGCACTCCCGCGGTGCGCGCCGCCGCCATCACCTTGGCGGCGAGCTCGGTGTGCACCGCGTCGAAGCTCGCGCCCCGGCGCGGGTTCAGGATCCCGACGAGGTTGACGACCGCATCGCAGCCGCTGAACAGTTGACTCAGGATCCGCGGCTCGTGCACGTTCGCGACCCGCAGCTCGACGGTGTCGAGCACGCGCAGACGCTCGGTGCGCGCCAGATTGCGGGTGGGTACGCGCACCCAGTGCCCGGCGAGCGCGAGCCGGGTGACCAGCTCCGTGCCGACAAAGCCGCTGCCGCCGAGCACACAGACGTTCACATCACTGCCTTGCCTGCCGCGTGCCGCTCGCGCGGGCCGGCGCTTCAGCGCAGCGGGATCAACAGGATCGTGTTGCCGCGCCGCACTTCCAGCACCAGCACCGCGGCGCCCTTGGCGCGCTCGCGCAACTCGCGCAGATTGCCGACCCGGCCGCGATTGGCACCCACGATGACATCGTCGGCCCGCAGGCCCGCCTGGGCGGCGGCGCTGCCGGGCTCGACGCCGCGCACCAGCGCACCGCCGGCGTCGGAGGCGTCGGCGAGCGTCGCGCCTTCGAAGCCCTTGTGGATGCTCGCCGGACCGCCGGTGAGCTCCGCCGCGGTGTCGGCGATCACCGCGGTCACGCGCAACGGCTTGCCGTCACGCACCAGGCCGATGTCGATCTTGTCGCCGACCCGCAGCAAGCCGATGGTGTTGCGCAGCTCGCTGTTGGACTTCACCGTCTGCCCGTTGACCGAGGTGATGACATCCCCGGTGCGGATGCCGGCCTTGTCGGCCGGCGATCCCTCGACCACCTGCGACACCAGCGCTCCCAGGGGGCTGCTGAGCCCGAGCGAATGGGCGATGTCCGGGGTCACGGTGTACATGCTCACGCCCAGCTGGCCGCGCTTGACCGAGCCGTACTTGATGAGTTGCTCCATCACGCTGCGCGCCATGTTCACCGGAATGGCGAAGCCGATGCCGATGTTGCCCCCGCTGCGCGACAGGATCGCGGTGTTGATTCCGATCAGCTCACCGCGCAGGTTGACGAGCGCGCCACCGGAGTTGCCGGGGTTGATCGAGGCGTCCGTCTGGATGAAGTCCTCGTAGCCGTCGGGGTTGATGCCCGAGCGCGACAGGCCGCTGATGATTCCGGAGGTCACCGTGTGTTGCAGGCCGAAGGGATTGCCGATGGCCACCACGAAGTCGCCCACCTCGGCCTTGGCCGAATCCCCGAGCGCGACCTGCGACAGGCCGTCCGGTTTGACCTTGAGGACCGCCACGTCCGAGGGCGTATCGCTGCCGACGACGTCCGCCTTGACGTCGCGACCGTCCTGCAGCGTGACGGTGATCTCGTTGGCGTTCTCCACCACGTGTGCGTTGGTGACGATATAGCCGCTCTTGGCGTCGACGATCACGCCGGAGCCCGCGCTCTGGAACGGCCGCTCGCGCGGTCCGGTATCCGGTGGCACGTCGAAGAAGCGGCGGAAGAACGGGTCGTCGAGCAGCGGATTCTGCGGACCGCGCTCGCGAATGGTGCCGCGCGTGGCGATGTTGACCACCGCCGGCGAGACCTTCTTGATCATCGGCGCGAGCGTCGGCAGCGGCGTCTCGCCGACCGCCGGCGGCATCGCAGCCGGGAGCGGCGCGGCCGCGAGCGCCACCAGGGCGAGGAGCAGTTGAGGTCTCATGCCCTGGGAATTCTAGCCCGATTAGCGCCGGCGCGGATCAGGACCGATCCCGGGCGGAAGTTACGCCCCGGGCATCGGGCCGCGGCGGCTGTTGACCCGGCACCAGTCGGGAAAGCCGGTAGTGCGAGCGTGCACGACCGGCTGACCCCGGCCCGATGCTCACGCGGAATGCACGGAGCTCACGCGGCCTGGACGGAAATGCGCCGCGCCTGCTCCTGGGGGCGTTTCGGGATGGTGACTTCCAGCACCCCGTTCACGTGCCTGGCCTTGATCGCCTCGGCATCGGCGCTCTCGGGAAGGGTGAAGCGGCGCAGGAACGTGCCGGTCGCGCGCTCGACGCGCTCGAAGCCGTCCGCGGAGGTCTTGCTCTCCGAGCGGCGCTCGCCGCGGATCGTCAGCACGCCCTTGTCGGCCGTGACCTCGATGTCCTTGCCTTCGACGCCCGGCACGTCGGCGGCCACCACGAAGCGCTCGGCTTCCTCGCGCACGTCGACATGCGGGATCCAGCTGACGCTCGCGGCACCCGCGCCGTCAGCACTCTCGCCCACGGCGCGCTCGAACTGCCGCTGGAAGCGGCTCAACAGCGCCCACGGCTCGTAACGAACGATGGTCATGATTGCTCTCCTGTTGGAATGTTGGAAACAAAGCGCAAACCTTGCGCGGTTGCACCGGATGTGTGGCTCGGGGGGCGCGGTTTCAAGAGCCGCGGCCGACGGTGCCGCCCGCGGGGTGGCGCCGCGCGCAGGCGCGGGCGGCTCGCTCCTGCAAGGCTCACCGGGCCGCGGACCGCAGGAGCCCGCGACAGCCCTTGTCCACCAGCGGGCGCGGACCCATGTCCGTGCATTCGACGCCGGCTTCCCGGCGGGCAACCGAGCCTCAGAACAGGCCGGGGACCGTGTCGCTGCGGCACGATTCCGGCCGCTTCAACCCGGCTCGCCTGTGGGCAGGCTGTGCAGAACCTGTGCCTGGTCTGGGTACAAGATGTTGGGGTTGGCCCGAGGCTCACCCCGGGCGCAATTCGAGAAAAAATCTCGTGCGTGCGGCGGCCAGTAATTTCATAACATATTGAAAGTACTAGTAAAAATATGACACATAATATGGGGCTGTGAAGCTTGACGCTTCCCGGGACGCTCATTAGGCTTTTGACCCCGACACAAGATCTTGTGTTCGCGACAGAGCGATCAAGGGTCACGCGGTCGGGGGGAGATTTCAGGGATCTGACTGTCTTCAGGGCAGCAGGTACCGGTCAGGCTCGCGGCTCGTTGAGCGCCGCCTCGAGCGCTTTGGCCGGCATTTCCCTGCAATCCGTCGGGTAAGGCGTCGAGAGCATTCGGAGCGCCGCGGATTACATGAACACTGTCGTCAAGATCGGTCCCAAGGACGTCGACGCCATTCCTTTCCAGGAAGCGTCGCTCGACATCTGGGACAAGAAATATCGCCTCACGGCGAAGGACGGTACGCCCATCGACAGGACGATGGACGATACCTACCAGCGCGTCGCGCGCGCGCTCGCCGACGTCGAGAAGGAGGACGTGCGCGAGCACTGGAACGAGCGCTTCCTGTGGGCGCTGCGGCGCGGGGCCATTCCCGCCGGCCGCATCATCTCCAACGCCGGGGCGCTCGAGCACAAGCCCGCCACCTCGACCATCAACTGCACGGTCTCGGGCACGATCCACGACTCGATGGACGACATCCTCAGGAAAGTCCACGAGGCGGGACTGACGTTGAAGGCCGGTTGTGGCCTCGGCTATGAGCACTCGACGCTGCGTCCGCGCGGTGCGTACGTGTCGGGAGCCGGCGCCTACACCTCGGGCCCGCTGTCGTTCATGGATATCTTCGACAAGATGTGTTTCACCGTCTCCTCGGCCGGCGGGCGCCGCGGCGCGCAGATGGGCACCTTCGATATCGGCCATCCGGACGTCATGGAGTTCATCCGCGCCAAGCGCGAGAGCGGACGCCTGCGCCAGTTCAACCTGTCGCTCCTGATCACCGACGAGTTCATGCAGGCGGTGCGCGAGGATCGCGAGTGGAAGCTCGCCTTCCCGCTGTCGCTGAGGGAGTACGAGGCGGACAAGCCCGACCTCAAAGATACGGCGAAGTTCGTGTGGCGCGAGTGGCCGGTGCACGAGGGCTACGTCGTCAACGACGAGGGACTGGTGGCCTGCAGGATCTACAAGACGCTGCCGGCGAAGCGCGTGTGGGACGTGATCATGACGTCCACCTACGATTTCGCCGAGCCGGGCTTCATTCTCATCGACCGCGTCAACGAGATGAACAACAACTGGTGGTGCGAGAACATCCGCGCCACCAACCCGTGCGTTACCGCCGACACGCGTCTGGCGACGCGCTACGGACTCGTGCGCATCGGCGATCTCTACGACGCGCGCGTCGACATCCAGGCGACCGTGGACAAGCGTGCGCTCGGGGAAGGAATGGGCGTAACAGTGCGCGAGGCCCTGCCGGCGTTCATGACCTCACCCTCCGCCGACGTGTATCGCGTCGTGACCAAGGACGGCTATGAGATCAAGGCCACCGAGTGGCACGACTTCTACACCACGCGCGGCAAGATCAGGTTGAAGGATCTAAAAGTCGGCGATGAGCTCCTGGTGCAATCTGGCAAGGGGCAGTTCGGCGGCTGTGGCAGCGAGGAGCTCGGCGCGCTGCTGGGACTTATCACCGGTGACGGGCACTTCACCGGCCGCGAGGGCAAGAACTCGGCAGTAGTGAATCTCTGGGGCGAGGACCGCGACTATGCGCAGGAGGTCGTCACCTACATCAACTCGTTGATCACGGGCTGGGCTAAAAAGCGGCGGCAGTACCACGTCAGCGCGGTAGCGGTGCCGGAGCGCAATCTGGTCGTGATCCGTTCGGTGATCCTGGCGCGGGTGCTCGAGCACTACGGCTTCACCGCCAAAGCGAAGACCCAGGTGCCGGAGATCGTCTGGCGCGGGAGCGAGGCCTGCGTACGCGGATATCTGCGCGGCCTGTTCCAGACCGACGGCACGGTGAACGTCTCCGGTCACAGCGGTACTAGCTGCTCAGTGCGGCTCGCATCCAGTCAACCCTCGCTGCTGAAGGATGTGCAGCTGCTGCTGGCAAACTTCGGTGTTTTCGCTCGCGTGGTGAAGCGACGCGAGGCCGGTGAGCGTCTGCTGCCCGACAGCAGAGGCGGAGTAAAGGCGTACGCCTGCAAGGCGGACTACGAGCTGATCATCGACGGTGAGTCGCGCGAGCGCTTCATGTCAGACATCGGCTTCATGACCCACGGCAAGAGCGAGAAGTACGAAAAATGGGTCGCGACTAAGTTGCTGCGTAAGACACAGCGGTTCGTAAGCCGCGTTGCCGAGATTACGCATGTTGGCAAGGAGGCGGTGTTTGATACCACGCAGGCAGATCACAACACTGTTATCTTCAACGGCCTCGTGACAGGGCAGTGTGGTGAGCAGCCATTGCCGCCCTACGGGTCGTGTTTGCTCGGTTCGGTGAACCTAACACGCTTCGTCAAACACCCCTTCACCGACTTCGCGGAATTCGACTGGTCCGAGTACCGCGAAGTGGTGAAGGTCTTCACCCGCATGCTCGACAACGTGGTGGAGGTGAACGGCCTGCCGCTCGAGAAGCAGCGCGAGGAGATCCTGCGCAAGCGCCGCCACGGCATGGGGTTCCTGGGGCTGGGCAGCACCCTGGCTCTGCTGCGCATGAAGTACGGCTCGCCGGAAGCGGTGCAGTTCACCGAGGACGTGACACGCGAAATGGCGGTGGCCGGCTGGGAAGCGGCGCTGGAACTTTCGCGCGAGAAGGGGCCGGCGCCGATCATGAACGAGGAGTTCACGGTCACGAAGGAAATGCTGCGCAAGCGCCCGGAGATGGCGCGCGATGGCTGGAAGCCGGGGGTGAAGATCGCCGGCCGCCTGCTGCACGCGAAGTACAGCCGCTACATGCAGCGCATCGCGCAGGTGGCGCCGCAGCTGGTGCACGAGCTCGCCGAGACCGGCGCGCGCTTCACGCACCACACCTCCATCGCCCCCACCGGCACGATCTCGCTGTCGCTCGCCAACAATGCCTCGAATGGCATCGAGCCGTCGTTCGCGCATCACTATTTCCGCAACGTGATCAGGGAAGGCAAGAAATCCAAGGAGAAGATCGACGTCTATTCCTTCGAGCTGCTGGCGTATCGCGAGCTGGTCAATCCGAATGCCCAACCTGGAGCGACGAACGATGCTGAGAGACTGCCGGACTACTTCATCGCCTCCGACGGCGTCACTCCCAAGGAGCACGTCGAGGTGCAGGCTGCGGCCCAGAAGTGGGTCGATTCATCGATTTCTAAGACGGCGAACGTGCCTACGGATTTTGCCTACGCGAAGTTCAAGGACATCTACCTGTATGCACACGAGCAGGGGCTTAAGGGCTGCACCACCTTCCGCTTCAACCCGGAAGCGTTCCAGGGCGTGCTGGTGAAGGAGCAGGACCTCAAGAACACGATCTATAAGTTCACGCTCGAGGACGGCACGGTCGTGGAGGCACGCGGCGATGAGGAGATCGATTACGACGGCGAGCTCCACACCGCGGCGAATCTGTTTGATTCGATCAAGGACGGGTATTACGGGCGCATGTGAGGCTCGATGAGCTGAACGCAATTCCCAGGAACTGACCATGACCATCAAGATCGACCGCAAGATCGTCAAGTACCAGGTGCAGAAGCCGGAGGACAAGCCGGCAGACAAGCCCACGGACAAGGCGTCCGAGGCGCGGGCGGCGGCCGCGAGGGCAGCCTCGGAGGCCAGGGCCGCGGCGGAGGCCCGGGCACCCCAGCCCGGCGAGCCGGAACTGGTGCGCGACAAGAACGGCCACACCGCCAAGGTCATCCGGATGCACGAGCGGCTCGAG
>Ga0209152_10000619_pt1 | contig 15346 bp, 10 predicted proteins | sample GraSoiAngelo_107_FD_185873 | JGI IMG/M metagenome (GOLD analysis project Ga0209152, IMG submission 185873) | Grasslands soil microbial communities from the Angelo Coastal Reserve, California, USA - 14_0903_09_30cm (SPAdes) (version 2) | ecosystem: Environmental > Terrestrial > Soil > Grasslands...
AGGGCAAGACGACGACAGGCCGGCCAGCCAGCATATCTGTCAATGAAGGAAGAAAAACTCCCCTCCTTAAAAACCAGGGGTATGGCGCTCGTGAAGCCACGAGTGACGATCGTAGTGCTAGACGCGATCGGCAATGGTCGTCTCCATGCGATTGAAGAAGAACAGGCCGCCGAGGAGGACAAGCGCGACGGCGAAGGCGGAAGCGAGAAGAAGCAGGCCAGGAGCGTGGCCGCGGCCCGTGATTGCCCATCGGAAGCCGTCAATGACGCCGGCCATGGGATTGAGGCCATAAAGCCAGCGCCAACGCTCGGGCACAAGCGACGAGGGGTAGGCGACTGGAGAGGCGAACATCCAGAACTGGACGAGAAACGTGATGACGTACCGGACGTCACGATATAGAGCGTTGAGCGCGGAGAGCCAGAGGCCGACGCCGAGAGCAGTGAAGAGCGCGAGGAGGAGAAGAATAGGAAGCCAGAGAGCAGCAAGCGTGGGGCGAATGCCGTAGGCGAAACAGAAGATGGAGAGGACCGCGAAGCCGATGGCAAAGTCCACGAGGCCGGAAAGAGCGGTCGAAATCGGAAGAATGAGGCGGGGGAAATAGACCTTCGTGATCAGGCGCTGGTTTTCGACGACCACGTTAGTGGTCGACGACAGAGAGTAGGAAAAGTAAGTCCATGGGACGAGCGCAGCGAAGTAGAAGACAGGATAAGGGAGCCCATCAGAAGGAAGCTTGGCGAGGCGGCCGAAGAACAGAGTGAAGACCAGCATGTTGAGTACTGGTTGCAAAATGACCCACAGGACGCCGATAGCGGTTTGCTTGTATCGGATCTTCACGTCGCGCCAAACGAAGAAATAAAGGAGTTCCCGGTAGGCCCAGACTTCGCGGAGGCGAAGCTCGAAGAAGCCGTGAGGAGGCTCAATGCGGATCGTCGCGGAGGGGAGCGGAAGGGCGGGTCGCGGTGATGCAGTGAGAGAAGACATGGGCAATTCAATCAAAACCCCGAGAGAAACCATTGGGTATCGGATTAAGGATAACAGAGAAGAGGAAGTCGGGAGAAAGCCAGCGAGAGGAAGAATCAGGGAGGGGGTGGATTCTTTTCGAGTTGCTGGATGTCGCGTTGTTCGATTTGCTGCATGAGGTTCGTACGCTTAAAGAAGTAACGACGAAGATCGGCGGAGATCTGCCGCGGCACGACGAAAACTTGATTATGTGCGACTTCCGAAAACGAAATCGGACCGCGCGGGGGAATCAGGTGCGCGCCCCATTGGAAGATCAGCCCCGCGTTCCACAGAACAAAGAGAAGCAGGAGCGCCGTGGCTGAAACAAATGCCCAGCGCACCGAGCGGAAGAGTCCTCCAATGCGCTGAAGGAAGAGCGCCAGGCCGAAAACGAGGATAGCCGTAAGGGAGATAAAGAAGCGATTCCCAAAGGAGGCCAAGCCGTGCCAGTAGGGATAGCTCGAGATCAGGTAATAAAACGCGGCGGCGCCCACGCTCAGATAGGCCGTGACGCGCTTGGCGGAACGCGGCGCGAGAGCAAGGCCAACGAGCGAAAGAGCGAGAATTGGGGTCCAACTTAGGAGTCCGTGTTCCGAAGAAAGGAGCACGAAGCGCCAGTTGGGCGCAGTCCAGTCCCAGGGCACGCCGGAGTAGGAACCGAAGCGGAAAAAGCCGCCGAAAATGATCGCGCGGGTGATCAAGGTGGGCACAAACGCAAGCCCTGTCGCGGCGAGGAACAAAAGGTTTGCAGCGAAAAGGCTGCGCACTCCGTGAAAATCTTTCGCTCGGACCAAGTTCCAATAATCGGATAAGGCTTCGATGAGCGGCAGTGTCAGAAGAACTCCGTTCGGGAAATAGACATCAATCATCAGGCCCGCCACGAAACCTTTAAGGGTCCACTCGAAGAGCGTGCGCCACCCCCACGTACGATCCCAATACCAGAGAAAAAGGGCCACGGCAAAGGCGGATTGCGCGTGCGACCAGGCTGGATTGAAATACATATACACGGGGAGCGAGCTCGCGCCCCAAATTCCAACTGTGGCGAGAAAGGCCCAATGTGCCGCGACATATTTTCGCGCGAGAGAGTAAGAGAGAAGCAGGCCCAGAAACCCATAAAAAGCGGTGCCCAGGGCCATTGCCAGAAGGTACGGAAACGAGAAGCCGTCGGCAGGAATGTGCGCGCCACGAGCGTCCGAGAGAAGCACAAAACCGTGGGCCGCGACCAGGAATGGCGCCCAGAGGAGCGCCGGACCGACCGTAAACTGGTTGCTGATGTATCCGGTTTCCGTGTATTGGCTCGGAAGCAGCTGGCCGCTGGGCATGGTGCGGGATTGCGAAAAATTGAGATTGGCGTGACGCCAGTCTTCTTCGAAACGCAGATTGTGCTGAATGAGCGGAGCGCGGACGTACGCGTAGTAACCGACGCCGTCGCCGTGGACGATGGGATTTACCAGCGGAAGCGTGCACAGGAAAAGGATCAGCAGAATTCGTGGGTAGCGACGAGAACGATCCACCGGGGGAGATAAGCCGGGAGATGCATTGAAGAGCACGGCCGGCGTCTCCGCCATCTCTTGATATCCTTTCCCTGAAGGGAGAGAATTCCTACGGGTCTCACGCTTCAAGCCTGATTTCTGCTTGACGTTCTTGCCGTGGTTTTCCTGGCTGCCCCTCCCTGACTTCGACATATTCCTGATGGACAAGTCTCGACGAACACGACGGCTGGTTTTTGCTAAGGTCGTTCGACGACTTGTGTACAAAATCCTTTCTGATGTTGGCAATTTTGTTGTACAACTTCGAGACTTAACCTTGGCCTACTTCCAGTGATGCGCGGGCGATGTGCTGAAGTCCTGCAAGCGCACAGGTAAAGCCGGCTTGCAACTCTCCTCCGTCCGAAAGGCCGGGCGAGATGCCACGCCCGGGGCCAAGAGTTGCAGCGTCTGGCCGATACTGTAGATGAATTTCAGCTGAATTGTAAATCTAATTAGACGCTTTCTCGTGCGCAGGAGGTCTCCGGTTCAAATCCGGGCGCCCGACCACAAAGCACAGTGGCCCTCGAACCCAATAGTTCGGCGACCGCATCCATGCTCATGCAGCGTTCGAAGGGTGTCGTAATCCCTAACCTAACGGCAAAAGCGTGACGAGTTGGCGGAGCACACAGATGAGCGAGAAGCTGGTTGGTTGACGTCGCCGTACGACTATTTCCGTTGCTCGCCGCTGGCCGGAGCGGCGATACCCAAGAAGACTAAAACCGCACGATTCAAGCGCACCATATCCTCGTCGGTGACGCGGCCGACACGTGCGCCGATTTTCGTTTTTGGAACGGTCGTGATCTTATCCACCATCAATCGGCAGACGGCGCGCAGACCGTTGGCTTGACTCGGCTCGATCGGCAGTCGAAACAGAGAAGCAACGGTTGGGTCAGTCGTGAATGCACACACCGTGACGGAATTCGTCATGTCGAAACGGTCGTCTTGGAGGATCACAGCGGGACGGGGCCTTCCCGCGTAGTCTTTGCCACCTGCAACCGTCCAAATTTCCCCGCGCTTCAACTCGTGCCCCGGTCAGAGACAGCGTCGATAAAGTCCTGATCCTCCTCCGCGTGGGGGCTCTTAGAGACGGCGAGGGACTGGCGGTGCGCTTCTGCCGCAAAAGCCGGTGATCGCATGTCAGGTACCCAAATCTGAAAGGGCCGCAATCCCTGTTGGCGCAGTCTCTTGCGATGCGCCCTGACCTTATCCCGAGAGGACTTGGATCGAGTGCGTGTTCCCACTTTCCGCCTCCGCGACTGGTTACATGTAACCTATCACAACTTCCTGCCAACACCAGTCCCAAGTGACCCGGGCGAAAATTCCTCTCGACGCTGTCCCTCGGTTCGCCCCGGGTGCGCGAACCGGGATGCCCCTAAATCTCTAAACACTCGAAGAAGCGCTGCTCGGGCGATGTGCTGAAGTCCTGTAAGGGCACAGGTAGAGCCAGCTTGCGGTTCTCCTCCATCCGAAAGGCCGGTTGTGATGCCACGCTCGGGCCAAGAGTACAGCGTCTGGCAGATACTGTAGATGAATTTCAACTGGATTCTGAATCTAACCAGACGAGTCGTGGTTTTTATCTTGTTGGTTCGAGGCGAAGTAGCGGGCCACAAAAGGCGGCGTTCGACAAGAAGAGCATCTTCGTGACAGCGTTTTGTTGCGATAGAGCATCAAAAAGGGGCACGAAAGTATTGTGCCCCCCACTATTTGCGCGGACTTGTGAGCGCGCCGCTACATGCCGAAGAACTCGACGTGAACAGAGCGGCCGAGGCGCGAATTGAAGAGCACGTACCAGCCGGGATGGTCGTAGTCGTTATAGACGTAGACGCGGTCACGGTCCCATTCCCAGTCGCGGCAACGAGGAACGTCGTACGGCGCGACGACCCAATTTGACTGGTCGTAGAGAATGATATGCCGCGAGCGCGGATCGAAGCCGCGGACGACAATGACGTGACGAACGTGCGGGTAACGGCCGAATGGATAGTGGGAGCCGGGGCGAATGCGCTCGCCATCGTAATCCCAATCGTCGTAATCACGGTCGTGATGCTTGTACCAGCCCTTGTGCTTGCCGTTGTCGTGGCGGTAGCCGTCGTCATCATCGTCGTCGCCGTGCTTGTACCGGCCCTTGTGTTTGCCGTGGTCGTCGTCTTGGGGGCGGGCCGAGACAGCAGGCGGGAAGGCAAATACGGACGCAGCAAGAGCCAAAAATGGCAGGAGCTTTTTCATGATCTTCTCTCCCAAAGATCGCTAGTTCAAGAATGGGCGTATTCCCGGTGCCCACTTTGCGCGTCGGAGTTGGCTGGGGGTGGTATTACAACTAGGATGCCTCCGCGCTTAAGCTACTAAACACCATTCGCGAACGAAGGTTTCGCAAATAGGGTTTGGGTGCGACAGTGGGTGCAGCTAAAGAACGAAAAATGGCTCCCGATTTGTTGCAAGCGACACCAGATAGGGCACTTACATTTTTCACCTGATCGGCTGTTAACCGAAGGGTTGCTAGTTCGAATCTAGCCCGGGGAGCCAAGCTAATTTCCAATCCCTCAATCAGTTAAGCGACTTTCTCCAGTTGCGATTTTTGCAAGGGGCAACTTCGTATGCAAGCTTTCGCCCACGCTCCACGGATGCATGCGGTAGACGAGATACCGTCCCATCAGACTGTCGCTTCCCTGACGAAATATGTCGAGTCGCGAGCTTCCCGTCACGATCAGATGAACTCGGTCACCGTAGGTGTCGAAAAAGCCCTTGAGCAGCGACTTCCACTTCCTGTATTTGTGGAGTTCGCCGAACAATGCGATCGGCGGTTTGGCCCTAAGGCGATCCAAACCGGTCACCGTTTCTCAGAACCGATTGGGCCGGCGGGTTGCCCAGCTGAGTTCCTGACGGATACTCGAAATCTGCTCGGCTCTGCTTTTCTCTCGGGTAAGATTTCAGTTCATCCTAGCCGGTGCCGCTTCTCAACTCAATTCGTCAGGCTACGGGGGGCTGTCCTTAATCCTTATTTCTCTTGTCCTACTGCAATAAATTTCCCCGTCATAGTGAAGCGGTCGGTGCCGCTTCGGACTGGACAAAAGTTCGACAATCGTCTGCTAGGGCCGACCATTTCTTTTAGGTCCAGCAACTTACAACACACGGAAAGGCGAAAGCTTTAGCCCCTGAAGTTCTGCTCCTTTTTTACGTTCCAATTTCCAACGCACGACACTTAGTTGGCAGGCGAAATTAATTCATGGTAGAGGCGCGGTGACATCCTGATCCCGCGTGCGATCCATTATGTGAATGGCTTGGCCTGCCCCCTCGTGGCGGAACGCCTCCAGCGCACGCTGGTATTCCTTCCTGACCTCACTGGCGGGCAGCTCATGTCCCAGGGGGTCCTTGCCACTCACAATCCAGACGTCGCGGGGCGCTAAAGCAGCTACCAGATCTTGTAAATCGTAGGACTTCAACATACCGGGAGCGACGCCCTCTAAGACGTGCCGGTGGACCCTGCTGTTCACAACCAATTCGTACGAAACCAGCATGCCGGCCAACACTACTCTTCGAATCCTGCTGTCAAGCACCGAAGCGTACAGCAGCGGCAAGCCACCTTCATCCTTACCATATCCATAAACCTGATTTGGATCGACCTCATTGCGCGAAAGCAGAAGATCTATGCCGCGTGCCACATCTAAAGCACGCATTCCGGCCATGGTCTTACCGACGAGAAGCGCCGTCATAATGTCGCTAAAATCCCCGAAATAGTGGTCGGATTCTCTGCTGTTCATATCCGTGTCGACTCTGGTTTCTCCCGTTCCCCTCATGTCGATGGAAAGTACAACCGTCCCTGACGTCGCGAACTGCTCTGCCTCCGCCGTTGAAGCTGCTTTGCCGTCTCCGGTGACCATAAGCAGCGCAGCTTTCTTGCTAGCGCCTGCATCAGGAACATATAGCAGCGCTGGAATGACGATGCCGGGCTCGCTTTCGTAGATCAATTTTTCGATGCGGTAGCCTGAGCGGGTGATCGTACCGTAATGTGCGACCTGTAATGGGCCGCTTGGTGGTTCGTAGCGGATCGCTTCCCGTACTTTGCCAGGCAGGTCTCCCAACCGAGTCAAGCGATGTGCTTTCAACTGCTCCAGCCGCTTTTGGTTCAAAGTGAATACGCTCTCGCCGCCAAGCGAAGTGGATACCTGGCCCGTGGGAGTACATCGCAGTTCCTCCGGTGTGGCCATTTCGATCTTCGGCTCTGGATCCGTATCTCGGGCTCCCTTGAGCCATCGGCCAAACCAATCGTATGCGGCTAGGCGACGCGTCTTGTTGTATCCATGGCCATCATCCGCTTCAAACATTCCCACTTTTTCTCTTGCGCCGATCGCCGAATAGACTTTCTCGGCTTCTGCAAAAGTCTCTCGAGCCCCGGCGATTGGGAAGAAGTCGCGGATGGCTGAAAGGAGGAGGTAGGGTTTGGGGGCAAATGCGTAAAGATAATCCGGATAGTCGAACCCCTCCTGCAGCCAGAGGGGGAACGTTTGCTCTGCGTCCTGTGGACCAATCGTGTCGAGCATTAAGTGCCAGGATGTGATATAGCACGAGGGCGCCGCAACCTGGATGCGATCATCCAACGCCGCGATGTAGGCCGTGTGGGTGCCGCCTCCCGAATTACCCGTCAAGCCAATGCGCGCGGGATCTACTTCCTTGCGCGAGAGAAGATAATCGAGAGCACGCATGCCGTCCCAAATGGTATAGCGGGCCAAGTGATCGCCCACCAGCATGCACTGTGTGCCGACGACCGTATGCTCAGTGGTTGAATTACCGACTTTGGACTCCCGCAGGTCCTCGTCAAAAATCTGCAGCCTTTCACCTTGCCCGATCGGGTCCCAGGTCAGTGCGACAAAGCCCTTTGTGGCGAGGGAACCAAGCATCTGTTGCCAGGTCGGGTTGGTCTTGCCTCCACGCTCATGCCCCAAGGGATACAGGATCGCTGGGTAGGGCGGATGCCCGGTTGTCGGCAGATAAAGGTTCGCGGTCACATAGAAGTGGGGTTGACTCTCGAAGATAACTTTCTCGATTCTGTAACCAGTTCGTTCCAAGACCCCGACCACGCGTGCGTTCAGGTGCGCTCTGTCAGGGAAGCCCCCGAGATCCTTCAGCATCTGTTCGCGGACGTAGGATCTTCGTTTATCCACATCTTCGATTGTGGCCAACTGCTCGACTCGATGCTTCCGCTCCCCGAGCATCCGGAGTCCGATGTTGTTCAAGTACGACGGCAACATCCGGCGGATATTGTGGAACTGCTCCAGTCCGGAGGCGAAATTCAGATCATCGGATTGCTGCGCCATTGCGGGTACTGAAAACAGGCAAGCAAGGCAGCCAGCTATGTATACGCGTGGCATTCTTGTGCTCCTTTCGGTCGGAACCGATTCACAAGCCAGCCAAAACTTCCCGCAGTCCAGGCGGAATCTGTACGGCGGTCATAGAATCTTGAAGTGAGCCGCCCGCGATCATGTAAATGTACAGAGATTCGACGAACCGTTGGCTCCAAGCGATTACAGTTTGACCAGATCCTTGATCCTGACCGTCTGACCACCGCGTTCGATGCTCCGATACGCCGCAATCCCAATCAAACTTGAGCGAGCGCCGGCCCGGAGATCTGCTCGCAAACCTAGCGGATCAGAACCTTGTGATCCTCGGAAGATCAGATCGTGCAACGAGGTGTCGGCTCCTCCGTGCCCACCTGCGCGGCGCGCTTCCAGATCCTGTATCACTTCGGATTTGCCGAAGCTGCGTGTCAGGCGCAGTCCTTTGTTCCCGAATCCTCCGCCACCGAATTCGTTGTAGTCGAGCCGTCCGCGGCGGCCGTTGATCGAAATGGCCTGGCCTTCAAAAGGCAAATATGTATTGGCCGTATAGTTCAGGAAGACGCCGTTTTCGTACTTGACCACCACCGACATGGTGTCATAGATGTTGATGTCTTCGCGCCAGACGCAGCCATCGCGCAAGTAGCCGTCTTCAGATTCACAATCGACGTAGAGCTTTACGTAGCTCTGGTTCTGGGTAACGTCCCAATAGAATTTACACTGTTGTTTGAAGGGGCAAACACGGCAGTGCGTGTTACGGAAGGAGTTGTTACGCCCGTAGAATTTCAAGTCTCCGAAGGCCGTCACTTCCACCGGCGTGGAATCCAGCCACCAGTTGGCCAAATCAAAATGGTGAGAGGCTTTGTGGACCAACAACGTGCCCGAGTTTTCCTTCAACCGGTGCCAGCGGCGGAAGTAGTCAGCGCCGTGACTCGTGTCCAGATATTCGTGAAAGTCCACAGAGATGACGTCGCCAACGGCCTTCTCCATTAGAAGTTCCTTTACTTTTTTTGCCTCCGGATCGTGCCGAGCATTGAAAGTTACAGTAACTTTCTTGCCCGACTTCCTCTGGGCATCCAGAATCGATAGGCACTGTTCCTCGTCGGTACACAACGGCTTTTCGGTCATCACATCGCAGCCTAACTCCAGCGCACGAACAATATAATGCGCGTGAGTAGCATCTACGGTAGTTACCACCACCGTGTCGGGGCGAGTCTCTTTGATCATCCGGTCGAAATCCACAAAAGAAGGTGCGTTGGTCCCAATCAGCTTCTTAGCCGCCTCCACTCGCTTGCGGTTGATATCGCAAAGCCCTACGATTTCCACGACGTCGCCATAGCCTTCCACGACCTCCTGCCCCCAAGTAAAGGAGCCGCGAGCACCGGTACCGACGAGGGCCATCCGCAGCCGTCGCTCGGCGGCCCGCGGAGCGCTAACAACAGAACTAGCCGTAAGGGCCAGGGCTGCGCCGCCAGAAATGAAAGAGCGTCTCGTGATTGTTGAATCTGTGATCATCTCTTTCCTCCCAAGAAGAATTGCAGCGTGCGGCAACTGAAGAAATTCATGCATGGCCCGAATCGCTGTTAATTGGCCGAAATTGTTGTGTCCTTCCAGTTCAGCTCAGCAGCACGCTCAGGCAATTGGTGCGCGCGCGCGTATTCGTTCCTTGCCGCAAGCGTCCCGGCTGCCCAGTCACCCAGAGGATAAAGGAGTTCACGATACACCAGGTAGCTCATGTCGACAGTGCGGACTGGCCTGTGGTCCTTCACGTCGTCCACCTGGTTGAGATAGCGCCGCCCGTTGGCTTCTGCGACCCGCGGAAACCATGTCCGATACCAGGTGGTCGTCGCATTCTGAAGAGCCCGGTTGCGTCGCCGCTGAATTCCTGCCGCAGTGTCCAGCGCTTCATCAAGAGAGGCTAGTGCCTCGTCGGCTCTTCCTTGCCTGGCAGCTGTCTGAGCTGCCTTCAGCAGCTCGCTCATTTGACCTAGCTCAAGAATCATCTCAAGGTTTTGCCGACACAGACCAGTGATGGACAGAAACACCTCGAGATTGTACTGATTTTTGCTGACCCTCTTAAGGTTGGCGTACAGCAGGTCGAGCAACTCATCGTTTTCCGTGAGTGCAGTCGCCGCGATCTCAAGACGTCTCGCATTCTCTTGCATCCAATCACGGGTGATGGTCAGGTTTGTTGCGGACGGAATGGGCAAAGGCGGAAGTGTCTGGTCATTTGCCGGTTTTGGCGGATCGAAGATTCTGTCCGAGTTGCCCCAGATGGGGGTTCGGGCATTCGAAGGCGAGGCTTCCCAACTGTCGTCCCAGATCTGCGCCTGCTCGCTCATGAGCTGACAGAGGCGGCCCATGTTTTGAGTACCAGCTCCATAGAACAAATCGTAGAATGAATTCATGAGCTCCGCGGGGCTGGCCGATGCAGGGTGCCAGGCAGTGGCGGGACCTGTCGCGTATCCCAACCAAAACGTTTCAGGGTGCAGGCCAGCGTCGGCCCATCCGGCCACGAAAGCTCCCATTAAGTCTGCGTTTTGGCGCGCCGGGGTGAACGATATGAGGTTAAACATATCGGTAACACGCCCATTGCTAGCGGACTTCGCGTGCAGACGGCGAGTCGAAGGCAGGATGTAATACTGAGGGAACAGCGGCTCCTCGCCCTGAGTCGAGGTATACACGAGCTGACGGATTCCGTGTTTCTTATAGGCGGAATCAAACTCGGGACCATAGACCTCACCGTTGACGAGATGACTAGGAAGCTCGGTGATCTCCTCGGATTTGAGCGGATATTCCCCCCAGAACGAGACCGTGCGGCCGCGGTCATGCAGATAGTTGGCAGCCTTGGTGATGAATTCCGCCAATAGCCTTCCGACCGACCCGAGGGTGTGCGCACGCGTCACTTCGTCACATTGGGAGTTACTGGCTAAGCCAACGTAATAGGGCTCGTCGGTTGATAGCACGAAATACTTGCTTCCCTTCGTGGCTTCGAGGAGGTCGTCATACATACCAAACAGGAGTTTGTAGGTTTCGGGATTTGTCACACAGAATTCATAGTTGCTGCTAGGGAAGGCACGAAGCGGTGCATATTGCGGGTGCTTCAGAATGAAGGCGACGTGCCCGGGCGCGTCCAGGTAGGGGATAAGCTGCACGTGAAAGCGCAGCGCAAAGTCAGTGAGTTCTTGCAGCTCGGAGGGCGCCAGCGCATAAGGTTCAATGATGGCCGGGGCGCTCTTGTACTGAAAGTGCCCCTCGAGCTTGATGGCGAATCCATTGATCTTGAAAAATGCCGCCTGCTGTACAGCGCCCTTCAGTACTTCGAGATGCTCGAGATGATGGGCGTCGTCCCAGTATATGACGCGCAGTCCAACATCGGGCCAATCTACTATCTCGCCTTCAGGGAACCAGAGACGACCGTCTCGAGGACGAATGAGTTGGATAAGTGTTTGCACACCGTAAAAGAGCCCGGGAGGAGCGTTGGCCGCGATTTTCAAACTCCTCGGGCCCAGGGTCAGGCGGTACGCCTGTTCAACTAGGGCCGGCTTGTTGCTATCAATGGCCTGACCGATTGACACCGATTTCGGCCTTAAATCCATCTGGATTACTCCGGCCCGCAATCGGCTGGAGCCAGTCTCAGCAAGGCTCAGATGGAAGCCCGATGCCAAACTGGTCTTCAGACTCTCGACGGCCACGTCGTTCTCTTTCACCTCACCTTCGAGTTCCAGCTTCCAGCGGCCGTCCAATGCAAAGTCCTTACCGGTCAATGTCACCTTTTGCGGAACAGGCAGAACGGAATAACCTTTAGATATGAGCGGAGATGAGCTTTGACTGAGGACGGGCGCCCCCGTGAACAGGAAGGCGCTTGTGAGAAGGACAAAACCGCGGCAAAGAGATTTCTTGCTGACAACCGGCGTGGACTCAAGCCCCATTGTTTGATGACGAGGCTCGTATCCTATCACGCCAGGCGCCAGCCGGTTTTGGAAAGTATATCCAGCAGCGGAGCCTTGATCCCGGCTCGGACTTGTTATAGAGCTTGTCACACTTGTAACTGCAGCGGTGGCTTGAATCTGCACAAGTGCGTATGAAGGGAGCGAAATGATCAGACCGGTGCACACTCCTATCGGCTCCGCGTCAACGGCATGCATTGTTTTTTCCTTCCTGGTTTTGTTCACGCCGGATGTTACACCGGCGCCGACACCCCTCGGGCAACTAATTCAAACGATCCGCTCTGAGGTGAAAGCCGAAGAGGCAATGAACTTCATGCGGCAAGTGTATTCGACTGACCGCTGGTTCACTTTTCCAAAATTTCATGAGACCGCGGAATACGTGAAACAATCCATGAAAGGAATTGGTCTGGAAGAGGTCGAGCTGTCGGGAGCGCCAGCGGACGGTTCAAGCCAGTCCGGTTTCTGGACCATGCCACTGGCCTGGGACGTGAAAGCTGCGCGTCTAGAGATTGTTGATCCACCGCTGCCTATAATAGGGACATCGCTACACTGGCAGACTATCAGAGAATTCCGGCATCGCTTGGAATGTGGAGTGGGGCAACGCCTCCAGAAGGGGGCACGGCGGAGATCGTGAACCTTAGCGACGCGGACCCGTCGAAGATTGCCCAACTGGATCTCAAGGGCAAGCTGGTTCTCGTGGGTCAAAACCCCGCGGGCTTCAAGTGGGCGCTAGTAAAGGCCGGAGCGATCGGCGCCATTAATGCCTTCACCGAGAATCCCAGCCTCCAGGATGGCCGTCAATGGATCAATGCATGGGGTGATCATGGGTGGGGTTTCACGAAAGGCAGCACACCGCTGCTCTCGTTTTCGATAAGCCCACGGGAGGGCGCGCTGACGCGCAAACTCCTGGCCGAGCGGGGCGTTGTCCGCGTCAAAGCTACTGTCGATAGCCATTATTATTCCGGCACCTATCCCTATGTGACGGGTCTGATCCGGGGATCGGGGCCTGAGGAAGTATTGACTCTGGGGCATTCGTTTGAGCAGGGGGCGCAGGACAATGCCACGGGCGTCGCCGCAATGTTGGAGTCCCTCGCAACGGTCAATCGCCTCATCTTCTCTGGTAAGTTACCCCGGCCCAAGAGGAGCATCCGTCTGTTGACCATGGGTGAGCTCTACGGATCGATGTATTACATCGAGAAGCATCCTGACCGCATTCGTCGCACGGTTGCTGCGCTGTGCATGGATACACCGGCCGCCTCGTACGACCTGGCGGGGACAGAGTACACGTTTTACATGAATCCCCATGTGGCAAAGTCCTACACCGATGCGTTCATCTTGCGCATTGCCGAGGAGTACTTTTCCCAGGTGCATCGGCCTTGGCATGAGCACCAGTCTATGAGCGGCACGGACACTTACCTGAGCGAGCCTATGATTAATGTTCCCACGGTTTGGGCATACAGCGGCAGCGGAGTGGAGACTCACCATAACAGCGAGGATACCCCAGATCGTGTGGACTCTCGCTCGCTGCGGGACGTCGCCACGGTAAATGCTGCTTATCTCTATTATCTGGCCAACGCGAGTGAGCCCGAGGCGATGTGGCTTGCGGAGCTCAGCCAAACACGAGGCTACGAGCAGGTTTTGCAGTCCTCTGCGCCGGTCCTGGAACATGTCGCCACCGCAAGTGACGCTCAAGATCTGGGACGGCTGCTCCAGGATGCAGTCGATCACGTCACTTATTCTGTTGGACGGGAGTCGCAAGCGGTCCTCTCAGTCGTTGGCCTGGTCCCGGAATCGGATCAGAAAGATGCGGCAGCGAGTCTCGCTCCGATGATTGAGGGCCTGCGCCGCTTTGGAGAAGAAGAAACTAGCAGAGTGCGCCGTGCCATTAATCGCCGTGCCCGGGAGCTTGGACTCCAGGCGCCTGTGCAACCAATGGCGCTCCCTGACACTCTACGGGACAAGGCAGCAAGAATCGTTGTGAAGCGAAAACGCTTCGGAACCTTGCCGCTGGACGACCTGCCGACCGACCACCGCGAAGGGTATCCTTCGGGGGCTTGGGAGAGTATTCCCATAACGGCCCTTTACTGGTGTGATGGGCGCCGGAGCCTCGCAGAGGTCATCCACCTGACGCGCATGGAACTTGGCCCCACGGATTTCGATTTCATCGGCTACTTCCGCTTCCTAAGAAAGCACGGATATGTGGACTTCTTGTCGGAATGAAACGGTTTTGGCAAAATCCGCTCACCGGGAACTAAAAAAAGATAGTTCTTCTCAAATTAAAACGGAGGTGATCGGCGTGGCGACTTAATCGGTCGTCAGAGTAAAGGAAATCTCCTGTACATTTGGGCGAATGTACTTACCGTCCTTTGCGCCTAGTCGAAGCGGCACCGAAACCACACCAACCGCGTGATCCAGCGCGGTCTCCGGAGCATCCGCGTAAGGGTTATGAGGATAGACTGGCCAAATCAGCCGGGTTCCTGGGTCTAACTTCAACCTCCACTCATGATGATGGATCCAGCCTCCCAGCTCATCTGGTCCCAGTTCAACCCTCTCGGTTCCTAGGACAATCTTTCGCCCTGCGGCGGTCTCCAGCGTTTCTCCCGCTTTCAGGCAGAGTTGCAGATTCAGTTGCGCTTCCGGAGGAGGTTCTCCTCTCCCCGTCATGACGAAGCGCAACTGCAGATCATGTTGAGAAGGAGGCGGAACGTACAGGTCTGTGAAAAACGTATTGTAAGCGAGTGAAAGTCTGTCGCCGCTGTTGTCATCCATCTGAAGACGGCTGCTGATCGGCATGTGAAAGGTCTGCCCCTGCAATTTCTCGAAGAAGGTCGCCAGGTCGGGTTGGCGTTTTGACCCTGCCCCGGTGACAATTAATCCAAGCTTGTCATGAAAAACAGATAGGTTTCCTTGGCGATCCAGATAAAATCGATTGTTGACCGCTTGCGTGCTGATTAGGCCGGACAGGCAGACAACCCAGGGGCCCGTCTTGCGGATCCCTGCCGGGACGCTCATCTGATACGAATAGCGCGGCTGCTCCTGAGGGATGGGTTCTGTAGGTCCTTCGTGGTAGTACAAAGCATCCTGAGCCAGTCGTCCGAGATCGTCCATTGTTAAGTTGTCCCCATGAAAAAATTCGGTCAGGAACTCTGCGTAGCGCCGGCCGTCAGGGAAGTGTGAAAACCCGAAATGACCCCAGGAGTCCACTTTCCAGTAGCGATTGCGGTCATTGATGGTTTCCACCGGAGCACCGTCGGGATAGGTAAAGTGTATGTGGAAATCTGTTGCACGGCGCAGGGCTGCGAGAGCCGCAGGGTCCTTGGAGTATTCCCAGTAGAACGCCACCTGCGTAAAGGTGATGTGGTTATACCCCGTGGTTGGACCGTTGCGGCTGTGTTCACCCCAATATCCGTCCGGTGCCTGCTCTTCGGCAGCGAAACGATGGAGAATCCGGGCCCCAAGATTCTCCCAATCCTTGTTGCCGAACACACGACCGGAAAGCAACATAAGAGCGGCCCACGAGGCAAAGTGGTTCGGCGAGGTT
>Ga0209152_10000625_pt1 | contig 15243 bp, 17 predicted proteins | sample GraSoiAngelo_107_FD_185873 | JGI IMG/M metagenome (GOLD analysis project Ga0209152, IMG submission 185873) | Grasslands soil microbial communities from the Angelo Coastal Reserve, California, USA - 14_0903_09_30cm (SPAdes) (version 2) | ecosystem: Environmental > Terrestrial > Soil > Grasslands...
CCCGATGTTTTTAAGGCCGCCCGGCACTCGCACCCAGCCCCGAGCAGTGTGATAAGTTTCCAGCAAGCCTATGGCCCGCCCGCCCGCCCATCAGACCCGCCCGAATCCGGAGAAAAATCCGCGGCGGGATCCTACCGCGGCGGGCCAGCGGGACGCCTCCGTCAATAGGATCGCTGCCCACAACTATTTCTTGCTGGAAAAATTTGAGACCGGCATCGTTTTGACCGGCACCGAAGTCAAATCCGTGCGCGCCGGACGTGCCAACCTCAAGGACGCCTATGGGCTCATTAAAGACGGCGAACTCTGGCTGTTGAACTGCCACATTGGGCCGTACGAGCACGGCAATATCTTCAATCACGCTCCTCTACGGACCCGCAAATTGCTTGTCCACAAAGAGGAATTGCGGCGCTTGCTCGGCAAAACCCAGCAACGTGGGCTTACGCTGATTCCGACCCGCATGTACTTCAAGAATGGCCGAGTCAAGGTGGAACTTGCGCTCGCCAAGGGCAAGCAGCTTTGGGACAAGCGCGAAACCGAGCGGCGCAAGACGGAGGATCGCGAAGCCCGCGAGGCTATGGCTCGAGGCCGCAAAGAAGCTAGCTGACCAGCACGGCCTTGCACATTTCCCTGCCCGGCCCCGATACTATTGGTCGAAAATTATGAAAACCAACCTTTCTTTCTCTCGTCCTGCCGAAGTTGAAACGGAGTGCCTGGTGGTGGTCGCCCTCGACCGTGGGGAAAAGGACAAAACCCAGGTGAGCGCGGAAAGCGCCGATGAAGCGGTGAAGTCGGCTGCCGCGGGTGTCGTTTCGACCGGCGAAGTAAGCGGTAAAATGTTCGAAACTACGCTGATCCACAACCCGGCAAAGCTGAAGGCTAAGCGCCTATTGTTGCTGGGAGGAGGCAAGGCGAAGAATTTCTCGGCTTACGAACTCCGCCGCTTAGCCGGTGCGGCGGTACGTTCGCTGAAGTCCAAAAGCATTCGCAGCTTTGCATTCGTGGTCCCGGACGACAATCTCAAGGCGGAAGGCGCGGTCAAAGCCATTGTCGAAGGGGCGTTTGTCGGCAATTTCGATCCCGACACTTACAAGAGTGATCGCAAGGACCAGAAGATCGACGGCCTCACCTTGGTCACGCGCGGTGAGCAAGGCAAACTGCAGCAGGCCGCCGAAGAGGCGAGCATCATCGGAGAATCCCAGAACTTCACTCGTCAACTGGTAAACGAGCCCAGCAATCGCATGACGCCCACTGTCTTGGCAGAACAGGCTCGAAAGATGGCCGCGGAGGTCGGCATTAAGTGTGAAGTCTATGGGGCGGACAAAATAAAAGAGCTGAAGATGGGGGCATTTTGGAGCGTGGCTCAAGGCTCCGATGAGCCGCCGGCTCTGATCATAATGCGCTATGAGGCGGCGGGGGCGCCGGAGAAGCCGGTGCTGGGTCTGGTCGGCAAGGGCATTACGTTCGACACGGGCGGCATTTCGATCAAGCCCGCCGACGGCATGGAGAAAATGAAATACGACATGGCCGGCGGCGCCGCCATGATCGGCACCATGCGGGCCATTGCCCTGCTCCAGCCCAAAGTCAAAGTAATCGGGATTGTGTGTGCGACAGAGAACATGCCTTCATGAAAGGCGCAGAAGCCGGGTGACGTGCAGATTGCCATGTCGGGAAAGTCTATCGAAATCATCAACACGGACGCCGAAGGGCGGCTCGTGCTGGCCGACGGTCTTTACTACGCGCGCCAACTCGGTTGTACCCATCTGATCGATGCCGCCACCCTTACCGGGGCGTGCGTCGTGGCGTTGGGATATGTGAATGCCGGTGTCTTCGCCAACGATGACAAAATGTATGAGCGCTTCAGCCGGGCGCTTGATAAGGCTGGCGAGAAAATGTGGCGCTTGCCGTTGGATGAGGAATACAAAGAGGTGATCCGTTCCAACATCGCCGATATCGTCAACTCCGGCGGACGTGGGGGTGGAGCAGTCACAGCGGCCATGTTCCTGAAAGAGTTTGCCGAGGATACACCGTGGCTGCACCTCGACATCGCCGGAACCGCCTGGATGGAAGAGAACAAGCCATGGATTGCTAAAGGGCCATCGGGAATCGGCGTGCGGTCGCTGGTGGAGTTTGCCAAAGATTTCGCTAGCGATGGTAGCCGCTCCTAGATCCGGGGCTGCAGGAGACGCGTCGATGAAGGCTCTGTTGTGGGTTGGAGTATTGGTATTGATCCTGGGAATCGCGTCTCTCTTTGTCGCCATTCCACGAACCGAGCGGCAAGGAATCAAGGCGGGCGACATCGATATTGGGGTCCAGACCCACCATAGCGAGCGAGTTTCGCCGCTGGTCAGCGCCGTTCTGATTGCGGGCGGAGTTCTGTTAATGATCACCGGCGGCCGCAAACGCGGATCTTGACTCGGTAGACAGTACGGCCACATGCCCTCTTGCTTGCCTTCTCGAATGCCTTCTGGAGCTTGCTCACTAAAGGAGTTTCGCCCGCTTCGAAGCCGTTACGTCCCATGACGCGCCATAGGTAATTCTGTTCAGGCCACCTGTGTGCGTCGTACACGGCCAGCACGTCCTCTGAGGGACGCGACTGGACCATGAGCACAATGTCGGCCTCCTCTGGGCGCTAGACCAAGACATAGTGTCCCCATTTTTGGATCGCGTCTTCGACCGCCGCGATCGCCTGGCGATCTTCCGGCAACCGATTGGGATCAAACTGATTGGTGTCATAGGCGGTGACGTAAACATATTTCGCGTTGATCAGCGTGCCTGGGAAAGGCTGATCCCTAGTCTCGGGCGCGGCCATTGCCACGGCCGCAGCGATGAGCCAAACGAGCACCCCACTTAAGGCTCGTTTCATGGAATGCCTCCTTGCCCTATGGATTAGATGAGCCGGGAAGCGAATTTTGTTGCACAGGCTGCTGTACAGCCCCTGGTCGACAGCTGGATGTGGTGGTGGATGAGTGCGCCGAAAAGAAGACAGCCGGACGCTTACATAACCGGCGGTACGCTGATTCCCATGCAGGCCAGCACGCGAATTAATTCGCGGCGAACGACCGCAACCGTGGCCAGCAGGAATTTCTTCCGCGCATCGTCCGGCTCGGTGAGAATGTGATGGCGGTGGTAGAAGTTATTGAACCATTGCGCCAACTGGAAGGCATGCTTGGCGGCATAGGCAGGTTCGGTAGTCGCGATCGATTGCTCCACGATGTAGGAAGTTTTGGACGCGGCCAGCCAGAGTTCCCAGATTTCGGTGCCGGAGTCGTCGTTTAGAAATTTGCCGAAATCCTCGATGGAGACGGGGCAAGCCCCGTCTTTACCAAAAGTTTCGGGATCGAGGCCAGCTTTGCGAAAGATATTGGTTGCGCGCACGACCGCATATTGAACGTAAGGACCGGTTTCGCCTTCGAAGCTTAGGGCATCTTTGAAGTCGAAGGCGATCACCGACGGCTTGGTGTACTTCAGCATGAAATAACGGAGCGCGCCAACCGCAATCTGATTCGCAACGGAAGCGCGCTCGCGATCGCTGAGCTGTTCGTGGCGGGCGTCTACTTCCTTTCTGGCGGAGGCGATCAGGGAGTCAATCAGGTCGTCCGCCTTCACACCAAATCCCTTGCGTCCGGAAACCTCAATGTAGGTGCGTGTTTTGTCTTCTTCGGAAAGCTGGTAACCCAATTCGGCAGCGCAGCGTGGCGTGAGCGCAACCATTGCATAGGAAAAATGAGTGTAGTGATCGGCCTGTTGGTTGTAACCGAGGCCGCGCAGGGCCTCAATGACCGCATTCTGGGCTTCGGCCTGGCGCGCGTCGATCACGTTATAGATCTCGCTCACCTCGCCGAAGTGGGGATGGTCCGGCTCTCCGTCGGTAGTTGATATCCAGCATGGATGCCCGTTTGGGTAACGATAGAATTTTCGATAGCCGAAGTCACGCCCCAGCAGTCCGAATTTCCAGAGATGATAAGCGATGTCCTTTCCGACATAGCCGACCGTTCCATTGGAACGAACAATGACTTTCTGATCTTCCTCGGCGAGTTCGGCGGTCTCGGCGGTTGAATTAGCGCCGGCGCGTCGCATGACCCAGCAGCCTTTGTTCTTGCCCTCGGTCTGGTGGAACAGCACGCCACCCGTTTTGAGCTTCTCGAACGCTGCATCCCAGAAATGGAGCTGCAGGATCTCGCTTTCGCGGGGCAGGAAGTCATATTCGATATCAGCCCGATCCATCGTCTCGAGATGGCGACGCAGAACGGCAACGGAGATCATATCGGCAATGGCTGCGGTCTGGTTGTTTCCCTCTTCGATCGCGTGGAGTACCTCGGCACGCCGCTTGAGATTCTCGTTACTCTCGCCATACCACTCCGAGACACGGGTATACAGATCCCAGCAGTAGTAGTCGACGCGGGGCTGGCGGGTGAGTTGCTCGATCTCTGCTCTCGATTTCTTGTCCAGATGCAGAAATCCAACCACCACGTCGGCTACCTGCACGCCAGTGTTGTCGATGTAATTCTGCACATCGACCTGGCTACCGGCATATTCGAGGAGACGAACAAAGGTGTCGCCCAGAATAGCGTTGCGCAGGTGGCCGATATGCGCCGCCTTGTTGGGGTTAATGCTGGAATGCTCCACCAGGATCTTGCCGGGCCGAACTTCCCTTGGCGGTTCCTCCCTGGCTGCCAGAGACGCAGCCAGGGCGGCGCGGTTGACCCGGGCATTGATGTAGCCGGCCCCGGCTAGTTCCAGCTTTGCGAAGCCTTCAATCGGACCGATCCCAGCAACGATCTCCTCGGCAATCTTGCGGGGCGGCTGGCGGAGCCGCTTGGCGAGTTCGAAGGCCAACGGCAGCGCGTACTCACCCATTTCGACCTTGGGCGGCTGCTCAATGACGATGCTGGGCAAGTCAACGCCATAGTTTTGGCGCAGGAAATCGCGCACGTGCTGGGCCAGCCGGCGGTGTAGATGACGGTACACAGGGTCTCTCTAACCTGTTGAAGAAAATAGTGATTGTAGCAAACCCGCGGGCTCCGAGAGGTTTGACGGGTAGGGGGCGCTTCCCTATGATGAAGGTTTTGGGTGGCCAAGCTTAGGCATCTGGGTTTCTGGAATCGCGGCCAGCTATGTATGCTCCCGGCTGAAAGAATTAACCGCCGAGTTCCGAGACCAGCACAATGGGCATTGCCTATCTAGATTGCTTCTCGGGAATCAGCGGCGACATGTTTCTGGGTGCGCTCGTCGATGCCGGGGTCCCGGCCGAGCTATTTGAAAAAACGGTAGCGGCTCTCAATATCGGCGCCAAGCTGGAAATATCCGGCGTGAATCGCAGTGGAATTTCGGCGACGAAAATTAATGTGCTCGTGCATGGGGAGAAGGAACTGCCGCGAGAAGTCTATTGGGAACAAAAAGGGCACAAGCACGAGCATGACCACGGGCATAAGCATGATCCTGGGCATTCCCGGGCGAGTACGCCCGCACCACACGAGCATCGAGGATTGAGAGAAATTAAGGACATCATTTCTCGCTCGGCCGTCGGCGAGGGCGCGAAGCAAATGAGCGTCGCTATTTTTCAGGCGTTGGGTGCGGCGGAAGCCCGGATCCACAACACCGAGATAGAGAAGATTCACTTTCACGAGGTCGGTGCGGTGGATGCAATGGTCGACATTGTGTGTGCCGCCGTCGGAGCGGAAGCTTTGAACATCGACGAATGGGTCTCGTCGCCGCTCAATGTCGGGGGCGGTACTGTGAAATGCGCACATGGCACTTTCCCCGTGCCGGCGCCGGCAACGGTGGAATTGTTGAAAGGCGCTCCGGTTTACTCTTCCGGACTAGATTTTGAGTTGGTCACGCCTACGGGAGCGGCGATTGTTAAGACACTGGCCAGTCGCTTTGCCGCTTTCCCCGAGATGCAGATTGAGAGAATCGGTTACGGAGCCGGTACCCGTGACATTCAGGGTCACGCCAACGTCCTGCGGTTAACCATCGGAGAGACGGGGGCAGGGGTGAAAGCTTCCGAAGAGACGATTACGGTTCTGGAAGCCAACCTCGACGACTTGAACCCACAGGTTTTCGGCTACGTGATGGACCGGCTCCGGGAAGAAGGCGCGCTTGATGCGTTCGGCATGCCGGTGCAGATGAAGAAGAATCGTCCCGGCATGTTGCTGACTGCGCTCTGCCGGCCAGACGATGCTGCAAAATTGACTCAACTCATCTTCGCGGAGACCACGACGTTAGGCGTGCGCCGTCGCGATGAGCGCCGCCAGGTCTTAGAGCGAAAGTGGCTGACCATAGCAACCCGCTGGGGCGACGTGCGGCTGAAGATCGCCAGCAGGAATGGGACCGTCACCAACTACGCGCCCGAATATTAAGACTGCCGTCGCATTGCCCTCGAGCATCGCGTTCCTCTCAAGAGCGTAATCGAAGAGGCGGTACAGGTTTTCCTCGGCAGCACCCGGGACCAGAAATGAGCAGGAAGTTTTATCTCACGACACCAATCTACTACGTCAATGCGCGGCCCCACATCGGCCACGCCTACACGACCATAACTTGTGACGCAATTGCTCGCCGCCAGCGCATGCTGGGAGCCGATACTTTCTTTCTGACTGGCACCGATGAACATGGTGTGCATGTGGAGCGGGCCGCGGTGGCCGCAGGTAAGCCGCCGCAGCAGTGGGCCGACGAAGTCTCTTCCGCCTTCCGCAAGTTATGGGATCGTCTCGGCCTGACCTACGACGACTACATTCGCACCACTTCGGATCGGCACAAGAAAGGTGTGCAAGCTCTTTGGCGGAAGATTCGCGATAATGGTTATATCTACAAGGGCTCGTACACCGGACAATATTGCATCTACGACGAGCTGTACGTCGATGCGGTCGGCCCCGGCGCGCCCTGTCCGGAGTGCGGGCGCCCCACCGAGACGGTTCATGAAGAAAACTACTTCTTCAAGCTCTCTGCGTTTCAGGACAAGCTGCTCCGTCTCTATACCGAACAACCAGACTTCATCCGTCCGGACACGCGGCGCAACGAGGTGATGTCGTTTGTGCGCAGCGGGCTGCGTGACCTGTCGGTCAGCCGCTCGACATTCAAATGGGGTGTGCCCGTGCCCGACGATCCCGGGCATGTCGTCTACGTCTGGCTGGACGCGCTATCCAACTACATCACCGCTTTGGGCTACGGGTCAGGCGACACGAGCCAGTATGAGAAATACTGGCCCGCCGATCTGCACATGATCGGTAAGGAAATCGTGCGCTTTCATTGCGTGTACTGGCCGGCGTTCCTGATGGCGGCAGGTCTTGCCCTGCCCAAGGCCATCGTGGCGCATGGCTGGCTGCTGTTCGAAGAAAACAAGATGTCGAAGTCGCGCGGGAACATCGTGCGCGCCGAGACCATTGTTGAAGCGATGGGCTCCGACGCCTTGCGCTATTTCCTTCTGCGCGAAGTTGTTTTTGGCCAGGACGGATCTTTCTCCTTCGATGCGCTGGTGCAACGCTACAACGCCGATCTGGCAAACGGTCTGGGCAATCTGGCCAGCCGAACCTTGACCATGATCTCACGCTATTTTCGTGGCGAGGTTCCCTATCCGTCCCAAACTGCGGCACGCAAAGCGCTGGATAATGAAATCGCCGAAGGGGCGCGCAAGACAATCGCCGATTTCAGCGCACTCTTCGATCAGTACCAGTTCTCGCGGGCTCTCGAATCAGCCTGGTCGCTGGTGGGGGCGGTAAATAAATACATCGTGGAGACGGAACCTTGGACGCTAGGCGAGCAGCAGGATGAAATGAGCCGCTCCCGCCTAGGGACGATTCTGTATACCAGCGCGGAGGCTTTGCGGATCGTCACGGCACTGGCGCACCCTGTAATTCCGGATTCGACGGCGCGCATCTGGGCACAACTGGGCTTGGGGGAGCTCAAGCAGTTTCGTTTGTCGGATCTCAATTGGGGGCAACTCAAACTGGGCACTAAGCTTGGTACTATCGAACCGGTGTTCCCGCGCGCCGACAAGAGCACGATTGCAAGCATGCAGAAGATGGAAGAGCAGCAACGTGAGGGCCCGGCTGCACCGGAACAGAAGCCGAGCGCTCCTGCCGTCGAGACTGCGGCTCCGCCCCCGCCTAATGCTGCTGGCCCGTCACTCGACGGCAGAATCAGCATCGATGATTTCGCTAAGGTCGAGATGCGCGTCGGTCAGGTGAAGGTGGCGGAAAAAGTGAAGGGTGCGGACAAGTTGCTGCGGCTCGAAGTGGACATTGGATCGGAAGTGCGCCAGGTGGTCGCCGGAATTGCCGAGAGCTACGCCCCTGAGACGTTGGTGGGACGCAAGGTCGTCATCGTGGCCAACCTTGCTCCTCGCAAACTTCGGGGCCTGGAATCGAACGGAATGATTGTGGCGGCTTCTGCCGAAGGCGGTAAGCCGGTGCTGTGCAGTTTTCTCGAAGACGTGCCCGTGGGGACACGGCTGAAATAGGCCGAGCTTCGCTCGGCTGAACGGGTCAGAGACCCGTCTCCCCATGTTCCTTGCCTCTTCATTTATGTTCGTTGATTCTCACGCACATCTCGAAGGCAAGCAGTTCCAGGCGGATCGCGAGCAGGTGATTGCGCGCGCGAGAGAAGCCGGTATCGACGACATCGTCGCGATCGGCAATGGAGATGGGCCGGGGTCGCTCGATTGCGGCATTCGACTCGCGGAGCAGTACGAGTTTCTTCACACTACGGTTGGCATTCATCCTCACGAGGCCAAGTTGCCCACCGATGGCGATTTCCAGGAACTGGAGCGACTGGCAAGGCATCCCAAAGTAATTGCCTGGGGCGAAATCGGATTGGATTATTTCTACGCCCACTCGCCGCGCGATGTGCAGCAGCAAGTCTTTGTGCGGCAGATGGAGCTGGCACGCGCCGCAAACCTGCCTATCGTCATTCATTGTCGTCCTTCGAATGGCAGTGAAGACGCCTGGGATGACTGTCTGAGTTTCATCAAGGAGCATTGGAGTTCGAGTGGGCTGGGCGGGATCTTGCACTGCTTTACGGGGATGACCGTCCACGCCAAGCTCGCCCTCGACATGGGATTTATGATCTCGTTCGCCGGCAATGTAACATTCCCAAAAGCGCAACGGATCCGTGATGCGGGCAAAGCGGTTCCCCTGGATCGCATTCTGATTGAGACCGACTCACCTTATCTGGCACCGGTGCCGCATCGAGGCAAGCGCAATGAGCCCGCGTTTGTCAAAGAAGTTGCGCGGCAACTGGGTGAATTGCGCGGACTCTCGACCGAAGAAATCGGGCACGAGACGAGCAGCAATTTCTATCGTTTCTTTTCGCTTCGTGAGAAAGTGAACTCCCCTTAGCGAGTGCATCTTGAGTAGGGGAAAGTTAATCTTATCGGTTACTATCTAAGACCATGCCCGACAACAGCTTCGATATCGTGAGCAAAATCGACCTGCAGGAGGTCAGCAATGCCATTCAGCAGGCGCTAAAGGAAATCCATACGCGCTTCGATCTGAAGGATTCGAAGTCAGACATCGCATTGGAGGGCAAAGACGCCATTATTCTCTCGTCGGTGGACGAGTTCAAGCTGAAGGCGGTCAATGACGTTTTCCAGCAGAAACTGGTCAAGCGCGGCGTGCCGCTGAAAGGCCTCACCTACGGCGCGGTGGAACCCGCGGCGGGCTCCACGGTCCGGCAAAAGATCTCGATGCAGCAGGGGATCCCGATCGAGAAGGCGCGCGATATTGTGAAGCTAATTAAGAATTCCAAGAAGAAGGTACAGGCTTCGATCCAGGGCGATCTGGTGCGTGTCAGCGGCAAAGATCGCGACTCGCTTCAGGAAATCATCGCTATGCTGCGGCAGCAGGATTTCGGTATTGATATGCAGTTCACGAATTATCGAACCAACTGAACATCTACCAGGGAGGCACGGAGAGAACGATACTCCCCTCTGACCAGAAGGACAGTGATCTTGAGCACGCCAGCCGCCATTAACGGGAAAGAAATTTTCGAGTTGCTGCGCCACGACCTCGCGGTCATGGAACGCGAGTTCGGGCGCGACACTGTCTCCAATGTGGCGGCAATTACCGATATCGGGGAATACCTGCGCGGTGGAGGAGGAAAGCGGATTCGCCCGGCGTTGGTGTTGCTCTCGTCCAAGCTGTTTAACTACGAAGGCCGCGGGGCCATCCGGCTAGGAGCGGTAGTTGAGATCATTCACACCGCCACCCTGGTTCACGACGACATCATTGATGAAGCCAAGACCCGGCGGGGACGGCCTGCGGCCAACACCCAGTGGGGCAACTCGAAATGCGTGCTGGCGGGCGACTGGCTTTACATGCAGGCCTTCAAGATTGCCGTGCAGGAACGAAATTTCCGGATCCTCGACACCTTGATCGAACTCACCCAGCAGATGGTCGAGGGCGAACTGCTGCAGATGGAGAAATTAGGCAAGCTGATCTCACTCGAGGAGCATTTCGATCTCATCTATCGCAAGACGGCTTGCCTGTTTTCGGTTTGCATGCGGCTGGGCGGAATCCTGGGTGGGGCAACGCCTGACCAGGAAGAGAAATTGGGGCAGTACGGACGCGATCTGGGAATGGCTTTTCAGATTGTCGATGACGTGCTCGATTTGACGGCCTCGGAAACCATCTTGGGTAAGCCGGTGGCCAGCGATTTACGCGAGGGCAAGGTCACGATGTCGGTCATTCATGCGCTCGATCGCTGCACTGCGGAAGAAAGGAGGAGGATCGAGACCGTCCTCCACGATCGGGCTTTCAACGGCGTCACCCACCCCCAGATCCTGGATATCTTGAGCCGCTATGGATCGCTCGATGCCGCCAATGCCCGTGCCTTGGAATATGCCGAATCGGCACGCAAGGCCGTCTGTCAGTTCCCCGACTCTGAAATTAAACGCGCTTTGCTTTGGGCGCCTGAGTTTGTGGTGGCACGAGAGAAGTGATTTTTCGCCGCCGAGATCCTAGTGCAGAGTACGCAGAGATATTTTTCGGCTCTCCCGGCGTATTCTGCGCGACTGCGGTTAATTTTTCTTGTCAGAAATTCCCAGCATCTCAAATCGGCCCTCTCTCAGGAGCGGTCCCGAGCCGACGCATGCCCGAGCGGGCACGAGTTTTTGCTGCAAACACCTCCGGGAACAGCGGCCCGGCCCCACCCCACTCACGAACAGGCGGCATCATCGCCTTCGGTTACACCGGTCAATACAGCTTGCAAAACTTTAACAAGCAATTTCTTGGCCGGCGGATGAGTTTTTCAATGCCGACTTATGGGTGCCCACAATGAGGTTGCTCACCGACACACGCGATTCGATCGGAAAACGGAGGCCCGCAAGACCTCCGGAAGGCCGACCTTCCTGAAGCTTTCCCCTAGACCGCGAATCTAATCCTGTTTAGTCTAGCGGCTCAACTCTATGAGCGACTTCGTCTCACTGATCGCGCATCACGGATACCTGGTCATCTTCCTGGTAGTGCTCGCAGAATCAATCGGCTTGCCCATGCCGGCGGCACTCGCCCTGGTAGCAGGCGGCGCCGCATCCGCCGCGCACACACTGCGTGCTCCCATGGTATTTGCGGTGGCTTTGATCGCGCTGGCCCTCGGCGACTCGCTGCTCTACATTCTGGGCCGCTGCATGGGCTGGGCGCTGCTGGGCTTCCTGTGCAAGGTGTCGGCCAACCCGGAGAGCTGCATCCTGCGCTCGGCAGAATCGTTCTACAAACGAGGCAAGGCGACGCTACTGCTGGCGAAATTCGTTCCAGGCGTCAATACCATGGCGCCCCCTCTGGCGGGGAGCATGAAGATGCGATACGAACAGTTTCTCTGGTTCGACCTTGCGGGCGCAGCTCTCTATACGCTCGCCTACGGCACCGTCGGGTATGTTTTCCGTGACTTTGTCGCGTCGATCACCCATGGATTTCAAACTGCCCAGCACGTAGTCGAGTTCGTGGTGCTGGGCGCCTTAATCGGGTTTATTGCCTACCGTGTTTACCTGTTTAGCAGACACCGCCTTTACCAGGTTGTTCCCCGGGTGCAAGTGGGAGAATTGGCACGCAAGCTTGAATCGGAAGGGGTAACTAAGATCCTGATCGTCGACGTGCGTAGCCATGGCTACTACGATGCTGGCGCCGATCGTATTCGCGGCTCGATTCGCATCGAACCCAACAATCTGCCCGAGGAACTGAAGGCTCTGCCCAAGGACAAAGATATCTATGTCTACTGCACTTGAGCGCGCGAAGCTACCAGCGCCCGGGTGGCGCATCTGCTGCGGGAAAAAGGATTCAATGCTTTCGTTATTGTCGGTGGCCTCGGCGCCTGGCGGAAAGCCGGACAAGCGCTGGAAAACGTACCCCGTGACGACATGGTTAAACTGCCAACCTTTACTTAGTCGTCGGCGGTTGGTCCTTGGTCGTTAGCCCACGCTAGTTTCTTCCCCTCACATATACTTTTCCTGATGTCCTCGAGAGAGGTTGAAGTCAAGTTTCGCGCTGCAGATCTGCCGGCGCTTTCAGCTCAGCTCCGCAAATTGGGGTTTCGTCGTAAAACTCATCGCACGCACGAAATGAACACCCTATACGACCTCCCGGGCCAGCCCCTACGGCGTCGGGGGGAACTGCTGCGATTGCGGAAATTTGGGCCGGAGTGGGTCTTGACTCATAAAGCTAAGGGCAGTCGAGGCCGTCATAAAACACGGGTGGAAACCGAAACCCGCGTCGAAAATGGAAGAGAAATGGAAGCCATCCTGCGCGCTCTTGGGTTCGACCCGAGTTTCCATTATGAGAAATTTCGCACCGAGTGGAATGATGGCAACGGGTGCGTCGTGCTCGACGAAACCCCGATCGGCAACTTTGCCGAGATCGAAGGCCCGCCGCGTTGGATTGATCAAACCGCCCGGGCGCTGGGCGTTGCGCCGGATCGTTACATCACGCAAAATTACGCGAGCCTCTTTCTTGATTGGAAGGGCCAAACAGGGAGTCGCGCTCAAGAGATGACCTTTGAGGCGCTGCGGAAAGAGGGAGCGAATAGGAAGCGCTGAGCGTTAATGGCTGAGCAACGAATTGATGATCGAGGAGCCGACAGCATGAGTGCCACAGCACCAAAAGCAGTTGCGGCCAAGGCGGTGCCGAAACCAGCCCATCGGAGCCCTGGTTCAGCAGCGGACCTGCGCTCGTGCTGTACATGGCAGGAACCAAGCTCCTGTTGCATCTGCTGACAGCAATCGCACGGCTATTTCGGGGACGAGTTGTATCACATGGCCTGCGGCGAGTGCCCCGCCTGGGGATACGTAGATCAACCTTCGCTCATAGCGCTCTTTCATAATGCATTGCCTGGTTCGTCCGCCACGTCCTTGGGACATCGCTGTCCGCCATCCGCTTACTTGCTACTTCGGATCATCAAGACGGGCGAGCAAAGGCTGTGGCTGTGGTTTGCAGTACGGTACGGAATCGGGCTGGAGAACAAGTACTCGATGGCAGTGTTCGGATTCGCCGTTGTCGTCGGCCCGCTGCTGACCGAGCAGCGGCGGGTCTTTGCCAGCAAGGGGATCTGGATCGGCGGACCAATTGCCTTGCTGATCTTTCTTCCCAATCTCATCTGGAAGCTTCAGCACAACGGGCCGTTGGTTGAGCTAATGCGCAACATTCGGGCAAGCGGCCGCGACATTGAAGTGGGCGCCTTTGGATTACCTCGGGTCGCCAGATCTTCCTGGTGACTCCGGCGACATTTCCGGTCTGGCTGACGGGAGTGTTCTATTTTCTTTTCGGACGCGAGGGCCGAGGATTTCAGGCTTGGGCTGGGCTTTTATGGCTGTGCTTGCGACGTTGGTTGTCCTTCACGGCAAGGACTATTACGCGACTCCGGTTTATCCCATGGTTTTCGCCGGAGACGGCTGTGGCAATCGAAGAGGTTCGGCAGACCTCAGGTCTGGGTGAAGCCGGCTCTCGTAGCCCTGATCTTGGCCGTCACCGTCATAATGCTGCCGATTGCCGTTCCTGTGCTGTCGGTTGAGAATTACCTGCGCTATCAGTCGAAGCTTCCCTTCTCTGTGCCGGCCTCTGAAAAAGGTCACCTGAGGGCGCGCTTGTCGCATCGTAATGCCTGGGAGTTCGGCTGGGAGGAGATGACCGCAGCCATGGCGCGTCTCTGTTACAGCCCGCGGCCGGAGGACTGCGCCAAAGCCGCCATCTTCGGCAAGAACTTCGGCGAGGCGGGAGCGATCGATCGGCTTGGGCCAAAGTGCGGATTGCCAAAAGCCATCGGCAATCACCAGAGTTACTGGCTATGGGGACCGCGGGATTACTCTGGCGAGCTCCTGATCATTTTTGGGCGATCGCCCCCCAAGGAGCGCGCAGCGGTCCCGCGAGGTCACGGTGGCCGCGGCGTTGTACATCCCGTATACGAATCCCTGGGAGAATGGGCCCGTGCTGCTCGGTAGAGGGTTAAAGCGTCCGTTGAAACAGATGTGGCCGATGATCAAGCAGTGGGACCAGAAGTTTCTGGCAGAATCCAAGCTTCGCGGTTGAAGCCCGCTCGCAATAGAACCTTGCCATGACGGCAGCAGCACAACCGCATAGGCGTGCCCTCCTCTACACCGTATCAGCCACGCGCGTTTTTTCGTAACCTTCTGTGGCGTAGCACAGGGCACGGTCGAAGAACTGGTCCATCAGGCGCAGCAATTCCATCTCGCCGTAAATTTCGAGCGGACCGCGCAGCATTCCCTGCCTCTCGAGAAAGTCCCAGAGATGTTCTTTGGTCAGAACAATCGCCCAACAGTAGTCGGAAACGGAAACATCCTGGGCGGCGCGGCGTGCGCCCAACTCACGATAGCGACGCTCGACGTCTCCCTCTTTCTTGTAAAGTAGCCAATCTCCCAGATTGTGCAGGATTTCGTATACGCGCTCCCGCAACTCATGGGCAGGCACCTTGGCAAAATCCTTAGTCCGAGGCGAGTTCTGGAATTTCTTCAACAACCCCTCTGCCAACTCGTCGGAATGATCTTCAATAAGCCGCACTAAACGAAGCGCAATCATTCCTATTTTTGTTCACCCCGCTTTACTCATTTGGATGCCGACAGCGACCCTCGAGATGCGCCGCATCTGTGGCTTCACAATAACATATCGTGACACGATATTACAAATAATTACATCGGGCATTATCAGAAAATGACCGGGAGAGAGCACCAGCAGGCAATCGCGTTGCCGGCTTTGCCGGAGTCCAGAAGCGACCGAGCACGCAGCGGCAAAGATCCTTCGCTTTGCTAAA
>Ga0209152_10000629_pt1 | contig 15189 bp, 11 predicted proteins | sample GraSoiAngelo_107_FD_185873 | JGI IMG/M metagenome (GOLD analysis project Ga0209152, IMG submission 185873) | Grasslands soil microbial communities from the Angelo Coastal Reserve, California, USA - 14_0903_09_30cm (SPAdes) (version 2) | ecosystem: Environmental > Terrestrial > Soil > Grasslands...
CGTTTGCGAAAGGCCGAACGTAGATTCTCGGAAGAGCTCAAACAGGCCGAGGCTCGCTATCGCAGCATATTCGAAAATGCGGTAGAGGGTATATATCAAAGCACGCCGGACGGGCGGCTTCTTTCGGTCAACCCGGCGCTTGTGAGGATACTCGGCTACGAGTCTCCGGAGGAACTGGCTGCTGTAGTTTCCGATTTCCGCCTGGCGCTCAATGTCGATCAAGAGCGACGTAGTGAATTTCAACGTCTGATTGAGACGAACGGGATGGTATTACGGTTCGAAGCACAGGCGAGAAGAAAAGACGGATCGCTGATATGGATCTCGGAAAATACGCGCATGGCTCGCGATGGCGACAACGCGGCCCATTACGAAGGGATGGTCGAAGATATCACCGAGAGAAGACGTACAGAAGAAGAGCTAAGGCAGGTCGAGGAACAGTTGAGGCAGTCGCAAAAAATGGAGGCGATAGGACGACTTGCGGGCGGGATAGCGCACGACTTCAACAATCTGCTGACCGTTATCAACACCTATGCGGAAGTCGCGATGTCGAGACTTCCAGACGGGCATCGGATTTGCGCCGATCTTCGCGAGATTCATAAAGCCGGAGATCGAGCAGCGGCTCTCACTCATCAATTGCTTGCGTTTGGGCGCAAACAGGTTATGCAGCCCAGGGTCTTGAATCTGAACAATGCAGTTTCGGACATGAAGAAGATGCTCAGGCGCGTCATAGGCGAGGACATCGATTTGATCGCCGATCTTGCGCCCGATGCGCACAACATAAAAGCCGATCCGGGACAAATCGAGCAGATCCTGATGAACCTGGCCGTCAATTCACGTGATGCGATGCCCTTTGGAGGACAGCTAATCATCAGAACCAGCAACGTCGAATTGGATGAGCCGCGCGCCGGTCAGCTCAACGCATCCCGCGGACGCTACGTCAGGCTGTCGATCGAAGACACCGGATGCGGCATGGAGCAGTCTACGCTCGAGCAAATCTTTGAACCGTTCTTCACGACGAAGGACGTCGGCAAGGGCACTGGTTTGGGTCTTGCCACCGTATATGGAATCGTGAAACAGAGCGGCGCTCATATAAGCGTATCCAGCGAACCGGACGAAGGAACAACCTTTGAGATCTACTGGTCGGTTGCCGAAGAGGTATTCGATTCCGTCATAACGGAAGCAGCTCTTGATCCTCAGTCTGTAAAAGCGGGGCTGTCGGATCAGAGCATCGGCGGCGAGACTATTCTCCTGGTCGAGGATGAGGAACCCGTGCGCGATCTTGTGGAACAGGTCTTGTCCAGTGCGGGGTATGTGGTCTACACGGCAAGCAGCGGAAGCGAGGCTCTTGGATTCTGTGAGCAATTTAATGAGCCTCTACACCTGATTATGACCGACGTGATAATGCCGCAAATGAGCGGCCCCGAGCTCGCCGGAAGACTGCTGGAGATGATTCCGGGATTGAAGGTCCTGTATGCATCGGGCTATACGGACGACGCGATTTTGCGCCACGGTATATCGGATTCGCCTGCTCATTTTATCCCGAAGCCGTTCAATATCGGCGCTCTCACTCAAAAGGTGCGCGAGGTCCTCGATTCGAAACCCGCCCAAGTCGACGATAATAGAAAAACGCTGGTATATGGAGGCCGCCTGTAGCACCCGCGATTTCCGAGGCTTCCTTGCTGACTGTTCGTTAGTCGCTAGCCGTAGTGATGCACCGTCAGCACCAAAACCACGAAGTGGTTGTGGAGGGTAAGCAGCGTATGCGCGCTCAACCCTGACGGGGTTGAGGTCCTCTTGAATTCAGATTAGATCCGCCGTTCGATTTCCGCGATGGCCGTCGTGAAATGGCCGCAACACCGTTGGTGTTGGGCGCACTCGCCGTTACCTGACCCCAGGTAGGCTTCGCCAACCTGGGGCTTCGCGATGCAATCTCGTTGGGGTTGTCGTAGAAATGCTCAGACGGCTGAGGTCAAATTCAAGCTACAACCATCAAGTATATACGCGAAAACTTGGCGCGCGCCCAAAGAAGAGAAATGCATTGCAACTTCATCTTCTTGAGGTTAGGATTGTCAGTTCATCATGCCGCGAAGAACGTATCCGGGGGAAGTATGCCGGGCAGAAGACCCGAGAAGGTGGCGGAACGAATTAAGGAAGAGGTTAGTCAGATCATTGCTGGAGATTTGAAGGACCCAAGGGTTGGTTTTGTTACGGTCACTGATGCACGCGTTTCACCGGATCTTCGTCACGCTCGAATCTATATCAGTGTGATGGGTTCGGATCAGGATATAGAAAGTTCGCTGGCGGCCCTCAGATCCGCCTCAGGTTACATCAGGCATGAGTTGGGCAGATCGCTCCATCTAATGCGCACTCCTGAATTACATTTCGAGTTCGATCAAACGGCAATGAGCGCCGCGCGAATAGAAGAAATCCTGAAGGAAGAAAGCGAAAAGCTGCGGGCCCAGGAAGAAAGCCCCGCGCCCGATTCGCAAATCTTGGAATGAGTCTGTTGCATGCTGAGCCAGGTTGTAGAATTAATCGATAAGAACAATAAGTTTGTAATCACCTCTCACATCCGTCCCGACGGGGACGGGCTGGGATCTGGTCTTGCCCTGTACTGGATGCTCCGCAGCCTGAATAAAGAACCTACGGTCCTGCTGCGCGACAGGGTTCCGCCCGCATACACGGTATTGCCGGGATCGGAGTCCGTCGTCGTGCTGTCTGATATCACCGACGACTATGATGCGGCATTCGTCATCGAATGCAGCGACGTCGAGCGTCCGGGATTGCCGAGCCTGAAGAATCAATTCGTCGTCAACATCGATCACCACGCTACGACTCAAGCGTTCGGCGATATTAACTGGGTCGACTCAACGGCAGCCGCCGTCGGCGAGATGATCTATAATCTCTGCAAAGCCCTTGGCGTCGAAGTCACAAAAGAGATAGCCGAGTGCATCTATACAGCCCTGCTGACCGACACCGGAAGCTTTCACTTCTCGAACACGACCGAACGAACGCTCAAGATTGCATCCGAGTTGGTCCGCAGAGGCGTCGAGCCGGCTCGAATATCGCAAGCCATCTTCTATTCACATCCCTTCGCTAAAATTCGACTCCTCGGCATGGTGCTATCCACCATAGAACGAGATCAGAGCGGCCATCTGGCCTGGATCAAGCTCGATCGCGAGATGATGCTGGAGGCCGGCGCCACGGATGAGGACTCCGACGGAATCGTCAATCACGCGCTGTCGGTTCACGACGTAAACGCGGTCGCCTTTTTTAAGGAACTCACGCCGGGAGTTTATCGCGTGAGCCTTCGCTCGAAGGGCAAAAACAACGTAGCGAAGGTCGCGGAGTTATTCGGCGGCGGGGGCCATCGCAATGCCGCGGGTTGCAGGATCGACGGAGAGTATGAAGATGTTAAAAGACGTGTAATCGAGGCCCTTCAGATTGCCGTCGGCCTCGCGACGGTTTAGGTGTGACAAGGCGGGTAACGCAGGCGGATAAATGATGAACCTACTTTGATTCCTCTCGCTGGATTCTTTCCCACCGCGCTCGCAGGTCTTCCATTACTTTCTTATATCTTGGATCCTCACGAGTGTTCTTCCAGTTCTGATCGATTAAAAACCAGGGATAGTTTTCGTTGCCCATCGAAATTGCCCGCTCGAGCCATTCAATAGATTGATCAACTCGGCCGGCAAGTGCATACAAAGATCCAAGCCAGTATGCCGTATCCTGATCAGCGCCGGCCGTCGCCAGAAGCTTATCGTCAATCAACGCCAGCGCCCGATCCCGCTCATTCATTGCTACATAACAGAACCCGAGGAACGTTTTATATGAATAGAGGCTTGGAGTCTTCGCGAGCACTTCTTCCATCGTGTGCGCCGCTCGCTCGGGGTTGCCTTCGTAGTAGTCCACGGCTGCGCCATACGCGCGCAACAGCGGATGATTCGGCTCGAAAGCAAGACCGGTCTTGATCTCCCTTTCGGCTTGCTCGTACTCGCCGCGGTACATATAAATCCGCGCTCGATTGTAGCCGGCGATAACAACGTCGGTCGGGCTGATATTTATCAGCGAATCCCACTCGCTCAGGGCCTTGTCGTACTGGCCCGACAACCTGAACACGTAGGCCGCCATCGAGTGTACGGACGGCTCGTTATGGGCGGTACTAAGCAAACGCTTGATCTCCCGCCGGGCAAGCTCCGTATCGCCCTCGATCAGATAAACGTAAATGAGCCGCACCCTTGCTTCCAACAGCCTGGGTTCTATTGAGAGGGCCGTATCAAATGCGTTCTTAGCCAGCGATGCGTATTCGATGCCGCCAATCCCCTTCAATACAAAATTGATGTAACAGACGCCGAGACCGCTGTGCGCAAGCGCAAATTCCGGATCGGCATCTACCGCTGCCTGGAATAGCTGCACGGCGGCTTCGATGTCCGACAAGGCCAGGGTCTGGCTTATGAACTTATATAGAAGATTGCGCGCCTTGAGGTAGTTCTCATACGCAACCGGATCGCGAGTCGGCGCTTTGACCAGGCCTTCCTGTTCACGGCTGCTGGTTTTCACGCGAAGGCCGTCTACTATCTGGCGAGAGATCGTGTCCTGGAGGCTGATGATGTCCTTGGCGCTCACATCAATTTTTTCGCTCCATACTATTTCGCCGCTCTTAATATCTACGAGCTGAGGCGTGACGCGGAACCTATCTCCCGATTTTATATATCCGCCGATCAGGACTGCATCGACCGCCAGCTCCTCGCCGGCCGCTCGCGGGTCGATCTCGACGTTCTGATATCTGGCGATGTAGGAGGAGGGACGGACGATAAGATCTCGAATCTGCGCCAGCTCCGTGATCACGCTGTCAGCCAGGCTAAACCCATAGAACTCAGTTTCCGGACTGTGAGCTAGATTGGTGAATGGAAGTATGGCCAGCGTTTTCTTTTCGCTCGTCAGCCAAACCGAAGAAGATGGATCAGCAGGCGTAGCCGTAGCGCTCGGATGGCTGTCTGCCGTTCTATGATCGCCGCCGCTGAACATGCGCCGAAACCATGCGCCTAGCTTCGCGATCGGACCCCGGTTTTTGTTTACCTGAGCTGAGAGCGCGGCTTGCAGCGTCGCCGGCCGGTCGGCAGGCACTCCGCCGAGTCCCGCATAGTGGCCTTTTATGAGAGATCGGAGCCCTTCAAGCACCGCGTCCGTGGATTGGAATCTGTTAGCCGATTCCTTCGCCAGCGCCTTCAGAATCAGATGTCGCAACTGCAGCGGAAGCGTTTCGGGAAGCGGCTCAGGCTCCTGATGCAGGACGGCATGCATCACTTCGACGGAGCTCTTTCCTTTGAACGGCAGCTTTCCCGTGAACATCTCGTACATCACGACGCCGAGAGAAAAAATGTCCGATCGCACATCGGCGGCCTCGCCTCTGGCCTGTTCGGGCGACATATAGCTGGCAGTTCCGAAAGGTGTTCCCGCCTGGGTCAAATCGGCAGCCGCGGCCGCCTCTTCTTCCGTCCGAATTTCGGCGAAGCGGAGCAACTTGGCCAATCCAAAATCGAGTATCTTGGCTTGGCCGCGTTCATTCACCATGATGTTTGAAGACTTTATATCGCGATGAACAACGTTTCTATGATGAGCCTCCGTGATTGCGTCCGCTAGTTGAAGCGAAAGATCGAGCGCCTGATCGAGAGGAAGAGGCCTGTTCCCGATATGCTTCTTCAAGGTCCGGCCGTCGACATACTGCATCACGAAGAACAGAGAGCCTTCGGTCTCATTGATCTCGTATACCGTGCAGATGTTTGGATGATCGATTGCGGAGGCGGCTCGGGCTTCGCGGAGGAAGCGCGATCTGGCCTTCTCGTCTCCCAGCAGATCGGCTGAAAGGGCCTTTATCGCAACGGTTCGGTTAAGTTTGGTGTCTTCCGCTTTATAGACGACACCCATTCCGCCTTTGCCAATTTCTTTTTGAACTCGGTACTGAAGTACGGTCTTCCCAACCATGAAGTGGACCTGAAGGACGCGCCGGCGTTGCTTCGCTTTCTACTCTAATTCGCGAGTATCCATTTTCATCGAGCGGCGCCGACCTCACGTTGCCGGCTCTGGGGCGTCAATCACGTGAGTTAGATTATTGCACCGGGCGCCACAACCGACAAGCGATGAAACCAGATTGAGTATAGCGATATTAGGTCAGCAACATCGCGAAGGCATCGAAACGCCGGCGCCTCGGATTGACCTCGGATTATTCAAAAGGCGAAACAACAATTCGGAGGAGTCTGCAGGATGAAGAGCGCAAACTAACGGCCCGGAGCATCGCATCGAGCAATGCTCCAGGCCGATCTAAAACACGATCAAGTTTGTAGCAGCCGAATCGAACTTACGTCACGCGTCTTTTAGCCTCTTTCATAAAGGCGCTCTCATTATCTAGTTTCCCGTACTCTTCGGTTTCACGTATACGGCTGGTACGCTCTGGTCCCTCACTGCTTTGTTAAAGGCCGGCAAATCGTCGCGCATGATCTGCTCGAATTTCGCTAGCTGCGCGTTGATCAAGCCGACTACTTCTTCGTAAACAGCGTAAGACTGATCGGTAGGAGCAGCGTCCGCGCTGGCGACGACTCCGCTGATCGCCGCGAGCCTGTTGTTAAGCTTGATCGGATAATTCAACGGGTCCTGGCTGCTCTGATTCTTGGTCTGATACAGCTCCTCCTCGACGGCCGTCATTTTCGCGTTAAGCGCTTTCGCCGCATCGGCGATCGGTTTTCCGGCGGCGTCGCCGCCCATACGCTTGACGATTTCATCTACCTGCCGCCGGATGTCGCGGATCTGAGTAATTGTATTGTGAACTTCGGAGAGCTTGTCTCTAGTCTTGATCAGCAGATCGAATTGCTTGGCGAAGTCCGCCTGGGTAGTTTCAAGTCGAGGATCTTTCTTCAGCTCGAAGCTCTGTGTTTCGGTCTTTCCATCGACGGTCAGCTTGATTTGATAGGTACCGGGCGCTGCGCGCGGGCCTTGTGTGCCGCCCGCCCACATTATCAATCCCGGGAATCGGGAGGCGTCTGGGTATCGCAGGTTCCATACAAACCTGTTGACTCCGGCATCGCTCGTCACGCGAGCCGGCGCGCCGCCTCTAAAGAAGCCTTCCTCGTCGTCCTCTCCTCTTGCGGCCGGCCTCTCTTGCGACCCGCTGGAAAATTTCCTAACGGATTTGCCCGTTGAATCAAGGATCTCGATCGAAACTTCTCCGTTCGCCTTGTTCTTGAGGTAATAGTGAATCGCTACTCCCGCGGGCGGATTCTCGCCGATGGTCGCGGTCGCGGGCAGCGGACCCCCGTTGCCCGGTGTTCGATATGCATCGTCGGGCTTGAAGAGATGAACATCCGATTTTGCTACGGCATCGTTCATCTGATGCAGCACGCCGAGATTTCCCAGGATCCAGAAGGATCGCCCTTGAGTCGCGGCAACCAACTCCTGATCGCGTTTGTGTATTGCCAAATCGGCTATGGGCGTCGGCGGAAGATTGAGCTGAAGCGACTGCCAGTTCTCGCCGTCGTTGAACGAAACATACATACCGGTTTCGGTTCCGGCATAAAGTAAACCCTTGCGAGTCGGATCTTCACGCACGACTCGCGTGAAGGCTCCGTCGGGGATGCCGTTCGTGATCTTCTTCCAGGTTTTGCCGTAGTCGCTCGTCTTATACAAGTAGGGTTTGTTGTCGTCCCATTTGTACATTGTGGCGGCCGCGTAGGCGGTCCCCGGATCAAACGGCGAAGCGTCGATTGAATTGATCTGAATCCACTCGGGCATCTCCCTGGGCGTGACCTTGGCCCAGTTCTTCCCGCCGTCACGAGTTATATGTATCAAGCCGTCATCCGACCCAGCCCAGATGGTTCCCTTCTGAATCGGAGACTCGATCACCGTGAAGATCACGTCGTAGTACTCGATGCTCGTGTTGTCCTTTGTGATTGGACCGCCGGACGAGCCTTGCTTGGAGCGGTCGTTGCGAGTCAGGTCTCCGCTGATTACCTCCCAGCTCTGCCCTTCATTCGTCGATTTGTGCAGGTAATTGCTCGCGGCGTAAAGCACCTTCGGATCGTGCGGCGAAAAGACTATCGGGAAATTCCATTGGAAACGATATTTCAGATCGGCCGCCGGATGACCCATTGGATTGTCGGGCCACGGATTAACGTTGCGCTGCTGATGCGTGCGATGGTCGTACCGGGTAATCAGGCCTCCGTACGAACCCGCATAAATAATGTCGGAGTTGCGCGGATCGGGAGCGATCCATCCGCTCTCGCCGCCGCCTATGTCATACCAGTCCGAGGTCGTTATTCCGAACTCGTCGGTGCGGCTCGCGATCTTTACCGTCGAGTTGTCCTGCTGCGCTCCATACACGTGATACGGGAAGTCATTATCGAGAGCGACGCGATAGAACTGCGCCGTAGCCTGATCCTGCGCCGTCCAGGTTCTGCCGCCGTTGGTCGTGACGTTTGCGCCGCCGTCGTTCGAATTGATCATGCGCAACGGATCGTTTGGCGCGATCCAGAGATCATGATTGTCTCCATGAGGAACGCCTATGCCGGTATAAGTCCGGCCGCCGTCCACGGATTTATAGAAGCCGGTGTTGAGAACGTAGACCGTGTCGACGTTGACGGGATCGGCATAGATGCGAGTGTAGTACCATGCGCGCTGCCGGAGATTACGTTGTTCGTTGACTCTGGCCCAGGTCTTTCCTCCGTTGTCGGATCGGAATACGCCGCCCTCATCCGCTTCTACGATGGCCCATACGCGCTCGGGATTAACAGGCGACACGGCAATGCCGATGTTGCCGATCGTTCCCTTCGGCAGTCCCTGGTTGCGAGTCAGTTCCGTCCAGGTATCTCCTGCATCGGTTGATTTGTATATGCCGCTGCCGGGCCCTCCGCTCTCGAGGCTGTACGGCGTCCGATAGACCTCCCACAGCGCGGCATAGATTGTATTCGCGTTTGTAGGATCGAGAACGAGATCAGTGACGCCCGCCTTGTTGCTCTTGAAGAGCACTCGCTCCCAGTTCTTGCCTCCGTCTTTGGACCGGAACACGCCTCGTTGATCGTTAGGTCCCCAAACGTGTCCTTGCGCGCCTGCATAAACCAGATCCGGATTTCGTGGATGGACCCTGATTCGGCTGATCTGCCGCGAGTCTTCCAGGCCTACCCGCTTCCAGGTCTTACCGGCGTCGGTAGTTTTGTAGACTCCGTCTCCATGCGAAACATTGCCCCGAATCGGCGATTCGCCCATGCCGACATAGACCACGTTTGGATCGGACTCGGCGACGCCGATCGCGCCGACCGAACCCATCTTGAAGAAGCCGTCCGATATGGGCTCCCAGTTCGTGCCGCCGTCCGTAGTCTTCCAGACGCCTCCGCCGGTCGCGCCGAAGTAATACACATTCGGTTGCGAAGGCACGCCGGCAACCGCCGTTGCGCGGCCGCCGCGGTAAGGACCGATCGGCCTCCACCGAAGCCCTTTTATAAGGCTCGCATCATAAGTTCCGCTTTGCGCTCTGGTAGCGACGTTCAGACTCGAACAGAGGATAAAAATCGCGGCAGCCAGACAGAAGGCAGCTTTGGTCTTGAGCATTTCGAAGGCTCCTTTTAGCTCAGCAGGGTCTTTTGAATTGCGAATAATACTACGGCGATGCCTGCGATGCATCCCGAACACAGGCTCGTGGACGCTGAAATGAATTTCATCACGTAGTCTATAAAGCGCCGGTCGGACTATGTAACACACCGCGGATTATCCTCAGCGGCTTTTCTATTAATTCGCGGCGGGAGCAGAATGAGAAATTCAAATCGAGTCACAGTCGATCTCGACGCTTTAGCCGACCGAGCATACACTCTCGAAAAAGCCGGGTCACGGTATGAAATGGAAACAAGCGATTTCGCGGATGGCGCGGTTCTTTGAGACCAGAGAACGAGAGCCGCAGGACCCTGAGGAGCCGGCCGATACAGACTTCGATCCGGCCAATCCGTTTCCCGAGCCGGTGGTAATCGAGTTTCGTGACGTGATCGATCTACACTCGATTCCGCCTCGGCAGGCGAGAGCGGTTGTAGAAGATTTTCTCGCCGATGCTCATCGCCGGCATTTGAAATGGGTCAGAATAATTCACGGCAAGGGGATCGGAGTACAGCGGGAGATGGTACGCTCGATCCTTGCTCGTACTCCGTTTGTAGCCGAGTACAATGATGCTCCTCCCGAGGCCGGCGGTTTGGGCGCGACCATTGCGACACTTCGCATCGAGACGTTTCCTATCGACTAGTCTTCCCGTCGATTAGTGCGCCTATCCATTAGTTGAAGCGAGTCCGACCGTATGATAGCGTTGCCGCATATGAGTGAAACAGACGTAGATTACGAGGACCTTATGTCCATCATGGCAAGGTCCATGCGGCCAAATCAGATTCGACGACTAACGCCGTTGCTTGCTCGCGGCGATATGATCTCATTCGCGGCCGGAGCTCCAAGTCCTGAAACTTTTCCTTATGAAGAACTGGCGGAAATGTCGGCCAGGGCTATTCGTGACAATGGTCGAATCGCGCTCCAGTACGGCCCGACTCGCGGTCAGGGCAAGCTGCTCCAGGAGATCGCTGCTTACATGACCGCCAGGGGAACCGAATCCGAGCCTGCTCACATCGTCATGACGAGCGGTTCTCAACAGGGGCTGGACCTCGCCTCTAGAGTTCTGCTCGACCCCGGCGATATAGCACTGGTGGAGCTGCCGAGCTATGTCGGCGGCATGATCGCGCTTCATAACTCGCGCGCGGATTTGAGGGGCATCGCACAAGACAAAGATGGAATGGTGATCGAGGACCTCGAAGAAAAACTCAAGACTCTTTCATCAGAGCGGCGTCGAGTAAAATGCGTCTACACGATACCTAATTTTCAAAACCCTTCGGGTGTTACCCTCGCCGCCGATCGCAGACATCGATTGATCGAGATCGCCGAGAAATACGACTTTCTGATCATAGAAGATGATCCGTATGCCGAAATTTATTTCGACGATTCAAGCTCCCGATTGACTCCGCTTTCTGCTTTGTGTCCTTCGAGGGTTATATACCTCAGCAGTTTTTCAAAAGTGCTTGCGCCGGGCCTCAGGATGGCCTGGGTTCGCGCGCCAAAGCTGGTGGCGGAGCGAATTGAGCTGGCTAAAGAAGGCGCGGATTTGAATTCGAGCCAGCTCGATCAATCCATCGTGTTAGAAGCTGTGTCATCGGGTCTTGTTCAGCGAAGGCTGCCGTTCATTCGGCAGTTCTATGCGGCCCGATGCCGCGCGATGCTGGATGCATTAACCGCCAATGCCGCCGGAACGAGCAGGTGGACGGTCCCGGTGGGCGGTTTTTTTATTCTTGTAACCGTGGCTGATGGCATCGACACCGCCGAGATGCTTCCGTCGATGATCGAGCGCGGAGTCGCCTACGTACCGGGCCAGTCGTTTTTCTGCGACTACACTGGAGCAAACACTATTCGACTTGCATTCTCGAAGGAATCACCGGAAAAAATCGCCGAAGGAATCGGGATTATGTGCCGGGGCCTACGCGAAAGAACGGCCGTTGCCTGACGATTCGGAATTATTTCTTCCGCGGCGTTTTTGAAGGCGGCGTTTTTGACGGCGACGAGTCGCTTTCGTCGGTAACGGCGGCTGCGATGATACCCCGATTGGTCGGAAGCAGCAGCAGACCGCAGCGGAATAAAGGCGCTCCGATAATCTCATCGCCGCGATCGAGCTGATAATAATTCACCCTCTGTCCGTCGGAATTCATGAACATTACCACGTGATCACCGTGAAAAGGCGAAACCATGATCACGTCGGTTTCGACAATAGGCGAGGCCACTATACGATCGACCAGCCTCCGTTTCCAAAGCCGATTTCCCGTCGCCTTCGACAGTACGTATAAGAAGTCGTCCAACGACCCTATCATCACCCGGTCACCCGCCAGCAGCGCCGAACTCTCGAGGCCCGCGCCGGTTCGCGATTTCCAGCGCAATTTTCCAGTGGCTAGATCAACTGCATAGACATAGCCGTCGCCGGAGCCAAAATACACTGTCTTATTGTCGATGGCGGGACACCCTCTGACCTTGCCGGCCGTCTGAAATGTCCATGCCTGCTCGCCGGTTTCAATCTTCACCGCGTGAAGGGCGCCGTCGTCGCTGCCGACCAGTATCAGCCGGTCCGCGATCAAGGGTCTGCCTTGAACGACTCCGCCGGTCGGCGACTTCCATAAGATTTCGCCTCCCTTCAGACTGACGGCATAAAGCGAGCCGTCCGAGCTTCCGGCATAAACCATCGATCCGAAAAGCGCCGGCGGCGATGTAAAAGTACGGTCATAATCACGAACCCAGACTGTCACCCCCGTCGAACGATCCAGTGCTCGAAGCGCGCTCCTAGCCCCGTTGCCCGTGTTGGTCGTGGAAGCTACAATAACAAGACCGGCTCCCACGGCCGCTTCGGTCGTTATGCGGCCTCCCGGTTCCGCGGACCAAATCAACTCGCCCGATTTGAGATCGAGGCACAAGACGCGGCCGGTATCCGTGGCGGCGAACAATCGATCGCCTTCGTCCGAAGCTATGATCGACGTGACGCTCTCCAGTTGATAGCTCCACACTCGTTTGAATGGCTTGGCCAGCGGAGACAAAGCGAGGCGCGCTTTCTCTCTGCTCTCGCGCACGGATTCATCTTCTTTCGGCTTGGTTTTCCGTGACTGGATCGTTTGTGATTGACTGGACGGCCAACGCACCGGAAACGCGCACAGGCTCAAGAGCAGGAGGTGAATAAGAAGAATAGTCATCGCGCAGCGTTATGGTGAATCAGTCTTATCCCAGCATGAGGCTTACAGCCCTTGTATCGGCTGTCCGTGAGTAAACTCGACGAGATGTCCGTCGGGATCGCGGATGATAGTGGAATAACCGACGACTCCGCCGCTGTCGGTGGGCGGCGCCTCGAGAATGCCGAGGCGCTCGGCTCTGGCGGCGATCTGATCCACCTCCTCCCGCAAGCCGCATTGAAATCCCAGATGTCCGACGCGATCACGAACCTCTCCGGGCAGCAATACAAGAACAAATGCGGGGTCTTCATCGAGACTCTTGTGGGCGCCAAGCCAGACCGTGCTTCCTTCGGGCCGCCGATCTCTCACGACTACGAGTCCGCAGATCTCGGTATAGAAATCTATAGATTTTGGAAGATCGCTGACGGTGATTGTGAGGTGTGTCCATCGAGCCATGTTGATCTTATCAGCTCAGCGAGTCCGAACGACCGTTATTATAGGCGACGGTCCTGGATTAGTCAGCCTTGCGGGCGATGCTTAACTGAAAGGGAACAGAGTCGTTGCGTTAAAGGCGCTAACTATGAAGGGCCGGGACGATACGCCGGGTATCGAGCAGCCAACCGTCATCTGAAAACGTAGAGGTCCGATGTCGATACGTGAATTCCGAAGCGCTTGAGATACAGAAAGAGCTGATGTTTGTGATTTATTAGGTGCTCCAGATTTCCAAGGAGAAGGGTCAGAACCGCTTCTCCCTCTTTTGCGAATACGGTCGGCAATAGGCGGGGCAGGTCTCCCTCGTTCAAGACACTGAACCCCTCTTCGATGTGAACGACATATTCCCGAAGCCGCTCTTTAGCTTCTTCAATCTCACACCTGTGATTGACCGGGCGTTCTCGGAGTTTGCCGAAGTGGGCCAGTTGATCCGGGTGAGCGGCATACAGAGTAGCGCAAAACCCTGATAAACAATCCAGAAGATGTCCCAGCAACTCGGCAAAGCTGAAGGCTCGATTGGAGGTGGAATCACCGGCATCGGCTATCTCGGGGCGCCAGTCCAGCGCCTCTTCGGGAATGAGTGAGATCAAGCGCTCCAACAAAGCGGCTTGCTCGATCAGCTTCGCAAGAAAGAGAGTCTTTGTGTCGGCCGTTGAAGTCATCAGCGGATTATTATCATGTGAGCGGCCCGGATAAGAAATGCGCTTCTCGCCTAAAAGAGCGTCTCGTTGCTAAAGATCGTCTGTTATCAAAGGCCGGCTCTCGTTATAATTCACGTCCCCCAATCGGAGAGATCAGCAATGCGGCTTTTCATTACCGGCGGCGCCGGTTTCATAGGATCGAATTTCATCAGGCACATTCTTTCTGAGCATCGGGGCCATCATATTGTTAATTTCGACAAGCTCACCTATGCCGGGAATCTGGAAAACCTGAGCGACCTCGCAGGCGATTCGAACTACTCATTCGTCAAGGGCGATATCTGTGACCGCTCGGCCGTAGACGACGCGATTACCGGAGCGGACGCGGTGATAAATTTCGCGGCCGAATCGCACGTCGATCGGTCGATTGAGCGCGCGACCGAGTTCATCACGACCAATGTTTCGGGAACGCAGACGCTGCTGGATGCCGCTCGCGCCGCTCGCGTATCGCGATTCTTGCAGATCTCGACCGACGAAGTGATGGGATCGTGCGCCGAGGGCGAGTACTTCACCGAAGATTCACCGCTTTGCCCGAACAGCCCTTACGCGGCTTCAAAGACCGCCGCCGAACACTTCGTTCGCGCCGCCCACGTGACGTTCGGGCTGGACGTTGTAACGACGCGAGCGTCGAATAATTACGGACCATTTCAATTTCCCGAGAAATTGATTCCTCTGATGATCTCGAATGCTCTGGAAGATAAAAAGCTGCCGGTCTACGGAGACGGACTGAACACTCGAGACTGGCTCTATGTCGAAGATTGCTGCCGGGCAATCGACCTTGTTCTTCACAAAGGAGAGAGCGGGACCGTATACAACATCGGTTCTCGGGCCGAGAAAACAAATTTAGACGTGGTTAGGACACTGCTGGATCTTGTGGGCAAGCCGCATTCCCTGATCACTTTTGTTACTGATCGATTAGGGCATGATCGGCGATATGCCACTGATCCTACTCGAATCGAAACCGAATTGGGCTGGTCTCCCCGAGAGACCTTCGAAAGCGGCATCGCGAAGACAGTGAGCTGGTACAGAGAAAACTCGTCGTGGGTTGAGCGCGCAAGATCAGGAGACTATCGAGAGTACTACGAAAGAATGTACGGCAATCGTTGATGCGGCTCACGCGCCTCTCTTTATCGAATCGCAGGCTCTATCGCTGACTGATCGATCCGAGCACGCGAGAATAAATCGACTTCGCCTGAGCGTTGGACTTTGTTCCGGTTACCATT
>Ga0209152_10000632_pt1 | contig 15170 bp, 24 predicted proteins | sample GraSoiAngelo_107_FD_185873 | JGI IMG/M metagenome (GOLD analysis project Ga0209152, IMG submission 185873) | Grasslands soil microbial communities from the Angelo Coastal Reserve, California, USA - 14_0903_09_30cm (SPAdes) (version 2) | ecosystem: Environmental > Terrestrial > Soil > Grasslands...
CCAATCAGCCTATCGAAGGAGAAACGCAGGCTCGCACTCGACCCGGGCCCCTTTGAGGCCCACGAGCATACCCGACGACCAACAATCTTCCAACCGATCTATGGACTCGGAACAGACAGCCCAAGAACCATTTCTTTTCCCGCATCGTGACCAAGAAGCATCGCCAGCCATGGTACCCGTCTCCAAAACCCCGATCTGATCCAAAAACCGGGCTCAAACATGCACAAAACGATCAGTTTCCCCTAGGAAAGTGGATCCTCCTTCGTGAAATTTGTTCGTGGAGGAGGGTAGGGGTATGCGCTCCGGACGAGAAAAAAAGAAGAAACCTGTTGAAACAAGCCGACAGGGTTGTTGCGCTCTATCGCCCAGTTTTACGGACCCAGCGGCCTCTACTTCTTCCCCATCCTGGGCCCGAGAGGGCTCTGGGACTCATGGGTCTACGTATTCACGGGTCTAGCAGTCTGCCTCTTCCTCTCACTCGTCTCGCTTCTGAAGCTCCAGCGACAGGGGCCATCCTAGCTAGGGCGATCTCGGTAAGAGCCACTGGATCATCCGCTCAACTGAGTCAAGAATCGGACCAGGACCCGAATCCGGAACACTGCCCAAGATCCAGCCGAAGACATTTCATGGAGAGCCTGTCTGCATTCTTCACGGATGCATGATGAAGCCGTACTGTCTAAAGTGTCCGTCATACGTGAACGAGTTCTTGACTGCGTGAAGATCCATGAGCGCGAAGCTGGTACAGTCTGTGAAACTATAATCCTTGTCCTTATGGGTTTTGAAGATCCTCCAAGCTTCCCGCTCGACTTCAGGCTCCAGCCAGAGAACTCTTACTACAGTAGACGCTTCTAGATCCTCGCGGAAGGACACGGCAATGGACAGGCCACACCTCTCCTTCAGCAGAGTAAGAGTCTCGTCCATGACATAGTTCGACGCGTAGAGCGTTCTGAACGGTGTCAGGCTCTTTCTGATCCTCTCCCTGAATTCTAGCGCGCTCTTATGATTTTCGTCGTCGGAATCCTCAAGCGCGACAAGCGCGCTGGTGTCTACGAAGAGACGCGACTTTTCTTCTTCCCGTAGAGATACTCGTCATGCTTCCTGGACAAGTCTCCAAGCCCACTCTTTCCACGCGGCCTCCGGACCAAGAACGGATCCTTAGGATCTACGTGGACCTCCTCATCCAACATCTTGCTGACAGCCTTCCGGAGTCCTTCTCGGATGCTTAGCTTCCGCTTGTCCAAGAGGTCCTTGAACACTCTGTACTCCTCTTCCTCCAGCGAGGTCTGAACAACCTTTGCCATCGGTCTCTGTAGATGAACTCGCAAGACTCATTCAAAAGTGTTTTGCATGAGATTGGCTGTATGATGAATCAGGCGGTTCCCGGCTCTCTTAGGCGCGTCGAACCTTCCGTGACCCTCGGGAGCCTCAAGTGGAGAGTCTGGCGCTCTGCGTATGCCCAGGGTTATCGTACGTTCTGTTTGACTGTCCGCATTTTGGAACTATTACTTTCTTAAGCTGTCTAGGATCTGCTCCTATAGTTGGTTTCTCTTCTTGTCCGAGTAGCTGTCGTAGTACAGTTCTAGGACCCTGTATCCTCTCTTCCGCAATAATGATCGTAGTTCCTCGTCCTTAACCATCTGAGCCGTTCCAAGATGGACTCGGCCGTCAACGAAAACGATCAACACAACCGCTCTTAGTCGTAGTTCCATGAGCTCGAAGATCCGAAAATAGGGCGGTCTAGAGTGCTAGCGTGCGGCCTTAATCTGTTTCGCTATGGTGGCGGAGAGCGGTCTGGCCAAGTTCTTCCTAGCGTTGGTTATTTCGATGCCGACGATAGCGCCCTTTTGGTCGTATTCGAGCCTGATGTCTTCGTCCAATTCTTTGCTGTCTGTGATGGGACCGCGCCGGATTGTCAGATATAGAATGTCCACGTCCGGGTCATAGCGTGGTCTCAACGGGAACGTCACACTCTCCTAGAGCTTTAGGCCCGAAATCGGTTGGGACTCAGCCTCAGTGATTTCTTTGAAGTGTCGTTCGCGATCAAGGATGATCACAGGGATCTTCTCCCTGTCCGACAGTCGCATGGCGAGTGCCGCAGAGGAGAGGTCTCCCCATGGGATTCCCCTGTATTTTGACTTGAGGACTCCAAGGTTCAATGTGGTCTTCTCGTCCTGCACCACCTTTAGAGTTGCGTATGCCGAGCGTACGACAAGCTCAGGGTCCACGTCTCTCGTCAAGAGGTGCGGTCTCTCCCTCTTAACCCTGGCAATGACCTGGTATGCTTCCGAGAGGCAGTTGGGGTGAATGAAGATCTCTGATTGACCCTTCTCGTGCTGGACCACCGCCTTTCTGGCCAGCTCGCTACCTTGCTCCTTGGTGAAAAGGAGGATGAAGGGTCCGGCATCGAAGACGAATCTCCTCAAAACCTTCACTGTCAAGAGAACAGTTCGGAGAGCCTCTCATCTTCTCTTCGAGCCTCAGATTCTCTCTCTTCTAGGAGGACTGCTCCTCCTCGGGCTCTTCCCATGAAGCTGAAGAGCTGGGATAGTCTCGGAACTTTCTCTAAGAGTAGTCTGTTCTCGTCGAGAGGGACTAGTGTCAACTCGACGCCCTTTTCGATGCCTAGCCTCTGCCTCAGAGCCTTCGGAATGACAACCTGTCCCTTCGCTGAAACCCTCGTCCTACTAGCTTCATACTCCAACGGTCTTCAAATAATAGGGAGCATGACCAGAATTTAATCTTACCGTCTTACAATGGGGGAAATGTAAGGCCGCATCGAGAAACCTTGATAGGTTGTCATCATCACGTACTTCAGTTCAAGTTTGAAGAAGATAAAGGGCGCATCGTGTGGAAAGCATAGTCCTCAAGCCCGACAAGCTTGAAGTGGAGTATGACAAGGAGAACGACGTTCTCTACATTTCTGCCGGCAAACGCAGAGTAGCCGACGACAGCATTGAGCCCCAGGAAGGCTTTGTAATTGGGACCCGAAAGGGCGAGCTTGTTGGCATTACGATAATACGACTTAGAAGCATCTCTTTTCCTAAACGACCACGCTCATCAGAGCTCTTTATCTCACGGGTAGAGACCGAGGACTCCGAGACCTGGCTTGGTTGATGTTGTATTCTTCCATCATATGTTGTATTTGTACGACGATGATCTATTGAAGCTCCTTCAATCCGGCAATATAGCCGGCCATTGCTTCGATGGTTAGGTCAAGGGTACCGTCCTCTTTGACGTGTCGGCAGGGGCTAGGTCTTCCCGGCCGTGGAGTATACTTGAGCCCACAGACTGGGCACATGCGCCTTGGAGGTCCCTCCGGTTGATCGTCGTAGGCCTTGGCGGGTCGTGGATAGTCCGGGTCGAACAGGAAGCTTCCAGGTCTTGGTTGTGACATGGTTGGATCATGCACCTCCTAGCTCGGTGGTTTCTCGGCATATGTGTGGGCGTGTGAGGACTGGTCTGCGGCAGAACCAGCACCATAGCTGGCCGCGGACGACGACTCCTCCCGGGTCGCCAGGTCTCGGACTGTACGTGCTGGCTCCTGGTCTGAGGCGTCGCAGGTCGAAGCTGGGTCCGATGTAGTTCGGGTTTCTACCCGTAGCGGCGAATGGATGATACTCTGTTAGGGATGCGGCGAATCTTACGCCATGGCATGCGAGTGCCACCGCCCAGAGCCTGTCATCGTGTGTGCCTGGAGGATGTGAGAAGATCAGCTGGCCTGTTTTGTTGAGCTCGAATTTTTCACAGTTCATCTCGCTGATAAGCTCGTTATCGTAGACCAGCTTCAGCTGGTTCTTGGCCAGCATCCGGTGAAGATTTTCTAGAATGTCCGTCTTGGTCTGCACGTTGAATGTTATGGGCCAAATGTTCCCGAGGCCGGCCTTTGTCATGTCTGAAGTTACTACGTCTCCAACTCCTGTGGCGTCTGTCATGATCCTGGTGACTTTGCTCCAGCGTTCGGTGAGACCCTTGATGTAGCCAATGACTGTTCCATAGTCCGTCTCCAATGGGAACTGGTGTAGATGGATTAGTGACGCGATCTTGCTCGTCATGTCAAGGTCGGCGACGGCGACCACTGAATGGTCATGGTGTTTTCCAAAGTCTACGCCGACATTGAGGCTCCGGCCTTGTACCCGTTCGGCTAGGGAGAAGTATGATAGGTTCTGGTCGATGGCGCTGGTTATGAGTTTGAGGGGGAAGAAGCTCTCCTCGTCCTCTGCGAACTCTGCCATCATTTCTCTCTGCCACCTCCAAGGGTCTCCCTCCAGCTGTTTCCGGATAGCGTCCAGAACATCCTCCTTGAGGTGCCCGTTCGGCTCCAAGGCATCTTTCCATGTTACATGGTATCTTGAGAAGGTGGTGTCATTGCAGATCTTGTAAAACAGGTTCTCCTTACTGCCTGGCGTGCTTGAGACTATGAACCGGCCTCCGGTCGTCGAGATCGTGAACAGGACCGAATCGTAGAGTTCCTCGTCGTCGCGGATGAAACCCATCTCGTCACAGTAGACTAGGTTGAGGCTTGGTCCTCGGATAGTGCTTGGATTGTTTGGGAAGGCTTCGATGGTGCTGCCGTTGGTGAAGTCTATGCGTGTCTTCTGGATCTGACGGACCCGTCCTCTGGGCAGTTTCTCGGCGAACATGGCGATTCTTCTGAGAACATACTTGCTCTGTCGCAGGCTCGGCGCCACTACTGCAATATGAGAAGACGGCTTGGTGAGTGCGGTCCAGAGGATCAAGACGCTAATGACTAGTGTCTTCCCGCTCTGTCTGGACCAGCGGAGGCAGAGGAACCTGTTAGGGTCCAGTAGGACCCGTTGTTGATATTCGGTGGCTGTGATTCCGAGGATTTTCTGGGAGAACTCGACCGGGTCCGTTACTCCGAGAGTCTGCTGGAGGCTCTCTATTTCCCAGCCTGTCTCTTCAAGGTCCCGTCTAAGGCTGTTGATTTCTCGACTCGTTAATCCTCTTCACCGTATTCTGCAAGATACTCATCTGCTCCCGCAGCTCATCCAACTCCGTATCTTTCAGCAGACTATTGTAAGTCTGGGACAGATACGCGACAGTGTTGACCCATTTCAACCGGACCTCGCTGGGATTCGTTCGCCGTCGAGCCTCCCGTCGGGCCGCTGTCAGCATCCAACCGAGGGTCCGAGCCATCTTCGCCCTCTCGCCTTTCCGAAACGCACCCACATCCAAGCTGGACCCTCCGGGCCCGTCTACCGTCCGCTCCGCTGTACTCTCCGATTCGACCAAAACCCAAACTCTCAAAACGTGCTATGCTTTGCTCAGAATCCGAGCCGTTTCTGCTCTATAACGATCAAAGGAGCCATATTAAGCTGCCGGACCCTGTTCCAACCCAGAATCAGCCTATTCCATACATCACGACCAGGAACAAGGCCAAACCTTGCAATCCTCTAGGACCCGGTCCGACCAAAAACCCGGCTCAAACACGCATAAACCGACCAGATCCCTCCGGGGAGACTTGAACATTCCTTGGTGCAGAGTGTATGGGTGGGCGGGGGGTTTGCTGGCCGTCCGAGCGAAGAACGAAAAAGTATCACGGCTCGTGCTTCATGAATCAAATGCACTGAACCCCGTCAGTGATTCTAGCTGTAAACAGCTAGAGTCTGCCTATCTTCTCGAGAAACAGTCTCTCCCTTTTCAGTATACGCATGGCGACCTGGAGAAACTTTGAGTCACTCGCGCCTGAATTCTTTGATCTCATGACCCTTAAGCCAGGCCTTGATCTCGTCCCGCGTATAAAATTCTTCACGTATTCCCTGGAGTACCTTAGGATCATGCACCACATTTGCGCCTTCTCCATTCATCTCCAAGAAACTCATCGTCGCCAGATATGCTGTCCTCCTGTTGCCGCTGGCAAAGGGATGGGTCCGTACCAGTCCGATCAGGAGGGTCACGGCCTTCTCGTATGCATCACCCGCGCTCTCTAGCCAGCCTCAGTAGATGCTCGAGTCCGCTTCGCGAGAGAACCCGGTGTCGATCAGCTTTCTTGACTCTGATCTCCCCAAGGACTCGTCTGTTAAGCTCTATCAGATCATCAATGGTCGGATAATTGACATCGGACATCTCAAGGCATCGCTGTGAGTGTCAGACACCCAAAACTCTTCTGCTCGGCAACTGTTCCCTCCAGCCCATATGGGCTCAGACCCCTTTAACCAATCAGCCTATCGAAGGGAGACACGCAGGCTCGCACTCAACCTTCGCCCCTTTGAGGCCCACGAGCATACCCGACGACCAACAATCTTCCAACCGATCTATGGACTCGGAACAGACAGCCCAAGAACCAGTTCTTTTCCCACATCGTGACCAAGAAACATCGCCAGCCATGGTACCCGTCTCCAAGAACCCGATCTGATCCAAAAACCGGGCTCAAACATGCACAAAACGATCAGTTTCCCCTAGGAAAGTGGATCTTCCTTCGTGAAATTTGTTCGGGAAGGGGGGTAGGGGTATACGCCAGATAAGCGAAAAAAAGAAGAAATCTGTTGAAACAGGCCGACAGGGTGTTGCGCTCTATCGCCCAGTTCTACGGACCCAGCGGTCTCTACTACTTCCCCATCCTGGGCCCGAGAGGACTCTGGGACGCGTGAGTCTGCGTATTCACGGGTCTAGCGGTCTGCCTCTTCCTCTCACTCGTCTCAATCCTAAAGCTCCAGCGACAAGAGCCTCCACGGCCAGGACAATAAAGCACTGGGACAAGATTCTCCGCCCAGACAACCAGTCAGCTACAGCATCACCTACTGGTATTGAGAGATGAAGCAATGATTGCGAGGACGATGTTAGAGCAAGACGGTCTCTTCTGCCAAGTCTTTGAAGTGAGGATCTCCGGTAACGATCCTGGAGCCGGAGCGTCTACCAGTTGCCAGTACTGTTGAGTCGGCCATCCCCCAGCCCTTCACCCTCTTCTTTCTCTCGAAGCTGATCTCGCCCGCAAGTCTTGCAAGCTCCTCTTCGAGGGGCACGATACTGGTCCTTGCCTTGACGAAGTCGTATCTGGGTCCGAACTCCCGGCCTAGTCTCTTGTATTTCTCCGAGAGCTCCGCGACAACGATAGCCGGGGTCACAGCAAACCCGCTCTCCAAGAAGCTCCGAACCTTCTCTCCGGCCCCGGTCCCGTTGAAATACTCTATCCAGGCGAAAGAGTCCAGGACGACTGCTCGGCTACGAGCGCGCAGATCTTGCTTCAGTGGGCATCTCTCGTAAACTCTTCGTGCTCCCGCACGGTCAGCCGGACCTTTCTATCCCTATCAACGCCGAACATTGAACTGGGAACCCGAAGGCTCTTGTCCATCAACTTCCTGATCAACTCGTCAAAGCTCTTAGCCTCTTCCACTTCCAACATCTTCCTCATCTTCTCCCAGGTCTCCTCCTTGACCGCAACCGTCTTGGCCATGCTAGGTCACAATGCATAATGCGTAATGCATAATGCATAATATATTTCTTCCTGCCCTACGCAGAAGCGCTCCGCTAGGTCCTGCCAGACTCTCAGAAGATCATACGACAACCATTCTTCTCCGGCAACCACAACGGAATTGGACCAGAAGAAAGAGAATATATCGCTGACACAATCACCCCATTCCTAGACAAAACATCGAAACTCTAGGAACCTCGAACCAGCGCCAGCCAGCTCCCTGAACATTATCCTCTCAAGACTTGTGGGCTTGCGACTAGCCGAAGCTGCAGGAATCAAGTTCTCAGCCAGCTCTATCTCTGGCAAGCGAGCCAACTAGCTGGTTGAGAGTTTTGCTGCGGCCCACTTGTAGAGTCGCTCGGCGTGTTTGACTGCCAAGTCTGCCTCGTTTGAGGTGAATAACCTATCCTGATATTCAGCAGCATTCTTCACCTCCAGTAGAGACCTCAAGTGGTCCGACATTCCTCTCGCCTCGGTCCCCATGGCGGACAGGAGTTTGACAGCGTCGCCATGATCCTTACTTACGGACCTGACCGCGCCAGCATACACGGTGTAAGCATCTGACGCGCTGATTCCACAGTGAACGGCAGAGATGACAGCAGAATTGAACCGGCTACTCCTCCTGGCCTCCAACATATCCAAGTACAGTTCGCCGGCCTTCTTCAGATAATTATGAGCCTTCGAGACGTCCAGTCGCCGAGCTGCCGCAACCATCCTATTTCACAGCATCCTGGAGCCCGGAGCCCAGAAGAACTCTTCCCTCCTCCTCCACCCGCATTTCCAAGCCTCGCCGACCTCTATACGCGATTCTAGACTCTTCAACCGTCTGAATCATTGGAGAAAGTCTGTTCCCAAAGCGTGCCAGAGTGAGACGGTTGAGCTCGGAGACCAGTTGTTCAACCGCAGCTCGGTCCCGCTCCCGTCTTATCACAAGATAGAGGTCTATGTCGCTGAGGGAACCCTCCTCTAGCCTGGCAATGCTCCCATAAAGAATAACCGAGACAATAACAGCCGAGTGCAGTATCTTCTTGATCAGCCTCGCCAACTCCTCTACCGGCGAGTCCTGATCCCGGAACAGAGGCGCAATCAACCGCGTAGAGTAACTATTCGATAAGAGTCGATAGAGATAGGCTCGACCCGCAACTCTTCGAGCCACAACATTCTCCTCCATGAGCTGCGACAGAGCTTGGTGAGCCATGGGCTTGGAGACGATCGCCTTATGCGCCAAGTCCTCGCCGGTGAACTCAGACCCTGGAAACCTGAAAAGGACACGGAGGAGTCTCACCTTGGTCCTAGAACCCACCATTCGATCCTGGTAGCCATGGAAGCGCAAAGCTCTCGGTAAATTTATCTTACATATGTTAAATAAATCTAACGCAGAACCGGCCACCGGGTCTTGCCATGCGCTCAGATAATTATGCGACAATCCTTCTTCTTCGGCAACCATAATGGAATTGGACCCGAAGAAAGAGAATACATCGCTGATACGGTCATCGAATTCATAAACTACGCATCGAAACGCTGGTAACCCATAACCGGCGATAGACGGATTTCAATTATCCTGGGCTGGGGACCCGTTGAATCCCTAGCGAGCGACAAGACCGAAGTTCATCCAACGAGTCCATGTTCAGACGTCGGAAAGTTTGAGACCTTGTTACTTCTCGGTGCGGAACATATATATGCCATAGCGGTTATAGTCGCTATAGGAAGACTTTGACGACCACTATTCAACTCACCGAGGAGACGCAGAGCAAGCTCTTCCAAATCATCTCCCAACTACAATCCGAACTGGGAAAGCGAGTCAGCTACGATGAGGCCATCGCCCTCCTAATCGCGCGGACCCAGGGCACAAGAGAAGCCAGAGAACATTTCGAGGAGCTCTTCGGGGCGCTGCGCGGAGAAAAAGGGGCCTGGAAAGACCTCCGGCAGCTGAGGAAGACAGAGAACAAGAGGCATGCAAGACTCGCCAGAACTGCCTAGCAGGCTGGCCATCGACTCAAGCGTCCTGATAGCATACTTCCTCGGCGAGCCTGAAGGCGAGATCGCAAAACGAGAAATCTTCGGCAGTCAGCATAGAACTGTCCACTGCGGCCATCTGGCCCTCTCCGAGACCTTCTACATCCTCTGCAGGAGAAGAAGCCAAAAGTTCGCCCTAGAGGCACTCGAGACCCTGGAGAAGACAGGCCTCGTCAGATTCCACCAGACCACCGAACTCGACTACTCTGCCGGCATGCAGAAATGCCGCCGCAAGATCTCCCTTGCAGACTGCTACGTCCTAGCACTAGCGAAGAACGTCCAAGGCTCAGCCGTATTCGCTCACCGTGAAAAAGACATCAGCGCAGAGCTTGAAAAAAACGTTCCAGATGTGAACGTCTTCTTCCTAGAAGACTTGTCGAAGACTACTCTATTTCGCAAAAAATAAGGTTTCTTTTTAGCTAGAACCCGTGTGGGGGTAGCCGAAGAGGGAATACATCACTGATGCAATCATTGGATTCCTAGACAACGCATCGAAACAGTAGGAACACTCCCGAACAAGGCGCATCGCGAGCCGAAAGCCGAATATATCTCGTATACAGTTTGTATATCACATAAAGCTGAACGTCAGACAACGAACCGCATCTTAGTGAGTGCGGTGGTTCCAGGCTCTGTCCCGGTTGAGACTCGCCAACTAGGCTGTGACGTTCACGGTTATCGTAACAGAGTGTGAGAGTGAGCCGCTCGCTCCCGTCACCGTGATCGTGTATGAACCGATAGGCGTCTTGTGCAATGCCCTCACGTTGAGTGTCGATGTGCCCTGGCCTCCTGAGGTCAGAGTAACCGATGAGCTGCTAAGCGACGTCCTTGGACCGGACGTCGGTGAGACTGTTGCTGAGAGGCTTATGGTACCAGTGAACCCGTTCAGGCTCGTAACGGTGATCAGGCTGGTTCCTGATGTCCCCCGTGGCAGACTCAGGGACGACGGGTTGATAGAGATAGAGAAGTCGGATACGATGACGAGGATAGAAACGGAGTGCGCGAGCGATCCACTCGTTCCTGTAACGGTTACTGTATAGTTGCCGATTGTACTGGAGCTGACTGTCAGTGTTGATGTGGCGGTTCCGCCAGAGCCGAGAACCAGACTCGTGGGACTAACCGTGGCCGTCAAGCCGGTTCCAGCAGCAACTGATAGGGAGACTGTCCCTGTGAATCCTCCGAGACTCGTCGCTGTGAGGGTTGATGTTCCCGAAGAACCGGCTAGTATGTTGACTGTCGCGCCGCTGGAGGCGAGAGTGAAGTCAGCTGTCTGTGAAACCGTCAGAGCGAGATTGACAGAGTGTGAGAGACTACCACTCGTTCCAGTTACCAAGACTGTATAGGAGCCCGAGGTCGTAGATGACGTTGTCGCAATTGTGAGGATCGATCCGGCCGAGCCTCCCGAAGACAATGTGAGGCTAGAACTACTCAAAGAGATCACAGGCGGATTACTTGTCGCTGGAGAAATACTGTCCGTCAGCGCTACAGTTCCACCAAAACCATTCAGACTTGTAACCGTGACGGTAGAGCTTGCACTAGCTCCGCGCTGTAGCGTGATCGAAGCTGGGTTTGCGCTGATCGAAAAGTCCGGCTGTGCAGTCCGGACTACTGAGACTTGGATGCTTGTCGAGTGCGAGAGTGCCCCGCTCGACCCGGTGACCGTGACAGTATAGCTTCCCGCGGGCGTCGAAGACTGCGTTGAGATCGTCAGAGTCGTCGCACCGGAACCTCCAGACGAGAGGGATACACTTGACGGATTCAGTGAGAGACCCAGCCCCGCGGGAGACCCCGTCGAGGACACGGATACGGTTCCCGCGAAATTATTGATACTCGTCAGAGTGATTGTCGAGGTGGACGCTGATCCGGCGTTGATGCTAAGCGAGGTCGGACTTGCAGAGACGCTGAAGTCGGGAGAAGGCGAGGTGGGGTTGAAGAACTCTGTCATCGCCTTCGCGCTACCGTCTCCCGTGCTCAGACTCGCTAGGTTCCAGTTAGCCTCCACGGTCTTCGGAAACGAGTAGTGGTTGTAGAGATTCGATGTGCCGAAGCTGGTCTTAGCGGCTGGTCCGGCCCAGACTGAGTAGACGCAGCTCTCACTACCGCCGTTTAGCGGGCAGTAGCCGTTCCCCTCGTCGAAGGTTATGAACAGCGCTGACCGTCCGTTCTTGAACGTGTTACTATTCAGGATACTAGGCACGAGACTCTGCAGGTAGTTGTTTCCAAGGCTTATCGACGCAGAACAGAGCCCGCTCGCACCCCGCATGTCATTACAGTCGTTCGGTGTCAGCCACATGAAGTTGGGCGCGGACGCCGAGTTCAGATCGTTAACCAGAACACAGTCGGTAGCGCTCCCGCAAGTGCTGGGATTCGCGAGAACAAGCTGGTTACAGCGAGCAGTGTTGGTTGAGATATCCTGGAAGGATATGAATGGATTGTGAATCGGCTCATATGGCTCGTGAGAACTCGCGTCACAGCCCGCAGCAACATTCTGATTCTCAAAATATCCCTTCCAGCTCAGACCCGCAGCCTCAAACCGGTCAACGAGATTCGGCGCGGTAATCGTAGGACAACCGGATGAGGTGCAGCCGAGAGTCGATCCTCCGATGAGAGCAATATAGTTAGGCTGACTAGTGTTGATAATTGAGAGATACTGCGACCCAATCCCGTACGTGTTCGCTAGACCTGCCATGTAAGGAGCGGGCCCGCTAGTCGAGCAGGGAGGTGGGCTAGAACGACAAATGTCGTAGATGCCCTGATTCTCCATCAAGATAATCACAACGTGGTCGAAATAGGCGCCGCTCGGCGCGGCCTGGGCCACGACGACTGGTTGCTTGGAGCCGGACGCTACACCAGTCGCCATATTCGCCACTTGCCAGATTGACACAGCCATCAGAGCGATCATGAAAACGGTCAGGATTCGGAGGTAACTTCGCATAACGATTCGGTGATGAGCACGCCTGGATATTTATTCATGGGGTCACAAAGGATATCTGACTATAGCCGGCGAATTATTTCAACAGCCTCGAAGAGCCTCCAAACAATTGATCTTTCTCGACAGAATTTTCTCCTTGCACCGTTTTTAGTCTGTATTAGATCTACGGATTCTACATTTCAAGAGGACGGCGGCCTCCTCCCCCGGCACCGACTCCAATAGATGCGGGGAAGAATTGGATCATCCCAGGCGCGGCAGAATCGTAGACGGTAAGCGGCGGTAGATTCCACGCTATATCTATGGTCTTTACTGCGGAGTAATGGCCGAATGTTCCCGTAGACGTATAGCCGGTTCTGGCCGCGGGTCCGGCCCAGATGGCCGGAACGATATTGTTCAGCTTGGTAGCCGATTCATCCCACATGATGAAGAGCGCTGCCTTCTGAGTTCTGAAGATCATGCTGTTCAGGATCATAGGCACCAGCAGTGACAGGTAATCGTTCTGCTGTGAGACGAGCGATGCCGAGCCAGCCGCGAATATAAGGATCACGTGTGCACTCGTACTGTTCAGAATCTTCCAAGCTGATAGAGACTACTAGTTTTCAATTTGACGCAGGAAGTGAGAGGACGCCAAGCGAATACGGGTCCAACGCGGATGCGATGCTAACCATGAGTACACAATAGAATTTTCTAAAGGAGTAATCAGGGAAGAAAAATCACCCGGAATAAGCCCTGATTAAAGATTAGCAAGGAGGGTTCCATATGATGCCCAGTTCACGCTTCCATAATCCCAGCAGTACGATGTTTGAAAAGTGCTGATTCGGCTGTTCTGCCCGAAAAACCGACAATCTCGCCTGGAAAGGCTCCAGCCAGCGAATCGAAACCCTCCTAGAATTTGCAAAAAAATTCTTTCCCGCGACGCAAAACTCGCAGTTGAGAGGGAATTAACAAAGAGCAACTCTTTCTACAGCCCGGTCTTCGAAGATAGAAGTCCACAAAACCGTTCCGTTTGAAAGTGGACAGGCGCAGAACAATCTCTGATCTGAAATCGAGGCAGGCAATTTGAGCTTGCGACTTTTTCGCGTTGACCTCTACGCTTAATTCACGATCTCGAAAAAGTTGGATCTACGCATTCTGGGCCCTGAAGTTTGAGACTAGCCCAGATCAGTTTCAACTGGCGAGACACCTCGCCAAAAAATCTCAAAAGCAGTTGACTCTCACGACACAAAACAGCTCTTTTTGAAAGAGAAACGTCCATCGAAGGGAACCCCTCAAGACTTGCACCAGCCCTTCAACTTCCGAAAGCCTATCTATTCTGTAATCATCCCGCTCATCTTTGAGAAAATGCTATCACTAGGTCGCCTCCGATTTCGACCTGACCATGCAAGAATCAACATCCTCCTCAACCAAGCCTCCCCCATAATCCTCACCAGCCTGATGAGCCTGGTCATCTTCCACGGCTACCTCCTAATCCAGCAGAGCAATGGAGGCTCTGATCTTGTCAGCGCTGACATTCCGAAGAGCCTCATGCTCCTAAACGGCCAGAACCCATACTCTACACAGCCATGGGCCTCACCCTACCCGCCCCTACTGTTACTGACAGTTTCAGGAATCATCCGGCTCAATAGCCTCTTCGCCTCCCAATCCTCCATAGACCTAATCAGCCAACAACTCAGACTCGCAGGCCTCCTAGCAGACGCAGCAGTCGCACTCATCATCTACGTAGCTATTCGCACCAAGACTGAGAGACCCCTCCAAGCGCTCATTCCGCCAAGCCTCTTCCTAACCCTACCCGCGACCAGCACATCACCGCTCTACTTTTTCCACAGCGACACCTTCGCCTACCCCATCATAGCCCTCGCAACACTCGCACTAATCCAGCAACGATACTTCATTGGAACAACACTCCTGGCAACAGCGACGATCCTCAAGGTCCACCCTATCCTAGCGCTCCCCCTAGTCATGATCTGGCTGATCCGAACCCGAGGCCTACGCAATACCCTGCCAAGTTTCGCAACCTCTACAATCATCACCGCCCTCGGCCTAATCCTACCCCTAGCTATTCCCGGCTACCAGCAGTCCACCCTAGGATTCAACCTCACCAACCAAGGCAACGGAACAACACTCGCACTGATCGGCCTACTCAACACAATCCCACCTTCAACCCTCCAATTCACACCCACAGAATTCTTCACCAACCAGATCTGGTTCGCCACCACAGCCGCTCTATACACCATCATAGTCGGAACAGTCTGGACGAAAGCACAGAACCTTACCTCGATCGACGTAGTCCTGTTGGGACTAGTCGCATGGCTGATCCCCCTAAGAATCATATATGCCCATTACATCGTCTGGGCTATCATACCCTTCCTCATGAGAGGAAGACTCAGCCAGACCATCCTTACAACTGGGCTCCTCCAATTCGCCGACACACTCGCCTACTGGTCGTCCACCCCCAGCATTAGCCCCATGCCCTCGATCATCGCATCCTACGGACCAGTCCTGACCAGCCTGGTCATCAGGATCATAGGAGCAACAGCACTAGTCTTCGTTCTAAACTCGCTAAGAAAAAATCCTGCCCAGCTAAGTCAAGAGCCAAGTTTACAACACGGAACTGTCCTTTAAACAGTATAGGCTCAGGGTCGTCCAGTCGCAAGGTATGTGAATCCAGCTCCTTCACATTCTCCCCTGGTTCTGAGACTCCTTGTGTCGAACAGGACGGGATTCGGGTTCATCTGAGCCTTCACTTCGGAAAGATCAACCTGTCGAAACGCGGCGTGGTTGGTCGCAATCACA
>Ga0209152_10000647_pt1 | contig 14951 bp, 17 predicted proteins | sample GraSoiAngelo_107_FD_185873 | JGI IMG/M metagenome (GOLD analysis project Ga0209152, IMG submission 185873) | Grasslands soil microbial communities from the Angelo Coastal Reserve, California, USA - 14_0903_09_30cm (SPAdes) (version 2) | ecosystem: Environmental > Terrestrial > Soil > Grasslands...
AATGACGAGCAACTGCTTCTCTAGCTGGTTTGACCGGGAGAGGTGCTGGTGGCTCTAAAGGATTGGTTTTGGAATAGGCGACTTGGCAACGCTTCTCCGTTGACGAATCTTGGTTTGAAGAGATTTTCTGAGTCTCCTAGCTCCTCCTCTCTCTTCGATAACGAAATTCTCTACTCCGAGTTTTTTCCTTATGACTCGTTTTAGTTCGAGGTCAATTTCATATCCGATAGCTTTCCTCCCAAGCTCCACAGCGACTTTCAGGGTCGTTCCTGACCCTGCGAAAGGGTCGAACACCGTCTCTCCATACATCGTGAACAGTTTGATTAATCGTCTGGGAATTTCTTCGGGAAAGGCGGCGATTCCTTCCTCGACACGGCCGGGGATTGGTAGAACGTTGGTTATGTTCCAGACCGTCAGATTCCATCTCTCCTTGTTGAGTTGAACAGTGTCTATTTTGGACGACTTCAATATTTTCTTTGGTGCATCCCTCAAGAGGCCATAGTCGAAATCGCCGCTCTGGAATAGGAGAATAGATTCCTGAATGTTATCAGGGTAGAAGTACATCGGGTATGGATGCTGAAGGACGACGCCGCTCCGCCTGCTGATTCTAGTGTAACCCGCTGGCTTTACCCAAGTTATCTTGTCGCGATAAAGAAACCTCTCATCCAAGAAGATTCTGGTCGTGTCGGCTACAAGGGGATATTTTCGTGCGCGACTCCCACCTCCCTCTTTCACCAGCATATCATCGGTGACTATGGCGCAGATTCTACCTTTTCTTAGGACTCTTCTGCTCTGAGAGGCGAAGGTCCTGATCAAGCCGAGGTAGTCTTCGTAGCTCGGAAAAAGATCTGGATAATCGAAAGGGGCATTGAAGTACGGAGGAGATGTGACGATCAGAGAGACTTCGCCATTCGCGACCTCCGTCGAAGTCATCTTTCTGAAATCGCCGAAGAAAACCCGGACACTTGGGGCATCCTTAGAACTCTCGCGCTCTAGACTCATGGCACAGCACCGTTATTCAGGATAATTCCGTAAATCCGCGGCAGTGAGTATATACGATGTCGTCGCATTAGATCGAAGTATGCTGGACCCCGAGAAGGTTCCTATTGAACAGTCGGCTTTGCTGGTGATAGATGCTCAAGACTCGTTCAAAGTCGGCCCTCGATGGGCAAGGCGTAACAACCCTGCTTTTGAAAAGAATGTTAGTACTCTAGTCGAAGCTTATCGTGCTGCCCATCTGCCTGTCGTGTTCTTCTTACATACTGACATCGACGAGGCGTTCGGTAAGGACAGCCCGTCGTTCAGGCTGATGGACTTTCTCAAGCCAAGAAAAGATGAGCCTGTAATGGTCAAGAATACGCGGAACTGCTTCACGAGCACGACTTTGCAACCGTACCTGATCGAAAAAGGCGTGCGACGCCTCGGTATCGCTGGTATCCAGATGGAGCAGTGCTGCGAGACGACCGCGAGGATCGCAGCAGACCTCGGTTATGCAGTAGACTTTGTTACCGAAGCCACGATGACTTTTCCAATTCCGAACTGGGACAAACCAGGGGAAGAACTTGGAGTCGAAGCTATACGGGAACGAACAGAATATGCTCTGCGACGACGCTTCGCACGTATTACCACAGTAAACCAGTTACAAAAGGAACTGGAAGGAATGCGGCCGAGCAGTTGAGCTCCAAACCAGGACCTTAGGCTCATGTGGTGCCTGGGGTTGCTTGCATTTGTTCCCATGGGAAGGATTTGTGCCTTTTGTAATACTCGACGAGGCCTCCTTCCCGCATGAGTCCTCGAAGGAACTCTGGAACCTTCAACGCATGATACTCGGTTCCATCTTTGGTCGTGACCGACCAGTCTTGAAGATTGATGGATATTTCGTCGAATTGGTTGACCTGTTTGGTTATTCCTGGGACCTCTAGTGCTGGTAGGCCTATGGCGAAGCTATTCCGATAGAATATTCTTGCGAAGCTCTCTGCGATCACTGCTGCTACTCCTGAGTATTTGATGGCGACTGGTGCTTGTTCGCGGCTGGATCCTCCTCCGAAGTTTCTTCCGGCAACGAACAGGTCTCCTGGCCTGACTTTCTTGTAGAACTCGGGGTCGAATCCGTACATGGCGTATTTCGCCATTTCGACCGGGTCGTTGGTGCGGGCTTTGAACCGGAACGGTATGATGATGTCAGTGTTCACATCGTCAGGCCAAACCCAAGCTCTGCCCCGGATTATCGTGGACGGTGCTGGGACGCTCATAGGTATCTCCTAGGGTCGGCGATATGTCCTTCCAAGGCTGATGCGGCTGCTGTTGCTGGGGATGAGAGGTAGATTTTGGCGGTTGTTGCTCCCATTCGTCCCACGTAGTTTCGTGGAGAAGTGGAGAGACATGTTTCATTCTCGCCGAGGACTCCGAGGTGTGTTCCGACGCATGCGCCGCATGTAGCATTGGTGAATACTGCTCCTGATTCGAGAAACGTTTCCGCTAGGCCACCCTGGATTGCTTTTTCGAATACATTTCTGGAGGCGGGGGTGATTATGCAGCGGGTCCCGGCCTTGACCTTGTGACCTTTCAGTATCTTGCTAGCAACTTGCAAGTCTTCGTATCGTCCGTTGGTGGAGGAGCCGATGAAAACCTCGTCTAGGTGACCGTCACCAAATTCGCTAGCACTGCGCACTTTGCTCTCGTTCCCCGGACCCCAAACCTGGGGCTCAAGATTTGCCAGGTCTATATCGTATTCTTCTTTGTAGTGGGCTTTTTGTCCCGCGTGGATCTCGAAGATCGCTTTCCGGTTTGCCGTTTTGAAATAGTCCTGGGTTACGGGGTCGACTTCGAAGATGGAGAGTTTGCAGCCGCACTCCATCGAGTTGTTGCTGATACAAGCTCGTGAAGCGATGGAGAGATTCTTGACCGCGGGACCGTTCCACTCAAGCGACTTGTAGTTCCCGCCGTCCTCGCCGACCATTCCGATGAAGTGGGTTATGATGTCCCGGGCATAGACTCCTTTCTTGAGCTGGCCAGTCAGATTGATCTTAACCGATTCTGGGACTCGGACCCAGAGCCTGCCGCTCGCCCAGACAGCGGCCATCTCCGAACTGCCAATACCTGTAGCAAAGGCACCGATTGCGCCGGCCTGACAGGTGTGAGAGTCAGCGCCAAAGAGAACCATACCCGGCACGACATGATTTTCAAGGAGATGCTGGTGGGATATGCTTCCCTCGACAAGCCGAACACCGTGTTGCTTGACGAATTCTCGAATCAGAATATGGAGATTAGCGATCTTCTCGTCAGGCGCAGGAAAGCTATGATCGATCACAAGATGGATTTTCTTCGGGTCCCAGACCTTCTGAACGCCCATTTCACGAAAGACCTTGATTGCCAAAGGTCCAGTGCTGTCCTGGGCCATCGCCATGTCAGCACCAATGACGGCAATCTCTCCAGCACGGTGGACTTTCCCACCTCCGTCGGACTTGACGCTGATGATTTTCTCAGCAAAAGTAAGCGAATCATCGTTAAGGATCGCTTGAGGCAAAGCCGATCGCGAGGCGGGACCAAAACTGTCGTTATTAAAGATGAAGCTTGAGCATTCCTACCTAGACACTTGTCGTTTGATTCCTGAGATTGCAACACTTCGAATCTCGGAACTTTGGCCACTGCAGCATTCGTTGCCACATGCTTCTTCGTTTACGGCCTGAACATCTTCGAACCCAGCTTGTTTCAGTAGTTGCAAGTATTCGGTTTCGGGTACGGCGCCCCCGACACAAGCCGCCCAGGACTCAGCGCGCACTTTGCTTCGCGGAACCGGGTTCGAGGTGACGAGGTCTGATATCCGGATTCTACCACCGGACTTTAGAACTCGAAATATTTCTTGAAAGCCCATGAGCTTGTCTGGTAGAAGATTCAACACACAGTTGCTGACGGCCAAGTCTATTGAATCTCGTTCAACAGGCAGGTGCTCTACTTCTCCTAGCCGAAACTCTACGTTCTCTAAGGCCTGTTTCGAGGCTAGATCTCGGGCCTTCCAGATCATCTCGGGAGTCGCATCGATACCGATTACTTTGCCCGTAGGTCCGACCAGTTTCGCAGCCTGAAAAGCATCCGCACCGGCACCGGACCCGAGATCCAGCACGACTTCTCCTGGTTTGATATTCGCTTCGTTTACCGGGTGCCCGCAGCCTGCCCGGAGCGATTCTGCTTCATTGGATCCTTCAATTTCTGTGTTCGAGCAGCACGAGCAGCCGCAAACGCCGGGGGTTCTAGTGGCTATCTTTGAATAGGTGTCTCGGATAGCCTCACGAATACTGTTCTCTGGTTCCACGGTTATCGGGCTCGCTCACAGATGGTTTTTGTCGTTGTTATTGGAAGGCCGAATTGAGTAGGTGTCGGAACGCGCGTGGTTGTGAGTTTGCAAATGCCTTCGGCCAAGCACCAAGATCCGCAATTGTTACTTGCCAGAAACAATCCGAGCTTTCTAGCAAAAGATTTTCCTATCATATGTTCTCTACTACGCTCCAGTAGTAGAAAACTATTTAAGCGATCTCTTCCTACCTCACCGAAGAAGAAGGTAGAACATAGAACGTCGAGACCAACAACAGTTTACGAGCCAAGCCCCCTCAAGCAAGATCTTGTAACGAAGTTATCGGAGCTAGGCGTCGCAGGCTATCCCGCCCGGGTCCTCACCGCGCTGATCGAAAATCCGGGAGCCTCGGCCAGCCAACTTTGCAAGCTTACCGGCATACCCGACTCTAAGATCTATCAGGCGCTCGACGATCTTGAGAGAAAATGGAATCTCATACATGTAAGCAGAGGAAATCCTAGCATGTACCGAGCCCTAGATCCTGATCAGATAGTTGACAGTCTGAAAAAGAATGCAGAGAAGGAACATGTTGAAAAGCTCAAGACCCTGGCAAGCGTCAAGAGATCTATCGAGCCTCTAGCGAAGAGAGCTGCGACTCCCGGAGAGCTGGAGATCGCCTACATAGTCAAGGGGAAGCCCAACGTGATCCAGAGACTGCGAAGTGCGATCGAAGATTCCAAGAAACAAATTCTCTTCTTAACATTCGACAAAGACCTTCTCGAAGCAGTACATCCAGCACTACTCGAGGCTAGAGCCAGAAAGGTGAAGGTACGCTCAGCAGTGACACCGGAACTTGTGGAAACGGCCGAAACCATGGGCCACGTCAAAGAACTGATCTGTAAATGCAACCTCCTACTCTCTGATGATTCGAAACTTGTCACTGTGTCAAATTGGGGCTCGGACAAGTGTCATGCGATTGTAAGCGACGACCCGGTCATGACAACCATCGCCCGCGAGTATTATGACAACCCAAAGTGCTGCTGTTAGTTCATCAAGTCGGATTGGAGATTTAACTTGGACTGCTCCCTCGCCATTCATGTCGCGGGCTTATTGCTGTGGCCGCATCGGACTGGGTTGCAACCGAAAGCAAGCCCGCAAACCAGAGAGAAGAAAAACGTGAAGCTGCAAGCCATGTTGAGGATTCGCAGGGGGACATTGGAAGACGTCCCGTTGATCTTGTCTTTCATTCGCGAGTTGGCGGAGTATGAGAGGGAACCCGATGCCGTTCGAGCGACAGAAGACGACTTGATCAGGGATGGCTTTGCTGTGAATCCTAGGTTCAGGGTACTGATTGCTGAGTGGGATAGTAACCCGGCCGGTATGGCCTTCTTTTTCCAGAACTATTCAACGTGGCAGGGAAGGCATGGCCTCTTCCTAGAAGATCTTTTTGTGCGGCCGCCTTTCCGAGGCAAGGGCATAGGAAAGGCTTTGATGATTCATCTGGCACGAATCGCCATCACAGAGAACTGTTATGGGATGCGATGGGAAGTGCTTGATTGGAACACTCAAGCCATAGACGTCTATCACCGATTGGGGGGTCATTTCAGAGAGCACTGGCGCGTCATGCAGATCGTTGGTGAGGATCTGAAACGTCTTTCTGACGAGCTTGTTTGATCGAGCTTCCCTTGGGCTCTTAAGGGACGCTGGCTACGGTTCTAATTGCTTCTAACGCCTCTCCGAAATCCGCGATCAAGTCTTCTGTCGCTTCGACTCCAATGGATACTCGAATTAGTCCGTCTGTAATCCCGAGTTTCTTCCTGTCTTCTGGAGTCATTCCTGAGTGAGAGGTGGCCGCGGGTCGAGTGAGTAGACTCTCGACTCCGCCAAGGCTCGGCGCGATTATCGGGATGGAGACGTTTTTCATGAATTGCTCAGCAGCGGTCTTTCCTCCTTTTGGTTCGAAGCTAAGCATGCCGCTGAAACCGTCAAACAACTCTCCCGCCCGGCTATGCTGAGGATGGCTCATGAGTCCTGGATAGTTCACCCCGGCAACGGTGTTATGGTCCTCCAGAAATCTCGCAATCTTGAGAGCGCTTTCGTTGTGGTGCTTCATACGAAGCGCCAGCGTCTTCATACCGCGATGCAACAGGAAACAAGCGTGCGGGTCCAAGCTTCCACCAAGATGATCCAGTCGATGTTTGACTTTACTCACCAACTCAGAGTTTCCAATAACGGCCCCCGCGACGATGTCCGCATGGCCGTTCAGGTACTTCGTGGCGCTGTGGAGTGAGAGATCGTATCCGTGTTCGATGGGGCGAAAGTTGATCGGGCTGGCGAAAGTGTTGTCGATCATGGATATGAGTCCGTGGGCTCTTGCGAATTTGACAACCGCTTTATGGTCTGCCACCTCCAGCATTGGATTTGTCATCGTTTCGACATAGATCGCCTTTGTGTTGGGACGTCGTTTCTTTTCCCAAGACTCGGGGTCGTTGCCATCGATGAAATCATAGGATATCCCGAACGTGTGAAGGTCTTTGGTGACAAAATCATGGGTCCCACCGTACAAGCAGTTCTGGATGAGCAGGTGGTCCCCGTTATGGAGGAACGTGAGCATGGTAGTAGAGATGGCCGCCATTCCACTCGCGGCCACAAGGGCGTCCTCCGCGCCTTCAACCGCGGCCAGTTTCTCATGGAGCACCTTCGCGTTCGGTGTGTTATTCAGGCGAATATACTCGATATCATGGTAGCCGGGTTCTTTGCGGGTCTCGAACATTGCCGACTGGAAAATCGGCATACTCACAGCCCCCTGGACCCGAGGCTCTGGCTCACCTGAATGAATCAGCTTGGTCTCAATATGCTTGAATTTTTTCTCCTTCAAAACAAGAACCAGACTTGATGGTCTAGCCACTTAGATGGCTAAGACCCTTGCGCTAGAACATGACGGCAAGAGAATCGCTCCTGGCTACTACATGGGTTCGGTGAGATCTCCCAGCTTGTTCGTTAGCGCTGTGTTTTGGGTGTAGTCGACTGCGCAGGCTATGACGGAAACGCGGTCATCGGCTAGCGCATTCTTCATCGTGGGAAGTAGATCTCCAGCTCGTGCTATCTGGTAGCCCTTGGCCCCGAAGCTCTCGGCGAACTTGACAAAGTCTGGATTGCCAAAGTCGACATGGGAGTGGTGTCCGAGCTCGAGGTCCATCTCCCACTTGATCATGCCATAGGACCCGTCCACCCAGATCAACACGACAAGAGGCATCTTCTCTCTCACAGCGGTCTCAAGCTCCATCGAGTTCATCAAGAAACCGGCGTCGCCAGCGACAGCCAACACCTTGCGGTCGCGAAAGGCAAGCTTCGCGGCAATCGCTCCCGGGAGAGCGAAGGCCATTGTCGAGAGCCCGTTGGAGACGATGCAAGTGTTCGGCTGATAGGTCGGGTACAACCGGGCCATCCACATCTTCACCGCGCCCGTGTCAACAAGCACGATGTCCTTCTCGCCCATCGCCGCTCGAATATCCGCGACGAGCCGTTGGGGCTTGACAGGGTAGGAGTTGTCGCTTCTTCCCATCTCAAGTTCCTCCTGTAACAGACGACGAATCTTCTGACCTGTCGGGTTCGATGCCGGATTGGGTTTAGTCTCCCGGGCTAGGGCGTCAAGCGACTCTGAAATGTCACCTTGAATACCGACGGCCAGGTGGTAGTGAGCGTCAACCTGAGCCGGATAGCGATGGATGTGAATGATCTGCTTCTCCCCTTTCGGATTTATCTTTACCGGGTCAAACTCCTGCATGTCGTACCCAACACATACAATGACGTCCGCTTGGTCGAAGCCGAAATTGGCATAGTCGTGCACCATGAATCCTATCGTGCCTAGCGCATTGGGATGGTTATCGGGAAAGACTCCCTTGCCCATGAACGTCGTCGCGACCGGAATTTGGAGGTGCTCTGAGAAACGAACCAACGCTTCACGAGCGTGATTGCGCACGGCACCGTGTCCTGCAAGCAGGACAGGTCTCTTTGCAGCCTCCATTACTTTCGCGGCCCGCGTTATCTGAGCAGGAGAAGGAGAGGTATCGCGCACCACATTGATTTCTAACGGACGATGACCCGGCGGCACGGGCATTTTTTCTACATCCTCTGGCAATGCAAGATAGACGGCTCCGGGACGCTCGGTCTGCGCAAGCTTGAACGCTTTCCGTACCATCTCCGGTACAGCCTCTGGTCTTGGGATTAGTTCAGCCCACTTTGTGACGGGCTTGAACATGCTGACAAGATCGATTATCTGGTGGGATTCCTTGTAGATCCGATTCAAGCCACCCTGGGCGCTTATTGCAACAAGTGGCACACTGTCCGTGTTGGCGTCTGCCGTCCCTAGCAGGAGATTGATGGCTCCAGGCCCAAGAGTCCCCACACATACTCCTGCCTGACCGGTCAGGCGGCCGTAGATGTCTGCCATGAACGAGGCAGCTTGCTCGTGACGAACGAGAACGAAGTGGATAGACGAATTGTTCAGCGCGTCGATGACGTGTATGTTCTCCTCGCCCGGTATTCCAAAGGCGTATTTGACACCTTCATTCTCTAAGCATTCAACAAGAAGCTGAGCGGCAGTTTCTGATTGCTGTTGGCTCGTTCGTTCTCCTACATGTGTCGGTTTTTTCATCAAGAAACCAGATTTTCGACTTGGGATCGCTGGTTTGGCCGTCTATAATTAATCCGTACGGTCCCCTTTGCGAGGTTCAATGAGTCCCAGGCGATTATGGGTTTGGTTACGATTCCCGTATCTATTTTCCTCGAGGATTGTTACGGTACGAAAATGAGGCGAATCGAGACCCGAATCTTCCGCATCGACACTGACGTAGGCGAGCAACTCGACGAACTCGCGCAGAAGGACAAGATCAGTGTCAATGTCATTGCAAACCAGGCGCTTAGAAAGCAGGTGGAGTACGACGCCTTCGCGGAAAAGTTCGGCCTAGTCACAATATCCAGGGGGCTCCTGAAGACATTCTTCAGTCTGATGTCGGAAGAGCAGGCAAGGACTATTGGTAAGAGAACAGGTGAACATGAGGGAGTCGCTCTGGTCGCTTTCTGGTTCAAGGATTTCAACTTGGAAAACGTGATAAAGTCGTTGGACCGGGTAGCCTCGCACTACAATCACAATTTCGAATTCGAGTGCACCCATGACGGACGAGCCTATGTCGCGATTCTCAGGCATGATTGTGGACCCCTTGCTTCAGCTTTCTACGCTGAGTTCGTCAGATCAGTCTTTTCACTCCTTAACATGAAGGTTGAGCTGGAAGAAAGTGAAGACCAGATCGTCGCAAAGCTGTTCGTTCAGAACGCTGACCAACAACTAACTGTAGGGGAAATCACTCCTGATGAGCTGAAGCCTCCATACGCTCAGCCGTCCCCAAGACAGGCCGTATCGCGCAGCTAGAATCCGAACCCGCTCTGGACACTAGGAGACGTAGGGAAAAAAAGGGGGTGAGGAGGCTTGATGCCTCCGAGCTCTGTATTGGTATTTTCTTAGGGAAATATTCCTGTGCCAGATGTTTGCGTTGCGATATTGGTGCTGTCGCAGGAGCCTGTGTTGGTCCGGCTAGGTGTACAGTAGGGCCCGGCAGGATGTGTTGGCGTGTTGCTGTACTGGTCATCGCTGTAGACGATAGATGCTAGACCTGTCGTTGGACTTGCGGCTACTCCGAAGTCATCGTACAGGTCTCGGTTTCCGGTGCAAGTGGCCCCGGACTCACACACTCCACCGTTATGGATCACTGGTGTCGCTGCTTGCTGAGAGAATATGCTTCCGGGGGTTGTTGCTTGGAGGTTCTGTGCGAAGTAGACGTACCATGCAGCGCTTGAGGGATAGTTGTCGGGAGTTTTCACGCCGTCGTAGTAGGATGTTCCATACCAAACAACGTCAAGTTTGCCCGCTCCACCGGCGATACTCCAAGGCATGATGGCGGTAGCGGACGGGCTCTGGTTGATCTGTGATGGAGCTGACCAGCTTGTTCCATGATCGGTGGAGAAACTATAGTAGAGGTTGTGGTCATCGGTGAATACAAGGTAAATGTTTCCTGCCAGGTCAACGCTGACGTTGACAAACTGGTGTCCGTAGGAGACGGACGTGTTCGGGTTGACGTACGCCGCATGGTCAGTAAATGTTATGCCGCCATCAGTGGATACTGCTAACCAGATCGTATGAAGACCGCAGTTGAGACATGTGGTCTCTGTTGCGCTTGCGATTCCGCTGAGGGACTGGTAGATGTTGTGGTTCCCTGGGTCGATTGCGAGATTTCCTATCGCGTTCTGGAAGGACGCCAACCAGAGATGGTTCGCATCGAACGCGTTTCCTGTCTGGGCGAAGGTCATGCCGGCGTCATTGCTACATGTGACGAAAATGTCGTTCGTGGCAGTGATGCTGTGATAGGAGACGCAGACTTTGCCAGCCCCCTCGGCAGCGATCCACGGTCTGTCGTCGCCCGGTACAGAAGCACCTGTCGGATTGAGAAGCCATGTGCTACCGCCGTCAGTGCTAGTGCTCACGTAAACATTGGTCAGTGCGAGGCTTGCTACGTAGACGTTGTAGAATCCGTTCCCGTTCAGGGCTGATGCGACAGCCAAGTCCGTGTCTCCGCCCGCTGGAGAGAACTGCGTTCCCGCCGCGGACGCGCTGTTAGGAGATGCTAGCGAGATGTAGTGGAGCCCGGCGTCGGTAGATTTCCAGGCGTCAGTTCCTCCTGACAGCCCGTTCTCTGAGGAAGAGTAGAAGTTGCCGGCCGGGTCGGCTCGTATTGCGGGCTCTGCAGCGAAATTGTAACAGTTTGCCAATGTATTGGGGCAGGTTATTCCAGGGGTGTTTCCAAGCTCGTAGTTGTTGAATGCGAAGCTTGCGGCTTTTGCGTTTCCGATAGAGTATAGTGTGCTAAGTCCTATTACGAGCAGAATCGTCGACAATCGTAGGACGCGCGTTAGGATGTCTATTTTGTTCCGTGGGTTGAGATTGTTGTTCAAAGATTATTCCCGGGGACAGGAGTTATCAGTGGATATATTCGGCGCGTCTACAAGCGATTACAAAGAACCACACTCTGCCCTGGGCGTGTGAAAGGCACTACAAAGGTAAAACCTTTTAACGACATCGTTAGTTGATGGGGCCATGGCTCCCTGGAGCACCCGCAACCTCCTAATCGCAACCGTTTTGCTAGCGGCGATCGTTGGATCGGCTACAGGGTTGGCAGCCAGCTATCTTGCGCATTCCAGTCCGGCGCCGCAAACACGAGACATCTATCTGTTCGCGCAAGACCTAAGCTTCAGCGCACAATCAAACCTGAGCTCCGATTACATCTACTCGTCGACCCAGATCACAGTGAACAAGGGCGACACTGTGACCATTCACTTCTACAACCCCACTGACAAAGCTCACTCATTCACGATCGGCGCGCCGTACGCAAACGATGTGGTCGTGGCAGCCCAATCCACGGTAATCCAGAACGCAAACATAACAATCACAACGAGCCAAGCAGGAAGCTTTGCCTTCCATTGTAAATTTCATCCACCGCAGATGACAGGGACGATTCTGGTCCAGGGATAATACGGGGGCCGGTCAAGGTTTTGGTGGCGCCGGCTGGGCCGGCGTTTGCTGGAAACTAAAACAGTCCGACATGTCGTCAGCTTGTGCATCACGCTGGTTCAACGCAGGCAACCCGAACAGGGATTCGCAGAATTTTAGTAGGCTGACGTGCGAATGCAACGTCTTCGAAACGTATCCGCTCTTCGCATATGGACCCAATACCAAGCATGGGACCCGTGATCCGTATCGGAACTGGGTCCCGTTGTATGAGGGCTGTGGAGTTGCGAGCCTCCAAGTCTCAACATTTGGCGGGTTTACGTGGTCGTACCATCCTCCCCAGTCATCCCACGTTATGAAAATAGCAATCCTTCCCCAGAGCCCTCCTTTCACAATCGCGTTCACTTGGTCCACGGTCCACTGCATACCTGTTGTCACGTTCCCCATCGGACCCTTCCCGGGGTTCGGAGGATGCTCGTCAAACTGACTCGTGGCATAGACCCATGAGACGTTGGGTAGTTTTCCTGAGGCCGCATCCTTGGCGAACCGGTCAGAAGTGAACTTGTTTCTGCCTCCAACACCGCTCAGATATTGAAACGCGTATCCCCCGTAGTTTCCCCAGGTTAGCTTTTGTGATTCGAGGCTCTGGGGGAGTGAAGAAGCGATTCTGGACGGGTCACCTGGGTGAGGGTTGTCGATGAAGGGAGAATCGGCCGCCACCGCCATCAAATGGTTTGGCGTTGACGGTCCAGCGACATCTGTGAAGTATTGATCGCAAAGGGTGAACTTTCTAGCATATGCAAAGTATGTGGGAATATCACTTTCTACGAACTGTTGGCGGACCGATGTCGTCTGGCGAGTCAGCCATGCACCGTGCCGATGGTCCGGATCACTGGGAGGTGGATTAGGCGATCTTGGCATGATCATCCCGTTGGCGCCGGGAAAAGTGCCGAAGTAATTGTCGAAGGTATGATTCTCCTTGAAAATGATCACAACACGGTCAACCTTGCCAGAGACTATGCCGCCCGGCTGTTGCTTCGCTGCAGACATGTGGCGCACTCCAGAGCGCTTCGAGAAATCAGTTTTATGTCTATCTCACGTAACAATGAGAATGGCTGGTTGACCATGCCTTTGAAACTACGAGCAACCCCCGACGACGTTGTTCATATCAAAGTCCATGTGGTCCCGAGAAAATATCGCGTAGCGTTTCGCAAGAGTCTTCGGGAGCCAATCGGTATCCCCAGATGATCCTAACGGCAGGCGCTGGCTCAGCGATTTCGCGATGCGTGAACGTCATTCTTTGGCAGAAATATGGCTTTGAATCCTTCAAGCCATGCTTGTTTCGCGTCCTCGACCGGCAACCCAGTAACGACTATTGTCTCGATCCCGTTCCACAAGGCAATCAGGGCATAAGTTATGGATCGCAAGTCCAAGTCTTGATCGATAAACCCCCTTTTCCTTCCCTCCTCCAAGTAGTTCTGCAGGGTAGCGGCGTATTCGTCCTGGGTCTTCTTGAGCACCCTTCGAAGTCCAGGGTTGTGTGAGGCTTCTGAGAATATTTCGAAGCTAAGTCCCGAGTTAGATCCGTAGCGCTTCAGCATCTTGTCGAAGAATTCGCCAGCGCTCTCTAGGGGGTTCTTGTTCTCGCCAAAAGTGGAGTATAGGATCTTTTTGAATGCCAGGGGTTCTGCTCGGGCGATCGCCTCGAACAGTTCCTCCTTGCTGGCGAAGTAGAGGTAGAGCGCTCCCTTGCTGACACCCAGCTTCTTAGCCACGTCATCCATGGTTGCCTGGCGGTAACCTTTCTCGCCAAAGACCTGGTTTGCAGCTGCGAGAATCCGTGTCTTGGCTTCTTCTTTGTATTCGGGGACGACCCGTGGCATCGTTATACTGTGACATGTACCCGTGCGTTGTATTTAAAAATGACCGACGCGTTTAAATAATGACCCAGCAGTCAGTTTAGTGACGAACAATGCTGAACGAAAGAGTCCCAGACACGACAACGATGAAAGACAAGGTTGTCATGGTCACCGGAGCCAACTCAGGCATCGGAAAAGCAGCCAGCCTAGCACTCGCCAAAATGGGCGCCACGATAGTTATGGTCGCACGTAGCAAGGAAAGAGGCGAAGCGGCAAGGTCCGAAATAATCAGAAAATCGCAAAACAACGCAGTCGACCTTTTGCTAGCCGATCTATCGTCTCTCAAGTCGGTGCGGATCCTCGCATCGGAATTCCAGAAGAAATATTCCCAACTTCACGTCCTAATCAACAACGCTGGACTCTTCAACCAAAGACGACGCGTCAGCGCCGACGGTTACGAGAATACTTTCGCTACAAACTATCTCGCCCCCTTCCTCCTAACAAACCTCCAACTTGACCTGCTGAAGGCCAGCGCTCCAAGCCAAATCATCAACGTATCATCAGTGGGACACTACAATGGGCACATCAACTTCGACGATCTCACTCTGGAGAACGATTATGGTGGATGGAAGGCCTACGGACAATCCAAACTAGCCCTCGTCCTCTTCACCCATGAACTCGCCAAGAAACTCCAAGGAACAGGTGTAACAGTCAACGCGGTACACCCGGGAACAGTCGCGACCAACATCTGGAGTAGACCACTAGGTCCAGTAGGCTTCATTATGGCCCTGCCGAAACTGTTCATGACAAGCCCCGAGCAGGGTGCGGAGACAATTGTCTATCTTGCCTCCTCACCTGACGCAAAAGGTCTCAACGGAGAATATGTAGAGAAGCGCAAGGTGAAGAAGTCTTCAGACGAATCCTATGACGAGGAGATTGCCCAGAGGCTATGGGATGTCAGTGCAAAACTAACTCGTCTTTCATAGGGTGTTCCACTGATGAATCGAATAGATCTCTTGACTTCGTCGGATGTAATCACATTGTGTGACTACGAAACGTGCCCGACCATTAAAAGCAACAACGACCTCCATAATGTAATTGTGGTGAAATCTGATGGAAACTCGCACTCGGTCGAAGCCGGACGCAATCACGGCGACGATAATTATTACGAACCTCTTGAGAATCGCTCGGTAGGAGAGGCTCCTTCATGACCAACGGCCAACCGACACCATTCCCAGGG
>Ga0209152_10000648_pt1 | contig 14950 bp, 9 predicted proteins | sample GraSoiAngelo_107_FD_185873 | JGI IMG/M metagenome (GOLD analysis project Ga0209152, IMG submission 185873) | Grasslands soil microbial communities from the Angelo Coastal Reserve, California, USA - 14_0903_09_30cm (SPAdes) (version 2) | ecosystem: Environmental > Terrestrial > Soil > Grasslands ...
CCCCGCACGGTCCAGAACATTCCCGATTGTTTGAGACGAGAGCCGATCACCGTCTTGCACCCAGCTTCGATTACACCCGAGCCCACAAACAAGTGCTGGCGGCGAAATGTGGGATACCGCATCCGCTCTGCATTCCTCTCGAAGTAGTCTGCCTCGGTGCGAATCTTCTCGGCCATGGCGGGATTGCCGGCGTGGATGGCCCGCAGCGCGCCCACCAGTTTTTCGATTTTCCCCTTGTCCAGCAGACGCTTCTGGTGGACCTTCATCCAAGCTTTCTGTTGGACTTCCTCCTGGGGATAGAGCTGGCGCGCCACCGCCCACAGATGCTGGCGAGCATGGTAGAGGTCGACAATCTGAATGGCCCCGGGAAAGTGTTCGGCGACCAGATTCCATATCCATTCCGCGCCGTCCCCGATGACCACCTTCTTTTTCGCTCGGCTCCAACCTCGGTCGAGCGCTTCCCGATAGATGCGCTTGCCAAACTCTTCCGCGGTTTCGATGGCCCCGGTATAGGTGGTGGAATCGGGATCGCGGAGGGCGAAACCTTTCTTGTCCCAGGTGGTTTGCGTGAACACGCATCCCAACTTGACCTCCCGGGTATGCGCGGGTTGGCCCTCGGTCTTGCCCTGCCGACCTGCCGTCTCTTTCTTCACCACCGGGACTCCGGTCCCATCCATTTGCACATACAGGATGGGAATCGGCGAGCCGACGAGGACGGGTAGATCCAACTGCAGGGCTTTCTGGATCTCTCCTTGCTCGCGCTGGGCGATATCGCCTCCGATGGCCTCGGCGATACGCTCCACGGATTTGGTGGTCACCTCCAAACCGGCCAGGAGCTGCATCTGCTCGCGACCATGATCGAACGGAGCCTGTTGGCCCACCAGAGCGTGCATGCGGCGCACCCCGGGAGAAAACTCCGTATTTTCGATGTCCAGTTCGACATCCACCGGAAACTGGCCGAGGTGACATTGGGAGCACAAGTAGTAGGGGCGAGCCATGCGCACCGGACCGACGATCGTCAGGATGGGTTTGGAGCGGATTTCCTGGTATTGGGCGTGGTGGCCACATCGGCACGGCAACTGACGCTGATCCGCCGCTGGGGTTTCGAATTGCAACAACTCGTTCAAGGCGGCGGCGCCCGCTTGGTGGAGAGCCGTTCGCAAGGCCGACTCTACCGCTTCCAGATCGGTCCGGCCGTCCTTGCGGCGTTGGGCAAAGACACGGCCGAGCAGTTGGTTTACCTCCCGCGCCACCTCCTGATGGATCGCAGCAGCCGTTTTTTTTCCTGTTCGGTCCAGCCCCCCCGTTGCTGCTCGACCGGGCGCAGTCGACAGATCTTGTCGTTGAGAGCGACTAGGTCCTGGCCGAGCTTCTGGAAGCGGTGGAACTCAGCGACTTCTTGCTGCGCCTTGCGCAGCGCGGTGGGATTGGGAAAGGTTTCGGTCACGGTTTTACCCGCCACGCGGCGAGTCAGGCGAAATTGCGGATCATGTCCCGGGTCGTTGTGTTTAGCGCAGTGGCAGGAAGGCTTGCCGCAGCGTCGGGTCACGGCGGTGATGGAACCGGGTCGCAGATCACCCAAGGCGAGGAACTCTTCCAGGAGCTTGGATCTTTGGGTCTCCAACGTGGCGAGGTCATCAGACATAAGGGTCTCCTTTTGTGTAGCGGATCTATTCTGTACGTATATATCCGTTCAGAATCATGGCACAAAAAAAGGAAACCCGCTAGATGCCCCTTCCATGTCGCCCGCCCGCCGTAAAGTCTTCCCTTGACAAATTCCCATTGGTCGTGTCACTGAGAATCGCCTCACTGCAACTACCCCCTAAGGCCTCAGTCGTTTGTCGCTATTGAACATGGCGCAACTCCGCTCTGTTTTTCACCTCGGCACTCTTGGGGAAACATCCCGCTTTACGCTTAAATTCTTGCCCTAGTGGCTTTGAGTCAAATCGCTTTGTTGATGCCCTTCATCGTGAGACTCGCCTGTGATACGGCGTAGAGTGCGTGTGCGCCTTTTCTTCGCCAAAAGGGTGCGTTGAGTGTTTGGAATCCCTTGGCGATATGTTGGCGAAGGCCGGAACTGTCAATGGCCTAGGACACGTTCGAGTGAAAGAGCTGAGTGGAGCTATTCGAGCCGCAAGCTTTACATAGGATCGATGATCGATGTGCGTGGCGCGGCCAGCAGGCACGTAGCTGGAGCACATGGTTGAGTTTCGTGAGGCTCCGGTAGACAATGAACGCGTGAGTCCGCACAAGCGCCGGATCGCCGATTACTTGCGGCCCAAAACTCTTGCGATGTTGTTGCTCGGGTTTTCTTCAGGCCTTCCCTTTCTCCTGGTCGGCAATACGTTTGGCTACTGGCTGCGCGATGAACACACCTCCCTGACGGCGATCGGGTTTCTTTCCTGGGTGGGCATTGCCTATTCGCTGAAGTTTTTGTGGGCGCCCTTAATGGATCGCGCCGACTTGCCGTTGTTTAAGCGGCTTGGACATCGGCGCGGATGGATGATGTTCTCGCAAATTCTCGTCGGGCTGGCGCTGTTCGCTATGGGCGGAACCGGCACGAAAGCCGGGCTCGGCCGGCTCGGCGCTCTTGCGCTCGTCGTCGCGTTTGCCTCATCGACACAGGACATTGTAGTCGACGCCTGGCGAATTGAATCGGCAGACGACGGAGAAGAACAAGGCCTCCTCGCGTCTGCCTATCAGTTCAGCTACCGCCTTGCGCTCCTGGCGACGGATTCCGTTATCCTTATCGTGGCAGCGACCGTAGGCTGGCGCATGTCCTACGGTATTTACGGCGCATGTATGGTCGTTGGAATGATCGCGACCTGGTTTGCAAAGGAACCGGAGCGCGCGGATGAGGTGATGGATAAAAAAGAGCGCGAAGCGCCGCTTTGGACGTGGCGCGGTTTCTTTGACGCTGTGGTGGGACCGTTCACCGCTTTTTTCCGCGCACATGGCTGGCTCGCGTTTGTGATGTTGGCGGCAATCAGCCTGTACCGGTTGCCGGACTTTATCATGGGTCCGATGGCGAATCCCTACTACCACGACATTGGTCTTTCGAAGCAAACAGTCGGAGCGGTGCGCGGCTCAATCGGACTCATCGCTACGTTTGCAGGCATCGCAGCGGGCGGATTCTGCTCGCTGAAGCTCGGCTACATGCGCGCGCTCATCATCGGGGGCATTGTGCAGGCTGCTGCGATTGCCACCTATGCGACCCTCGCGTTCGCGGGCACGACCATTCCTCTCTTCGCGCTGGTCATGGCAGGTGATAACTTCGGCATCAGCTTTGCAGGCGTTGCGCTTGTAGCATACATGTCGAGTCTCACCAACATTGGATACACCGCCACGCAGTATGCGCTCTTGAGTTCAACCTATGCCTGGCTGGGAAAGGTCTTGAAGGGGTTTTCGGGCGCTGAGGTCGAAAGTCTGAGCACCACGCACGGCCTCATTCATGCCTACGGCATTTTCTTTATCGCTTGCGGACTGACAGGCGTGCCTGCCGTCCTTCTTTTTGCGGCATTGGGTTACTGGCACAGGCGGAAGCAACCGCTCCCAGCCGCTGCCTCGCAGAGTCTTCACTCGTAACCAACGGTGGAGATACTTGCTGTGAAACGGGAAGTCAAAATCCCCACCCTATCTGCACAAACTCGCGCGCAGACAAAGGACGGGGCACCCTCCTTTTCATCCGCAGCGTCCACCAGGCCTGGTCCAATCGTGAATCAAATCCCTTGTGCATGTTGACCCCCTTCACGAGAATAGACTTGGCAGGGGCAAATCGGTTACAGGCCAACGCGTCCATTTCTCTTCGTGAACCGCGGCAGTCTGATCTGTAACCTTTATGGCGGTCGTGACTCCATCACGTGGAGGGTTTGTATGTTCAGCCCAACGGAAGTGGCCACTTCGCAAGAGCCCTTGAGTGACGAAGAAGTTGTGACGCGAGTGTTGGCGGGCGAGACCGGGATGTTTGAAATCATCATGCGCCGTCACAACCAGCGCCTCTACCACGTGGCTCGCGCAATTCTGCGCAATGATGGCGAAGCTGAGGACGTAATGCAGGACGCCTACGTGCGTGCTTACGAACATCTCGACCAGTTTGCCGCGAAAGCGAAGTTCTCCACTTGGCTGACACGTATTGCGGTGCACGAGGCCTTGTCGCGGCAGCGTCGCGGAAACCGATATCAGGAGTTGGAACCAATGTCAGAACGGGAGAGAGACCCCATGGATAGGTTTGCCTCTTTGGCGCCGGATCCGGAACAGCAAGCGTCAAACTCGGAGGTTCGCAGATTGCTGGAAGAAGCGGTTGAAAAGCTGCCGGACGCTTACCGGACCATCTTCATACTCCTCGACATCGAGGACATGAGCACGACCGATGCCGCAGATGTCCTCGAAATCACCGAAGACAATGTCAAGGTCCGCCTCCATCGAGCGCGGGCGTTGTTGCGCAAGAGTCTCTACGCGCGTGCCGGCATGGAAAGAAAAGAAGCATTCAATTTTCATGCCGTCCGGTGTGATCGCGTGGTTAAGAATGTCTTTGAAAGAATTCTGAAGCAAGCCTTGAATACGGAAGGCTCCGCGGCGAAGACCGAGTGACAGTCTGCCCGGTGCAGTAACTATAGACTGGCCGTAGCACGAAAAGAGTCGGCTGGACTGAAGAGGGGGCGCATGGCTGCCAAAGAAATTCCGATCGCTGGTTACGGACCCAGGTTGTTGGGTCGAGTCGAGGTTGCGGAAGGCACCATGGCCTTCCATTTCGAGAAACCACCGCAATTCGGTTTCAAACCAGGACAGTCCGCCGACCTGATACTAGCCAATCCTCCAGAAACTGACGCAGAGGGGAACACGCGCACTTTTTCGATTGCCAGTTCTCCATTCGAAAACCAGTTGATGTTTACCACGCGCATGCGTGCTACGGCGTTTAAGCGCTCACTGAAGAAAATACCTCTGGGTACAGAGGTGAAGATTGACCCGCCAATGGGTTCCTTCACCCTCCATTCAACTGGCGAGAAAAATCAAGCTCGCCATCTCAGAATAGCCGGGAAGTGGAGGCGTGATCTTCACTAGGGCCCATGGGAGGTGCTTGCTCCCATAAGCTCAAGCTCCGAAGGGGATTGCCCTCCTCTTCGGCGCGTCTTCTGTGTAGGATGGAACGCCGCTACTTTAACAGGGGACCGAACCGGCCGGCAAAAACCTGCTCACCTGGTCCTCAACTTGTCGGTGAGATTCACTACGGCTTGGGTGGGTCAAATCTGGGGCGGGTCATTTTTGCCAAGCGCCCGAGCGGACGGGGCTAGTTCGCGCATCTTGCGCTCGAACGCGACAATAGGCGCTCATTGGCACGCTGGCGCACTTTGTCGTGCCTAGTCAGAATTTGCGTGGTGAAGACGCGGAGCCTTCATTTTAGCTCAAAGCTCAGCCTTGACGAGGATCGCCAAAGCGGCAGGCCGTTTTCTTTCTCCCTGGATTTGTATTTCGCGACGCTACTGAAGCGAACTCGCGACGGCGGAGAACGCAGTGTTAGCGTGTTGGCCGATCAGCCGGATGGTGCCAATCACAATAATGAGAATCGTTGCCAACATCACGGCATACTCTGCGATATCTTGTCCTTCATCCTCCAGCCAAACCCGATGCAGAAAAGCAATCATGTTCCACCTCATGTGGATGCGATCTCAAGAATTTAAGGGAGTTCCTCCAGGTTCAGGCGGCCTCAGCGCTTAGTCGTTGTGCCAGACAAACATGTGCACGGGGGATATCCACTCACCCGGGGTCGTCCTCAAAGCACATCAAAAAACCGGCCGCTCCGGAGCGAACCTCCCGAAGTCCCCACACTCCTCGGCGCATGGGGAAAAAACACGCGAATCCTACTCTGCTTCCGCTCACAAGCCACTACGGACTTTCCTGTAGTAAGCCCGCGTAAATGCCTTACGGCACGATCCTGACCGAGTTTGCTTTTAGCGAGAGTGTATGAGGCCGAGGAAGTCCTTGGTAGACATAGATTTGCCCGGATTGGTGCGGTCACGATTTCCTGCCAGGATTTATCGCCACGCCAGAACCTTCCTTCAGAGTGTTAATCGTGTCCACTCGCACATTATCGAACTGCTCGACCAGTCCACTTGGCCAGCGCACCTGGATCGAGTCTACTTTCTCGACGCTACCCAGCCCAAAATGCACCCGCATATCGCTTTGCGAGATGTAGCTTCCCCCACTGCGAACCTCGTCTACCATTATCCGCTTGCTGATTTTCACCGTTATGCGGGCCCCGATTCCGTCTCGATTGGAGCGTGTTCCCACAGTCTTGAATGCGATCCAGTGATTGGGCGAGCGCAGGTCATTCATCAACAGACTCGGCTTTGCGCTCATATTGCTAATCACTACGGAAAGCCGGCCATCGTTCCATAAATCGCCCACGGCCAATCCGCGAGAGGACGCCACGGTCGTAATCCCCGGTCCGGAAGTCGCGGATATATCCGTAAACGTGCCGTTGCCATTGTTGTGATAAAGGATGCGCGGCTCCTGGAAACTGCTTCCCAGGTGGTGTTTGTCTACTTCCGGATACACGTGTCCGTTGGCCAGGATCAGATCGGGCCAGCCATCATTGTCGAAGTCAAAGAACATCGTGCCCCAGCCCAGTAGCGTCCGTGAAGGTGCCATCGCCGTTGTTGCGATACAGGGTGGACGTATCGTCCGAAAAATTAGTTTTGAAAAGGTCTATGCGGCCGTCGCCGTCAAAATCGCCAGCAGTGATCCCCATTCCCGCCTGCTCGCGCCCGTCTTCGTTGAAAGCAGCGCCGGCGGTGACGGCAACGTCGGTGAAGGTTCCGTCGTGATTGTTGCGGTATAGGATGCTGGGGGTGCTGTCGCACGCCACATAGATATCCGGCCAACCATCATCGTCAAAGTCGAGCGTAGTAACGCCGAGAGAGTAGTGGCCATCGGTCTGATCGATGTGCGCCTTGGCGGTGACGTCGTCAAAATTTCCGTTTCCCCGATTGTGATAAAGAATGTTCTTCGCGCGGGGCAGGCCGCGCGGTCCGCACATCACAGGAGTGCCTTTCCAGACGCAAGACGCCCGCTCCCCGGGCGCAGGTGCAGTGGAGACGTCGAAATCGACGTAGTTGGCGACGATCAGATCAAGCAAGCCGTCGCGATCGTAGTCCACGAACGCGCATCCCGAGCCCCAGGCCTTTCCTGATCCCGCCGCTCCCGCTGGCTCGCCCACTTCTTTGAACACGCCCTGGTCGTTGTGGTACAGGCGATTCTTGCCGTAATAAGTGACGTACAGATCCTCCCAGCCGTCATTGTCGTAGTCGCCCACGCAGACTCCTTGTCCCCAGCCCGAAGCCGCCAGACCCGCTTTGAGCGTTACGTCGCTGAAAGTGCCGTCATGATTATTGCGATAAAGTTGATTGGTAGGAGACTTTCCAGTGGGGAACCCTTCCAGAGTGGTGCCATTCACGATGAAGATGTCGGGCCAGCCGTCGTTGTCATAATCGAAAATCGCAACGCCGGTGCCGGTTGTCTCGATGATGTACTTCTTGCTATCAAGCCCGCCAAACACGTTGGTCACGGCGAGGCCGGCTTTTTCGGCGATATCAGTGAAGTGAGCGAGAGAGGGTGGATCTTTGGAGGGCTCGGGTTTTGATCCCTGTGCCGTCGTCAGCACACTCATTAACAGAACGATGGACCCAACCGCTCCGGCAAACTGCGTGCGAAGACAACGACCTGAATCCATGGCCCTCGCAGCATCCTAGTGGCGCACTCCGGCTTGGGTCAAGGTGGCCGTTTATTGCTATTCTTGGAGATCACATTTTGTAATCGTGAGTTCTCACGCTGCACAATGATCTACAAACCCCTCCAGGTCGGTATTTTGCTGGTGTGTCTCACTGGGTTGGCTACTTCTGCCCCACAGAGGGAGAGTGCGGCGCAGAGAGTGCGGCGCAGGTCGAATCGCTCTATCAAAAAGGTCTTGCCGCCCTGAAGCGGGGGGACCTCAGTTCCGCGCGCACGACTTTCGAGCGCGTACTCAAGCTCGATCCGCGCAGTCCTGAAGCGCACAATTCGCTGGGGTTTGTACTGTTTACCCAAGGCCAACTTGATCCCGCGATTTCCCACTTCCGCACGGCCCTTAAGTTGAAGCCAAATTTTCCACAGGCTGAAACCAATTTGGCGAGTGCGCTGGCTCAAGAAGGTGACATCCAGCAAGCGATTGCTGCAGCCCGCGGTGCCGTTCGCCTGGCCCCGAACGACGCGGAAACACACCGCACGCTGGGGCGTGTGCTGAGTTTCGCCGGGGATTCCGATGGCGCCATCGCCGAGCTGCGGCGGGCCACCGAACTTGACGCGCAGCGCGCCGATTTGCACGATGAACTGGGTTCTGTCCTGGCGCAAAAATTGCAACCGGCCGAAGCCGCTGCAGAATTTTCACAGGCACTGCGATTGCAGCCAAATTCAGCGCATGCCAACCTTCATCTCGGTGTCGTCCGCTGGCAGCAAAAATCTTTAGAGGAAGCTCAGGATCTACTCAGCAAGGCCGTGCAACTCGATCCGAAAAGCGCCCAGCCTCACTATTATTTGGCCCGCGTTTTGGAAGATCGAGGCGAGCGGGACGATGCCATCCGCGAGCTCCAGGCGGCCGTGAAATTGCAGCCCGACTTCGTCGAGGCCCAGAATCAACTGGGATTGTTGCTGCAGCGCGCTGGCGATGCCGACGGCGCCGTCTCCGCTTTTCAGCATGTCGTACAGCTTCAGCCCGAGAATCCCGACGCGCACAACAACCTCGGTCTCGCGCTCATCCAGGCAGGCCAGGCCTCCACCTCCATTCCCGAATTCGAGGCGGCATTGCGCCTGCGGCCGAAGGGCGCTTCCTACCGGGGGAACCTGGGGACCGCTTATTTGCAAAAGGCGGATTTTGACAGCGCCATCACACAGTTTCGCTCCGCTCTTGAAACAGCTCCCGACGACGCCACGGTTCACTACAATCTCGGCCTTGCGCTTAAGCTCAAGGATCAACTGGCCGATGCGACCGCCGAGTTTCAGAAAGCGGCGCAACTCGATCCCAATCAGGCCGACATCCACTACACCTTGGGCGTCACATACTGGCAGCAGGGCGATTTCCCACACGCTGCCGGAGAACTCCGCGCCGCACTGAAGATCAAACCCGATTATGCGGAAGCGCATTACACCTTGGGCACGGTGCTGAAGCAGCAGGGAAATTTCGAGGACGCGGCTGCCGAGTTGCGGGAGGCTATTCATCTCCAGCCCGACTTTGCCGGCGCACACACCACGTTGGCTGCCGTCCTCCGCCAGCTCGGGGACCGTGACGGTGCAGTGGCGGAGGCCCGGGCCGGAGAATTGATCGCTAAGGAAAAAACAAATCTACAGGCCGCAACCTTTGCCACCAACTCCGGGAAACGTTTACTGACGGTGGGCGATCTGGACGGAGCCGTCTCACAATTTCGAAATGCCATCCGCATGGTTCCCGCCTATGCTCCTGGGCACTACCAACTGGGGATTGCGTTATCGCGCAAGGGAGACAAAAGAGAAGCGGAGCAGGAGTTCAAAAAAGCGAACGATCTGGATCCTCGCCTCACGCCGCCCAAGGAATAGGATTTGGTCAATTCTCCATGACGCGAGACATCTTTCGTGCCTCGGTCGGCGACAACGTGGCAGGTGGGTGATGATTTTTCATAGAACCAAATCGAAACCTACGCGATTTCATATCTCCACGAGTTGTGCAAACTTCTCTTGACAAGTGAAAGCAAGGAGATTAGCGTGACCGTCACATTGGAACGTGAGTTGCGTCACACATTCGTGTGACCCCTGGGAACTGTCGAGAGTCCACTCTCTTGAGACGCACTTCCAATTCGACGCGTCGTGGGAACTGTGTATCTTTTTTCGACGGCGGTTTCATTTTTTCAGCCGTGGCCCATAAAACGAAGGCTCCCACCTCAAACACCAACAACAGTAGCTTCCATGGAAAACAGGCAGCCCAGACGGAAAACAGGCAGCCCCGGCGATGCACGCCTGGAAGACCTGCGGAGGAATTTGCGATGACAAGGCGATTGATTCCGGCAGTAGTCACTCTGGCATTCCTGGTAGTTACACTGGCCTCGACCTCGGCCTTTGCCCAAGCGGTCTATGGCAGCATCATCGGCACGGTGACCGATCCGCAAGGCGCCGCGGTGCCCAACGCCAAGGTGACAGTCACGAACCAGCGCAAGGGCGCGAGTGACCAAACGACTACAAACCAGGACGGCAACTATTCCGTTACGCACCTGATCTCCGATATTTACACGGTGCGAGCGGAAGCGCCCGGCTTCAAGACGATAGAGCTGAAGAACATTGTCGTTTCTGCCGACACCGGCTCTCGCGTAGATGCGCAATTCCAGGTAGGAGGTACTCAGGAGACTGTCGAAGTCACGGCTGAGGCGCCACAGCTGAAGACTGACCGCGCCGACGTGGCAACTACGTTTGATTCCAGAATGGTGGAAGGACTGCCGCTGCTCAACCGTAATTTCCAGAGCCTTGAGTTGGCGGCTCCCGGTACCTAGAAACTCGTTGGCTGGAGTCACGCCGCGACGGAGAATCCGCAGGGCAGCCAGCAAATCTTTGTAAACGGTCAGCACTTCAGCGGTACGGCATATGAACTAGATGGTACTGACAACCAAGATCCAATCTTGGGGATCATTGTCGTGAACCCCAACATCGACGCCGTCACCGAGACCAAGTTCAATCTGCAAAATTATGATGCCGAATTTGGCAAAGCAGTAGCGGGCATTATGACGGTGCAAACGAAATCCGGCAGCAACGATTTCCACGGCGACGGATTCTACTTCCGTCGCACCGACGCTACCCAGGCGCGCAACCCCTTTCAGCAGTTCAAGCCGGATCCGGTCACCGGGCGATTAATTCCATCATCCAGGTGGCAGCAATTCGGGGGCACCTTCGGCGGACCAATTCTGAAAGACAAACTCTTTTTCTTTGGTGACTATCAAGGTACCCGACAATCCGTCGGCACCACCAATACCCTCACGATTCCAACCCAGCGGGTGCTGCAGACGTGTATCGCTCCAGGTGACGGCAGCGGATTCTGCCAGCTCGATCAATATGCGCCCTTCTTCGGGAACGGCAAGGCAGGCGATCCTTCCACGTTCCTATATGATCGCACTACTAGCGCAGCGACCGATGGCAGCGGGCGTTCGCAATTCCTCGGGCCAGGTGGACAGCCCAACTGGATTCCCTTGGCGCGCATATCGCCAGTTGCTCAAAGCATCCTCAAGCTTTACCAACAACTGACCCCGAGCAATACGCAAGTCACCAACAACTTCGTTGCCTCCGGTTCCGGGCCATTCTCACAGAACAGCTTCGACACCCGCGTCGATTACACCGCCAGTTCAACCGTAAATGTCTTTGGTCGGTTCAGCTTGGCCAGGTTCAGTTTGTCGGGTGGGGGATCCCTAGGCACGCTGGGTGGTGTCGGCTTGGGGCAGTTGGGCTTAGCGGGCAGTTCCGTAACCCATAATTACAGCTTGGCAACAGGCTTTACCAAGACTTTTAGTTCTTCACTCTTGACTGACTTTCGTTTCGGCTGGTTCAAGTACAACCCAACTACGCACAAGCCGGACGAAGGCAAGACTCCAGCCAAGGATGTTGGGATCCCGAACGTCAACTTTGGCGATCTGTTTACATCCGGTTGGCCGAGCTTCCAGGGTGACGGGCCGAACTCTCAACCTGGCGTGTTGAGCGCTTTTGGGGATGGTTTGAACGTCGGACGCTGCAACTGCCCACTAATTGAAAGTGAACAGCAGCTCCAGTTCGTGAACAACTGGACAAAGATGAAGGGCAATCATCAGATCAAGTTCGGTGCTGACGTTCGGCGGGCTTACAACCTACGCGTTCCCAGTGACGCCGACCGTGCTGGCGTCATGCACTTTGATTCGGGTACCACCTCGAACAAAGGTGTGGGAGGCAACGGCATCGGCAGCTTCCTGCTGGGCGACGTTCACAACATGAACCGCTTCATCAGCCGCAGCCTGACGGCGGCAGAGCGACAGAATCGTTTCTTCTTCTACGGCCAAGACACCTGGCGCATGACTCCCAAGCTGACCCTCAATTACGGTCTGCGCTGGGAGCTGTACATGCCTGAATCCGTAAACGGAAAGGGCAACGGCGGTTTTGCCAATCCACAGGAAGGAATTATCCGCATTGCCGGTTACGGTCCTTACGGACTAAACGGCAATATTGACAATGACTGGAAGGCGTTTGCACCGCGGCTTGGCGTTGCCTACCAGCTCACGTCCAAGACGGTTATCCGCATGGGGTACGGTCGCAGCTATGACATCGGTGTGTTCGGCTCGAATTTCGGTCACGCTGTGACTCAGAACCTGCCGGTACTGGTGAACCAGAGCGTTACGGCAAGCAACAACCTGGCTAACAACGGGTTACCTGCTGGAGTTGATGACGCCTATTTCCCGGCTTTCACGCTCTCGCAAGGGCCGCCAGTATTTACCTTCCCTACGATTCCGTCTAACGGCGTTCTGCCTCTGGGCGGACCCGGGAACGATGTCCAACCAAGGATGCGCCCGAAATTCCAACGACTCCCGACGCTTGACGCGTGGAATCTGACCGTACAGAGACAGCTTACGAACACCATGAGTCTGGAAGTCGGATATGTAGCCAACAAGGGCACGCATGGGTTCGCAGGTAACGGCCCGGCCTACAACGCGAACCAGGTGCCTTTCGGACCTGGAGCTGCCGTTGCGAGCGGGAAGGACGCGCTGGGTAATACAGTGGCAAACGGAACCTCGTGTTCAGCACCGGGTGTGACTTGCTCAGTCGCGTTTGTCGCCACGACCTCACGCGACCAGCGCCGACCATTCTATAACCACTTTACTTATCCGGATTACCCGGGCCTAGTCTGCTGCAACAACGACCAGATCATGGGCAACTACTTTGGCAATGACGCCAGCAGTAATTACAACTCGCTGCAGGTCAAAGTCGACAAGCGATTCTCCCAAGGTCTGCAATTCAGCGCATTCTACACCTTCTCCCATGCCAACAACTTTACGAATGACAATAACTTCCTGTACTCGGTTGCGCCGCGACAAAGTTACGGTCCTGACGACATGAACCGTAACCACGTCTTTCTAGTGGACATGGTCTATCAGCTGCCGTTCGGAAAGGGGAAGACGTTCGCAGGAAGTGCTGGTCGAGTGCTGGACCTTGTCGTAGGCGGCTGGCAAATCAGCAATGGCCTGAACTGGAGCGGCGGTTTGCCCTGGACGGCTAACGCGGGTGAGTGCGGCGAAATTAATGATACGGGCCCGTGCCTGCCGAACTACCACGGCGGATTCCACGTGGGCGCTGGGAGTCTGCAACATCCGGCAAGTGGACAGCCCTTTATTCAGTACTTCACCCCAGTCACCGGTCTGGCGTACGACCTGTCCGGAGCTACTGTAGGCGTAACAGACAGCTGTAGTCTGCCGCGGCCTACATCGGGGGCGTTCTCTTTACCCGCTTGCGGCACTGATGGCAATGTGGGTCGGAACAGCTTCCGAGGCCCTCATCACTTCAGTGATGATATGGGAATCTCCAAGAACTTCCGGGCCACTGAACGGTTCACGGTTCAGTTCCGGATGGACGCTTACAACGTGTTCAACCACCCAGTCCTGGGCTTCAGTTCGCAGGATTACGGCGCGACCGGCGGAACCTGCGTGGACTGCGGCGGCAACAACGGCCAGATTCGAAACATCGAGGATGGCACGACCATGCGCCAACTGCAGTTTGGGCTTAAACTCATTTTCTAGTCTCGATTGATGCTACTTCAGGAGGGAGTCTCGACTCCCTCCTTGTTTTTTGCTCGGAATTTGCCCCGGATCGCTAGTTTCAATCAATTCCCATGCTGCAGATGACCACAAGGGTACAAATTGTCTACTACGGAGCAGCCGATAAGTACGTCGGAGCCGCAGAGGCCTCGTTGACCCACTGACCTTCCTTTTGTGCTCTAATTCTGAAGACGCCTGACTCGCTGGTCCATCCATGTCACTACTGAGGCTGCTATTCCTTTTTGCGCTGATCACGGGTGGTTTTGGTCATTCCGCCGGTCAAACCGCGACGCCATCTGCGCCTGATAAACCTGCGGCCGCTGCGCAGTCCTCCGACTTCGATAAACCCCGTCGTCTCATGGACCAGGGCAAATACGACGAAGCCATTGCCCAGCTTCAGGAATTGGCGGCAAAGGATCCCGCCCGGAAGGGGTTAGCTCGTGAACTGGGTATGGCCTACTACAAGAAGGGCGATTACATGAAGGCGATAGACTCGTTGAAGAAGGCGACCGAAGAACTTCCCGCTGACAACGAAGCCACGCAACTGCTCGGCCTCTCGTACTACCTCAGTGGCCGTCCGGCTGAAGCCATCCCGTTGCTCGACAAGGTTCAAACCTGGTTCCCGCGCGCCAACGTCGACGCCTCCTACATCCTGGGCATCTGCTACATCCAGACCAAGAACTACCCCCAGGCGCGCACAGCGTTCGCCCGCATGTTCGACGTGACGCCAGACTCCGCCGCCGCTTATCTCTTTACCGCGCGCATGCTGCTTCGCCAGGAATTCGATCCCGTTGCCGAGGAGTGCGCGCAGAAGGCGGTCGCGCTCGACCCCAAACTTCCCTTGGCGCACTTCCTGCTAGGCGAGCTCTACTTGTACAAGTCGCGCATCCCAGAGGCCATCGCTGAATTTCAGAAGGAACTCGCCATCAATCCGGGCCATGCGGCCACTTATTACAAACTTGCCGACGCCTACGCCCGCGTTCAAAAATTTGACGATGCCGAACGTCTCCTGCAGCGCTCCATTTGGCTGGATGCCACTTCCACCGGCCCGTATATCTTGATGGGAAAGGTCCTGGGAAAAAAGGGAGAGACGGAGCTGGCGGTTCGCGCCCTTCAGCGTGCCCTGGCAA